>Ga0307471_100000397_pt1 | contig 22109 bp, 17 predicted proteins | sample atmos_gasesAM3C__2_FD_204566 | JGI IMG/M metagenome (GOLD analysis project Ga0307471, IMG submission 204566) | Hardwood forest soil microbial communities from Morgan-Monroe State Forest, Indiana, United States - atmos_gasesAM3C_515 | ecosystem: Environmental > Terrestrial > Soil > Temperate...
TCGGTGTGCTCGGGCCACTCTGGTACTACTTGACGCGGAACCTGCGATTGGAAGGGGTACTTGATCTCGCCATTCTCCGTGGAAGTGCTGGGCTTGCCACGCTAGTCGTGCAGCTGGAGAGGTCACATGCCCGAGACGGCGCAGGCAAGTCCATCGGGCGCACTCTGGCAAAAATTCACTTCGGGCAGAAATTTATCTGCTTGGTGGACGAAGATATCGATATCCGCGATCAAGAGACCTTGAATTGGGCGCTGAGCTCGCGGGTCGATCCGGAGTGCGATATCGAAATTGTGCAGGGCGTGTCAACCTACCAGTATGACCCCTCAATCCTGGCCCGGACTGAGACCCAAGGGCACCAGCTGAGCGGCCCTCCCTATAGGTCGTCCATAGCCATCGTGGATGCGACCCTGAAGTGCACAGTCCCCGAGGTCTCATTGCCCGGTCGTTCACTAATGCGGACGGTGTTGAACAATTGGGAAAAAACTGGCCTGCCAGCCATTGCTCCCCGAAAACGCATCGAGCGGTTGCTCGACGTGCACTCCGAGTCGGGCCTAGATTTCTCCTGCCTGTCCGGAACAAAGCCTAGAACCGACCGAGCAGCAACTCTTGAAAAGCCACATCTCCCTTTTTAAAAAGACTTTTTGTTGCTGAGCCCGCTAAGCAAGCGAATCAGAAGTCCTAATTTTCTTGGGCCAAATTAACCCACATGTGCAAGAGGTTAGCGGGTTCCGTCGACGGACCAGAGAATACGAGATCTCTTTCATATTCTGGCCCTCCAACCTACTGGCCCTGCGTTTGCCAAACAATAAGGCAACTGGGAAATCACGGGATTTTATCAGGAGCTCCAAGCAGCGAGAGCTGACCGTCCCTAGCAGCGGCCCGTGCAATGATGCCCAAACTCTACTCAGCGCCGGATGTGGCGTCCATACTTGGGATCAAAGTTCACACGCTTTACCGTTACGCGCGTAACGGGAAACTTCGCGCTCTTAACATCAGCAAGCTGTGGCGTTTTGCCATGGCAGATATTGAGGAATTCACTCCGAGCCACCGCTATCTCGCGTCACCAGTGTGCTCAAAGCCGATGTTACTCCCGGAGATCCTTCGTGAGACAGCCCGGAAGTTCGAGCGACGGAGCGCCGTGATCTGCGGCGCCAGTCAACGGTCGTACGCGGAAATTGATCTCTTGTCGGATCGTTTCGCCCACGCTTTGCTGAAAAAGGGAATTCAACCGGGTGACCGGGTGGTCGTGGTACTTGCCAATTCAGTGGAGTTCGTGATCGCCTGTTTTGGCATTTGGAAGGCACGGGCCATCGTGGTTGCCGAAGACGGTGCCATTCGACCGAACAGCTTCATACATGTGCTCGAAGAAACTCAGCCCACTGCGCTGGTTGTGGATCGAAACGTGGCCGTGCAGCTCGAGGGAATGCAAGATCCACTTCGCTTTCTAAGAGTGATTTTTGTCAAAGACCAAACCTTCGTTATCTCACCCCGTGCCAACATCCACGTGGAATCACTCGAGGCAGTGCTGGAATCCGAGACCGGTCCTGCCGCGGTCTGCCTGGATGGCGCCCGTGCCGACGACGTAGTTTCCATTTCCTATACCAGCGGTTCCACGGGAACACCGAAGGGTGTGATGCACACCCATCAGAGTTGGCTTGCCGCCACGGAGTTCACCCGCGACTACTTGCAACTCTCTGCCCGAGACAAGATCTTGATCCCTTTGCCGCTACACCATGCCTATGCCTTTCGGCAAATTCTGGCCTACCTATCGGCTGGCGGGACAGTGGAGATCACTGCTGACATCTACCAAGCGCTTAGGTTATTGCAACAACAACGACCCACGGCTCTATTGCTCGTTCCCGCCGCTTGCAACATCATCATCGACCATTTTCCATCAATCCTGCAAGAAGCTGACTGCTTCCTGCGCTACACCGAGGTCGGCGCGGCTCCGTTGGATCCCGAACGGTTGCAGCGGCTCCGAGAGCTTTTGCCTACCACTCCGGTCCACCTCCCATACGGTCTGACGGAAGCCCGCGTTGGATTTCTGAAAGCCGGGCCCGACGGATTACTAAACCGGATTTCCAAAGTTTCTCCCGGGCTCGAAGTGCGAGTCGTCGACATCGAGGGCCATCCTGTTCAGACGGGGCAGACCGGAGAGATTGTGCTCAAAGGGCTAGGGCTGATGAAAGGCTATTGGAACAGGCCACCGGCCGAGCAGGAAGGATTGCACGAAGCTTGGTTCCATTCCGGGGATATGGGTCGCTTGACTAACCTTGGAGAAATAGCCCTCCTGGGCCGGATCGATGACGTAATCAAGGTTGGCGGCCGGAAGGTTAATCCCCTTGAAGTGGAAGCGATTCTAAACAGCCATTCCGGGGTAGTGGAATCGGCGGTGGCGGGCCTGCCCGATCCGCGAGGCATCCTTGAGCAAGAACTGCATGCATTCGTCGTGCTCAAGAAGGATGCTGCCGCAAGCGAATCAGAACTTCTGGCCCACTGCAGGCAACAGCTAGAGCCCTACAAAATTCCTGCTCGGATTCATGTTCGGCTCTCTCTTCCCAAATCGTCCGTTGGCAAGTTGCAGCGCTACCTACTGGCCAGCGAACGGGCGGCCACGACGAATCTTTCCAAGGAGGCAAGTTATGCAAGTTCTGATTAGCCCCGTAAGCTACGAGGAAGCAGCATCGATTCTCGATACGGAAGTGGATATCATTGACATTAAGAACGTCAATGAAGGGTCTCTTGGGGCGCAATTCCCCTGGCACACGCGACAGGTGGTCGAACTGACTCGCGTCCGTGGAATCAAGACAAGCGCGACGTTAGGAGACCTGCCCTACAAACCTGGAACAGCAGCGCTGGCAGCCTACGGTGCGGCACAGTGTGGCGTGACCTACATAAAGGCCGGTCTACATGGATTGAATACCTACGAAGAGGCATGCCATATGATGGAGGCAGTTCGGCGTGCAGCTCGGATGGTGAGTGGGACGATCGATGTGGTGGCGTCTGGCTATGCCGACTACCGCCGGTTCAACGGTCTGAACCTGCACGATCTTCTTCGGGCGGCCCGGGATGCCCAATGCGACGTGGTGATGGTGGATACCGCCTTCAAAGATGGGAAGACACTCTTCGACGTGCTATCGCTGGAAGAGATTCGAGAGTTTGTTAGCCAAGGACAAGAAGCCGGGTTGCGGGTGGCACTCGCGGGTTCGCTCAAGCTTGAGCAAGCGCATTTGCTTGTCGATCTGAAGCCAGACATCATCGGTGTGCGTGGTGCGGTCTGCGAAGGAAAGGATCGCAAGACCATGATCTCGCCGGAAAAGACACGCAAGTTCGTGCAGCTCTTCCACGCTGAGGCCACAGAGGCAAGCCCGCGTCTCCCAGCAACGAGCGCGTTCGACTAGAGCGAGCCAACTTCGGCTGATCGCTCACTCAGGGACATGCTTGGCACGTGCGCTTATGGCAGTGGCAAATTTAAGTGCGCTTGGACAGATCAACCGGGCGACGTGCGCATCAAGCCGTGGGGTTGACCCACACGAGACTTTTGCTTCAACAGTACAACTAAACCAATCCATCCGGCTGCTCGAGTTTCTCAAGGTGTGGACGCTGCGACCGCGCCGCGTACCTTAAGAGAGTCGCAAGGTTGCTTAAGCCATGTCAATCTCGCGAGCCGGCCTGAACTCCCCGTGAAAAAGATCGAAACAAGACAAGAGCGCGTAATGGTAGCGCTTTGGGTTTCGGCTCATGGACATATTTGAATTTGTGGTCCTGTCATTTTGCCACCTGGCCCTTATTTACTGGATTATTAACAGGCAGAGCTGGAGTTCGGTTGAGGGCTACTGCGCCCTTTTTCTCGGCATGGCCGCGCTCACAGACAATTTGACCTTGCTGTTCGACTATTTCTTCCAGCCCGGGACGCTGTTGCTTGGGGTGAACGAATTCAATTTCCGAGCGTACCCGACCATAGTTCACATCGTTGCTCTGATTGTCCTAATGGCCGGTCTGTTTTTGGGGAATCCTAAGCCGGAACCGCTCAGCAGAGGCTTGTCTGCAGCAGAGTTGGACTTTGTAGCGCACACCGGTGCAGCATTGCTCGTGTTCGGGCTGACATTGGCAGGAATCAGCGTCTATCTTACCCACGCCTACAGCGCTTCCAACTTCTTCGGTGCGCTCGACACTTTTAGAGCAGGTGACCCGGGCAAAACGGGCGGCTTTTTCTACAGAGGAGCGGATATTGCTGTGTTTGGGATGGCACTGATTCTACCCGGTTTGCGAAAGAAGGCACGTTTTTTCTTGCTCCTGCTGGCCATGCTGTCTGTGTCATTTTTTCTCAGGGCGAACAAGGGAGGATTTGAGGTCCCCATACTGTGGGCAGCTTTGTCGCTGCACACCTACAATCCGCGTCGATTCTGGTCCCTCGCCAAGCCGCGAATCATTCTGACCTGCCTGATCATCACCTTTGTCGGCATCGCTGTTAAGGGTAACCTGCTGGCGAGGGATGCAGAGCCTTTGACGTTGGAGACGATGACGGAAAGCATCGTCGGCCAAATGGGGACGAGATGGGGTGACCAGGGCGTTTTTCGGGGATACTGCAGGTTCATCAATCTAATGCCTACCTATCAATATCTTTTTAAAGGTTATCCTGAAGGGAAGGACGCTTTAACAAGCTGGATCCCGCGAGCAATTAACCAGAACAAAAAGTCCCAACCAACCCAAGGGTTTGGATTCATGGTTAGCGCCGATGGCCATGCGTATCCAGATGAAACCCCAGCCATCGGACTAGTCGGATCCGCGTATGCCGACAATGGGTTCTACAGCTTAACTGCCTACCTCCTGATCGTGGGCTTCTTCCTGGGTATTCTTCGGCGCTATGCGACAGGTCGACGCAGCCCGCTTCAATGGCATATTTCTTATTTGTGTTTTGCCCTATTCGGGGGCCTATCCGCCGAGGCTGGGATCACGTACGTCCTCTATTCGCTCGTTATGACGTTCGGCGCCACTGGATTGGCTCACCTTGCTGTTGCGGGACTGTATAGGCGCAACCTTCACGCGGGAGCAGTCGGAACCCGTTCCTTGACTAACCGCGATTGGGGGACCGTGTGAAGTTCCTACTCCTGACTTCTTCAGCTTGACATGCGTTCACATCGAAATACACAAGCTTCATTCGCCGAGGAGACGAAACTAGCAAATGTGCGGAATAGCGGGCGTCGTCTCAACTGAAGCACATACGCCTTGCCCAACAACCAAGCGCATGTTGGGTGAGCAGCGGCACCGGGGCCCTGATGGCGAGGGTTCCTGGTGCGGGCGAGTTGGCAACTTTCAGGTTGCGCTGGGTCACCTTCGCCTCGCAATTATCGATCTTACGGAAGCCGCCAACCAGCCGATGTTCCTGCCCGACGGCAGCCAGGGCCTGATTTTCAACGGGGAGATCTACAACTATAAGGAGCTTCGGCGCGAACTCGAGGAGCTGGGTGTAGTCTTTCGGACACAGTCAGACACGGAGGTTGCCCTATGGGCACTCGCCACGTGGGACGAGGAAGCGTTCAAGAAGTTCAACGGTATGTGGGCCATCGCCTGGATCGACCTGCGCAAGCCCATGTTGCTGCTTTCCCGCGACCGTTTCGGAATTAAGCCGCTGTATTTATATTGGCGTAATGGGACGCTTTTTTTTGCTTCTGAAATTAAGGCGATTCTCGCGGGAAGCGGCGAGCGCTTTGGAGTCAACGGGCAAGTGGTAGGACGGTTTCTACATCAGAGCCTGCTGGACACGCAGCCAGAGAGTTGCTTTTCTGGTATCGCGGCGTTACCGGCGGGTCACAACCTGACTCTTCGCCTAGACGGTGAGCGACCAGAACCGGTGCTGGCGAGTTACTGGACATTGCTGGCTACCGATCCTTTCGGAGACGATGAACAGACAGTTGAAGCCGTGCGCGCGACATTTCTCGATGCAGTGAGGTTGCGGCTGCGGAGCGACGTTCCCGTGGGCATCCTGCTGTCGGGGGGGATTGATTCCTCGTCAATCGCGGCGGCAATGCGTCACGCTCTTGGGCCTGATGCCGACCTGCACGCGATCTCCGCCGTCAGCGGTCGTCCTGATTACGACGAAACTCCCTTCATCGAAGCTGTCAGTCGCCATCTTGCTTGTCCTGTGCACTATGTTCATTTGAGATACAACCCAGCTGAGTGGTTCGACTTGCTGGATGCGGTTATCTACTTCAACGATGAGCCGGTTGGGAGTTTCGCCCCTGTCGCTCACTACTTGCTTATGGAGGAGGCCAGGCGCCTCGGGATCACGGTCTTACTGAGCGGGCAGGGAGGCGATGAGAGCCTTTGCGGTTACTTCAAATTCCTCGTCTTCTATCTCCAGCAGCTATCGAAGAGGGGGCATTGGTTCTCTGCGCTGAGGGTTTTATCGGGCTTTCTGCGAAACGGAACAGTATTCTCTCAATTCGAGATGAGTGAGGCCAAGCGCTATCTCCCCCGATTCGCGAGACCGCCGGAGATCGACATCTGCGGATCGCGGCTTCAGGCTCACAACTTTATCGTAGCGACCGGACTCGGCGATGGGACCCTGGCCGACAGGCAGCGAATCGATCTCGCCCGGCTGTCGGTCCCCGCTCTGGTGCATTACGAAGATCGCAATTCGATGTCGTGGTCTCGGGAAATCCGGCTGCCCTTTCTCGATTACCGATTGGTGCAGCTGCTCATGTCGCTCGGTCCGGAGTGGAAGCTCCGCGATGGCTGGACGAAATGGGTATTTCGCAAAGCCATGGAGTCGCATCTGCCCAAGTCAGTGGTTTGGAGGAAGGACAAGCAGGGCTTCACCATTCCCCAGGCGGAATGGCTCAAACACGAATTGCATGACAGGATTGAGAACCTTCTTGGGGGCGAAATGCTTTCAGTTGACATGGGCTTGGTAGATCGTCAAGCGCTCCGAAGACGCTATGAAGCGTATTGCAAGCAGCGGCCGGGGCGCGGATCGATTTGCTTCAAAGACGTTTTTAACCCGATTGCCTTGGAGATCTGGCTTAGACGGTTTGAGGGCAACCTGTGTGTGAACTGAAGGTCGAAACTTATCAGCATTTCTGAGTCAGGCCCGTAGGCGAACCTGACTCCCAGATTGTGGTGCCATTCGCTCGATACCATCTCTTTACCTTCCTTTCGAAACAGCTAAGCCGAGAAGCCAACATGATCGACGTGGGAACTGGCAGGGATGCTTGGCCAATGGTTTCAATAATCGTCCCCTGTCGAAACGAGGTGCGATTCCTTGGCAGATGCTTGGGCTCTGTCTTAAACAATGGATTTCCCTTCGAACGACTCGAAATATTGGTGGTCGACGGCATGAGCGATGACGGTACCAGAGAGATTATCCAGAAATATGCCGCCCGATATGGCTTGATCAGGCTGCTGGACAATCCGCATAAGGTTACGCCCTACGCAATTAACATCGGTGTTCGCGCGGCAAAGGGCGATGTAGTGATGCGTCTCGATGCTCATACGATATGCGAGAGAGACTACATCGGGCGATGCGTTCGGGTCCTTCTTAAGTACGGTGCGGATGATGTAGGCGGAACACTGCGAATCACCGCACAGGACAACTCGCTTGTTGGTAAGGCGATAGTAAGAGCGCTGACGCAGCGGTTTGGGGTTGGCAATTTGCGTTATCGATTTGCCCGGCCGGAGGAGCCTGAAATCGTCGATACCGTGCCATTCTTCTGCTGCAAGAGGGAACTGTTCGACAAGATTGGATTGTTCAATGAGAAATTGACGCGCGGTCAGGATATGGAGTTCAAACGAAGGCTCGCGCGTGCCAACGGCACAATCATGTTGGTACCTGGCGCTTTCGCCGATTACCAGGCCCGCTCAGACTTGAAGTCATTTTGGCGGCACAACTGGTCGGACGGACTGTGGACTGTATTGGCGTTCGCACACACCGAGCTGATGCCGGTGCGCTGGAGGCATCTGGCGCCAGCATGCTTGGTAGGGGCACTGGTCGTAACCGGTTTGCTGGTACTGTTGTTCCCCATTTTTGCATGGGCATTCCTCGGAATTGCGGGGATCTATACCCTCACCGCTCTGATGCTATCCATCAGGATTGCCGTTGCTGAGCGCGACTTGAGATACGCTGTCCTGGTGCCTTTCATAATCACCAGCATGCATATGATGCGCGGCTTGGGTTCGCTCTGGGGCGTGCTTCGTCTGCTCGCTCTAAGGCGATTCGTACATGCAATCCGCTTAGTATTGCAAGAGCAACCTCTGTAGTACGAGTCGATCCAAAGTCATAATCGCACAACACAGCCAAGATCGTCGGTATTCCCGAGCCTCGACTCCGAGCACGAAGCGGTCCTGAATTGCTACTCGCTGCAACTCGGTGAACCGCACGGGAGCGTAGGTATCTGTAAGGATCTGGAACCTTTATTGGTGTTTTTCCCTGCTAACGGAATCTAGCGAAAAAGCCTTCTGGACAAGCAATCCCGATTAAAGGAGTTGGATCGTTGGCTAAGCGTCTGTTTGATTTTTGGTTCTCTCTTGTGGCTCTCTTGGTCCTCTCCCCTCTGATCTTGGTGATTGCCATCCTTACCAAGCTCAGTTCGCCGGGACCGGTGCTGTATGCTGGCACTCGGATAGGGCAATTCGGAAAGCCATTTCGGTTCTTCAAGTTTCGCACGATGGTGGTGAACGCAGACAAAATCGGGGGCCCGTCTACGGCGGATGACGATCCGAGGATTACCCGAGTGGGAAAGTTTCTCCGAAAGTACAAACTCGATGAGTTGCCCCAATTCTTCAACGTCTTGAAGGGTGACATGAGCTTTGTTGGGCCGCGGCCCGAGGTACCGCAGTACGTCGAGATGTTCAGCGAAAAAGAGAGGGCCATCCTTACGGTCCGGCCGGGGATCACGGACTGGGCCACACTCTGGAACCCCGATGAAGGGGCCGCCTTGGCCAGCAGTCAAGATCCTGAGAAGACATACGTGCAGGACATCCGTCCGGTGAAGATCGGGCTTCAGCTCGAATACGTCCGGAAGCGCTCCCTCTGGGTAGACCTCACCATTCTGTTTCAGACCTTGTTTACGATGCTTCTTAGGCACAATCCAGCCGCCACAAACATGCTGGAGAAAAGGGGCGAAAATGCCAACTGCAATCGATAGCAGCAACGTGGGCACCGACCTGCTGCTAGAAATGTACAGGACGATGTTGAGAATCCGTCGCTTTGAAGAGGAGGTGGCCGATCTTGTCGAAGCTAGCGAAGTGAAATGTCCCTGTCACCTCTATATCGGGCAGGAGGCGGTCGCGACCGGGGTGTGCGCCGCCTTAGACAAGGAAGATTACGTCTGGGGCGGACATCGCTCCCATGGCCACTACTTAGCAAAGGGCGGCAACATGGATGCGATGATGGCCGAGGTCTTTGGTCGCTTGACCGGCTGTTCGGGGGGCCGAGGGGGCTCCATGCATCTGTTCGCACCCGAAGTGGGGATTTTCGGAACGGTCCCGCTCGTTTCAGCCACCATCCCTCTTGCGGTCGGTTCCGCCTTAGCGGCAAAGTTGCGAGGTGAACGGAGAGTGACAGTCTCCTTCTTTGGCGACGGAGCGACGGAGGAAGGTCATTTCCATGAATCCATGAACATGGCTGCGGTATACCGGCTACCTGTAATCTTTGTCTGTGAGAATAATTTCTACTCCAGCCATCTGGGGCTTCTCGAACGCCGTGCCGAAGACAATATTTATCAGGCCGGCGAGGCGCACGCTATTTCCGGAGTCCGAATCGACGGAAATGATGTTCTGACGGTTTACAAAGCCACGGCGGATGCCGTTGGGCTCGCACGCTGTGGCGTCGGCCCGACCTTGCTGGAGTGTCGCACCTATCGCTGGCGGGGTCATGTGGGACCGTCGTGGGACATGGATGTTGGGGTAAAGCGAAAAGATGAACTGAAAGACTGGCTCGCCAAAGACCCCGTTGCCCGCGTTTCCACACTTCTATTCGACCGAGGTATCGACGAATCGCGACTAGCGCAGATCGACCGGGCGGCGCGAGCAGAAGTCGGGAATGCAGTCGCTTTCGCTCGCGAGTCGCCCTATCCGGACAAGAGCACATTAGCGGAGCACGTATTCTACTCCGAGAAAGAGGTTTGCTGACATGCGCATGCTGACGTACGCCGAGGCAATTCGGGAAGCTGTCGTGCAGTTGCTGTCGAGTGACCCCCGCGTCTTCGTCTTCGGTCAGGGGTTATGGAGTCCCTGGTATGTTGGGACGACGATGAAGAACATCGACAAAGAGTTTGGCCGCCAGCGCATCATGGATTCACCCGTCTCCGAGAATGCGACCACTGGCGCCGCGATTGGCGCGGCCATCGTTGGGATGCGGCCCATCGTCGTCCATCCCCGCATGGACTTCATGCTCTTGGCGGTCGACCCTATAGTCAATCAGGCCGCAAACTGGTCGTACATGTTTGCCGGGCAAGTGGGCGTGCCCGTTGTGATCCGGGCTATCATTAATCGGGGTGGGGAGCAAGCCGCCCAGCACTCCCAGGCGCTACAGGGGACATTCATGCATATTCCCGGCCTGAAAGTGGTCATGCCAAGTACGCCCTATGATGCCAAGGGCCTTCTGATCGCTGCGGTTCAGGACGGTAACCCAGTGATGTATATCGATGACCGCTGGCTTTATGAGGAAACCGGTGAGGTCCCGCCGGAGATGTACACCGTGCCTATAGGCAGTGCAGCAGTCCGTCGAAGGGGGAGTGCGGTGACCATCGTAGCCACCTCCTACATGGCGGCGCAAGCCGTTAAGGCCGTCGACGTCCTCGCAGAGCATGGGATTGATCCGGAGCTGATCGACCTGCGCTCCATCAAGCCGTGGGACCGAGAGCGCGTTCTAGAATCGGTACGAAAGACGGGACGCCTTGTCGTTGCCGACGCCGCTTGGCAAACCTGCGGGGTGGCGGCGGAAATTGTCGCGACGATCAGCTGCGAGGCGTTCAAAGATCTGTTAGCACCGATCGCACGCGTCTGTCTCCCGGACGTCCCAGCACCGATGAGCGAGCCGCTTGAAAAAGCATACTACATTGGTGCGGCGGACATCGTCTCCGCAGTCGAAAAGGTACTCGTCCCAAAGGAGCAAGCATGGTCTACAAAGTCCCATTCGTTGATCCAAGAACACACTATCAGCGACTGAAGTCGGAGATTGACGTCGCGATTACAGACTGCCTTTCCAAAGGCGATCTGATTTATCGACAGCAGTTGCGGGATTTCGAAGCACGTCTCGCGTCATTCGTTGGCGTCGAATATGCCGTCGGGGTAAACAGCGGTTATCATGCGCTTCACTTTTCGCTGCTCGCGGCCGGCATCGGTCCGGGGGACGAAGTGATCACCGTGGCCCACACCTTCGTGGCCACGGTCTCGGCGATCATCCACTGCGGGGCGCAGCCGGTTCTCGTGGATGTTGGAGATGATTTCAACATGGACCCTGACCAGGTAGAGCGTGCGGTCACGTCAAGAACGAAGGCCTTGCTTCCGGTCCATTTGAACGGGCGTACATGCGAAATGAACCGCATCATGGTAATCGCGGACAAGTTTGGGCTGAACGTAATCGAGGATGCGGCTCAATCCCTGGGCGGCACGCATGGGGGTAAGAAAGCCGGGAGTATTGGCAAGGCTGGGTGCTTCAGTTTCTATCCTTTCAAGATCTTGGGGGGATTCGGCGATGGAGGTGCCGTAACCACGAACGACGCTGCCATAGCCCGGAGGGTCAGCCTTCTGCGTTACAACGGCGAAGATCGTGAAACCGGGGATTATCACTATCATGGCTATACGGCCCTTCTCGACAACGTTCAAGCGGCTGTGCTGGATGTAAAGCTTCGGCACCTTCCTGACTGGACAGAGCACCGTCGCAAGATCGCGCGTTTATATTGCCAGGGATTGGAAGGAATTCCCGGTCTGAAATTGCCGCCTTATGATGGTGAGGGGTACTTCGATGTTTTTCAGAATTTTGTGATCCGCGCTCGGGAGCGTGACAACCTGCGGGAGCATCTCAGGAAAGACGGCATCGAAACCTTGGTCAGCTGGCCAAAGCCAATGTGGCAACACAAGGGACTGGGTCTCGCAGATCCCCACTTGCCGAACACCGAATGCATATGTCGCGAGGTTCTTTCGCTCCCAATGAGCGCTGAAACTACGCCGGAGCAAGTAGAAGTCACCGTGCGAAGCGTTCGTAAGTTTTTCTCCGAGTCCGTTTCCACTCGGGATCTGAAGCTTCAGAAGGAGCTGACCGCAACCTGATCAGAGGCCCTTGATCTGTCTGAGTAAAAGAGTCAACAGAACCGTCCAATCTGAAGATTTTATCATACTGGTGGACTGGCGGTATGCCAGACCGTGGACCTGGGACTATAGAGGGTTGCTGCTAAGAAGAATTATATCCCTCGTAGGAAGGTGAGTATCGAAAGAACACGCACCCTTTGTTTTGCACTTTTGGACGTAGGGTCCTTTCTCCTCGGAGATTCCCAGGAAGAAGTAGTCTACAAAGTAGGGCGATGCATAAGAAAACGCTCGCACAAGTAGGAATCATCGCTGTTCACAGCATTCATGAATTCTTATCTGACGGCGTTCCCGCTCGCGATTTCGACCGCATACGAATAGCACTGGGGGGCTGGTGATCTCTCTAAGTGAAAAATCGGCCAGAATCGTCCAATCTGAAATTCGCGCGATGACCATCGAATGCGAAAAGGTCCACGGGATTAATCTGGCTCAAGGAGTGTGTAACACTAGCCTCCCCTCTCCTGTTCGTATAGCAGCTAAATACGCGATTGACAAGGCCTGCAACAGCTACACTCGCTACGACGGCATCGCTGAACTTCGTGAGGCGATTGCTCGCAAGCTATGTCTGTACAATAGGATCAAAGCCGACCCCGAGACCCAAATTACAGTAAGTAGCGGCTCGACGGGGGCCTTTTATTGTGCTTGCCTGGCGCTGTTGAACCCTGGCGACGAGGTCATCCTCTTTGAACCTTACTACGGCTACCACGTGAACACGCTGCTCGCGGCCGATGCGGTCCCGGTCTATGTGACCATGCGCGCACCCGATTGGTCTTTTACACCAGAGGATCTGGAAGCGGCATTGACGCCTAGGACCAAGGGCATCATGGTCAACACACCCGCCAATCCTTCGGGCAAGGTTTTTAGCCAGACCGAGATAGAGTGGATCGCTGAATTCACCATACGCCACGATTTGTTCATATTCACCGACGAAATTTATGAATACTTTCTCTACGATGGCCGCCGTCATGTCAGCCCCGGTGCACTCCCTGGAATGGAGGAACGCACAATCACCATTTCAGGTTTCTCGAAGACATACAGCATCACAGGCTGGAGAATAGGATACAGCGCCAGCCCTCCAGAGTGGGCGCGCATGATCGGCTATATGAATGACTTGGTGTATGTTTGTGCGCCATCGCCGTTGCAGTGGGGGGTGATGGTCGGCCTCAACGAGCTATCACCTCGCTTTTATTGCCAACTGGCCAACGATTACTCCGCTAAGCGAGATCACTTATGCCAAGCCCTCGAACGAGCGGGGCTTCCCCCATGCTCACCCCAGGGGGCTTATTACATTCTCGCGGATGTTTCTCGTCTGCCCGGAAATACCAGCAAGGATCGGGCAATGTACCTGCTAGCTCGGACCGGCGTGGCCACCGTGCCCGGAAGTGCTTTCTTTCATGGGTCCCTCGGCGAATCATTTGTCCGTTTCTGCTATGCCAAGAGCGATGCTGAACTTACGGAGGCATGCCAGCGACTCGCCAGTCTCGATTAACGAACTGGCCAACGCTCGGCGCTGCGAAAGCCCCCCACCTGGCCCGAGCACGTTCGAAACCCCGGATGAGGTCGTGGAACCAACCTTCATCTTGAATACTTACAGGTCTCTATGCACTTGGCATTTCGCGAAGGGCATAACCATCTAACTCAGCCAGCTCAAACCAGATCGCCCTCAACGAAAGACAGAGTTCACGGGCTCCGCCCGTTGCCAGCTGTGAGCCGGCTTGTGCGCCCACTCTGATTGGAAGGGAGCGGCGGGAACTAGTTCTCAACATTTGCCAAGAAGAAGTCCTTCACAAACCATGGCCACACCATTAGTCAGAGCATTGTCACGAAAACTTTTTGTAAGTAAGCCATTCTTGTTCGCATCCTTCCAGGCGGTGCTGATCTTCTGCTCGCTTTGCACAGCTTGGTTGCTGCGCTTTGATTTTTCTCTGCCATATCGCACGCTGCTTTTTTCCGCAGCGCCCATACTCATCGTGATTCGGCTCGCAGTGATGGCTCGTTTCAAACTCCTCCACGGGTGGTGGCGGTACACGGGACTAAGCGATATCATGGACCTTCTGAAAGCGATTGTGCTAGGCTCCGCGGTCTTTCTGTTTGTAATGCGGTTTGTCCTCGGCGTTACTGAATTCCCGCGGTCAATATACTTTCTCGAAACTCTTGTTAGCGCCGCCTTTTTGGTCGGTATTCGCGCGTTTTCTCGCATGCTTGCCGAATCCGCTCAGAAAGATGGTGCGATAAAAGCCCTTTTGGCTGGTATTCGCGCGTTTACGCATGCGCTTTCCGAATCCGCTCGGAAAGATGATGCGGCAAAAAGGGTAATTGTCATCGGCGCTGGTTTTGCCGCACAAATGGTTATCCGAGAAACCAAGCGGCCTGGCAGCGGCTATCGCATTGTCGGGTGTGTCGACGATGATCCATCGAAAGTGGGAATTAAGATCCACGGCGCGCCCGTAATTGGCAGCGTCGATCAACTGCCGGCGTTAGTCGCCAACCGTGCGGTAAATGAGATCCTGATCGCCGTTCCTTCAGCCACGGGAACACAGATGCAGAGACTTGTTAGCCTCTGTGAGCGAGCTGCGGTAAAGTTCAAGACCCTGCCTGCGCTGCAGGACATCATTACCGGGCGGGTAAGCATCAGCCAGTTTCGCGACGTGCGCTTGGAAGATCTCCTTGGTCGAGATCCAGTCGAGACTGATCTGGAGTCTGTGAGGAAGCAGATTGAAGGGCGTGTGGTGCTCGTAACTGGGCCCGCAGGCACAATCGGTTCAGAACTGTGTCGGCAGATCTTGCAGTACAGCCCGCGCAAGCTGCTTTGTGTGGATCAGAACGAGACGGGCGTCTTCTATCTCCAGCTCGAGCTTTCCGAGCTGAACAAGAACGGAAGTAACTTGGTTTTCCACGTCGGAGATGTTGGGGATCGTGAAAGGATGCGAGGCTTCCTCTTAGAGCACGCACCCCAAGTCATTTTTCATGCGGCTGCTTACAAGCATGTGCCCGTTATGGAGCGGAATGTTCACGGAGCGATAAAAAACAATGTCTTCGCGCTTCTCACATTGCTTGATATAGCGTCGGAGGTCGGCTGCCAGAGTTTCGTCTTGATCTCCTCTGACAAGGCAGTCAATCCAGCGAGCATTATGGGTGCCACCAAACGAGTTGGAGAGCTAATTATCGCCGCCAGGCCGACCGGCTCCATGCGCTGCGTTTCGGTGCGATTCGGAAACGTCCTCGGTTCGAACGGAAGTGTGGTTCCCGTTTTCCAGAAACAACTTCGAAGTAACCAGCCCCTAACCATCACACATCCAGAGATTCGGCGCTTCTTTATGACCACGCGTGAGGCCGTGTCCCTAGTCTTACAGGCCTTTGCGATTGGAAACCACGGAGACACCTTGGTGCTGGACATGGGGACGCCTGTACGCATCCTCGATCTCGCCCGGACGCTGATTCGCCTGTCCGGCAAATCCGAGGACGAGGTAGGAATTAAGTTTACGGGGCTGCGAGCGGGCGAGAAGTTAGTGGAGGAGCTTTTCTACGCGAGTGAAGAAGTGCAACCCACTTCTTTCCCCAAGATCAAGCGAATCCGTGGCGCACAAAACCGCTGGTTCGAGATCCAGTGCCACCTAGAGGAACTAATGAAATCTATGAGCATCGATGGGGGAGCCCCCATACGCGCAAAAATGAAGGAAATTGTCCAGGAGTACTCCTACGAGTCGGATAATCAGCCGGAAATGTCCGCCGCGCAGACAGCTCTGCCGCCCAAAGCCCTTCAACAAGCGGCGGGCGCCCACTAATACGGTATCCCCATCTTACAGACTCAGCTCCTCGCTGCCGATCACACCTTCTCACAGTGTTCAACATACCGGTCGCCCTCCGGGCTCCCTCCGTGGCTCCGAAGCCGGTTCTCTCTCTTTGCTCATGGACACCTCCTCGTGATTTCTCACTTATTTTCATCACAATTCGGTGTCCAAAGAAATCCAAGGGCGCAGAGAGCTAAGGTCTCTAGCTAATGCGCTTTGTCGGCGTCGTTTCTAAGCATGATGAACTTTTGTCGCATCGCAACTCATGAGGTAGATTGGGAAAGGCTCGACAGGTTCGATGACCGGGTTGTGTTCCAGACACGGGAATGGGTGACTTTCGTAGCAGAATCACAGAGAGCTATACCGGTCATAGCGTCGCTATGCGACTCCGGGAACATCGTCGGTTATTTCACTGGTTTGGTGTTCTCGCGGATGGGTGTTCGAGTTTTGGGAAGTCCCTTCCCGGGGTGGACGACTCATTATATGGGCTTTAATCTCCAACCGCATGTTCGCCGCTGGGAGGCTCTGCGGGCTCTGGAAACCTTTGCATTTCGAGACTTGAAGTGTCTGCACTTGGAGATCTCAGATCTATTCTCGTCCGAGGAAGAGGGCGCGAGCCTTGGTTTTACTTACGAACTCTCCCACACCTTGGTTACCGATTTAACGCAATCTGAGGAGAACATTTTTGGAAGCATGACAGGGGCCTGCCGAAGGTGCATTCGTAAGGCAGAGAAGAGCGGCGTGCGAATTGCGGAGGCCCGAGATGAAGACTTCGCTGAGGATTACTATGAGCAGCTTAGGCAGGTATTTGGAAGACAGAGTCGTGTCCCCACTTATGGGCTCGACCGCGTGAAACAGCTGCTCCGCCACATGCTGCCCACAGGTCATCTCTTGTTGCTCCGAGCGCTCGACCCGCAAGGGATGTGCATCGCCACCAGTATTTATGTTGCGCTCAACAAAATCGCGGTGTTCTGGGGTAATGCCAGCCTCCGTCACAGTCAGTACTTCCGACCCAATGAGCTACTCAATTGGCACGCCATGCGATATTGGAAACAACGTGGCCTTCAAGTCTTTGATTGGGGCGGGGGAGCCCACTACGGTCACTACAAGGCGAAGTATGGCGGGCGACCACTGTCCTACCCGACATTTCGTAAGTCACGTTTTGCGTTTGTCGGCAGCCTGCGCACGGTGGCTAACGTTCTCTTTAAACTGAATCAACGCCTTCTCGGCTGGCTGCAAACTGGTGGCAATGGGCCCAACCGGAACACCTCTTTGAACTCAAGCGGCGTTCTTTCCAAGACGTTGAAGCCATGATCACGGACAGTCGAAGGAGACAAAGAGTCAGCTAGCATGACCGTAGCAGGTTGTTGAATAGCTATTTCTTTCCCACAAGCAGGGCGAACACATGAAGACGAGCGAAGATGCCAGGAAGCTTTGGGTTACGGACCGCATTGCGGAACACGGGTCCGAGCGGGATGACTTACTGAAGAATTGTGGCACTCTCTTTCAACACCTGGCACAGCAAGCAGCGATGTGTCGTGCCATCAGTAGGGCGGAGCTTGACCCTGGTACCACCGAGGTTTTCGAGGTCGGTTGCGCTTCGGGCACTGCCGTCCCGCTATTGATTCAGCTGGGCTTTGAACCCAATCGCATACATGGAATGGATCTGATCCCCCAAAACATCGATCTGGCGCAACGGCGTTTTCCAGGCTGCCACTTCACGGCAGGAGACGCGGCAAACGCACCCTATCCAGACAATTCTTTTGACCTCGCATTGGAGTCAGGGGTTTTCCTCCAGCTGCCCGATGAGGAAGTCTCAGACATGGCACGTGAGATGGTTCGGATGTTGAAGCCAGGCGGCTATGTTCTCCTAATTGATTGGCGTTACGGCGATCCACGCAGGAAGCACTATAGGCTCTCCCGCAAGAGGATTGCTCAACTGTTCCCCAGCTTGCAGCGTATCACAGCTGTGCCGGGCGCGCTGGTGCCGCCAGTGGGCCGAGCGCTTTCCGCTTACGCTTCTGGTCTGTACTTCGCCGTGCAAAAGATCGTGCCGCCGGTTGTGGGACAGTATGCTTGGCTGCTGAGAAAAAATGTTTCGGGCGGAAAACTCGCACCCATATTGACGCAGTGTTGACCGTGCTTGAGCCTGCTCGCACGGAGTACAGTGAGCGATCGGCAGGCTTGCCGGCGGCTGGGCAGTGGCGCGGAACACAACGCTAGGAGCCGATCCAACGGCGTCGCCGGACTTAGAAGTTTCCCTCCCGCTACACGCTTGAGAACTCGCTTCTCCAGCGACAGCTCCGCCACCAACCGCTTCAGCTTGGCGTTCTCCTTCTCGAGCCCTTTCAGCCGCTTCGCTTGAACTATAGCTTCAGGCCGCCGTATTCCTTCCGCCGGCGGTAGTAGGTCTGTACGGTGATCTGCCTTTTGCAGGCTTGCAGAGTGGTCCTACCGTTCGCAATTTCACTTCAATGTGCCGCAGCAACGTCACGATCTGCTCCGGCTTGTACCTCTTCGTTGACATGACCAGCCGGGCTCCTCACATGAATTTCCTCTCACCTCGGCTGGTACAAAAATGCCCGGTAGGTCATATGTGTGTGCGGCTTGTTGGGCTATGCGGGTTAGAAAGACATAGTGCCTCTCATCCTCGACGGTTGATCGACGAGAATCTGCCGGTCGTGATTCTGGCCACGCGGGCTCGCATGCCGCGTCCCCCTCGCTCGCACCGAGTTTAAGATCTGCGGCAGCTAAAAGACGCAGGACGAATCGCAAACACTCCCGACCAGGTAGCCGCTAACGGTGTTCGAACCGACGAAATTGGTTGTCCCCGGAGCGCTTTGAAATATCTGCCATGCGGCGTTGTTAGCCGCCGGGACATTGGTCAACTGATTCAAGCTCCAGTGATTGGTGCCTCTTGTGCTTGTGGCGATAATTCCATTCCCTGTGACTTGCATCACATTGTTCTGGAAATTGATGTTCGAGGGGCCAGCTCCCGAGTTGATGAGGTCGCTAACCGAGATTGCTGCACCGCTGTTGGATGCCGTATTGCCTGTGATAGAAATATTGTCAATGCTTCCAGGGTAGGTGCTGGAAAGCTCGAAAACGTTGCCTGTAATCCCTTGGAAGGAGTTATTCTGAATTGTCAATCTCTTGGTGATGTTGGAGAAAATACCAGTGGATGTGGCGCTTTCGCCGTTGAAATCGCCGTTTTGGATGGTGACGTCGAAGTTGTTGTAATCTCCTAACCCAACTATTTCGGTCACGCAATAGCAGCGCACAACCGGGTGATCCAACAATACATTGACCCCTGGTTTCATAAGAATAGCATCTTCAAGTCGGGCGCTCGAAACGAGAATGTTTTCTGGAACCGGATAGCCTGTGTTGTCAACCGTAAGATTTCTAAGCGTTGAGTTCGTATATATTCCAGACAGATAAAACCCGGCATCAATCGAGCCAAGGCAGGTAATAGTGTCCCAAGTGGCGCCATCCATAGGCCCGTTGTTTGCAGTACAATTGTTAGTAGCAGTCAACACGGTAGTATTGTGGAATGTAAGCCCCTGCTTTACGACTTGACTTGCCGCCCCGAACTGAATCACCGGAAGCCCAAGTATAGAGGAACCTGGGTTTTGCTGGTTGGAATACGACCAATACCCTATATTGTGGAAGTCCATTCCGCCAATGTTGATATTTTTCATTACTTGATAGCCGATGATAATTAGCGGACCCTGAATGCCTTGGGGGCTCAGGGGCAGCGTGGTTTGAGCATTGTCGGCCAGGATGGCCTGCGTACCATTGACGGCGGTGATTGTGCTCCACAGCGGCACGTTGGCAGCTCCGGCATACTGCACGTAGATAGGTTTTCCGATATCCGCTGTGGTAAAAGCGCAAGCAGTGCACGTAAGCACGTTGCTGCCTGCACTGATGCTTATACCGCTCAACGAATTACCGAGTCTTCCTGGCGCACTACTATTCCCAAAGGCCAGAAGGGCTGCACCCTGGCCAAAACCTGTCGCGCCTGGAACATTGCTCACGATAGCGGTCTCAAGAAGAACAACTGGGCCGCCTCCCGATGTCAACGTCACATAACTGCAACCGTTAGGAATGAACAAGGTTCCGGCAAGCCCATAAATGCCAGCGGGGAAGGACACGGTGCTGGGGTTGGACTGGGTTGCAGCGGAACAGGCCGCATTGATCGTGTTCTGAATAGCCGACAGGTTGTTGGTTGCGCCTACGACTTGAACCATGGCAGAACTTACGGTCCTTGTAGCCGGTGCCGCCAGTGTGACCGTAGAAGAGTTAGTCACAGCAGTTATCGTCGTATACAGGGCGTCGTAATTGGTCGTGCTCACCGCGCCGTATATATTTATTATATGCCCGACGTCAGAGCTGGCAAAAGTCAAGTCCTGGCATACTAAACTGTTACCTCCAGAACTGACGGCGCACTGCAAACCTTCCTTGGAATCCGGGACCGCCCCATTGGAGACGACGTTGAATGTTTGCCCTTGTGCAGTCCCAGTTCCGCCCAGCGGGATCGTTTGAGGCGAACTCGAAGCATTGACCACAGAGACGCTTCCGGTCAAGCTGCCGGAAGTGACCGGAGCAAACACTACACTGAAGCTGGCCGCCTGTCCGGCGGACAACGTTACCGGGAGCGCTAGGCCGCTGACACTGAAGGCTGTGCCCGTCACATTGATCTGAGAGATGCTCACGTTGGAATTTCCGGTGTTGGTGAGTGTCACGGTCTGCGTGGCACTGCTGCCCACGGTGACGTTTCCAAAGCTCAGCGAGGCAGGACTGGCCGAGAGTTGCAGAAGCGGTGCCACGCCGGTGCCGCTCAGCGCAACCGTAAGCGGCGAGTTCGGTGCATTGCTCACGAGTGAAAGACTGCCCGTCGCGCTGCCGGCCGTGGTGGGTGCGAAACTCACTGTGAACGCAGTGGACTGACGAGGCACCACGGTCAGCGGCAACGTAAGCCCGCTCGGGGTAAAGCCGGCGCCGCTCAGCGTGGCTTGCGTAACGGTCAGGTTGGCGCTCCCGGAATTGCTCAAGGTCACCGGCTGGGTATTGGTCAGACCCACAGTGACATCGCCGAAACTGAGGCTCGTGGAGCTGGCCGTCAAGACCTCTGCCCCAGGTGTCCCAGGGTTGGCTCTCGAAGCGCTGGTGTAGCCTGCGCAGCTGGTAAGTCCAATCAGTGCAATGATGACCGCGAGAGTCGCTAAGAAAGCGAAAGGCCCACTGTGAACGTGATGTTTATCCCCATCTCGTGACTTACTCATTTTCATCACAATTCGGTGTCCAAGAAAATCCTAGAGGGTGGGACAGTGTATGAATCGCATGCTGTGGAAAACTACTGGTTAATGGGAACAGAAGAACGTTTTTGTTTTTCCCTCCGTTTCAGGTTTGCTTCCCGCCGTCCGTAGTATACATCGCGGCGGGCGCGACGTTTCCGATTCCTTGATCTTCTACCGGCACGTTCTTCATCCCTGTCCACTCGACCGCCTCCTCCACCACGTCGCTGATCGACTCCGCTGTTACGTCCTCCTTCACATCCCACGCCAGGATCATCCGAGTGTAGTCGTCTAACACCGAGATCAGGTAATACCAGCCCTTAGCCCACCACAAGAAAAAATAACTCGCATCCGACTGCCATTTGCCCATTCACCCGCGTGGTCTTGATGCCGAGAACATCTTGGGAGCGGCGTTGCGCGAGTCGGATCTTTCTTCTTCAGGCTTCATCCGATTCCGCACCGTTCCCGGCTGCGGCCGCCGGTCCACCAGTCCTGCTTCGCTCTCTCCCTGATGCCGCCGCTGCCAGCGATAGTCAGTCGAAAGCGCAAGTCCATTGCTCCTTAATACCGTAGTACTAGTTGCTGCTGAAGACGCAGGACGAATCGCAAACACTCCCGACCAGGTAGCCGCTAACGGTGTTCGAACCGACGAAATTGGTTGTCCCCGGAGCGCTTTGAAATATCTGCCATGCGGCGTTGTTAGCCGCCGGGACAT
>Ga0307471_100000398_pt1 | contig 22100 bp, 19 predicted proteins | sample atmos_gasesAM3C__2_FD_204566 | JGI IMG/M metagenome (GOLD analysis project Ga0307471, IMG submission 204566) | Hardwood forest soil microbial communities from Morgan-Monroe State Forest, Indiana, United States - atmos_gasesAM3C_515 | ecosystem: Environmental > Terrestrial > Soil > Temperate...
GAAGAAATACCAGATCGCTGTTCTGGACGACTACCAAAATGTGGCCCTTGAGTGCGCCGATTGGTCGGTGCTCCGTGATCGAGCCGACATCACCGTGTTTCAGGACCACCTTGCCGATCCGGACGCCGTGATTGAGAGGTTGCTGCCTTTTGATGTCGTTTGTGTCATGCGCGAGCGGACCCCGCTGCCCCGCAACGTCATTGAGCGCCTTCCCAATCTCAAGCTGATTGCCTCGACGGGACCTGGAAACGCGTCGATCGATATCGCCGCCGCGGGCGATCATGGGATCGCGGTGGTGCACACGGGGTATAGGTCGGACCCGACGATCGAATTTACCTGGGCGCTGATCTTGGCCTCCGCGCGACATATCGTAACGGAGAGCAACTCCGTTCGATCCGGCGGCTGGCAGCAAACAGTAGGCACGGATCTCCGTGGAAAGACCCTGGGTGTTCTAGGACTTGGGCGGGTTGGATCTCAGGTCGCGCGGGTAGGGAGCGCTTTTGGAATGAATCTGATTGCCTGGAGCCAGAACATGACGCCAGAGGCCGCCAAAGTCGCGGGGGCAATCCTGGTTTCCAAGGACCAGTTGTTCGAGCGGGCCGACATCCTGACGATCCATTTGGTGTTGAGCAGCCGTACACGCGGCCTGGTAGGGGCGGCGGAGTTGAACAGAATGAAGCCAACGGCCTGGTTAATCAATGCGTCGCGCGGGCCGATCGTCGAGGAGCAAGCGTTGATCAGCGCGTTGAGGAACAACCAAATCGCTGGCGCGGCGATCGACGTATTCGACACTGAGCCGCTGCCTCCGTCTCACCCCTTCCGAACGCTGGACAACGTCCTGGCAACGCCGCATATCGGCTACGTCTCGCAGGGTCTTTACAAGACGTTTTACGAAGATACCGTCTCGAATATTCGGAAGTGGCTCGACACCCAGCACCCGTAGCATAAACGCATCTTAACTAAGAGCAAAACATCGCTGAGTCAAAGGAACCAAAACCAGCCCTGGTTCTGAAGGCATTCGATACGTTGTTCAACAAGAGTGACCACGCGGTTGCCGAGCAATGCACAAACGTTCTTAAGGAGATCACTTCGATTGCATCGACCCGTGAGGGATAAAACGCCAGGTGTTCTTTAATGTCGACGACTGCCTCGTAAGGATTTTCGTACGTCCAAACGGCGTATTCCGACTTCGATCCGCCGATGGGAATGCTGTAGTACGTACAATCACCCTTGTACGGACAATAGGAGTAATGCGTGGTCCGAACGAGCAGCGACATGTCGGCATCGTTCCGGGGCAAGTAGTAAACCGGCGGATATCCCTTCTCCTCAAGCCGAACGTCTGAACCGCCACCATATTCGCCTACAAAGCTTCTAAATGAAAGTAAACAAATGCACACCGTGACAGGGGCAGCGTTCTAACCAACTGAACTACGTCCCCGGCCTCTTGCAGCGGGTCAGTGGGAAACCCGCTATTTAGCTGCGTGCAAAAGCCTTTGCTGCAGGCTTGCGACCCGGCGCATCTGTCCATGCGCCGGAGTTAAATTGTAACAGAGGAATCGGAAGTAGCGGGAGGCGCGGCCCAAATCTCGGATTTGCTCCCCGGACCGCTCGGTGCGCCTTGGAGAACTCGAGAACAAGCGTGAAAGAATGTCGTTGCGCAAAGCCATTCCAGCAAGGCGGAACTGTTGCCCACTACCAGACGCTTGCCCCTGCCGCCTCTACATGGATCCTCGTCGTATTGAGAAAAGGGATGCCCCGATCGGTCACATCACCCAGGATCAACGGCAACTCCGTCCCTCCGAGAATTAGACCTTCGATGCGCTCCTGCTCTTTCATGCGATCAACGATTGCCAGCAGCCCTCTGCGGGTCTCGGCCAAAATCGCGCCCTTCACCAATTCGTTCATATACCTGTCGTGAATGTAGGTTTGCTCGTCAGCCTTGGGCACAGCCAGTTCGATTTGCGCCGCGGAAAATACTCGGGGATAGAAATCTCCCAGCATCGTGAAACGGGTTCCAAACAGCCCGAGCCTTTTGAGTCCCAGGACTTTCGCTGCGTCGCGCGTTGCCTCCACGATGCTCACCATTGGAATCGACGCTTGCCGGCGGATTTCGTCAAACACAATATGCGGCGTATTGGCGGCCAGCAAGCCGCACTCCGCCCCGGCGGCAGCCAGTTTTTCAATTTCACCCACCAGGTACTCGACCATCCTTACCCGATCGTCGGCCTCGATCATGTCCAGCAGAATCCTCATGTTGATGCTGTTAATGACGATTGTCGGATAGCTCCCGTCGGGCTTGCGCGCGCGATAGGCCGCAATCAGATGACGGTAATATTCGATGGTGGACTCCGGCCCGATGCCTCCAATCACTCCCAACGTTTTCATCCGCCGCCCTCCTTGCATTTTCAAGCTTCCATTCTAACGATGCAATTTCAGACTGGCTCATGGCCGGGAGCAACGTGAGCTTGCCGGTGTGCTGCCCCGTAAAGTAAGCTTCGTTGGTTTGAATCTTCAAGTTGCCAAGGCTAATCCAGACGCACATGAAAGCCATTCAAGTAAAGAAGCCGGGCGGCCCCGAAGCCCTCGAACTTGTAGACGTTCCAGTTCCACAACCCAAGCCCAATGAAGCCGTGGTGAAGGTCGCAGCCTCGGGGGTGAATTTCATTGATGTTTACCATCGCGAGGGCAGGTATCCCGTCCCGCTGCCGTTCGTCATCGGCCAGGAAGGCGCCGGTACGGTCTCGGCGGTGGGCGCGGAGGCCAAGTCGGTCAAAATGGGCGACCGTGTCGCCTGGACCAGCATCATGGGCTCGTACGCGGAATACGTCGCTGTCCCCGCCGACCGCCTGGTCCACATTCCGCACGGCGTAAACGACCGCGAAGCCGCCGCGGTCATGCTTCAAGGAATGACGGCGCACTACCTGGTCTACAGTACCTTTCCGCTGAAACGCGGAGACACGGCCCTGGTGCAGGCCGCGGCGGGTGGAGTGGGATTGCTGCTGGTGCAGATGGCACACAACATCGGAGCCCGCGTGATCGGCACGGCTTCGACCGAGGAAAAGGCCAAGCTGGCGCATGAGGCCGGCGCGGACGAAGTCATCCTGTATACCCACGCTGATTTTGAAAGTGAGACCAAACGTCTGACCCAGAGCAAAGGTGTGGACGTGGTTTATGACTCGGTGGGCAAGACCACTTTTGAAAAAGGACTGAACGTCCTGCGGCCGCGCGGAATGATGGTCCTGTTTGGAGGATCGAGCGGAGCCGTCCCTCCTTTTGATCCCATCGCTCTCAGCCAAAAGGGCTCGTTGTTTCTTACCCGCCCCACCCTGCACCACTACACTTCGACCCGCGAAGAGCTCGAGGCACGGGCCAGCACACTGTTTGAGATGATTGCGGCAACAAAGCTGAAGCTACGCATTGAACATATTTATCCTTTGCAGGAAGCACAGCAAGCCCACCGCGATCTGGAAGGCCGCAAGACAACCGGAAAGCTGTTGCTGATTCCGTAGGCGCGTCCCGGGTGCCACATCCTTGTCGCGTACCTTGCGAAGAGGATGGGTGTTGGGGATCATCGATACGCGGTAGGACTAGGGTCGTTTGAGAAGTCAATTGGAAATCTCGAAATCGGCACCTCCGTGGAATCCCACCCTTCAAAAAACGAATGGTGGGCACCCGGCTGGTACGGCAACCCGCTGGAACAGGGCCACGTCTAAGAGGCGGGAGGATTCTCATGGCGGCGAAAAAGAAATCCAGTCATACCAAATACGGCAAGGCCGCGAGTAAAAGTGTGGAAAACGCCCTCCACCGGGAAAAGCGGGGTACACTTCAGTCCGGCAAGGGAGGCAAGGGCGGCAAGGTGACAAGCCGCAAGCAGGCGATCGCCATCGGTCTTTCGGAAGCTCGCAGGAAGGGGGCCAAAGTTCCGGCCAAGAAGGCCAGCTGAAAAAGCATAGAAAATCCCTACTCTTCAGGAAACCGAGGGTGGGGCCGCTCTAATAAAAAAGTCTCGAAACGTGTCGATCTGGCGGTCTCTCGTTCGACTTATAGGCAGAGAGCGGGAGGACCACTGGGCTTTACCTTGTCCGGACGTTTGGGTTCTCGGCCGATTTTCATTTGGGAGATGCCTGGAGGCACACTTATGCAACCATCTGGTCGAGCAACCGGGATTTCAAGCGCGAGCCTCTGGACGAGTCGCATATTCAGTGCCTTGGTGTTTCTGTTCATGCTCTTCGACGGCGGCATAAAAGTGTTGAGGATGGCGCCAGCGGTCGAGGGAACTGCCAGACTTGGATATCCCACAAGCCTAGTCCTGCCGATCGGCTTGGTAGCACTCGTCTGCACTTTCCTCTACGCGATTCCGCGTACCTCGATTCTTGGCGCTGTCCTGCTGACGGGTTATCTGGGCGGTGCCACCGCTACCCAGGTGCGCGTCCAGGACCCATGGTTCTTCTTTCCGGTTGCGATTGGTGTGATGGTATGGGTAGGGCCATTCTTGATGGATGAACGACTGCGCGCGCTGATCCCGCTGCGGAGTCCAACGGTGGCCTCCGGAACTACGACGTGACAGAAGATCGAGCACCCCAAAATCAGGAGGGAGAAACAGATGAGCAAAGTACGGGTTCTGGCGGGTACACGCAAAGGCGCGTTTATCCTGACATCGGACGGTAAGCGCGAGAAGTGGGACGTCAGTGGTCCCCACTTTGCCGGATGGGAGATCTTCCACGTCAAGGGATCGCCGCTTGAGCCCAACCGGCTGTACGCGTCGCAGTGCAGCGGCTGGTTCGGACAGGTGATCCAGCGCTCGAACGACGGTGGTCAGACCTGGGAGCCCGTTGGAAACAAATTTGCGTACGACGGCGTCCCCGGCACTCACCAGTGGTACGACGGCACAGCCCATCCCTGGGAGTTCAAGCGGGTCTGGCACCTGGAACCGTCGCTGACCGACCCGGAAACCGTCTACGCCGGAGTTGAAGACGCCGCTATGTTCCGCTCGACCGACGGAGGAAAGAACTGGCAGGAACTTTCCGGACTGCGCGGCCACGGATCCGGTCCCAAATGGCAGCCCGGCGCGGGTGGCATGTGCCTGCACACGATCATTCTGGATCCAAGCGATCCTCGCCGGATCTTCATCGCCATCTCCGCCGCTGGCGCCTTCCGTAGCGACGACGCTGGCGCGACCTGGCGGCCCATTAACCAGGGTCTCCGGTCCGAACAAATTCCTGACCCGACGGCTGAGGTCGGCCACTGCGTTCACCGTATCGCCATGCACCCCTCGCGCCCGCGTGTGCTCTTCATGCAGAAGCACTGGGACGTCATGCGGACCGACAATGGCGGCGACTCCTGGAAAGAAGTCAGCGGAAACCTGCCAACTGACTTCGGCTTCGTAATCGATGTGCACGCCCACGAGCCGGAAACCATTTACGTTGTCCCGATCAAGAGCGATGGCGAGCACTACCCGCCCGACGGCAAGCTGCGCGTGTACCGCAGTCGCACCGGTGGAAACGAGTGGGAAGCTCTGACCAAAGGCCTGCCGCAACAGGACTGCTATGTCAACGTGCTGCGCGACGCCATGGCCATCGACTCACTCGACAAGTGTGGCGTGTATTTCGGCACCACCGGTGGTCAGGTGTACGCATCCGCGGACGCCGGAGACAGCTGGGCTCCTATCGTGCGGGATCTTCCGGCCGTGCTGTCGGTCGAAGTGCAGACGCTGCCGTGATCAAATTAATAGGATGCCACTAGTATGATCCGAGTCATACTCCCGCCGCATCTCCGAACGCTGGCGCAAGTTCGCGGCGACGTTGAGGTCGAGGTCAAAAGTCCCGTGACGCAGCGCTCCGTCCTCGACGCGCTCGAGCTTCGTTACCCGATGCTGCGCGGTACGATTCGCGATCACGTCACCCAACAGCGCCGCCCATTCTTACGATTCTTTGCCTGCGAGGAAGACCTGTCCCACGAGTCGCCGGATGCTCCGCTGCCCGACGCGGTCGCGTTGGGGACGGAGCCGTTGATCATCCTGGGTGCCATTGCCGGCGGTTAGCCTGTTGTGGGTACCGGGTGCCCCACCCTCTTCGCGTGTTTTGCGAAAAGGTGGGTGATGAAGATCGATCGTTCAAGGAAGGAAAATCCTTAGAAGCAAGGGACCGGGGATTCCCACCCTCCCCAAAAAACGAAGGTGGGCCACCCGGCGTTCGCCGATCCACCCACTCTCGAGGGTGCCCCGTCCAAGCTCCGCTTGGGCGGGGGGTTTCGTGGAGTGTATGGAGGTGGGGAAGTTTGGTGGAATCTCCTGGTAGGAAAGGGAAGCCGAAGGCCTAACCAATGGGACGTCTCGCCATCAGGACCTGGACGGCTGCGAGGACTCGGCAGAATCCCCCAATTCGTTGCGGCGGCTCTTCACTTCGCGCAGCGTATAAATCGACTTGTTTTGCGATTCGTAGTAGGTGCGGGCCATAATTTCACCCAGCAATCCCATCGAGATGAATTGCATGCCGCTTACAAGAAGTGTCACCGCCAGAAGCATCAGCGGTCCGTGCTCCATCATGATCGGAACATGGTGATAGAACTTTTCGTAGAACAGAAACCCGGTCACGACCAATCCCAGCCCCACGCCGCCCATGCCCAGCAAGCCAAAAAATTGCAGCGGGCGGGTGACATAGTCCAGCAGGAACTTGACGATGATGAGATCCAGAAACACGCGGATCGTGCGCCCAATGCCGTAGTTGGACTTTCCGCTCTTGCGTTCAAGATTGACGATGGGCACTTCCGCGATTCTGGCACCGGCGGAGCTGGCAAGCGCCGGGATGAACCGGTGCAGTTCGCCGTACAGTTGAATCTCCTGAATAACCTCGCGTCGGTAGGCCTTGAACGTGGTCCCGAAATCGTGCAGCTCGATGCCCGAGAGCTTGGCCATCATCCAGTTCGCGACCCGGCTGGGGATCTGGCGCATGAGCCAGTGATCGCGGCGGGCGTGCCGCCATCCGCTCACCAGATCGTAACCTTCCTCCATCTTTTCCAGGAAGCGCGGAATCTCCTCCGGGTCGTGCTGTAAATCTCCGTCCATGGAGATAATGATTTCGCCGTGTGCGAAATCGAATCCTGCTTTGAGTCCGGCAGTCTGTCCGAAATTTCTGCGCAGCCGCACCAGGTTCACGCAGCGGTCGTGGTCGTAGATGTCGCTGAGGATCTTGAACGTGTTATCGCGGCTGCCATCATCGACAAAAACAAGTTCATAGGGCTCGCCCAGCGCCTCCATCACCTCCGTCAGTTTCATGTACAGGGGGGAGACATTCTCCTGTTCGTTATAGAAAGGAACAACGATGGAGTAGCGAATGAAAGAGGCACTTCTCATAGTGTTTTCAATAGAACTTGTCCCCGGTAAGCCTGGGCTCTCTTCAACCAGCTCCGGAAAAGCCAGGTGCCCCACCCTCTTCGCGTATTTTGCGAAAGGGTGGGTGATCGGGATCGTCGACGCATCCGGTAACGAACATCACTTCAGCATAGCGACAACTCGCACGCAGCAGACGACCGTGGAATCCCACCCTTCAAAAGACGAAGGGTGGGGCACCCGGCTATGCTTTCGAAAGCGGCAATTCGCGAATCCGCTTTCCGGTGGCGGCAAAAATCGCATTGCAGACCGCAGGCGCAAACGGCGGTACCCCCGGCTCGCCCACGCCTGCCGGCGGCGCGTCGCTGTCCACGATATAGACACTGGTCTTGTAGGGAGCTTCGTTCATTCGGGCCACGGGGTAGTCATTGAAATTGGACTGCTCAATGACTCCATTCTTCGCCGTAATCGAGCCGCTCCGCACGATGCTGGTTCCAAACACCGCCGCACCCTCGAACTGGGCCCGCGTAGCCTCGGGATTCACCACCACCCCGGCGTCCACCGCCGTGAACACTGCTGGAATTTTCACCTCACCTTGATCGTTCACTTCCACTTCGACGACGGTGGCCACGTAAGTCAAAAAGCTCCGGTGAACGGCAATCCCCATCCCAGCGCCCTTGCCCAGCTTTCGTTTTCCCCACCCGGACTTTTCCGCGGCCAGTTCGACCACCCGGCGCGTCCGGGCCGTATCCAGCGGATACTCGGCGGGAGCCCCCCCATAATTGTCGTAGTCGGGTGCAGTAGCCTTGACGTCCACAATTCGTGGCGGCCCGATCAGTTCCAGCAAGTATTCCACCGAGTCCCGTCCTGCGGCGTGCGCCAGTTCGTTGGCAAAGGACTGTGCCGCGAACCCATGGTAGATATTGGCCACCGAGCGGAACCATCCGATGCGGACATGGTTTACCGCCGATCCGTTCTCGACCCGATGATTGGGCAGGTCGAACGGCAAATCGGTCCATCCCTGTCCGAGTTCGCCCCCGTCGCCGTAAGTCGTGTCCAGGGCGAACGTGGAACCGATAGGGGGAAACACTGACCGCTGCAACCAAGCAGTTGGCTTGCCCTTCTCATCGAGCGCGGCCTTCATGTACATGGCGGCTACGGCATGATAGTAGCCGAACTTGATGTCGTCCTCGCGGCTCCACACCACCTTCACCGGCTTGCCCGTGGCTTTCGACAGAACCGCTGCCTCAGCCGCATAGTCCGGCTTTGATTTACGCCCGAATCCGCCACCCAGCAGAGTTACATGGCAAGTCACGTTTTCCTTAGGGATGCCGAGCACCTCCCCAAGGGTCTCCTGCACCGCCTGCGGGCTCTGCGTGCAGGTCCATACCGTTACCTTGCCGTCACGATAGTCGGCCAACGCGACCGGCGGTTCCATGGGGGCATGCGCCAGATGCGGGACGTAGTAATCTGCTTCCACAATTTTCCCGCCTTTGGCAAATACAGCATCGACATCGCCGATGTTCCTCGCGACCTTGCCTGGCTTGCGGGCCGTCTCCTGCAACTCCTTCTTGTATTGGTCCGAGTTGTAGGTGGCGTTGGCCCCGTTGTCCCACGCCACGTTCAACTTCTTGCGCCCCTGAAACGCGGCCCAGCTGTTGTCAGCAATCACTGCAACGCCGCCCAGCGGCTGAAAATGATGCGGCGGGGTAAAAGGCTTTATAGGGATCGTTTGCGTGACGCCCTTCACCTGCAGCGGAGCCTTGTCATCGTAAGACTTGAACTTGCCACCCAGCACAGGCGGATGCTCGACCGAGGCATAGACCATGCCATTTACATGAGCGTCCATACCGAAACCCGCTTTGCCGGTGCAAAGGTCGGTCAGGTCGTAGCTGGTGGCTCCTTTGCCGATATATCTCCAGGCGCTCTTGGGCTTGAACTTTAGCTCTTCTTTTTTGGGGACTGGTAATTTGGCGGCTGTGGAGGCCAATTCCCCATAACCAGCTTTGCGTTTGCTGGGCCGATGCACAATTACATGCAGATCGGACTCGCACTCCGAAACCGGAACGCCCCACTTCTGCGCCGCGGCTTGAGTAAGCATCAGACGCGCCGTAGCTCCGGCCTCGCGCATGCTGGTAAAACCATCGCGGACCGAATGCGAACCATCCGTGTCCTGGTCGCCGTAGCGCGGGTCGCCGACGGCCTGTTCGATCTTCACTCGCTTCCAGTCCGCATCCAGTTCGTCCGCCAGAATGAGAGGGACGGAGGTCCGGCTGCTGGTACCCATCTCGGAGCGGTGCGCCACCAGATAAACCGTTCCATCCGTATCAATTCCCACAAACACACTGGGATGAAGGATGGCGCGGTCGGCGTTCGAACCTGCGGAAGCCTCGGTCGCCCACAGGGCCTCGGGAATCAGGCGCACACTCAGGACCAGGGCCCCGGTGGAAAGCATGCCCTGCAGAAACCCGCGCCGGCTGACATTCAGGATGTTGTCGCTCATGCGTTTTCTCCCACGGCCGCTTTGATCGCCGCACGAATTCGCTGGTAGGTGCCGCAGCGGCAGATGTTTCCCGACATGCCGCCTTCAATGTCCTCATCGCTGGGTTTGGGTTTTTCTTTGAGGAGAGAAATGGCCTGCATGATCTGTCCCGACTGGCAGTAGCCGCACTGCGGCACGTTATATTCGATCCACTTCTGCTGTACCACATGCAGCCCATTCTGGGAGATGGCTTCGATGGTAGTTATTTCTTTTCCGGCGGTCGCGCTGACAGGGGTCACGCAAGACCGGATAGCCTTTCCGTCCTGATGCACGGTACAGGCCCCACACAGCGCCATGCCGCAGCCAAACTTGGTTCCGGTCAACCCCAAAACATCGCGCACATACCACAGCAGCGGCAAGTTGGGATCGCCGTCGTAGGAACGTTCTACGCCGTTGACTTTGATCTGCATCATGTTGGCCTCTCCACCCTCTCTCTCGCGCTATTCTTCCAGAAGCGGTCGGTGGAAGTCTAATATGATACCGCTGTTCTGACGAGGAGGTGTAGCAATGGATTTGAGGTCGAGTCAACAAGTGAACAATTCGATGTCGGGAGCGTGCGATGGAATTCATCCACGATGACTACCTGCTACATTCAAAAATGGCTCGAAAGTTGTACCACGATTACGCTGCTGACGAACCAATCCTCGACTATCATTCGCATGTGCCGCCAGCCGACATCGCCAACGACCGTCGGTTCCGCGATTTGTGGGAAATTTGGCTGCAAGGGGACCACTACAAATGGCGGCTGATGCGCGCCAACGGAGTGGCGGAAGACTACTGTACCGGCGCCGCCCTGCCGCGCGAGAAGTTTCTGGCGTGGGCTCGTACCGTGCCCTTCACACTGCGCAGCCCGCTCTATCTTTGGACCCACCTCGAGCTGAAGCGGTACTTCGGACTCGGTGAACTGCTGGACGAAAATACCGCCGGCCTGGTGTGGGACCGGGCCAGCGCTGCGCTGCAAAACGGCGACCTCTCAGCGCAAGGGATACTGCGAAAATTCCAGGTTCGAACCGTATGCACCACAGACGATCCCTGCGAGGATCTTTCCAGCCACCGGGCGCTCAATGCTTCTTCGGCCGAGATTCGAATGTACCCCACCTTCCGCCCGGACCGCGCGCTGCGTGTAGGAGTGCCGGAGGCATGGAACGCCTGGATAAGCCGTTTGCAGGAGGCGAGCCAGAGGGAAGTGTCGTCCTTGAGCGACTTTCTGGATGCGCTCAGGCAGCGTCATGATTTCTTTCATGCCAGCGGCGGCAGACTCTCTGATCACGGTCTGGCGCGCTGCCATGCCACACCATGCAGCGACCGCGAGGCGGCGATCATATTTGACAAGGCCCGTGCCGGCACGGCCACGACTGACACCGAACAGGAGCAGTTCGCCTCGTTCCTGATGCTGTTCTTCGGCCACCTCGATGCTGAAAAGGGCTGGACCAAGCAGCTTCACCTGGGAGCGCTCCGCAACGTTAATTCGCGGGGGACCAGCGAAGCCGGCCCCGACACCGGCTACGACAGTGTCGGCGATTGGGAGCAGGCCGCCGCTCTCGGCGCCTATCTTGACCTGCTGGAGAAGGAACATGCACTCCCGAAGACCATCGTCTATAACGTCAACCCGGCGGATAATTACGTTTTCGCCTCTGCCATGGGCAATTTTCAGGACGGTTCGATCGCGGGCAAAATGCAGTTCGGCAGCGCGTGGTGGTTTCTCGACCAGAAGGAAGGGATCGAATGGCAACTGAATGCGCTCTCAAATACTGGTTTGCTCTCGCGCTTCATTGGAATGCTGACTGACTCGCGATCCTTGATGTCATATCCGCGGCACGAATACTTTCGGCGTATTCTCTGCGATCTCTTGGGCCGCGATGTTGAGAACGGACAGCTCCCAAATGACGAGAAGCTTCTGGGCAATATGGTCCGCAATATCTGCTTTAACAACGCGCGGGAGTACTTGGGGCTGGAGCTTCCACCGGCACCCGTTGTAGGAAGGCGCGCATGAGCTCCCCGGGACTCCGATCTTCGATTAACCGGCTGCACGGGCCGTTTCGCGTTCGCTTCTATCACTTCTTGCTGATGCTTCTCCTGCCGGTGCTCATTTCTGCCTGGGCCCAGTCGCAGCCAAGCCCGAAAAGTATCGATGTCAGGGTGCAGGTCGATCAACCTCAGGGCGCATTTTTGCCGATCTGGAACTATTTCGGCTATGACGAGCCAAATTACACTTATGCGGCACATGGTGAAAAATTGCTCGGCGAATTGGCGGCGCAGGATCCCGCACCTGTTTATGTTCGCGTCCACAATCTGTTGACCACAGGCGATGGGTCGGCCTCATTAAAGTGGGGATCGACCGGCGTCTACACCGAGGACGCCGCGGGAAACCCGGTTTACAGTTGGACGATACTGGACCGGATTTTTGACGCCTTTCAGAAAGCCGGAGTAAAGCCACTGGTTGAAATCGGTTTCATGCCGGAGGCGCTGTCAACGCGTCCGGAACCCTATCGTCATAATTTTCCGCAGGGCTCGATATACACCGGCTGGGCCTACCCTCCCAAGGACTATCAGAAGTGGTCGGATGTCGTCTTTCAATTTGTCCATCACCTGCGCGAGCGCTATGGCCACGCGGAAGTGAAAACCTGGCTGTGGGAGGTGTGGAACGAACCCGACATCGATTACTGGAAGGGAACACCGCAGGAATATTTCAAGTTGTATGACTTCAGCGTGGCCGCGGTGCTGCGCGCGCTTCCCGAAGCACGCGTCGGCGGTCCGGATAGCACGGGCCCGGCCAATCCCAAAGCTGCGGAGTTTCTACGCTTGTTTCTCGATCATTGTGCCCACCAACCAAACTCTGTGAGTGGAAAGACCGGCTCGCGGCTCGACTTCATCAGCTTTCATCCCAAGGGATCTCCGAAGTGGCTGGATGATCACGTGCAGATGGGCTTGGCGCGCCAGTTGGCCGCGATTGAGCAGGGCTTCCAGATCGTGGCATCGTTTCCCGAATGGCGCCACATCCCGATCATTCTGGGAGAGTCGGACCCTGAAGGATGCGCCGCCTGTTCGGCCCGGAACAATCCTCAAAATTCCTACCGCAACGGACCCCTGTACGCGGCCTACACGGCTGAAACCCTGAACAATATTCTCTTTTTGGCCAGCCGTGAGCGCATCAATTTTCTCGGCGCCGTAACCTGGGCATTTGAATTCGAAGACCAACCCTATTTTGAGGGTTTCCGCACGCTGGCCACCAACGGAGTGGACAAACCGGTGCTGAACACTTTTCGGATGTTGGGCCTGCTGGGCAACCAACGGGTAAATGCCACCAGCTCAGGTGCGTTGCGTTCCGAGGACGTTATCCGCGACGGCGTGCGCGGACAGCCGGACATTAGCGTGATTGCTACGCGAAAGGAACATGAAGCGGAGATCCTGATCTGGAATTACCACGACGATGACCTTCCGGCTGCCGCCATCCCGATCGACCTGCTTGTCAGCGGGCTGCCCACAAAAACCAGCCACGGACTGCTCGAGCACTTCCGCATTGATTTCGGGCATAGCAACGCCTTCACGGTGTGGAAAGATCTGGGCTCTCCGCAATCGCCGACCGAGGAACAATACGAACAATTGCACCGCGCGGGTCAGTTGCAGCTTCTCACTTCCCCCGCATGGATGCCGATCAACCAAGGCGCAGCACATCTGCAATTCGCCCTGCCCCGGCAAGGGCTTTCCCTTATCCGTATTTCGTGGGAATAAAGTACTGGTTGTCCTAAAGTGCGTTTAACGTCGCTGCTGTGACTTGATCACCGCAGAAAAGTCCTGTTCGCCGTAGCCCTGGGCGATCGCTTCTTTGAAGATGGTGAGCGCGGAACTTGCAGTCTGAAGATTGTGTCCGAGGTGTGAAGCTTCGGCGATGGCATACCCCAGGTCTTTGGCCATCAGATGCAGCGGGAAATTTGGGGTAAAGTCATTGGCAAAGGCGCGGGCGGCGGCCCTTTGCACCAGGCCGCTTCCCGGAGCTCCGTGGGTAAGGATCGCAAGAGCCTTCGAGAGATCCAGGCCGCCAGCGCCGATCATATACTCTGCTTCCGCGAGAGACGCCGCTTGAACCCCGCACATGAAATTATTGATGAGCTTCATGAGGGCCCCACTTCCAGTCGGGCCGAGATGAATGAATTCGCGCCCCATTACAGATAGAACAGGTTGGGCGGTGGCGAAAGCCGCCTCGGATCCTCCGATCAGGAACGATAACTCGCCGGAGGCCGCATGGGGCTTGGTGCCGGTCACGGGCGCGTCCAGCAACTCGCATCCTCGCTGAGCCGCCGCCGCCGCGAGTTCCTTGACCCAGCCAACGGTGAGAGTGCTGCATTCAATGAGCACCGATCCGCGAGACGCTCCCGCCAGCGCCCCGTTTTCGCCGAGCCACACGCCACGGGAGGCAATATCATCTGAGACCATGCTGATGATGATGTCCGCGCCCGCCGCAGCCTCGCGTGGGGAAGCCGCCACGGTCGCGCCCGCGCCGCCGAAGGGGACAGACTTTTCTCTATTTCTGTTGTAGACGGCGAGCGGAAAGTCCGCCGAAAGCACGCGCCCAGCCATCCCGCTTCCCATGATTCCCAGTCCAATAATTGCCACCCGCGGTTTTGCCATCATTCACCCCAGAGCTTTCACGCTGATTACGTTTGCTTTGCCCCCGGCCATGCGCACCGGATTGCGTAGAGGCCGTCCAAAGCCCTCGATCGAGACTTGCATCACATCGCCATCCTGCAGGTTTATGCCGTCGCTGAAACTCAAGCCGTCAGTCCCGAAGAAATGCACGTGGACGTCTCCCGGGCGGCGGTGCGCTTCGTATTTGAAATGATGGTGTTCGATGTTCGCCAGGCTGTGACACATCTCGGCATCTCCGGTGCGGAATGTTTTCGACCAGAGTGTCGTGCGGGCGCGTTCAATCTTCACTTCAACCGGTACCGATTCGAATTCAGGGTCCACCAGAATTTCAGGACCGAGAGCACAGGTGCGAAGCTTGGATGCCGCCAGATTGAGATAGTTCGTCTTCTCAAATACGTGATCTGAAAATTCGTTGCCACCCGCCATTCCGATGCGACGCGGCTGGCCGTCGGGATCGATTAAGTAGATGCCGGCTATCTCCGCCTCCTCGCCCCCATCGTCGGCGTAGGGTGGAACCTCAAGCGCGTCGCTGTGGCCACGCAGGATCGTGCCCGTACCTTTGTAAAACCACTCCGGAGCGCTACCGATGGCTCCCGGCGCCGGACGCCCTCCTTCGATTCCCCAGCGAAACATCTTCATGCTGTCGGTCAGGTCCGCGTCGGTCGAGGCGTGCATACTTTGGCGATTGCGAGCGCTGCCCAAGTGGGTCAACCCGGTTCCCGAGACCGCGCAGCGCGCTGGTTCCGGATGATCGATCGGCGGCAGAATTCGCCATTCCGAGCGCCCATGGTAGATACGGTCATATTCCAGCAGTTCGCCCGTGGCCCGCTTTCGCGCTAGATCACTGAGCTTTACTCCGCCGCCGATGGCCGAGTTGGCCAGTTCGTAGATCGAGCTGCAACCCTCAAGCAGCCGCAGTTGCGGCTCCTCGACCAGAGCCACCCTCCTCGCATTCTCGCGCTTGAGTTGAACCAGCCGTGTCATGAGCGTCATTCGATGACTTCAAACTTCTCCAGCCCCGCTTCGTTGATGGTCAGGCCCAGGCCCGGAACACTTTCATCCAGATCAATGAAGCCGTCTTTAGCTTTGGGCTCGCCATCGAAGATGTACCAGAATAGTTCGTTGCCAACTTCGACGTCGACGACCGGGAAGTACTCGGCCATCGGCGAATTCAGACTGGCCATGACGACATGATAATTGTGCATCTGTCCGGCATGAGGAATGACCGGGACGGAATACGCCTCCGCCAGGGCTGCAATCTTGCGGGCCTGGGTGAGGCCGCCTACGCGATTGGTATCGAACTGGATGTAGTCCAGCGCGCGGGCCTCGAGCAAGTCGCGGAAGCCGTAGGCGGTGAACTCGTGTTCGCCGCCGGCGATTGGAATGCGCCCATACGACCTCAATTCGGCGTAGCCATGCACATCATCCGGAATGACCGGTTCTTCCAGCCACCTCAATTGAAAGGGTTCGAGGAGCGGCAGCATACGCTTGGCATAGTCGAGAGTCCATCCCATGTAAGCGTCCGCCATCACATCGATACCATCGCCGACGGTCTCGCGCACGGTTCGCACCAGATTCAGATTGCGTTGCATGCCGGCGGCGCCGTCCGTTGGTCCCCAGCCAAAACGAAGTTTCATCGCCTTGTAGCCTTCGGCCTTGTAACGCTTCGCCTCGGCAGCCAACTCGCTCAACTCGACGCTGTAGAGGCGGCTGGTATAGACCGGAATGCGCGGCTTGGTCCGCCCCCCCAGCAGTCGGTACACCGGCTGCTTCGCCGACTTGCCCAGAATGTCCCACAACGCAATATCAACTGCGCTGATCGCAACCATGCCAAGGCCTCTGCGGCCGAAGGCCATCGTCTTGCGATACATGAGCTGCCACAGAAACTCAATGTCCCACGGGTCCTTGCCAATCAGGAGCGGCTTGAGATGGAGGTCGATGACCTGTTTCGTGACCTGGGGCGTGAGCGCGGCATTGCCGATCCCCACCAGTCCGTCGTCGGTGAAGATTTCAACCACCAGCCAGCCGTGAAAAGCAAACGTCTGCATCGAAGCTTCCGGCAGGTTGAGCACGTCCAAGGGATTGGTGCAGAAATGAGGCGGCAAGGGAACCGTCTTTCCGCGCCAGCGCATTACGCGGGTACGAACCTCTTTAATTCTCATCAAGCTCCCGGATAACTCAGTTTTCGTTCCAGATTGAGAGACTGGATCACAGGAACGGTAGCAAGAATAATAACGAATGCAGCCACGTGAAAGGTGCCCGCCAGTGAGAATACGACACCGTATCCGAAACCGTGGTCGAGCAGATACCCCACGAGCTGTCCGAATGCGATTCCACCCATCGCCCCGCCAAAGCCTACAAGTCCGGCGACGGAACCGACGACGCTGGCAGGGAAGAGGTCGGTGGGAAGAACCATCACCAGGGTTGACCACGACTGCTGCCCGAAATATGCAAGGCTGAAAATCGCCAACGCCCATGCTACCGGAAGCCGCGGAACCAGCAGGATAGACGGCATCACCGCCGCGCTTAGCCCCAGGGCTAACTTTCTGGCCACGTTCAGCGAGAACTGACGTCTGACCAGATAGCTGGAAAACCAACCGCCTAGAAGACAACCTACTCCAGCGGCGGCGTAAGGGATCCACGCAAACGTGCCGACTGCCTTCACATCAAAACTGCGAGCGTCGTAAAGATATTTCGGAAGCCAGAAAAGGTAGAAGTACCAGGCGGCATCGCTAAGGAACTTGGCGCTTACTAATCCCCACGACTCGCGAACTCTGAGCAAATCAAACCAGGGAATTGCCGGCGTAGAGCGCGACTGTGAAGCAGACGCAAATGGTTCGCGCACACCGGGTTCGGGATGATTTTCCGGCGGAGCGTAGGATGCAATCCACCACCATGCCCACAACAATCCCAGTCCACCGGTGACGACAAAAATCCATCGCCATCCTGAATAGCTCAGTACCACAGCGATCAGTGGCGGCGCGACCACCGCTCCTACCGCTGTGCCGGCGTTGATGATTCCCATTGCTGTGGCTCGTTCCTTTGGCGTGAACCACTCGGCCACAGCACGGGTGGCAGCCGGAAAGCCGCCGCCTTCTCCCATCCCCAGGAGAAATCTGCTGCCCATCAGCATGGCGAAACTCGTAGCCAAAGCGTGACTCGCATTGGCCAGCGACCAGAATGTCATGATGGCCACAAATCCAATGCGAGTGCCGAGAGCGTCGACCAGCCTTCCTCCTCCCAGATACATGAAGGCATATGAAAGCAGGAATGCCGATTGCAACGCGGAGAAGCGCTGATTGCTGAGCGGAATATCTCTCGCGATCGCGGTGACAGCCACGGGAAGCGTCTGACGATCCAGGTAGCTGATCGCGATAGCAAGGCTAACCAGGATGGCGATTCGCCAGCGCAACAATAGGGACGTCCTCGATTCGGTCTGGGCGTGCGTCAGCGCGCCAGATAGTTTTTGCTCTTCTGAGTCCGGGAATTGAAGACTTCAAAGCTTCCGTCCGGATGGGCCGTCAGTTCCAGATAATTTGCCGCGTCGGGCCCATCGGGATTCGCGATGAACTCCGCCGCGACATTGTGCGCCGCGCCACCCTCTTCGGAAAAATGCAGCTGCCAGAGATCTTCAAGCCCGGGCGATTTCCTGATGATGTCCAGGACCGAAGGAGTGCCGCCTTTCTTGGCGCCATTGTCCATGATCGCCACGCGGGGCGCGAAGCCGTACACGAACGCCGGGCTGCTGCTCTGCGACCAGCCATGATGAGAGACGATGTAAATGTCGATCTTGCCGATTTTGTTGACCGGGCACAACAATTGCATTTCCTTGTCGTGCGTAAGATCGCCCAGATCCAGAATGCTTAGCTTGCCAAAATTAATGAACGTCCCTAGAGAACGCAGGTTTTCCGTCGTGTCCGCCGGAAATTGTTCGGCATCCTTGCAATACGGGTTGTCCTTCCCGGCCCCCGACAACGGCTTTTCGATCAATGCCGCGTCTGAGCTAAGAATCGTGGCTTGCATCCCCTTGATCGGCAGGATGTCTCCCGGTTTGGCGCTGATGTGCTGGTACTTTCCCGTCGCCAACAGCGCCTGGTAGGCCTGCCAGCCCTTTACCGTCACCGCGTCGGTGGTCTCGCGGTTCTCTCCGTGGTCGATGAATGTCCCGACCGGAATGCGGGCCGCTAGTTGTGGAGCGCCTCCCACGTGGTCGTCATGAAAATGAGTAATCAGAACGTAGTCGATCTTGCTGATCCCTGCTTTTCGAGCGGCAGCCACAATCCGGTCCGCATCGCGGCCCTCGTTCCTCGGCCAGCCGGTGTCGATCAACAGTGATTGCCCCACCGGGGTAACGAACAAAGTGGCCTGGCCGCCTTCAACATCGACGAAGTAGATATGAAGGGATTTGTCTTTTGGAGCCGCCGCCGCCCAGGATGCGATCCCCAGTCCGAGGCTTAAGAAGGCCACGCAGGCCACCCGCAATAGGGAAGTGCTCCATTTGATTCGCCAGCAGGACACGGAAAGAGTGCGGGTCATTGGTGCAAGGCTCCCAAGAGAATTTCAGAGGATGAAGTCCGACCAAAGATCATCAACCCAGTTCTGTTTGGCGTCAAGGAGCAGGTTCCAGGTGGCGAGCTTCGTTATAACGCCCGTCCCGCGCTGGCGCCTGATGCCCATGCCCATTGAAAATTGAATCCACCCAGATGCCCCGTCACGTCCACCACTTCGCCAATAAAAAACAGGCCAGGCACTTTCCGGCTTTCCATCGTTTTCGCGGATAACTCGTCGGTGTCCACGCCTCCCACCGTCACCTCGGCTTTCCCATAGCCCTCCGTACCCGCAAGAACCAGGGCCCAGTTGTGTATTTTGCGCTCCACTTCCTTAAGGGAGGCGTTCGTCAAGCTCTTCGGCTCGTGAATCTCCAACCATCGGTCGGCCAGGCGGTTTGGCAGAAATCTCCGCAATGCTGCCCGCAGCGCGGCAATGTTCCGCGGAGCGGTCGCTTCGAGAAGCCTGGCATTGACCTCCTGGTCCGGCGCCAGGTCGATGAGGATGGATTCCGCTTTTCTCCAATACGACGAAATCTGCAGGATCGCCGGCCCACTGAGCCCGCGATGAGTGACCAGCATCTTCTCGCGGAAGTTCTGGCCTTCACACGCAGCAATCACTTCCGCAGATACGCCGGCCAGGTCAGTGTAGTGGCGGCTATCCTCCGCGCCGAACAGAAGCGGAACCAGTCCTGGCCGAGTCTCGCGGATCCCCAACCCGAATTGTCGCGCCAGGTCATACCCGAACCCCGTGGCCCCCATCTTCGGAATGGACAGCCCGCCGGTGGCTACTACCAAGGCCGGTGCCCGAAATTCTTCTTCACCGTCCTTTACCACGAACTCATCGGCCCGTGTTACTTCCTGGATCGCAATCTTCGCAAACAGCTGAACTCCCGACTCGCGGCACTCCTGTTCAAGCATGTCCAAAACTTCTTCAGCAGAGCGATCACAAAAAAGCTGGCCCGGAGTCTTCTCGTGATAAGGAATGCGGTGTTTCTCGACCAAGGCCACGAAATCGGCAGGTGTATAGCGGGCCAACGCCGATTTGGCGAAGTGCGGATTGGATGAGATAAAGTTTGCCGCCGAGCAGTGGATGTTGGTGAAATTGCAGCGTCCACCCCCGGAGATAAGAATTTTTTTGCCCAGCCGCTCGGCACGTTCGAGTACCGCTACCCGCCGACCCCGCTTGCCTGCTTCGATGGCACACATCAATCCAGCAGCGCCGCCGCCGAGAACCAGAGCGTCGTATTTATGGATCAAGAGAGCTCACGAACCCGCAAACACAGTCTGAGATAACAAGATCAAGAAGAAGAGGTACGGGACAACACGGTGGATTGTAATCAGTTCGGCGGTCCACTCCAACAAGTCCCTCGGGAGGGCGTTCACAGGCGGGCTGTGTCAGTCTGACGCGCCGTTCCCGGAGCCCGCTAGATGTAGTCAAACAGCGCCATAAACCCGAAATCCATGTGTAGCTGTTGATGACAATGAAACAGTGTAAGCCCGGGGTTGTCCGCCGTGAAATCAACCTCGACTTTCTGATAGCCGCCGACCATCACGACATCTTTCATAACGCCCGAAGTCATCTGGCCGCCTACTTGAGTCAGCTCGAAACGGTGGCGATGCAGATGGATCGGATGAATATCGTCACTTGCGTTCTGCATGCGAAGACGGTAACGCCTGCCTTTCTCCACCCGCCACATGGGCTGCATGTCCTGCTCGGAAAACGCGACATCATTGATCGTCCACAGGTTGAAGCCATCCTGAGCGGCATTTTGCTTGGCAAACTTCATCTCGAAGACCTGGTCAGGTTCTGGGCTCGCTGTTGTGCGGCCAAAGTGGGCATAGTTCCAGCGAAACGGTTTTGGAGAAACCCATTGCGGCTTGCCTTTCTCCCCGGCATATTCGACTACGATACCCAGACCGTGATGGCGATCGTCGTCCGCCAGATCACCCATAATCCAAATCCCCGGATGATTCATCTCCACGATGGCAGAGATCCTTTCAGCCGTGCCCAGCCAGAGTCCCGGGACTTGTGTGGGCTTTGGAACTACACTTCCGTCCAGGGCAACAACCGTGAAGGTGTGTCCGGGCAGCGCCAGGCTGCGAATTTCGGTGGCGCTTCCATTCAGGATATGGAACAACACCCTCTCTCCTCGCTTTACCCGTATCGGCTCGCCATGGCCCAGCATCCGCCCGTTGATGGTGAAAGAACCATACCCAACTTCGTACCCGTGCGGTGCGCCCCTTGCCAGCGAGGCTTGCATGGCGCTTTCTCCCGTATCTTTCAGGCTCTTTACTACCGTTGCCGGGGACAAGAAATCCATTGCCATATCACCGCCACGGCTGAATGTGGGCTCGAATTCCTTCAAGGTCAGGAAGACTTCGCGATCGTAATCACCCGGATTGTTCTTCGGCTCGATGTATACGGGGCCGACCAGTCCGCCGTACTGTCCCACGCTCAGGTCCGCTTTTGCGCGGACGTGGGTGTGATAAAAGCGAAGTCCTGAAGGTTTGGGAGCAAACGAAATGCGGCGGGTTCCGTGAGGAGCAATGTACGGAGTGCCTTCTTCCGCGGCCCCATCGACATCGGTCGAAACGGTTTGTCCATGCCAGTGCAACTGTTCAGGCCTGTCGGTTTGGTTGTGAATGTCGACGGTCACTTGGCGGCCGTCTCTCAAGCGCAGCAAAGGTCCCGGAAACTGGCCGTTGTATGTGGTTGTGGAAAGGATGCGATTCGGAGCAATCTCGACTGGCTTCACAGCGATCGTAAGGGTGTAATCCGGAGGAGCGTCAATCTGCGAACCGGCTTCCTGCGCATGCGACCCAGCCGATTGGCCAGAGGCGGCAACTGGACGGAGCAAGGAACTCCCCGCCATGACGCCCGCTGCCTTCAGGAACTTTCGACGCGAGAAGAGAGAATCTGGCATGGTGTTTCTCGCTCCCCCAAATGAACCGGCGGCTCTACTTTCCCGTGTAACTGATCCTCCAGATGGAATTCGAGGCGTCGTCGGTAACCAACACTGAGCCGTCGGGAGCG
>Ga0307471_100000399_pt1 | contig 22074 bp, 19 predicted proteins | sample atmos_gasesAM3C__2_FD_204566 | JGI IMG/M metagenome (GOLD analysis project Ga0307471, IMG submission 204566) | Hardwood forest soil microbial communities from Morgan-Monroe State Forest, Indiana, United States - atmos_gasesAM3C_515 | ecosystem: Environmental > Terrestrial > Soil > Temperate...
ATTCATCTCATGAAGAAACCGTTCCTCGCAATTCTTTTGCTGGCGACGCTGACGCCGTTTCGCGCACAATCACAACAAAGCACCGGCACGATGGCCGGATTCCTTTCGAAACAAGGCCTTGCTGGTGCAAAACTGGAGCGGCGCTTCGGTAATCATCTGCTCGTTCCCGTCTCCATCAACAAGCGGCGGGGTACCCTGATGATCGACACCGGATCGCCCAACACGGTCATCGACGTAAACAGTGTGAATACATTCGGTCTCACAGTGGAAAAGACCGACTCCAATGTAGGCGGTTTGTTTGGCCGGAGTTGGGAGCGCTTTGGGGCAAGCAAAGTAAAAAACATAGAGATGGGCAATTGCATCGTGACAAACGTGCCGGTCGCGATCGCAGATTTTTCGAATTTCAACACAGCTCGCAGTGGCCCGGCAACGGGATCACATATTGGCGATTCCAGGTCCCTGGCGCATATCAATGGCATTCTTGGCACCAACGAGATGGTCAAATTCGGGATGATCGTCGATTGCACTCGCCAGATGCTTTACGTCAATCCAAACGGGCGAAGTCCCACAGTGAGCAAGAGCCTTACGGGTTTCATGGCGGCTCGCGGATTTACGCGAATCCCGATGCGGCTAAATGCGAACCATCACTTCGATGTCGAAGGCGCGCTCAACGGACATAGCACCCGATTCATCGTAGATACTGGCTCGGCGACCACACTCATCGACAAGCAAGTAGCAGTCCGATCTGGAACTAGCGTCACCGCTCTTGTTGGTGTTGGAGCGGGCGGTGCGGGCGGCCTGGGCCAAGGAGTGGGCCGCACAGGAGTGAAAGAGCTGGCAATCGGCAACTTCAAAATCGCAAACGCCGAAGTCGTAGTCGCTCATGTCTCTGGCGACATTCTGCTCTCGCAATCCGCATCGGAATCGAATGCGGGCGTTTTGGGCCAGGAATATCTCTCATCAGATTTCGCGATCATCGACATGGGTGGCATGGCGCTTTATCTGCGCCACCCCGATTCCCTTTAAGGAAAAGATCGTTGCTCAAGCGACCGCTGAACACGGGGCTGGCAGGCTCGGATTTGCGCCTGCACTCCTGGTGAATGCAATCAAGACGCGCTTGAGGAAAACAGCTCGCCAAGTTCCACCCGTGCCCATTTAGCGAAACCTTGAGCAAAGAGTTTCGGATTGCTGGAATGCAATTTGAAACCCGGGATCAGACATCGGTGCGCGCGGTTCGTTTTGCCCAGCATTCGACGTTTGCGACGACGACGCGCAATCTCGGCAAAACGGCGGTTGTAGGTTCGCATAAAACGAAAAATCGGGCCAATCCCCATGCCTGAAAATGGCGGAACCAGCAGAGCACTCTCGCCATGCTTAAATAGCCGGGACGCCACACCAAGATAGTAAAGGCAAAGATCGAAGATCAGAGCAATGCTCATTAGATCGAATTCGCCCATGTATTCATATTTATCTTTGTAAACCGCCTCGAACCAGCAACGATGACATATCGCGAAATCACGATTGTGCCGCTCGATCAACGCACTCATCGCCTCGCCCCTTCGCTGCGCACAGATTAGCGCTGCCGCACGTGACGTCGTGAACGAAATCCAATCCATACCTGGGCTGTAGAACGGATCCATGAATGCGGCCGCATCGCCGACCAGGACAAAGCCGTCCCCGGCGAAAGTAGTGCTGTAATAGGCGAGATTTTTCCGCCAGTGCACATCTTCCTCGTCAAATTGCGCATCAACCAAAATCTCGCGCGCGACCGGATGCTTCATCAGAAAAGCCTTGAGCCGTTCGCCTAGTTTTCCGCCATCCTGCGGCCAATCGACGAGTCTTTGATCGAAAACTACGCCGACACTTACGTCACCGCCTTTCAGTGGAATCCACCAACTCCACCAGCCATCGCCGATCACATGATTGGTGGCAGTATTACGCGTCGCGTAAACAGCGCGCGACCATTGGGGATATTTTTCGGCAAGCTCGCGGCTGTCCCAGTCCTTGACGTTTTTCCATCTCGACCACGCCGCCGCAGTAGGGTGTTCCGTGTTGGATTTCCACCAGCCTTCCTTTCGAGCGAGAATTGCAGCCACGCCCGATGCATCAACAACCCAGCGCGACCGGACTGTCCTGGTGGCATCGCCGTCTCGAAACTTAACTATTTGCTCCTCTCCAGGCGACAGCTGCACATTGATTATCGTTGCGGGACGCAGAATCTTCGCGCCGGCAAGAGCGGCGCGGCGCAGGACCTCTTCATCAAACGCCGCACGATCCAATTGATACGACGGCACGCGAACCTGATAAAGTGGGCCGAGTTCGCTCGCTTCGGCGAGCGTTTGTACGTTGCTGTTTGCAAACCAAAACCTCAACCCTTGTTTCGCGAGGTGGGATTCGTTAAGATATTGTGTCAACCCGAGCACTCGCCCCATGAAATATGCGCTGACCTCGACGGTTGCTTCGCCGACGCGCCGCGAAAGTCTTGTCGATTTCTCCAAGATCAATATGCGAATTCCGGGATTTTGCCGCAGCAGCAGCGTAGCCGTTGCGCCACCGGACAGCGCGCCCCCCATGATTACGACGTCATAAAAGTCCATATCATTGGATTGAGGCTCATTATCGGCTTCCATGTTGCGAAGATAGTTTTCTTAATCCGGTGTCGTTGCGTCAAGTGCCCAATTGATCGCCAATCCAGTCGCATAATCTGTAAGAAGGCAATGTTGATCTTGTCCGATTCCGCCTGATTCCGTTAAAGTCCAGACTGCATAAGTCAGTCGATGAACAACGTACATCTTGCTGTTCAGTTTTTTATTCAGCTCGCCGTCATTCTGTTGTTCTGCCGGATCGTAGGAGCGATCGCTGGGCGACTCGGCCAGCCGCAAGTCGTGGCCGAGATGCTGGCCGGCGTGCTGCTCGGACCATCCCTGTTCGGTTTGCTCTTGCCGGATGCGCAACATTGGCTTTTCCCATGGGACACCGCTCAGAAAATGCGCGACACCCAGAGCTATTTATTCCCGGCGTCGCAACTAGGTCTCGCGCTTTACATGTTTGTGGTCGGAATGGAATTCCGGATCGACATCGTGCGTCGCAAATTGACAAGCTCGATTGCCGTGTCGGTGGCCGGAATGGTGACACCTTTCGTGTTGGGCGCTGGTCTAGCTTGGATTCTATTTGATCACACGGCGCTATTTCCAAAGACGACTTCGCTCTCGGAGGCGATGCTTTTTCTTGGCGCATCCATGTGTATCACCGCCTTTCCCATGCTCGCGCGGATCATTCATTTCAAAAAACTTACCGGCACAACCATGGGGACAGTGGCGTTGGGCGCCGGGGCAATTGACGATGCAACGGCATGGTGTCTGCTCGCGGTCGTACTCGCGAGCTTCGAGAAAAATTGGAGCCACGCCGTCGCCAACATCGCCGGTGGCGTTGCTTACGTGGCCGTAACGCTGTTAATCGTTCGACCGTTGCTGCTTCGTGCCAAAGTCTGGTTGGTAAAAAACGGAACGCTCACCGAAGCTGGGTTGGTCGTCGGCCTGGCACTCATGGCTCTGGGTGCGTGGTTCACCGATCTCATCGGTTTGCACGCGGTGTTCGGTGCATTCGTCATGGGTGCGGCGATGCCGCGCGGCGTTGTCGCGCGCGATATTATCGGCCGTGTTCAGCCGCTTACCGTCGCGTTGCTGCTTCCACTATTTTTCACGTACTCGGGTTTGAATACAAAGATCGGCTTGCTTAACACAAGCTTCCTTTGGGCTATGTGCGGCGCGGTGTTAATCGCAGCCGTTATCGGCAAAGGTGTCGCCTGCTGGGCAGCAGCACGCGCCACTGGCATTCCAAATCGCGAAGCGCTCGGCATCGGCACCCTAATGAATGCCCGCGGATTGATGGAGCTGATCATCATTAACATCGGGCTGCAACGCGGCATCATATCGGAAGGACTTTTCGCCACTCTCGTCATCATGGCAGTCCTCACTACGCTCATGGCCTCCCCCCTCTTCGAACGTCTCGTGGGAAGCGGCACACAACAACCCCTTCCAGAGCCGAAGGCCGAAGAAGCGGGCGAACCCAAGTTTGGGCGCTAACGTAACCGCCTTGACGTGTTCGTGGATGAAATTCGGGGACAACGTCTTCCTATTGGAGGGATTCAACGTCTTTGGCGACAGGGCGACCAGCAAGCTGCGTTGTTGCCCTTGGCGGCCTATGGACGTCGCCAAAGATCAGGCGCCGTGCACAAAACAGGCTCTTCCGACCGCGTTTTGGTTGGGTAACCCGCGTCTCGGTCGCGCCGGAAAGCGGACCGAGTTATCTGAAAACGTTTCTGGACCGATACCATGCCGAAAAACACCTGATTCAGAAAGCGGGTCCACAAGCTCGCGTTCCACTTACCCGCAAGCATGGTGACAACTGACCGAAAGATGAGGCTGGGTGGTCGAGGACTGAAAAACACGTCGCGAAACTGTGGTGTGTAGAATCCCACAACAAACCGGCGAAACGTTTGAAATCGCTTGCGCTGACGGCGAGAGAACGCCGCGAAGCTCGCGTCTGAGAAGTCATTTCTTGCCAGCGCGCGATGGAGCTCGGCCGCGGCTTCAATCCCTGACTCCATGGCTATGGACACCCCGGTCGAGAATACGGGATCGAGAAATGATCCTGCGTCCCCGGCCAGGATCCAGCGATGACCAGCATACGCCGAAGCGCTGTACGAAAAATCCTTCTCCACACGTACTGGCCACTCACGACGCGCCTCGCGCATTAAGGCGGCGACAATCGGCGTATCGGAGATTGCGCTGCAGAGGGTCTCTTCCGGCGAACCTTTCGCCAGTCTGCGGTAAAGGCCCTTCGGTAGAACCACCCCGACACTTATCAACTCTTTTGAAATTGGAATGAGCCAGAACCAGCCTGCGTCGCTGCGTGCGATAAGTCGGATGTCGTCAGGCCGTGGTCCTTCTAGTCTCGGTACATTAGTGTAGTGGGAGAATATTGCTATATTGGCTAGCAGAGGCTCCTCGGTGCGCAGATTGAATTTTTGAGCGATTAGCCCCCGACGGCCCGTCGCATCGACGATTGCCCGCACATGGAGACGCACCGGCGCAACATCGGCGCGAGACGCGACATCGAGAATCACAGCATTTGATGTAAACTCGCAGGCGGTCACGCGATAGCCTTCTCGAACGTCGACGCCCACTTCGCGTGCTCGTTCCATGAGAATGCGATCGAATTCCTGGCGACACACCTGATACGTCTGAGGCCTGTTGACCTCTCGAACGTCAGTGAAATCCACGTACCGGCCACTCTGACCGTCATGCGTGAAGAGGCGTGCACCCCATTTCTCTGGAAAACAAGCTGCCTCGATCCTCTCGGCCACGCCCAAAGTTACGAACGCGTCGTTGGCAGTTGAGAGCAAGGACTCGCCGATATGGAACCGCGGGAACGTGTCGCGCTCAAAGAGAACAACTGAATGACCATGCTGTCCCAGCGAGATTGCCGCAGACGAGCCAGCTGGACCGCCACCGGCCACAGCAAAATCAAAATCATACCGGGGTTTGGCCATTGTCATCAGATCCTAAAGTATCATTTCGAGAGCCGGGAAGAAGACAATTTCTTTAAGCCTGTTGCGAAATCGGCCGGCGATGATTCAGGAAATAACGAACGCGCTCGAATCGCCCGTGTGCCAGGCATCATGCTGATAATATAGCCAATCGTCCCCTACGACCAATCGCGCGAACAGGATCATCGCCCCGGTATCACACTCAAGTGACATTATTAACCATCCTACAACAAGATTGACCAATGATCCGCGGCTTGATAAACGCTGGTGCGCAGACCGCCGCGTTTGCGCGCTATGGCGAAACAGACTTCATCAAGTGATTCGTCACTGCCATTGCACGAGGTATTGGAAGCTGAGTTTGTCGCTGTACATGGCGAGCTCCCGTCAGACTATCCGAGCTCAAGCGAAATGGAAACGCGTCTGAAGGGATTATGGGCTGCGGTTCACGGACTAAAAGAGAAACGCGCAGCGTTTTGCATCTCGGGCGGCGGTATCCGGAGCGCCACATTTGGATTGGGAATTCTGCAGGGTCTGGCGCGCTGTGGGCTACTGGAGAAGTTTCACTATCTCTCCACCGTCTCGGGCGGTGGATACATCGGCAGCTGGCTAAGCGCGTGGATCAAGAATGATCCAAACGGCATTCGCGGCGTTGTCGGGGAGCTGAAGCGCAGACCTGATTCGCCCCTGAATCCCGAACCGCACCCGGTCCGCCATCTCAGGGAATTCAGCAACTACCTCGCGCCACGAACAGGCCTGACATCTGTCGATTTTTGGACGCTGATCACGACGTTCATTCGCAACATGTTCTTGAATTGGCTGGTCCTGATCTCATGGCTGGCCGCCGCAATGATGATCCCAAGGTTATATCTTGCTGCAATCAATCTGCAGCCGAACTGGCCGGCCTGGGGTCTCGACATGGACCTCACCAAGTACACGCAGATGGCGGATCAGATAAAGCACCACTGGGACATTTGGCTCAACCTCCTGCTCGCAATTGGTGGCGCGATGATCGCTGTAGCGATGGCTTATGCAATCATCGACGTTCCTTCCACTGGCAATGCGCGATTGCCACAACGCCGCTTTCTGGAATTCCGTCAGCTTCCGTTAATTCTCGCGTCTCTCGTTTTGGCTGAATGGTGGGCTTTGCTTCGCAACGTTCACGGCAGCGAGCCGTTCGAAGCCAGGGCGTTGTTGTTCAAGTTTATGGCCTTTGTTGTTGCGAGCTACTTAACCGGCGGCGTCTTTGCTACGCTCGTTTTCGCGTTTCGTAAGCAAAAGAGAAGGCGGCGCGTCTTCGATTCGCTTTGGCGGCTCGGTATCATCGCGCTCGCAGCGGCGTTAGCAGGATTTTGTCTCTGGGCGATCGCAACCCGAATGTTTTTGGAACCTCCTATTCAATTCACATTGAACCGCGAGATCCAGGCGACGCCAATCCCCTGGAGTAAACAAAAAATCACCATCCCTAAAGACACCCAGGGCGTCATTACCCAAATCGAAAAAAGATATACCATCGAAACACCCGAGAAGAAGGGACGCATTAGCGAGAACGAGCTCGGTCCTTTGGAACTGAAACCAGACGAAAAGCTTCCGATTCAATACACGTTGAAGCACGATTGCGAGGCCCTCCCGACTCCCTGGCCGACTCCTCCTTGGAATAGAGAGAAAACGAAGTTCGCAGCAGGCACCCAGGTGGTCATTACCCAAATCCAAAAAATATGCACGATCCAAACTTCTCAAGGTCAGGCGCGCATCACCGACAAAGATGTCGATGCATTGCAGCTTAAACCAAATGGGAAGCTTCCCGAGCGTTTCCCACTGCCGGCGCCTGCAAGCAACGCTGTCAAATACGTGTGTTTCGCGCCCGCGCTGATCCTGGCGGTGCTGCTGCTGGTGAATTTTCTGTTTACTGGCCTGACGAGCTGGGTGACGGAGGATGAAGATCGCGAATGGTGGGGACGATCAGCGGCTTGGATTCTCATTACGATTTTCGGCTGGATCGTGGTCAACACAATCGTTCTTTGGGGCGCCCAGGCGATTTCCGCGACGCCAAACCGCCTCGGCGTTTTTCTCGGAGATGTGAAAGCGACACCACAGGCGAAGAGTCTCCTTGGCGCTTTTGGAGGAGTGACCGGCCTCGTGAGTGCGTTGCTGGCTGTCCGATCCAAGCTAAGTAGTAAGTTTGGCGAGAAAGCGGGTTTTCAATGGCTTCTGCTTGTGGTGGCAGTCGTCTTTTTTGTGCTCCTATCCATCGTCATTTCGTGGGTTCTGGTACTGACCGGCTCTCAGCCCTGGGCACAACACGCCACCGCCTGGCTTTTAGGAGGAAGGCAAGATCAACTTGCAGATCCTAATTCCTGGCGTGTTCAACTCTTCGTTGTCGTCTTCCTCACAGGCGTCATGCTGCTCTTCGGAATCGTGATCGGGTTTTTCATCAATACGAATAAGTTCTCCCTTCACGCAACCTATCGGAATCGGCTGATCCGCGCCTATCTCGCCGCATCGCGAATAAAGCGCAGACCGAATTTATTTACGGGATTCGACCCTGACGACAATATCAAGCTGGGCGACTTGTCTTCCGACAAGCCTCTTCACGTGCTCAATGGCGCGCTTAACATCGTCAGGGGCCAGCAACTGGCGTGGCAGGAGCGGAGGGCTGAATCCTTTACAATGAGCCGACTACACTGTGGTTCTTTCAAGGTTGGCTATCGGCCATCCGCCAAATATGGCGAAGCGATTACACTTGGAACCGCGCTGGCTATCTCAGGCGCGGCGGCGAATCCGAATATGGGCTACCATTCTTCGCCGGTACTGGGTCTTTTGATGACACTATTTAATGTGCGCCTTGGATGGTGGCTTGGGAACCCGGGACCCCCCGGCGCTAAAACGTGGCGCCGAAAGGGACCACGATATTCCGTAGGGCCACTGTTCTCTGAAGCAATCGGAAACACGACCGATCTCTACAAATATGTGAACCTTTCCGATGGCGGCCATTTCGAGAACCTTGGGCTGTACGAGATGGTGCTGCGTCGCTGTCACTTCATTGTGGTAAGCGATGGCGGCGAGGATCCCGAATGCGCCTTTGCCGATCTGGGCGAAGCGGTGCGCAAAATCCGTATCGATTTTGGAATCCCGATCGAGTTCGGCACAATGACTATCTACCCTCGCAGCGCAATCGATACCCTTAAGAGTCCTGGACACAACTGTGCAGTGGGTCGGATTCGCTACTCAGTAGTTGATGGTGCCGATGCTCCAGATGGCATTATCGTTTACATCAAGGCGGCTTGTTACGGCGATGAACCGCGTGATATCTACGAATACTTCAAGACAAATCCGACGTTTCCGCACGAGAGCACGGCGGACCAGTTTTTCTCAGAATCGCAATTTGAGAGTTACCGGATGCTTGGCGCATACACCATGGAAAAGCTTTGCACGGATTGCGATGGAGATTTTCGCTGTTTCATTGCCGACATTTTAAAGCGCCACCTCCAGATCGAACCGCCCGTCTGGCTCGCAGAATTACTCGAAGAACAGGGAAAGCAAAAGCAAGGTCCCGTAAGCGCCTGATTGAGGACATGCGTCTATGCCGCACGGCTAATTGGTGGTAATCTCGTGGGATGACCCGCATGTTGGCGCTGCCGGTCACGCTTCTCGCTCTGGCGATGGCGGTGCGGGCGGCGGTTCAATCAGCGGAAAACAAATCGGAGGAACCCGATTCATTCGATGTCGAGCCACCGATATTGAAACAAAATCTCTCGGATGAGCCATTGCCGAACGGCGATCTGGCACGTTTGGAAAAGCAATTGGAACGCGCAAAGCAAAATGCCACAGGCGCGGAACGTCTCTATAAAATTGGCGTGCTTGCGAAAATGGAAGTGGAGCAGCGGTTGTTGAAGGTAGTACGGTGTGAATCGGACCTGGCAAATGCGCGCGTCGCTCGCGCAAAAGAAGAACTTGCGGAAAAGGAGTCTCAACTGGCAACTGGCGAAATTACCAGAGACGAACTGGAATCAATGAAAACAGCGCTGGCGCAATTGACCGAAGCCGCGCAAGCGGCAACAGCTGAGCGTGAGCGCGCCGAGCTCGAGGCCGCAGAAGCAAACTTACGCCGACAGCAAAAGCTTCTTAAGCTCGGGATCGGACAAAAATCCGACGTCACTCGCGCCGAGGAAAAAATTGCCGAGCTTAAAGCGCAGAAGAATTGATAAAGATCGAATCGGCGAGTGAGCGAATCGACCCGCTCCCCGTTTCGCCGTTTCAGTGTTTCAGTATCCGGCCGCCATCCCATCCTTGCGCGACTCGCTTGCACCCACATAGACGCGCTGGCCATCGTGCATTTCGACTCTGATCGCTTGGTAACCGCCATAGCCACCGACGTCGAAACGCACATCATGTCCTTTCTTGCGCAATTCTCGCACAGTCTCGTACGGAATACCGCTCTCGACTTCCACGTAGCCGCCTGATTCAGTCATTTTTTCTCCGGTCGGTTCGTTATCGCCTTCGTGCTGCCAGCGCGAAGCATCCCCGGCTTCCTGCACATTCAAGCTGAAATCGATCTGGTTCGTGAGCACCTGTACGTGGCCTTGCGGTTGCATGCCGCCGCCCATCACACCGAATGCTTCCCACGGTTTACCATCTTTCATGACAAAACCAGGAATGATGGTGTGAAACGGACGTTTGCCAGGCGCGTAAACGTTCGCATGACCAGGATCCATGGAAAAGAGTTCACCGCGGTCCTGAAACATGAATCCGAGTCCGGGCACCACGATGCCGCTGCCCATCCCGCGATAATTACTTTGAATGAGCGAGACTATGTTGCCTTCATCATCGGCGGTGCAGAGATAGATCGTGTCACCTTGATTCAGCGCCGGATTGCCGGCCTCGACCTTCTTTGCCGCGTGATTTGGGTCGATCAAATTACGACGTTCGGCTGCATAGGTTTTTGAAAGCAAACCGGCGAGCGGAATCTTTGCGAATGCTGGATCGGCATAAAACTTCGCCCGATCGGCCCATACGATTTTCTTCGCTTCGATCATCGCGTGCAGCGTCTCTGGTGAATTGCGTCCCATGGCGCGCAGATCGAATCCCTCGAGAATGTTCAACATCTGCAGGGCCGCGATGCCCTGGCCGTTTGGCGGAAGCTCAAAGACATCGTACCCGCGATAACTCGTCGAAACCGGCTCGACCCAGGTCGATGTATCTTTCTCGAAATCGGCTTTCCGCAAAAAGCCTCCATTCGCCCGCATGAACTCGTCGACCTTGTCTGCGATCTCACCTTTATAAAAAGCGCCGCGACCTTTTTCAGCGATCAGTCGCAAGGTTTTTGCGAGGGCGGGATTCTTGAAAATATCGCCCTTGGCCGGTGTTCGCCCTTTTCCGTCGAGCGTGTAGGTCTCGAGAAAAGCGCCTGGCAATCCTTTGTATAGCCGCGGCCCAAACCCCCAGTAATAGGCGATTAGTTCCGTAACCGGAAAACCCTCTTCGGCATACCGAATGGCAGGCGCAAGGTCAGAACTCAGGTTCAGTTTGCCGAATCTTTTGTGCAGCTCCGCCCACGCATCCACTGTTCCGGGCACGCTGATCGGCAACATGCCAGTCGGTGGAATCGTTTCACGATGCAGTTTTGCCAGCTCGGCCTTCATCTGGTCATAACTCAAATCGAGCGGAGAACGTCCGCTGCCATTGATGCCATAGAGTTTGTTTTCCTTCGCGCTATACACGATTGCGAACAAATCGCCGCCAATTCCGTTGGAGATGGGCTCCATCAAACCGAGCGTTGCGTTTGCGGCGATCGCCGCATCCACCGCGCTGCCACCACGCTTTAAGATATCGATGCCGACCTCCGTGGCCGCGGGCACGCTTGTGCAGACCATGCCATGCCGTGCCAGCACTTCCGATCGCGTGGCGAAATTTCTTCCCGTAATGCGATCGATCTGGGCGTTAAGAGGAAGGCCGAAGATCAATAAAACCAACAGCCCAAAGCTGAACTTAATCCACCGCACCGGCCATATTAATGCCTTCTATTTAAAGAGTGCACTTGAATTTTAATCTCCTGATTATATTGGATTGCTCACCACCAAATGAAGATTTCGTCCGACGACCAAAAGGCGATCAGTCTGATTCTGATTTGCCTGGGATTTCTGTTCTTTCTGATCGGCCTCGCTGCTCACTTGAAAGCGGGTTTTCAATCGCGCGCTGAGATTACGACGACAGGCTTCGTCGCCGCCGCGATCTTCGCCGGGTTGGGTGTCGTTGTGTTTCTGTTTTCGTTTACGAAAAAGCAGAGCTGAAGTGAGTCACCGCTAAAAAGTGGCGGCGATCCTCCTCAGATCGCCGCCGTCCCCACTGTTCCGAACAACCAAGTTACTGCTGCATTGCGTCGTGAAGCTCCTTGTGGGCATTCATCATGTCTTGATGCGCTTTTTGAATGGCATCCAGCTTCTTTTGCTGATCAGCCGTTAGCAACGGCCGGATCTGCGACAGCGAGCTGTCGATAACTCCTTTCGCTTTCTGCATCGCCTCCTGATGAATGGCGGCGAGCTGCGGTTTGGCCGCATCGACAATCGGCTGAACCTTTGTCTGTTGATCAGAGGTCAGGTCCAACTGCTTCGTGATTCCCTGAAGGCCGAACGCGTGCCCGCGCTCACCGCCGCCAGTACCAGGTTGTGCCTGCACAACCACAAAGCCGCCAAGCGCTATCGCGCCCGCGGCTACAAACGTTAATATGTTTCTTTTCATAGTTTGTTTCATTTTGTCTCCGCGAAATATTCTTTCGCTTCTCCAGATGATGACCGGCAGGCAGTCTGGCCGGTTACAATTTTTCTTGCGTCCGCTCGTTGCAACGGCGCTTTCCTACGACAAGCGCTTGGCATAAGCGCGTCTACACCCAAGATTGTAACCAAAGCGCGCCAGTGGCTGTCATTGCTACTAGTGTGGATGCGCTCTCGATTACATGGATGATACTGACGCAAGTGCGCTTGTTCATGCTGCGCTCCAGCATGACGATGAGGCGGCTCGCGCATTGGTGCAACAGCTCTATCCGCTCGTGGCGAAAATCGTCCGCGCTCATCGCCCGCATCGCACGGATGAAGAGGATCTTTGCCAAATGATTTTCATCAAAGTATTCCAGAAATTATCGCAATTTTCCGGCAAGGTGCCCCTGGAGCACTGGGTCTCACGCATTGCAGTCAACACTTGCCTGAACCAAATCCAATGGGAGAAAATACGGCCCGAGCTTCGTCACGCCGATTTAAGCGTGGAAGAACAAGCCGTGATTGAGAACCTGACAACCTCCTCTGATGAGTTGGCCCCGGACCGGCGTTTTGCCTCGCGCCAGCTGGTTGAGCATCTCCTCGCTGTGCTCAAACCGGTCGAGCGGCTGGCCATTGATCTGCTATACTTGCAAGGACGTTCGGTCGAAGAGATCCGCAAAATCACGGGCTGGAGCGCGGCGCTCGTTAAAGTGCGGGCGTTTCGAGCGAGACAAAAAATGAAAGAATGCCTCGCCAGGATTTCGGCAAAGGAAGGTAAATGAAAGATCGCGAAATCGATCGGTTGTTGCGATCAGCCGGGCAGGCTGGAGACGAGGTTCCCGCTGAAATGCCGTTTGGATTCGATACTCGCGTCGTCGCGCTCTGGCATGCGTTGGCTGCGAAACCCAACGGTGTTGCGTCACTTCTCCGGCGTGTTGCGCTGTTGTCGGCAGCTGTGATTGCTATTTCGACACTGGTGGCTGTTCGCGAGATCAAGCAGACCCGCGAACAGTACAACGACTTCACGAACGAGTTCGCCATCGCCGACACGGCCATTCAGGATGAGTTTTCGCAATGAACGGCGCGTTAAAGTGGAAACTTGTTGCCGGATTTGTCCTTGTATTCGTCGCTGGCGGAATCGCTGGCGCTGCTCTGGGTGGATGGTACGCTCATCATCTTTTCTTTGAGATTCACCGTCCAGGACGAGTAGGCGACAGAATGAAAGAGCGGCTTCGCGCGGAACTTAGTCTGACACCTGAACAGGTCTCCAAAGTTTCGCCAATTGTCGATAAAACTGCTGCCCAGTTGCAGGAGATACGGCGCGACACCGGCCGGCGCGTCCATGACATCATGGCGGAAGCGCACAAGGAGATCGCGGCCAATCTTACTGACGAACAACGGCAAAAGCTTCAACAAATCGAAGAGCGGCATCGGCGGTGGCGCCATCATCGCGGCCCGCGCGAATTCGCTCCCGAATCACCGTCGGCAACGCCGTAGCGGAAGATGGAGGGCGGAGCTCAGCGACGCCTATCGCATTTCTTGCACAGCACTCAGGCTCGCAGAGCTCGCTCGTCCATTCAGCTCCGCAGCCCGCGCTAGAAGCGCACTCCGTTCTCGAAGAGAATTCGTTCGCGCTCGACGTCTGCGCCGCGGCTAACGAAAAGATCGCGCAGTTCCGGCGTATAGTAATCGCCGCCGTAGAGAGGATTCAGTCCAAAGAAAATCCTGCCGCCCGGCGCGAGGTGTTGCTGCAAATCGGCCAGGAAAAAATCCCATTCAGCTGTCTCCCAGCGTTCCTTCGACGGATGATAAAGGTAGAAGTTGGTCGAAAACGCCGTGATCCAGTCGAATTTTTGGCCAAGATTGGGCAATGGTTCGAAAGCGCTGATCCTCCAAACTACTCGCGGAACGCCGAAAAGTTCGAGCAATTCGGTAAAAAGGGCGACGTGTTCTATGTCTAAACCCAGGACGGAATGACCGAGGTTCTTGGCGATGAACAAGAAAAATCCCCCGCCGCACCCGAGATCGAGAATGCGTTTCGGCTCTAAACGATGGAGCTTCAAATCCTGCACGCGTTCCCGATTTAATCGCAACCACGGTTCGATGTTTGCGTATTTGGCATATCCGGCAGTGGAATTTGCATAACGCTGCTGAATTTCGCGGGCGCGTGCCTCATTGATTTTTGCAAGCATCGGCTGAAGTGGAATGCGAAAAATCGAGCGTTGTGCTCTGCGCCAACCACGCCGGTAGCTCAGCGGTTTGGTAAATTTCAGAATTTTTCGGGAAAGTTTCATCTCTTGTTCTGCGAAATAGCCTCCAAGATGCTGTAGCCGCCTTGTTGTGTCGAGGCGTACGCGTGGGCGAAGGCAACACAGCGTCGTAGCTACATTGCTTCCATGACTTCGCAAAGAAGTTGCGGCCCGCGATAAACGAATCCTGTGTAAAGCTGAACAAGCTGTGCGCCCGCCTCAAATTTTTCCCGAGCGGAGTTTGCATTGAAGATTCCACCAGAAGCGATCACGGGAATTTTGGAGCTTGCGACGATGCTGCGGACAAGTGCAGTCGATTTTTTCCGTAGCGGTGCACCACTCAAACCACCTTCCTCATCGAGCTTCGACGGAATCGAGGAATGATCCAGCGTCGTATTCGTAGCGATGATCCCCGCGACTCCGTTTTCTTCACAGGCCGCAAGGACCGCTTCCAATTCGACCGGCGACAGATCAGGTGAAATCTTCACAACGAGCGGCTTCGCGACCGGCCCCGGCTCACTCCCAATCACGTGCAGCAATTGCGACAACGCCGCGGGTTCCTGCAGTTCCCTTAGACCGGGCGTGTTCGGTGAGCTCACATTTAACGTGATGTAGTCGGCAAAATCGCGAAGTAATCGAAACGAATAGAGGTAATCGTCTGCTGCGCGTTCGAGGGGCGTTGTTCTCGATTTGCCAATATTGATTCCAACTGGAACTGCAGGCCATCGCCGGCTCTGGCGCAGCCCGCGCAACCGTTTTGCGATGATATCTGCGCCGTCATTGTTAAATCCGAGACGATTGATCAACGCTTGCTGCGCGGGCAGCCGAAATATGCGCGGCTTCGGATTTCCTGGTTGGGCCATGGCGGTCACAGTCCCGATCTCGATGAAACCAAACCCAAGTGCCGCCCAGGCTGGCAGGGCGACGCCATTTTTGTCCAGACCAGCAGCGAGGCCAATTGGATTCGGAAAGGTCAAGCCAAACAGAGTCTTTGGTTTCGAAGGCGGCCTGAACCGTTTCAGCGCGCGCAGCGCAGGATCGAAATGCGAAGCCCTGCGAAGCGATGCGATCGTGAAATGATGCGCAGTTTCCGCCTCAAGCGAAAACAACAGCGGCCTAACGAATCGTTCGTAGAGATCTTTCATATCAACTGCAGCAAGTCATCCTGGGCGGAGCGAGGGACCTCACACAGGAAGATTGATCACACTGGATATCCAGAGCGACCCTGGCTTTGTAGGTGAGATCCCTCACTTCGTTCGGGATGACACGCTTCGGGTAATGACGTAACGGCTCGGATTCGCTCTCATTTTCCGATGCAAAACTGGCTGAACACAGAGTCGAGAATCTGTTCCACATCGACAAGGCCAATCACTTCGCCGACTTCTCGCAATGCTTCATTAAGGTGAATTGCAGCGTATTCCGGCGATAATCCCTGGGCTTGCACTGTCGCTGCTCGACCGCATGATTCCAGAGCGCGGCGAAGAATATCGCGATGGCGCGCATTAATCGCGAGCGTGCTCTCCGGCTTTAGATTTTGTTTCGTGATCCGGGTCAGAATTTCTTTTTGCAACTCCGGCAGACCTTCCCCTGTCAGGCACGAAATCCGCAACGCATGGAAATCTTTCCAGTCACTGTTCTCGGGCAGATCGCTCTTGTTTAGAACGACGATTTCGTTGGAATCGCAGTTGCGTTCCTGGAAATGCGGTGGTTTCGCGGCACTGCGATCTGAAATGTGGAGACGCAGATCGGCTAATTGCAGCGATTTTTCCGTGCGCGCGATGCCCTCGCGCTCCAGTTCGCTGGTGGACGTTCTCAAACCAGCTGTATCAAGCAATCGGATGGGCACGCCGTCGAGGTTCACTGTCTCTTCGATGGTATCGCGTGTCGTGCCATGCGTATCGCTCACAATCACGCGATCGTAACCGAGGAGTCGATTAAGCAAGCTCGATTTCCCGGCATTCGTTGCTCCGTAAATTACGACGCGCACGCCTTCACGCAGAATGCGCCCTTGATCAGCAGTAGCGAGTAACGCTGCGATCTCTTCCCGTATGGAATCGAGTCGCGCACGCAGTGTTTCACCTTCATCCGGCGTGATGCCTTCCTCAGGAAAATCGATTGATGCATTGATGTGCGCGAGTAGTTCAATCAACTCATCACGAATTTTCCCAATTTGTTCTCCGAGCCTGCCTTCGAGTTGTTCAGTGGCTGAGCGTAGGGCGAGATCGGTCTTCGCGCGGATCAGATCAATCACCGCCTCGGCTTGAGTGAGGTCCATTTTGCCGTTGAGAAAGGCGCGCTCTGTAAATTCGCCTGGACGCGCCGCGCGTGCACCGGCGCGCAGGCACACTTCAAGGACCTTTGCGGAAACCAGCCTTCCTCCGTGGCAACTGATCTCGACCAAATCCTCTCCGGTGTAACTGGCCGGCGCACGATGGACGGAAAGGACTACTTGATCGATCAACCTGCCTTCTGGCCCAAAAATTTCGCCAAAATGCTGCACGTGCGGCTCGAATTGCGATGGCGTCTCTTTGCCATGGAAGATTTTGTCTGCTACCTCGATTGCATTCGCTCCGGAGACGCGGACAAGCGCGATAGCGCCTTCCCCGGGCGGAGTCGAGATGGCAGCGATGGTGTCAGGAACGGTCATGATCTACCAGGAACATTTTTGCCTCGGGAGCAGGCTACATCAAGGAGCGGCGTTGCAGCCGTGAGAAAGCATGACAGCCTGCCGCCCGAGTCAGGCAAGCTGCCTAACCTCCGCCGCGCATCACTTCTTTGAATGCCGCGACTAATTTCTTGTTCTCCTCCATTGTCCCAACCGAAATGCGAACCCATTCGGGCAAGCTGTACCCGTTGAGGGGGCGCACGATAATGCCTTGGCTCAGCAGTTTCTCGAAGATCGCATGTCCGTCGCCAACATTCACCATCACGAAATTCGCGGTCCCGGGCACAAAAGGAATCTTCATTTTCGCAAATTCGTCATGCAGGTAAGCGCGGCCTTCATCGATCGTCCGCTTTGTCTCGCGCAGATGCTCATCATCCTCGAGCGCTGCGAGCGCGCCGACTTGAGCAATGCTGTTCACATTGAATGGCTGCCTCGTTTTGTGAAGCACCTGGATCAGATCCGCCGGCCCAACGGCATACCCTATACGCAAGCCGGCCAGTCCGTGAATCTTCGAAAACGTGCGCAGCACAACAATGTTTCGTCCTTCGCGAACGAATTGCAGCGTATCAGGGGAACGATCGAGGAATTCGAAATAGGCTTCATCGAAAACGACGACGACTCTCTCTGGAACATGCGACATGAAGTGGTCGATCTCGCGCTGCGAAAGCAACGCCCCGGTTGGATTATTAGGGTTGGGGACGAAAATGAGCCGAGTTTTCGGCGTGATCGCAGCCAGCATTCCGTCTACGTCCTGCCGGTAATCCTGGCTGGGCACTTCAATTGTGCGCGCGCCAAATGAGGTCGCGATCAATTTGTAGACGACAAACGCGTACTGAGCCGTGACGACGTCGTCACCGGGATTGAGAAAGGCATGACCAAGAAATTCGAGCACTTCATTTGAACCATTGCCAAGAATGACGTTCTCTGGAGCGAGGCCTAGTTTGGTTGCCACTGCGTTGCAGAGGCAAAATCCGCCGCCGTCTGGGTACAAGTGACCTTTTTCCAAAGCGTCACGCATCGCCTCCATTGCCTTGGGAGACGGGCCCAGCGGATTCTCGTTTGAAGCCAGCTTGATAATTGCATTTGGATCGAGGCCAAGTTCGCGAGCTGTTTCCTCGATCGGCTTTCCCGGTTGGTAAACCGTGATCTCGCGCAGTTGCGGGTTCACCAGCTCCCAGATTGAAATCATGCGCGGGAGATTAAATGGAAGTACCGTAAGTTTCCAATCGGCTGGTCTCCCTCTTCTTATTCTTGCTCTTACTCTTGTTCATGCTCTTTCTAAAGAGTAAGAGCATAAACGCGAAAATGCATGATGACAGATAACGAAATCATCTATCTCGATAACAATGCTACGACACAGGTTGATCCCGCCGTGATCGAGGAAATGTTGCCTTTTTTGACCAAGTATTACGGCAATCCTTCGAGTGGATACGGCTTCGCGGCCATGGCTAGAAAAGCCATAAATCTTGCGCGGGAACGGGTGGCTGCGTTGCTCGGCTGTGAACCGACGGAAATTGTTTTCACCAGCGGCGGCACAGAATCCAATAATGCAGTCATCAATTCAACGCTGCAGCTTGAAGCTCATAGCGGACATGTGATCGCGAGCGCTGTCGAACACAGCGCGGTGCTCCGGCCCTCCCAGGATCTCGCAAAACGAGGATGCGCCGTCACATTTCTAGGCGTAGACAGGCATGGAAATCTCGATCTTGGCAAATTGGAAGCTGCGATTCGCCCGGAGACGGCGCTTGTCTCAATCATGTGGGCAAATAACGAGACCGGCGTGATATTTCCTATCGAGAAAATCGCTGAAATCTGTCGCCAGAAAGGCGCGCTTTTTCACACCGACGCCGTACAAGCGGCCGGTAAAATCCCGATGTGCTTGCGCGACACGGCGATCAATTTTCTTTCCCTTTCGGCGCACAAATTTCACGGCCCAAAAGGCGTGGGGGCGCTTTACGTCGACCGGCGGACCCGCTTCAGTTCGTTGATTGGCGGGGGCGGTCAGGAAAATGGGCGCCGTGGCGGGACTGAAAACGTGGCATCGATAGTAGGCCTTGGAAAAGCGGCCGAGCTGGCTCCGAATTACCTTGCAAAAGGGAGATGCGATATTCGCTCCATGCGTGATCGCTTCGAAAAATCGGTGCTAAAAGCGGTCTGCGGCGCGTCGGTGAACGGCGCGGGTGCCGACCGAATCCCAAACACATCCAGTTTTTCATTTGACGGCATCGAGTCTTCAGCGGCGCTCCTGTTGTTAGACCAACAGGGTATCTGTTGCTCGGCCGGCTCAGCCTGCCGGACCGGTTCACAGGAAGCTTCGCACGTACTGAGTGCAATGAATCCCGGCGGCGATGTTGCCCGACGCAGTCTGCGTTTTTCTCTTGGCCGGTTCAACACCGACGCGCAAATCGATCGCGCGATTGAAGTCGTTCCAAGAGTCGTCGAGAAGCTGCGCCAAATCGCGACGCCGAGCCCTGTAGCCACGGCTCTGTAAGCCGTTCGACAATTTCCTTGCGGCGCAATATTGTGCGCCACTGTTCTTAATGTGATGGAAACACCGCGTGATCCTACCGCTTCGCGTTACGAACATGCGGCGAAAGGCCTGCGCCGCAGCGATCTTGATCCGGATCCGATCAAGCAATTTGGAAACTGGTTCACCGCGGCCATTGAAGCCGGTATTCGCGACATCAATGCAATGAGTCTGGCGACAGCTGGAACTGACGGCAGACCATCTGTGCGCATTGTGCTGCTGAAAGGCTTCGACCAGGACGGATTTGTCTTTTTCACCAACTACGAGAGCGAGAAAGGAAAACAGCTCGATGCCAATCCGTATGCGGCGCTGGCATTTTACTGGATTGAACTGGACCGACAGATTCGCATTAGCGGGAAAGTAGAAAGAACTTCGCGCGAAGAATCGCAAACTTATTTTCATTCGCGTCCGGTGGGCAGTCAGCTAAGTGCATGGGCGTCGCGTCAGAGCCACGTCCTCGATGGGCGTCGCGTGCTCGAAGCGCGCATGGCCGAGATGACGGAACGCTTCGGTGACAAACGCATTCCGTTGCCGCCGCACTGGGGTGGCTATCGAGTGAAACCGGATACGATCGAATTCTGGCAGGGTCGCCCGAATCGCCTGCACGATCGCTTTCGTTACACTCGCCAGACGGGTGGCAGTTGGCTGATTGAGCGGCTGGCGCCGTAAGAATGACGAACGCGAAGCAATCATTCGAATTTCGTCATTCCTTCGTCATTAGACAGTCGTCATTCGCCATAGTCGATGATCGTTTGTGAAGAAAACGGAAGATAGCAAGATCGAGATTATCCAGGGCGATATTACGAAACTCGGTGTCGATGCGATTGTAAATGCGGCGAACATTACGTTGCTTGGCGGCGGGGGAGTCGATGGCGCGATTCATAGCGCCGCTGGAACTGAATTACTTGCAGAATGCCGGACACTCGGCGGTTGTCGACCCGGTGAAGCGAAAATTACTCGCGGATATCGTTTGCCTGCGCGTTTTGTCATTCACACAGTTGGCCCGGTTTGGAGAGGAGGAAAGCGCCATGAGCCGGAGATCCTGGCGAATTGTTATCAGAGCTCACTGCAACTCGCGGTTGAAAATGGAATCAGGACGATTGCGTTCCCGGCGATCAGTTGCGGCGCATATGGCTATCCGATTCCTGATGCCGCGCAGATCGCTGTAAAGACCACCCGAATTTTCCTCGCGACTGGGGACAAAATCGACAAAGTGGTTTTTGTCCTTTGGGGCGAGGACATTTACGACGCGTATCGCCGGTTGTTGTAGCCGCTGACCTCCTCCGGCACGCCGAAGTTAACGAAGGCGGCTGGGCAGCGAGACGCACGCGTTGTATAGAACTTCAGGGCCGCGTTTCGCCGAGCGAAACGGCTACAGAAGTTGAGAGACGCAAACTGGCAGTCATTTTCGATCTTATTTTGTATGATTAATCCGAACGAAAACAATCTTACGAGGGACGAACCGCTGTCGACGCCGGTTCAACCGGACGCAGAAGAAATTGGACCGGTTGGGCGTGAGCAGTTTCGTCGAGCAACAAACAAATTTTCCACGGCCATGAGCCAGACGTGGGATGAAACAAAAGAGAAAGCCGGCCGCGCGCGGGAGCGTACTGAATACTTCGTACGCGAAAATCCCGTGCCGACCATCCTTGGCGCGCTGGGGCTCGGAATCGCGATTGGATTAGCTATCCGCTTTGCATCTACCAGCGAGCGAAAGGCCGAAATAGAGCTGAAGTCGCCGCTGGGAAATTTCGACTGGGGTGTTCTTTCGCTGCCTTTTCTCTGGCCGTTGTTCAAATCGGCGAGGAAAAAATATGAAAGTTCGGCTGAAGCAGTAAAAGATGGCGTAAAACAACTGAAAAAGATCGACGTGGACCGCTACGCAAAGCCAATTCGCAAACGCTGGAAAGCCTGGACGCGTTGACTCCGAAAGCTTTCGTGAGTTGAGCGTTAATGGCAGATCGACGCCGAATTCTTCATCCAAGCTCGAGAAAGCTATTGATGAGATCGGCGAGCGGACGCGGATACTGGTACATGAAAGCGTGGCCACCGCCATTGAATTGAGCCAACCAAGCGCCAGGAATAGCGTTAACCAGCTTCAACGCATTGGACGGCGGGATCACGATATCGGCGGTGCCGGTGGCAATTAGCACCGGCACATTCGTCTGTCGCAGACGGTTCCCGATGCCAATGCGGTGCCACGCGTCCATCGCCGCTACCTGACGATTAACGAGATCGAGAGATAACTGCGCGCGCGCCGTTGCTATGATATCGCCGAATTCGCGATAAATGGATTCCGCGACTTCACTCGGAAAAAGTAGTGAGAGCAATCG
>Ga0307471_100000400_pt1 | contig 22039 bp, 18 predicted proteins | sample atmos_gasesAM3C__2_FD_204566 | JGI IMG/M metagenome (GOLD analysis project Ga0307471, IMG submission 204566) | Hardwood forest soil microbial communities from Morgan-Monroe State Forest, Indiana, United States - atmos_gasesAM3C_515 | ecosystem: Environmental > Terrestrial > Soil > Temperate...
GGTAACCCGGGAGATCCCGAACTCGCGGCACAACGAGGCCATGCTCTCCCCGTCCTTCAGCCGCAATACAAAGCGCATACGTTCTTCCACAACGGACCGCTCCTTCCATGGCATGGGCAACCATGTCTCCGGAACGTTGTGTAAAGGGATGATCCGACCGCTCATCAGAGAAAGAGCCGCGCCGTGTTGCCCCCCTACGACTTTTTTCGGATCGGACGCGTTTGCAAATGGTGCGTTGATCGCGCATCATTACTCGTTTGTTTGGTGAGATTAGGACCGTTCAGGTGAAGGTCGCAGCGTTTCACCTGACCAGCTAGCAGTGTCACTGAGGAGAGGAATGGAAAAGCCAGCGAAGATTGCGCCAGCAAATGGGAAATTGGGGGTCCTGCTGCCTGGAATGGGAGCGGTGAGCACAACGTTCATGGCAGGCGTGGAGCTCGTGCGAAAGGGCAAGGCGCAGCCAGTGGGCTCGCTGACGCAACTCGGTACGATCCGGCTGGGGAAGCGGACGGACAAGCGTACGCCGAGGATCAATGAGTTCGTGCCGCTGAGCGGGCTGGACGATCTGGTTTTTGGCGGATGGGACATTTACAAAGACAACGCGTTTCAGTCGGCAAGCAAAGCGGGTGTGTTGAGTTTGCAGGACCTGGAAAAGGTGAAGCCGTTTCTGTCGACGATCAAGCCGATGAAAGCGGCGTTCGACCACGAATACGTGAAGAAGCTCGACGGGCCGAACATCAAGAAGGGCAAGAACAAGTACGAACTGGCGCTGCAAATCAAGGACGACATTGCGAATTTCAAGAAGACCAGCAAGGTCTCGCGGCTGGTGGCGTGCTGGTGCGGATCGACGGAAAGTTTTTTGAAGGCGGAAGAGGTACATTCGACTCCCGAGAAATTCCTTGAGGCGATGAAGTCGAATCATCCGGCGATTGCGCCTTCGATGTTGTACGCGTGGGCGGCGATTACCAGCGGCGTACCGTTTGCAAATGGCGCACCGAACCTGACGCTGGACTTCCCGGCGATGCAAGAACTGGCGCAGGAGCACAATGTCGCGACCTGCGGCAAGGACTTCAAGACCGGCCAGACGCTAATGAAGACAGTGCTGGCTCCGGCGTTCAAAGCGAGGATGCTCGGGCTGGACGGATGGTTCTCGACGAATATCCTCGGCAATCGCGACGGCGAAGTCCTGGAGGATCCGGGATCGTTCAAAACCAAAGAAGAATCGAAGCTCGGCGCGTTGGAATATATTTTGCAGCCGGAGTTATATCCGCAGCTTTACGGCAAGATGCACCACAAAGTGCGCATCAACTACTACCCGCCACGTGGAGACAATAAAGAAGGCTGGGACAACATCGACATCTTCGGTTGGCTGGGCTATCCGATGCAGATCAAGGTCGATTTCCTGTGCCGCGATTCGATTCTGGCGGCGCCGATCGTGCTGGACTTGGTGTTGTTTCTCGACCTGGCGCAGCGCGCTGGATTTTCGGGCATTCAGGAGTGGCTCAGCTTTTATTTCAAGTCGCCGATGACAGCGCCGAAGCTGTACCCGGAGCATGATCTGTTCATCCAGTTGATGAAGTTGAAGAACACGCTGCGCTGGATGATGGGCGAGGATTTGATTACCCATCTTGGGCAGGAGTATTACGACTAAGCCCACGCTGTCTGCATTTGATTTCGTGATTCGAGCGATTGATTTTCTGCATGGCTGGATGCCGAATTGGGTTTGACCGCCGCGAGAATGGCGCGGTACCCTACCCTGCTTATGGCTGGCCCTTTTCCGCGCTCGAGTCCGCCGCCGAATTTCGTTACCACTCAATTTGAGGAGACTCATGTCGAACGAATTGCGTAATTTCCTGGCTCTTTCGTACGAGGAACTCGAAGAACTGAATCTGAAAGCCAAGAAGCAGCGGCTAGACCGTGTTGCGGAGCACAAGATTCAGGAAGAGCGGATCAAGTATCTGACGGACGAGAAGCGGATCAAGGCGGTGACCGTGCTTTTCAGCGATTTGGAAGGCCGGCTGCATATGCTGGACTACGACAAGAAGTTCCTGATCAGGAGCTTCGACAACCTGACGTTTGACGGCTCTTCGATTCGCGGATTTACGGCGCAGCGGGAGAGCGATCTTCGACTGACGATGGACTGGGGTGCATTTTACTGGTCACCTGCCGATGTTTTTGGCGCGGGCAAAGTTCTGGTGTTCGGCCAAGTGATCGACAAGGACGGAACACCCTACAGCGCGGATATCCGCGGGGCGCTGAAGGGCTATGCGGACGACTTGTACGAGAAGAAGGGCTACACCCTCAACGCGGCGAACGAGATCGAAGGATTCTTATTCAAAGGGCCGGATGCGGAGCGCCGGTACCACGAGGCGCAGAAGTTCGAATACGTGAATACCGGTGGCTACTATCACTCGCTTCCAGGTGACCCGCTGCGGACCTTCATCGACACCACGGCAGAGGTTCAGCGTGCGATGGGTTTCCAGAACGAGAAGGATCACCCGGAAGTAGCGCCTTCTCAATTTGAAATCAACTACGGATACGGGGAAGTGGTTGCGGCTGCGGACCAGATCCAGCTCTACAAATTAATCTGCCGGCAGGTGGCGACCAACATGGGCCTCTCGGTGAGCTTTTTGCCGAAGCCTATCGTGGGGGTGAACGGGAGCGGCATGCACACCAACGTTTCGGTGAGCAAGAACGGGAAAAACCAGTTCTGGGATCCGAAGGGCGAAGAGAAGCTGAGTAAGTTCGGCTGGGAATTTGTGGACCGCATCCTGACGCACGGGAACGACATTTGTCTGGTGTTCAACTCGAGTGTGAACGCCTACCGGCGACTCGATCCGCATTTCGAGGCACCGAATCAACTCAAGGCATCGGCCGTGGATCGCGGCGCAATGGTGCGCATACCGATCGGTAACGAGCGTAGCATGCGGACGGAGGTACGTGCGGTGGCCCCGGACGCGAATCCATACATGGTTATGTATTCGATTTTCAAGACCGGACTCGACGGCGAAACCGCGAAGATCAAGAATCTGCGGCAGGCACAACGGTATTTGCCCGACAACATTTACATTGCAATCGAGAACTTCGAGAAGGCTGACTGGACGACAAAACTGTTCGGCGAAGACGTGAAAACCCGCTACGCCGAGTTGAAGCGAGCCTCGGCGGACCGCTGCCCACGGTTATTGGGCAACGTCGTGAAGGCACCGGAAGTACAGTTCCACCACGAGGTTTACAACCAGTTCCTTTGGAATCAGTTCTAGCAGATCCCGTGCCGCGTGAAGGGCGCCGACGCGGGGCTCGGATGACCAAAAGGGCCTGCCAGCAAATTGGGCGCCCGCGAAACCGAGGAATCCGGGCGGGAGCGCTCCTTTGGATCTGGTCGTACCGACCGCGATCGTTATCCTGGGGCTACTGCTGCTGCGCGTTCGCGCGCTCGTTTTTTGGACACCGGAGCACTCGGCGGATGCACTGATGTACGCCACGATTCCACTCGTGGCACCTCGCAGCGTTCGGCGTACTGCTGCGAAGAAATGGTGCGCGGCAAAAGGCCTTGCGGCGGGATTCCTGTGCGCGTTTTGGATCCTGGCTGGCGCTTACCTTCTGTTCATCGGCATGTTCTTGTTCAGTTCGGAGACACGGCATCCCCAATGGCAGATGGCGTGGGTTCGAAAGTCTCGCTATCGCGCTCTGGATGGTGGTCGCCAGCGCAGTGTGCCGGAGAGCGGATGGCAATTCAGTTTCCATCGGAGCTAGCGGGCGCTATCTTTGCGGTCGCATTCCCGATGCTATTCGCGCTGGCGAGGAGGAATCATTGAGGCCGGCACTCCAGCGGCGCACTCGGAACCGCGAGGCGTCTTTGTCATGGCTGTCCGGATTTCGCAGCGAGGGCGTCGAGGGCGCGGGTGGTGTAGATCAGGGCTGCGCCAGCGTTGACGCTGATTGCTACTCCTAGAGCTTCGGCGATTTCTTCCTTGGTCGCGCCCGCTTTGAGCGCGGCATCCGTGTGGACGACGATGCAGCCGTCGCATTGGCGAGTGACGCCGACGGCAAGCGCGATCAGTTCGCGGGTTTTTACTCCCAACTTTGAGCTCTGGGCGTTGGCATCACTCAGCCCGCGATAGCCGCGCACTGTGTCCGGGCTCAACTTCATGAGTTCGGCGAGTTTGGCGCCAATCTCCTTCTGATAGCCGTTCCAGTCGAGCATCATGGCCTGATTCCTCCAGCAAGATCATGGTGATTTTCGCAGCGCGGCGCAGAGTATACAACGATCGTCAGTTTCGATCTGTTACAGCGTTGTGGTAAGGTTTTTGGTTCGCGCTGGTGGTGGGAAGCTATTGGATCGGCCTAACAGATCTAATGCACGACAGCGCGATCCGCCCACTCAATTCTATTGCAGTGCTACGGACTCCAGGGAGGATTCGGACTCATGAAGAGCACGTACAACGGCCAGACAGTTCCCGCTGAGGGCAAGCCCATCGGATATAGCGGCGGCGAATTGCAAGTGCCGGACGCGCCGATCATTCCGTTCATCGAGGGCGATGGCACTGGGCGAGACATCTGGAAGGCGTCGCGGCGGGTTTTCGACGCGGCGGTGGAGCACGCGTACGGCGGCAAGCGTAAAGTGGCGTGGTTCGAGGTGTTCGCAGGCGAGAAGGCGTTCAACACCTACAAGGAATGGCTGCCGGACGAGACAGTCGAGGCGATTCGCGATTTTCGCGTAGCGATCAAGGGACCGCTGACGACTCCTGTGGGAGGCGGCATCCGGTCACTGAACGTCGCGCTGCGGCAGATTCTGGATTTGTATTCGTGCGAGCGGCCGGTGCGCTATTTCCAGGGCGTTCCTTCTCCGGTGCGTGAGCCCGAGAAAATGAACCTCGTGATCTTCCGCGAAAACACCGAGGACGTGTACATCGGCATCGAGTGGAAAGCGGGGACGCCGGAAGCCAAGAAACTTCTAGAGTTCCTGAACAACGAGATGCTGAAGGGTACGAAGAAGCAGATTCGCTGGGATTCCGGGGTCGGAATCAAGCCGATCTCGCCGACCGGAACGAAGCGGCTGGTGCGGCGGGCGATCAAGTATGCGCTGGCGCACAGACGCAAGAGCGTGACCTTGGTACACAAGGGAAACATCCAGAAATTTACCGAAGGCGGGTTCCGCGACTGGGGTTATGAGCTGGCACAACAAGAGTTTCGCGCAGAGACGGTCACCGAGCGGGAGAGCTGGATCATCGACAACCAAGACAAGAACGCGGGGCTTACGGTAGAGCAGAACGCGGCGATGATCGAGCCGGGGCTGGAACAAGCGACGGACGCTTTCAAGAAGACCGTCTACGACGAAGTGAAGAAGACGATCGATGCGATTTACGCGACTCATGGCAAGGGGCAGTGGAAAAAGAAATTGATGATCAACGATCGCATCGCGGACTCGGTATTCCAGCAGGTGCTGATGCGCGCAGACGAGTACAGTGTGCTGGCGACTTCGAACTTGAATGGCGATTATCTATCGGATGCATGCGCGGCGCAGGTCGGCGGACTAGGAATGGCTCCGGGGTCGAACATCGGAGATGGATTCGGCGTGTTCGAAGCAACGCACGGGACCGCGCCGAAGTACGCGGATAAGGATGTAATCAATCCAGGCTCCGTGATGCTGTCGGGGGCAATGATGTTCGAGTTTCTGGGATGGAAGGAAGCGGCGCAATTGATCGAGGACGGGATCGGGCGGACGATTCAGCAGAAGAAGGTGACTTACGACCTGGAGCGTCTGATGCCGGGAGCAACCAAGGTGGGGACTTCGGCGTTTGCGAGCGCGATCATCGAAAACATGAAGGGCCAAGCCGCGGCGCGTTAGTCCCGGCAAAAAGATTTGTCGCACACACACAGAAAGAGGGCGTAAGGGTGATGAGTCGAAAAAAGGTGACGGTGGTGGGTGGCGGGTTTGTGGGGTCGACGACGGCGCAGCGGATTGTGGATCTGGAGCTGGCCGATGTGGTGCTGACGGACATTCTGGATGGCCCTCCGGCAGGTAAGGCGCTGGACATGGTGGAGTCCGGGCCGATTACGCGAACCGATGCGTTCGCGACGGGCATCTCAACTGCGAGCGGAGACTACTCGGCGACGGCCGGAAGCGACGTTGTGGTGATTACCGCGGGCTTTCCACGCAAGCCGGGAATGTCGCGCGACGATCTGCTGAAGGCTAACTACGACGTCGTGAAAGCGGTCGTCGAGCAGGTCGTGAAGCACTCGCCGAACTGCATCATCATAGTCGTGACGAACCCGCTGGACGCGATGGCGCAGGCGGCGTTCAAGGTGAGTGGATTCCCGAAGTCGCGCGTGCTCGGCATGGCAGGCGTGCTGGATTCGGCACGCATGAGCGCGTTCGTGGCGATGGAGTGCAAAGTCAGCGTGGAGAACGTGCACTCTTTCGTACTGGGCGGGCATGGCGACGACATGGTGCCGCTGCCGCGCTACTCGACCGTTGCGGGCATCCCCCTGCCCGATTTGCTGCCGAAAGAACGAATCGACGCCATTGTAGAGCGGACACGTAAGGGCGGCGCAGAAATCGTGAACCTCCTCAAGACGGGATCGGCGTACTACGCGCCGTCGGCGGCCGCGGTGGAGATGGTGGAAGCGATTCTGAAGGACAAAAAAAAGATCCTGCCCTGCGCGGTGTATCTGGATGGGGAATATGGGATCAACGGGCTGTTCGTCGGCGTGCCGGTGAAGCTGGGAGCCAAGGGCGCCGAGGAGATCATCCAGATCAAGCTGACGGCGGAGGAAAATGCCGCTTTGCAGAAGTCAGCCGGATCGGTGAAAGAGCTTGTGACGGTGCTGGGTATCTAAAGGCTAGAAATGAAGTAAAGAAGTGAAGACTCAGGAAGTACAGAAATAAGAAGAAAGATTTACCACACAGGGCACGGAGTTCACAAAACACAGAGTTCAAAGAGGAGGAATCCAGCGGGGCGCCGATCACGGCGCCCCTTTTTTGTGGCCCATGGGACAGCAACAAAACGAAGCCTAGAAGCCGAAGATTTGCTCCGCCACGACCACCAAACCTAGAGTAAAGATGGCGATAACCACCTCGCCGATCGCGCCGACCGCGAATGGTCGCAGACCTTGCTTGCGCATTTCGCGAAAATTGGTGCGCAGGCCGACGCCTGCGAAGGTCAACAGGAACGCCCAGCGAGACAGATTCGCGAGCGCGGTGACCTGCTCCTTGCTGAAGAAATGATACGTCGCCAGGACCGAGATCAGCAGAAAGCCGAGCACGAACTTAGGGAACTTTTGCCAGAGAAACGCTGCTCGATGGGTGATGTTTTTCGCTTTGCCTTGATTGGCCCAGTAGATTGCGTAGGCGAGAACGACGAAGCCGATCATGGCGTTGCGCGTGGTCTTGGCCAGGACCGCGAGTTTTCCGGCCGCATCGGAATAGAGTGCACCGGCGGCGGTGGCTTCGGCAGTGTTATCGACGGCAAGACCGGCCCACAAGCCGTAGGCGTGATCGCTGAGATGGAGCCAGTGGCCGATGACCGGAAACGTGAACAGCGAGAGCGCGCCGAGGGCCAAGATCGCGGCAATAGCAAAGGAAGAATCTTCTTCGTCGGCTTCGATCGCGCCTTGCGTGGCGATGATGGCACTCACACCGCAAACCGCGGAACCGACCGCGAGCAACGAGGTGAGCTTGGGGCGGAGGCCAAAGGCTCGACCGAGGAAAATCATGAAGGCGGTGGCTCCGGCGATTTCGATGGCCACCAAGACGAGGCTTACGCCGCCGAGCTTGAGGACGTCACCGAGAAGAAACCGAGCGCCTAAGAGGACGATGCCCGCTTTGAGCCAAAACTCATAGGTAGCGACGCCGGCCCGGAAGATGGCGGGCACGCCTATCGTGTTGGAGATCGCGAGGCCGATGAGAATCGCCCACAACACGTACTCGATGTTGGGGAAAGTCCAATGATGCTCTTTGGCATAGGCGCCGACGTTCTTCTCCAGCAATTTGCCGGCATAGCCTACCGCTGCGAGCAAAACCACGCCGGGGATGACGCGCAGAAATTGCAGCGCGGGCTGCTGGGTTCGCAGCTCCGAGTGAGGTAATGCGACTGAACCGGCCATGACTAGGTGGTGCCTCCGTGTTTGTTGCGCTTGACTCGACGATTCGTGTCTGGTGGTTGCCGGAGTGGCGGTTCCCTCCAGCGCGCTACCAGGGGATGTGTTTGAGAACGCCGACGCGAATCAGCAGCGCCGCGGCGAAAGCCGCAACGACGGCCCAGCTGTCCAGTGACAGCAGCCAATTCCTTTTCACGGCGGTCGACTCTGCGGTGCTGGCGTTTGTGCCAGTAACGTTTGCGGGGATTGTATTTGCTGAGGTGCCCAAGGTGATGCTCCTTCGGCTAACTGATCTTCGTTTGCGAAGTTGACCGTCGAGACGATTTCTCGGGCCAATAAGCTTCAGCGATTTCTTCGACGTGATGCGCCGCCACCCGGCCGACGATCATCAGAGCGGGCGCTGCCAGTTTGTGGTGCTGGTCCAAGCCTGCGACGGTAGTGCGGCGTATTTCCTGGCGCGGGGTCGTGGCGTTCGAGACGATTACGCAAGGCAGATCGTCGGGAAGTCCTGCGTCGCGCATCTGGCGAGCCACTTCGGCGTAGTCAGCGCCCGGCATGTACAGAACCAGCGTCGAGCAGCGCGTGACGTTCGCCCAGTTCATCGACGAGGCGTCCGCGCCGCGCGAAAAGGTGGCAATTACGATCTGCGAGGACGCGCGGCGATCGGTCAGCGAGATTCCAGCCTCAGCCGCGGCACCGATAGCCGCGGTAATGCCCGGCACGACCTCGAACGGGACGCCTGCAGCTCGCAGCGCTTCGATTTCCTCAGCGGCGCGGCCAAAGATCATCGGATCGCCGCCCTTGAGTCGGACCACTATCTCGCTGTGGGACGCGTGCGAAACCAGGAGCGAATTGATCTCGTCCTGCGTGAGCAGCTTTTGGCCGGCACGCTTGCCGACGTCGATGACTTCGGCTTCGTGCGGAATCAGTGCCAGCACTTCCCTACTGACCAGCGAATCGTGCAGCACGACCGTAGCGCGCTCAAGCAGGCGCAGCGCCTTGACCGTCAGCAGATCCGGGTCACCGGGACCGGCGCCGATCAGGTACACCTTGCCCATCAGTTTTCCACTCCGGCCGGGACGGAGCCATGCACGACGTCGCGCTCGACGGAGGCGACGAAGCTGCCGGCCAGAATCGCGCGGATATCGTCGTTGCTGTGGCGCGCCAGGAATTGGCGCAGATTTTCCTCAGCGCCGCGGCGATCGTTGAACTCCTGGAGGAGACGCTCAATGGCGTCCGGCACATCGCTGGCGGCACAACGGTAGCCAACCGGACGAGCGATCGAGGCAAATTCACCGACGCTTCCACCAACGCAGAAGTAATAGGCGTCGACCATTTTCCCGTCGACTTTGGTCTTCTTCCCTTCCAGGCCGATATCGGCGATCCAGTGCTGCCCGCAGCTGTTCGGGCAGCCGGTGATGTGCAGGCGAATCTGCTCCTGGAAGCCGGGCAGACGTTCGTCGAGTTCCTGCGAAAGCCAGCGAGCGAAGCCCTTGGTCTCAGTGAGGGCCAGCTTGCAGAACTCGGAACCGGTGCAGGCAACGGTGCCGCGCGCGAATGCCGAAGCGCGAACCGGAAGCCCGGCGGCAGTCAGCTCGGCGGCGACTCGCGGCGCATGTTCGTTGGGAACGTTCACGATCAGCAGATTTTGCATCACGGTGTTACGAATGTGGCCGTCAGCGTAGGTATCGCTCAGGTCTGCCGCGACGCGGAGCTGTTCAGGAGTGATGCGACCCCGCAGGACGTTGGCGCCCACGTAGGAGAAGCCCGCCTGCTTCTGCGGATGAATTCCGACGTGATCGCGCTGGATGTCCGATGGAATTTCTTCCGGCTCGGCCGGATCGAGTTTGAAGCCGATCTTTTCTTCGAGCGCAGCAAGGAAGGTGTCCGGGCTCCAGCCGTGCTGGAGGAACAGGAACTTGAGGCGGGCGCGCTCGCGATTTTGGCGAAGCATGTCGGCGGTGCGGAACACTTCCGCGATGCCCTTGGCGACGGCCACAACCTGATCCCACTTCACGAAGGCGTTCAGGCGAACCGCCAGATGCGGGTCGGTGGAAAGCCCGCCGCCAGCACGCACCGAGAAACCGATCTCGGTTTCTCCGTTCGCGCCTTGGCGCACAACCGGAGTGAAGCCAATATCGTTGATCTCGGGATAGTTGCACCAAGAGCGGCAACCGGTGATGCCGATCTTAAATTTGCGCGGTAAGTTGTAATACTCGTTGTTGCCACCGAGCGCGCGGTTGATTTCGTGCGCCAACGGCGAAGCATCGCAAATTTCGTGGCCATCGACGCCAGCCAGCGGGCATCCGGTCACATTGCGCGCCACGTCGCCGCACGCGCCGATCGTCGTCAGGCCCGCCGCCCACAGCGACTCCATCAGCTCGGGAAGGGCTTCGATCGTCACCCAGTGAAACTGCACGTTCTGGCGGACGGTGATGTCTGCGACGCCCCGCGCGTGCTTTTCGGCCAAGTCGGCAATGGCGCGGGCTTGCGCGCTGGTTAGCAGACCGTTCGGGATGCGAATGCGGACCATGAAGTACGGAACCGCTTTGCCTTCCCCGTTCTTGCCGCCAACGACGCCAACGCCGTCGCCCTGCGTGTAGATACCCCAGGAGCGGAAGTACGTGCCTACCCATTCCGGCGGAATCGACGGGAATCCCGTGAGAGAGAACTCTTTGATCTTGTCAAAATGCTCCCAAGCGTTGACTTCGCGCTTCAGGCGCTCGACGCGTTGTGCTTTTGTCTCAGTGACTTCCGGCATCGGTGCTATCCCTGTTGAAAAGGTGGTCAGAAAATGAAAAAGCCCACATTGCCTGTATCTGGCATGTGGGCTTCGGAACTTGCGCTTGCTAGCTAACTAAGTCCGAAAACTCCTCTGGCCAGATAGGGGTGTCTCGCGACACGCAGCGTTACACGCGCAGGGACAACACACGATCTGGCAGAACGAGCTCATCGAAGGCTTAGAATAAGGTTAGCGTCCCAGGATGTCAATCAACGTTTCCGTCAAAAAGCCGTTACCGTCCATCGCTGATATGGATGTTTGGGCGGCCCGGCCGGTTATACGGTTATTCGGGCTTCTTGGTGGTTGTCGGCGGCTTGGCTGCGCCGGTTCCGCCCGTCGCAGGCTTGGCAGCGGGCTTCGCGGATGGAGCCGCTGCCGGCGGCGGATCGGTAATGACGGCCGACTTGATGGTATCCAGCTTAGGGAAGCTCTTGTCCAGGTACGCTTTGCCCTGCTTCTCGATCTGGCCCTGGTCGATGCCGGCACCATCGCCGTACTGATCGTAGAACATGTCGACGACCTTCATGCCTTCGGCGTCGACGGTGGCAAACGGGGCGAATCCGCGGGAGTCCAGGCCGGCGTTGTCCTTCAGGTTGATGAAAACCTGAGTCGTGCGGGTATTGGGGCCGGCGGTCGCGAACGTGACATAGCCCTTTTTGTTGCTTTGGGTGACGGGATCATCCTTAATCTCGGTCCTCTCCCACGCGGCGGTCACGGGGGGAAACGAGCTGATGCCAAATTGCGCGACGAATCCGGGCACAACGCGGAAGGCGCTGGCGTTGTCATAGAAATGATGCTTCACGAGGTTATAGAAGCGATCGGCGCCGAGCGGAGCCCAGGCGCGCGTCACGACCATGGTGAACTCGCCGCGCGTGGTGGTGAACTTCACCTTGTAGACGTCGGGCGCCTTGTCTTTGAGCAGGGCGGGACGCAGAAGTGTCCGGTCATAAGCCGGGCGAGCCGCGGTGGCAGTCTTCTTAGCGGCGGTGCCCTGGCTGGTGCCGGTCTTGGTTGCCGGAGCTTGCGTGCGTGCTTGTGCCGGCATCCAGGAGATTGCCGCCAGCAGCGTCACGCTTGCGAGGGCGATGCCCTTTCGCGTTCCGCGGTGCGTCGTCTTTGCAGCGATGTTTTCCGTCATGGTCCTCTCCGTCTGAGCGCCCGCACACATCCGCGCAGGCTCGCGTTTCCGGGGCGACTGCGATCCTACTTGCCTGACGTTCATTCCCTGCTGATCCGCTCGACATCCGCCATGAGTCGCAACGTATTCTCACCGAGAATCTTCTTTACGTCACCCTCGGAGTAGCCTTTTTGTAACAGGGCCTCGGTGATTTTGGGAAGCTTGGTCGCGTCCTCCATGCCGAATGGCATGTTCGCGCCATCGAAGTCGGAGCCGAGTCCCACGTGATCGACGCCGGCGACTTTCACGGCGCGATCGATGTGCTCGATGATTTTGGTCCACTCCACGCGCGGGAGCTTGCCCTGCAGGACGAACTCGCGCGTAATCTTGTCGCCTTCGATCAACTGGCAGCCCTCTTTGTTGCCGCAGCGCTTTTGGACCTCGGTGGCGATCGCATTGTTGATGCTGGGGTCGGCTTTCTCGGCGTTCCGGAATTCCTGGCTCAGGAAGCCTTCGTGATAGTTGATCTGGATGATGCCGCCCTTGGCGGCGAGCGCGCGCATCATCTGGTCGGTCAGATTGCGCGGATGGTCGCAGATTGCCCGGCAAGAGGAATGCGACGCGAAGACAGGGGCGGAGCTGACCTCCAGCACGTCACGGAACGTTTTGTCGCTGACGTGAGAAATGTCGACGATCATGCCGAGGCGATTCATCTCGCGAATTACCTGTTTGCCGAAGTCGCTCAGACCATTGTGCGCGGGTTTGTCCGTGGAGGAGTCGGCCCATTCGCAATTGCCACTGTGGGTGAGCGTAAGATAGCGAACGCCGAGGTCGGCGTATTTGCGGAGCACGCCGAGGTCGCTGTTGATCATGTGCCCGCCCTCGACACCCATCAACACGGCGATTTTGCCGTGGACGTGGGCATTGCGGATTTGGGCCGCCGTCGTGGCGAGCAGCAATTCGCTCGAATGCTTGTGCACCTGACCGCGTACCGCTTCTATCTGCGCCGTCGTGCGCGTGACGGCTTCCGGCCCGGTGACCTTGCTGGGCATCCAGATGGAGAAGAAGATCGCGCCGAGGCCACCTTCCTTCATGCGGGGAATATCGATGCTGCCTTCGGAGCCGCGCGGGCCGAGATCGAAGTCGCCGTCCATCAGACGCTGCGTCGTATCGTCGTGGGTGTCGATGACCATCGACGAAAAATGCAGCTTGCGCGCGCGCTCCGCAGTCGTGTCAGCGCCCACGCTCAACCCCCAGGCAGCCACAGCCACTAAGACAGCAAATAACCGTAGAAAGCGCATCGTGTCCCTCAGGTGTCGAATTTCGGCAGGATTTTTGGGAGGATTGCGGCAAAAGGATACCGGTCCGCAGATCGCTCCAGCACGACACGCTAACAAAGTGGCCCGGTAGATTCACGACAAACACACTACTTTTGCTGTCGCATTTCAGCGCTAACGCGCTCGGCCTGCTCCATGATGCGGAGCGTATTCTCGCCGAGGATCTTGCGGACATCGGAGTCGGGGTATCCCTTGCGAAGCAACGCTTCCGTGATTTTCGGCAGCTTCGATGCGTCTTCCATGCCCTCGGGCATGTCGGCGCCGTCGAAGTCCGAACCGAGGCCGACGTGGTCGGCTCCCGCGAGCTTCACGGCGTGATCGATGTGATCCACGATGCGCTCCCAACTGACGTGCGGCAGCTTGCCCTCCGCAGTGAGTTTCGCTTGCAGCTTGGCCATTTCGCGGGAAATGCAAGCTTCGTCGTTGTTGCAGTTTTTGGTGAGCTCGCTCAGGTGCTGCACGACGCCACCGGTCTCCTTGTCGTAGGCATCCTTGTAGGCCTGGTCGATGAAACTCTTCTCGTAGTTAATCTGAATGACGCCGCCTTTCGCAGCGAGTGCTTTGATCATGTCGTCGCTCATGTCGCGCACATGATTGCACAGCGCGCGGCAGGAGGAGTGCGAAGCAATCAGCGGCGCTTTGCTGACTTCGAGCGCGTCGTAGAAGGTTTTGTCGCTGACGTGCGAGATGTCGACCAGGATGCCCTGGCGATTCATCTCGCGAACGACGTCTTTGCCGAAGTCGGTGAGGCCGTTGTGCGCGGGCTGGTCGGTGGAGGAATCCGCCCACTCGTCATTGTAAAAGTGCGACAAGGTCATGTAGCGCACGCCGAGATCGGCGAAAATTCGCACGATTCGGATGTCGTTGCCGATCATGTGGCCGCCCTCGACTCCCATCAGTGCCGCGATCTTGGCCTGCGCATGAGCGCGGCGAACGTCTGCTGCGGTGCGCGCGAGCACCATGTCTTTCGAGTTCTTGAGGACGTTTTCGCGGACCGCGTCGATCTGATCGAGCGCCTTTTCGACGGCTTGCGGTCCCATGACGCGGCCATCGATCCAGATCGAAAAGAAGATCGCGTTCATGCCGCCTTCGCGCATGCGCGGGATGTCGACGTGACCGTCGGGATTGCGCTTCGCGATGTCGTAGGTGTTGGTGAAGAAGCGCTGTGTCGTGTCGTCGTGCGTATCAAGCACGGTCGAGGAGAAGTGGAGCTTGTGCGCGCGCTCGGAAATCTCGTCAGCGGAAACAAGCGGGTTTAGCTTGGCGAAAATTGCGACAGCCACCGCAAAACACAAAACACACAAACCCGGAACGCGAGCGTGGCGCATCGAGTCTCCTCGGATCAATCGAATCGGGTGGTGAGAAGTTTACCCTATCAGCCAGCCAAGCAATGCTTGTTTCCAAGCCTGGCGGTTCACTTCGGCGAGCGATTCAGTCAGAGGAATTTCCTTCGGACAGGCCTTCACACAATTCTGAGCGTTGGCGCAGTCTTCGATGCCGCCATGGCCCATCACGGCTTGCAGGCGTTCCTTGGCGTGCATCGCGCCTGTGGGATGCATGTTGAACAGGCGGACCTGGCTGAAAATTGCAGCGCCCATGAATTCGCTGTGTTCGTTCACTTGCGGGCAGACTTCCAGGCAATTCCCACACGTGATGCAGCGCGAAAGTGGATAGGCCTTCTCCTGGACTTCGGCCGCCATGCGCGGGCCTTCGCCGAGGTTGTAGCTGCCGTCAATCGGGATCCAGGCCTTCACACGCTTCAGGCTTTCGAACATGAACTGCCGATCGACCGCCAGATCGCGGACGACGGGGAATTTCGACATCGGCTCGATGCGAATCGGCTGCTCCAACTGATCGACCAGCGCCGAACAGGCCATCCGCGCTTTACCGTTGATCAGCATCGCGCAGGAACCGCAGACTTCCTCGAGGCAATTGGAATCGTAGGAAATGGGTGTCGTCTTCTTGCCGCCGCGGGTAACCGGATTTTCTGCGATGTCGCGCAGGCAGATGATCACGTTCATCGACTGCCGCCAGGGCAGCGCGAACTCTTCCCATTGCGCGGGTTCTTTTGGCCCGGCTTGCCGCTTGACGCGAACGATCACTTGTTTCGTGTCAGCCATTTCCTCTCCGCGTCCCTACTTCACTGCGTCGTAACGCCGCGCTCTCGGCGGAATTTGCGAGATGTCCACCGGCTCGTAGGACAACTGCACGTCGTTGTTCACCCATTTCGCGCGCGTGGTTTTCAGCCAGTTGGCATCGTCGCGATCGGGAAATTCCGGCTTGTAGTGCGCGCCGCGCGATTCGTTGCGGCAAAGCGCGCCAGCCGCAATCACCTGAGCCAGAATCAGCATGTTTTCCAATTCCCGGGCAAAATTCAGCGTCTGGTTCGACCAACGTGTGCGATCGCTCAAGTTGATCTTGCCATAGCGAGCGCGCAAGTCCGCGATCTGCGTGACAGCGACCTGGAGATTCTTGTTGACGCGCGTTACGGTGACGTGCTCGGTCATGATTTCGCCAAGTTCCTTCCAGATCGTGATCGGATTTTCGGTGCCATCCTGGGCGATGAGGGCCTGATTCTTCCCGTGCTGTCGATTCTGTTCGCGCGTAAAGACGCTGGAGGCCACCGCGTCGGCGCCCTTCTCCAGATTTTTAACGTATTTCACGGCTGCAGGGCCGGCGATGCCTCCGCCGAAGATGCAGGACACCAGGGAGTTTGCTCCCAGTCGATTGGCGCCGTGATATTGATATTCGCACTCGCCGGCGGCGTAGATTCCCGCGACGTTCGTCGCTTGATCCTCGTTGTTCACCCAGATTCCGCCCATGGTGTAGTGCATGGCCGGAAAAACCTTCATGGGCTCGTCGCGAGGATCGACGCCGAGGAACTTTTCGTAGATTTCGAGAATGCCCTCGAGTTTGCGGTCGAGCGTTTCGCGTGGAATGTGGGTTACGTCGAGATAGACCGCCGCTTGACCCGCGATGCCCAACTTTTCCTGATAGACGATGCGATGAATCGCGCGCGTGGCGATGTCGCGCGGCACCAGGTTTCCGTATTTCGGGTACCACTGTTCCAAAAAGTAGAATCGCTCCGCGTCGGGAATCGACTTGGGAGCGCGTTTGTCTGAGGGATTTTGCGGCACCCACACGCGACCACCTTCGCCGCGCGCGGATTCGCTCATCAAGCGCAATTTGTCTTCGCCGGGAATCGCCGTCGGGTGCACCTGGATGAATTCGCCGTTGGCGTAGTCGACGCCTTGCTGCAACAGCGCCGATTGCGCCGATCCCGTGCACACGACGGAGTTCGTGGAACGGCCAAAGAGTGCCCCAATTCCGCCGGTGGCGAAAATCACGGCGTCCGCGGGGAACGTTTTCACTTCCATCGAGCGCAAATCCATCGCGCAGATTCCGCGACCGATTCGCGCGTCGTCGATCACCGCAGACAGGAATGTCCAGCCTTCGCGCTTGGTCACGCGACCTTCCGATTCGTGGCGCCTGACCTGTTCATCGAGCGCGTACAACAGTTGTTGGCCCGTCGTCGCGCCGGCAAACGCCGTGCGGTGATAGAGCGTTCCGCCAAACCTCCGATAGTCGAGCAAGCCTTCGGGTGTGCGATTGAAGGTGACGCCCATGCGATCGAGCAGATCGATGATTCCCGGCGCGGCCTCGCACATACGCTTCACCAGCGGCTGGTTTGCTAGAAAATCTCCTCCGTATATGGTGTCGTCAAAATGCTTCTGCGTGGTGTCGCCCTCGCCTTTTTGATTCTTCGCAGCGTTAATGCCACCTTGCGCGCACACCGAGTGCGATCGCTTCACCGGTACGATGGAAAACAGCTCCACCGGCACGCCAGATTCCGCCACGCGAATCGTGGCCATCAAGCCGGCGAGACCCCCGCCCACTACAATGATCTTTGGCTGTTTCATTTCGAAGTGACGTACCAGGCAAACGGATGCCAGTTATATCGGAAGCTCACCAAGATCAAAATACCGACGGTGCTGAACGTCAGCCCGACCAGCACGCCAAGCTGCCCGGCGACACGCTGTGCACGCGTCGTAGCCGCCAATCCCCATTTGCACAGGAAATTCCAGATACCGACGCCAAGATGGAACGAGGACGCCAGGATTCCCACGACGAAAAACGTCAGATACAGTGGGTTGGCCAAATCCGCGGATACCGTTGCATAGGTCGACTTCCCGTGTGTCAGCCAGCGCTCCGTGTACAGATGCCATCCGATGTACGCGAAAGCGATCAACCCCGTATAGCGCTGCAGCGTGAACAGCCAGTTCTTCACCCACGGATATTGCGAAACGTTCGACTGCCCGCGCAGCCAGATATACACGCCGTATCCGCCGTGATACAAAATCGGCAAAAAAATGAACGCCCACTCCACAAAAATGCGGAACGGAATCGTCTGCAGCGCTTGTGAAGTCTCGTCGTATTGACGCGCTCCAACCAACACCGTGCTGTTGGACCAGAAATGCTCTGCCAGAAATGCACCAACGGGAATTACACCGGATAAAGAATGCAGTTTGCGAAGAAAATAACTCGAATCAGGCCGGATTGCCGTAGCGGACATGCCCTCTCCGCCGCGTCGTTGCCGGTGAAACTCGGCTCAGGTGCGGCAGTTTCAGTATAGGGAGTCGTGCACGGCGATGCAAGTTAACGGCTTCTTAAAACCATTCAAATCCGCCGAAATTCCTGACGCGTATCGGTTACTTCCACAAAGCCGATTTGACAATCGCACCGCCGAAAGATGCTACCCTCGTCTTATAACGAAGTGGTCTTTCGGGAGCCTTCCCCTGGGCGCGAATCTCAAACGCCCTTGCGCCTAAACCGATGAGCCTGGTTACCGAACTCGAGCGCCTCGCGGACGGCCTAGGTGAAGATCCCGGCAGGGAAATTCCGATTTCGTGGCCTGCTGTCGCTGAACGTATCGCGAGAAATCTTGGTGTGAAAACCGACGAGGTCGGAATTCTCGGACTGTCCGCGCGCTGGCGTCATTTGTATTTCATCGTGCCGGAAGCGCTGAAAAATGTCGGCTTCATTCCGCTGACCAGCAACTCCGCGCTTGCCGCCCGAACTGCACGCGAAAGCCGACCCGAAATCAACAACGCGTTCAGCAACGCGAAACACGCGACCGTCTTCGAAGGAGTCAAAACCGGCTCCGAAGCCGCTGAAGCCATTCAGAAAATCGTCAGCGCGCCGATTCTCGCGGGTGACAAAGTGATCGGCGTCATCCAGATCAGCCGCAAAGGTTCCAGTGCGAAAAGCGTTGGACCCGATTTCACTCCCTCGGATCTCGGAAAAGTTCTCGCTTTGGCCAAACCGCTGGGAAAACTGCTGCAACGTTTCGCTCGCGACTGATTTTCTTGCCCCTTTAACCGATTTTTTCCTGTAGCACCGCACCGTTCACACGCCGTTCACGAAACTTGCCATCGCCGTGCAAAAGAATGGCCGGAAATGCGTTGACACTCCAGAACCTTCTTGTTACTTTTCCACAGCAGAAAAAATTTCGCTCACAGCCCACTCACGGAGGCACCGCACACCGGCACCATGGCGTTCGTCGCGAAGAAAATATTTCTCACCAAAGGCGTCGGAAAACATCGTGAAAGGCTTTCCAGTTTTGAGCTGGCGCTTCGCAACGCCGGTATCGCCGCATGCAACATCGTCCGCGTTTCTTCCATCTTCCCGCCGAATTGCAAATTGATTTCCCGAAGCGAAGGATTGAAGTACATCAAGCCCGGCCAGGTCGCGTTTACGGTCATCAGCGAAAACTCGACGAAGGAAGCGCATCGTCTGATCGCTGCCAGCATCGGCCTCGCTCTCCCCGGCGACAAGTCGATGTACGGCTATCTCTCCGAGCATCACTCCTTCGGTGAAACTGAAGAAGTTGCCGGGGAATATGCGGAAGAACTCGCTGCGGAGATGCTCGCCACTACGCTCAACGTGGAATTTGATCCGGATCTTTCCTGGGACGAGAAAAAAGAGGTGTACCGTATTTCTAATAAAATCGTCCGCACGATGAACGTCACGCAATCTGCGGTGGGCGACAAGCGCGGCCTATGGACGACCGTTCTGGGGGCCGCCATCCTTATCGGCGAAGACGATTAACAGTTGGCGGTTCAGCCCGGCGCTTTCCTTTTGATTCTTATTGATCAGCTCTTGAAATAACCGATGCGCTGCAAAACTGCACCCACCACTAGCGGCAACGCCACCGTCGCGTCCTCGAACACTTCCGCAAATTTCCCACCCTCTTCGGGTGGCACGAATTTCCCCCAAGAAACGGCTTCGGTGTAGGTGCTTCCGCTCAGTCCGCCCCAATGCACCGGCTCGGGACAAATTCGCACGCCGTAGTTGTATCGCTTGAGCGGCAGATTCTTGTATCCGCGCCGCGCCATCAATTCCGCGTATACCCCGAACTGTTGCGACCAGTTCCGTGGCACGCCGCCTCCGATGGTGAAAATTCCCATGCGCTTGGTCGCCAGCATGGTGTCCGCGAACTTCTCGAAATCCTCAAACGGATCGAATCGCAGTAGCGGTCGCTTCTGTTGCGTTCGCGCAATCTTGTGGAGCGCAAAATCGATTCCCAACTCCGAGTCGGAAAATGCCGGCACAAAAACGGGCACGTTGTGTTCGAACGCCGACTTCAAGATTCCCCGCCCCGCTCCTTGTTTCTTCAGCAATTCGCCGATTCTCTTGTGCAGCTTCCAGCTGCATACCACCTCTTGGTCGTCCCACTTGTCTAGAATTCCGTCGACCACCTCTTCCACGTGATCCAGATTCGTTTCCGGCTCGAGCGAATCGTAAACGCGGTTATAACCGGCTTCGAAAAGCTCTTTGTCGTCCATTTTCGACGGGTCGTAGCGGAAATGCGATCGGCCGGTTGCTTCCACCAATCCATGCGCCATGAGCGCGCCGGTCGAAACAATCGCTTTCACCACCCCGCTCTCAATCAGATCGCAAAACACGAGACCCATCTTGCCAACGGTCAGTGCGCCCGCAAGCGTCATCACTACAAAACAGTCTTTGTCGCGTGCCATGGCTTCCAGAACGTCCGCGGCGTCGCCGACTTGCCGCGCGGTGTAAGCGGTATCGCCCATTGCGCGTACCAAATCATCGATGGTGCGGATTCTTGACAGGTCCAGAGGATAGATGGGGCGCAACTTGTCTTTCACCGGATCGTGCAACACGCGCCCTGTGACCGTCTTCTTCTGCTTTGCCATCCGTCTCTCCTGGAAGACTTTCAATTCGCTGAGCTTGCGCTGGAACGCTGCTGTAAGTGCGCGCGATTTTCATCTCGCACGATCGCTCTTCGGAAATTGAAGAAGATTGATAGTACAAACTGTGGTCGAAGGAAAGGAAAAATCGCGTTAACGAGCACCATTTGCGGTCATGCTAAACTAAATTTGTATGCCAAACAAATTCACAATCGGCCTCGTGCAGATGCGATGCACGACCGACGCCGAGGAAAATCTCGCGCGTGCCATCGATAACATTCGCGAGGCAGCCGCGCGCGGCGCACAAATCATTTCCCTCCACGAGCTGTTCCGCAGCGAATATTTCTGCCGCAAAGAAGACGCTACTCTTTTCGATCTTGCCGAAGCGGTTCCCGGCCCGACGACGGAAAAACTCGCTCAAATCGCGAAGGAACGAAACGTTGTCCTTGTCGTTTCGCTGTTCGAGCGCCGCGCTGCCGGCGTTTACCACAACACTTGTGCCGTGCTCGACGCCGACGGCGGTTTCCTCGGGAAATATCGCAAGATGCACATTCCCGACGACCCGCTTTACTATGAAAAGTTTTACTTCACGCCCGGGGATCTCGGCTTCCCGAATTTCCAGACGAAATACGGAAAGATCGGCGTGCAGATCTGCTGGGACCAGTGGTATCCGGAAGGTTCGCGCGTCACGGCGCTGAGCGGCGCGCAAGTGATTTTCTATCCCACCAGCATCGGCTGGCATCCGCACGAAAAAGAGGAGTTCGGCGCCGCTCAGCTCGACGCCTGGCGCACGATTCAGCGTGCGCACGCAATCGCCAACGGAGTGTACGTGGCGGTTGTCAATCGCGTCGGCTATGAAGGCAAGCCCGCTGAGGGTGATGCGGGTCTCGAATTCTGGGGCAATTCGTTTGTGGCCGATCCCTTCGGCCAGATCGCAGCGCAAGCGTCCAACGACAAAGAAGAAATTCTCGTCGTGGAATGCGATCCCGCAAAAAGTGAAGACACACGGCGCAACTGGCCGTTCCTTCGCGATCGCCGCATCGACGCCTACCAACCGATCTTGAATCGCTGGCTGGGCGAATAACCCTCATGCCGAACCGTCGCCGTTCTACTTCGCCGCATCGCGCAAAAATCGCCAATCCCGAACCGACTCCCTTCGATCAGGGCTTTTGGATGCCGGCCGAATGGGAGCCGCATGAGGCAACCTGGCTCGGCTGGCCGCACGAGAAAACAGACTGGCCGGGAAAATTTCCCGCGATTCCCTGGGCGTACGCCGAAATTGTTCGCCACCTTTCGCGAGTTGAGCGCGTTTTTCTGCTGGTACAGAATCGCGCCGAGCAGACGTCGGTTCGCTCCATCCTGAAACAAGCCGGCGTGAATCTCGACGCGGTGGATTTCTTCGTTGTGCCGACCGATCGCGGCTGGATGCGCGACTCCGGCCCGATTTGCATCACCAATTCGGCCCACGAGGTCGCATACACTCACTGGC
>Ga0307471_100000401_pt1 | contig 22038 bp, 22 predicted proteins | sample atmos_gasesAM3C__2_FD_204566 | JGI IMG/M metagenome (GOLD analysis project Ga0307471, IMG submission 204566) | Hardwood forest soil microbial communities from Morgan-Monroe State Forest, Indiana, United States - atmos_gasesAM3C_515 | ecosystem: Environmental > Terrestrial > Soil > Temperate...
ACGGAAAGTTCCGGCGGGCCGTGGAGCGATTCCTCCAGCAGGAGCGCGAGATGATCCGTCAAAAGCGGGAAATGCTGCTCGACGGAAGCCAGCTCAAACGCGCCTCCCAGGAGCCTTAGATCTTCGACAGTTTTCCTTGACAGGTTTATGGCTTTCTTTTAACGTCGGCTTCGGAGATGTGGTCGTGAAATCCTCCGTGACGAACATCATCGAGCCCTTGATCTTTTTCGCTGTGCTCTTGATTTTGTGGGAAGTCTTGGTCGAGGTGATCCAGGTTCCATCTTTTATCTTGCCGCCACCGGGAGACTTGTGGACTTCTTTCATAAAGAAGTTGCCTATCCTGGGCCATCACTCTCTGATTACATTCGTCGAAGCGGTGGGTGGGTTTACTCTCTCCTTGGTTCTCGGGGTGACGTTCGCCATTGCCGTAGTCTATTCGCGCCATCTCCAGAATACGCTCTACCCGCTGATCGTGATTCTCTACGCCATGCCGAAAAGCGCCTTCGCGCCGCTCATGGTGATCTGGGTCGGGTACGGGCTCACTTCTAAGATTGCGATCGCTTTTCTGGTGGCCTTTTTTCCGATCGTCGTGAATACCGTCGTGGGACTCAAAGAAGTCGAGCCGGAGCTTTTGGAATTGGCTCGCATCAACCGCGGATCGCAGTTCGATGTCTTCAAAAAGATTCGGCTTCCGAATTCGATACCGTTCATGTTTGCCGGAATCAAAGTCGCGATCGTTCTCTCCGTTACGGGCGCCATCGTGGCGGAATTTGTCGCTGCCAATGAAGGGCTGGGCTATCTGGTGCTGCAGGCCAACTACAGCCTGGATACGGCATTTGCGCTCGTAGTCCTTCTTATTTTGGCCGTTCTGTCGTTGGCTCTTTTCTGGCTAATCGAAATCATTCAAAAGAAAGTTGCCCCCTGGAGCGCTGAAGTTCGCCAGGTCGAAGGCTCTTTCTAAAATATTATGGAGGATAATGATGGCATTGCCGAAGAGGCATTTTTCTCCCTGGTCCCCCGCGGTCATTACTGCATTGGAAATTGCGCTGCTCTGTTTCACATACGCCTGTTCCGACGCCGCTGAGCCCAAGCCCGGTACGATACGGCTCGATTTCATCATCGGGGGCAAGCACGCACCGTGGTACGTCGCACTGGAAAAAGGATTTTACGCTAAGCGCGGTTTGGCTCCGAGCATTCAAGCGAGCACCGGCTCCGCCGACACGGTGCGCACGGTTGCGTCGGGGGGTGCGGATTTTGGCTTCGCCGACATTGCGACAATGATCGTTGCCAAATCCCGCGGTATTCCGGTGCAGGCCGCCGCTCAGTTTGGTTATGTCGGGGCGACCATTCTCTGGCGTGACGAAGGTGTGATCAAAGGAATCAAAGACCTCGAAGGAAAATCTTTGGCGATCAGTCCCGGTCAAGCGCAATGGTTTCTAATGCCGGCGTACTGCCGCATCAATAAGATCGACTTCAAATCGATCAAGATTCAAGAAACGGCGGCGCCGATTCAACCGGCAGCGTTGGCGACCAAGAAGGCGGACTTTATCATCATGTTCCGCGCTTCCAACGACGAAGTTGCCGAGCAAGCCGCCACGAAAGTCGGGGTCAAACTCTCGCGAGTGTTCATGAAAGATACCGGCCTCGATATTTACGGAACCAGTCTGATCGTAAAGGATGAGGATGTCAAAAAACGCCCGGATTTCGTTCGAGCCTATGTCGAAGGGACATTGGAGGGACTGCGCTACTCTCGCGATCACCAAGAAGAGGCGCTCAAGATTCTGCTCAAGCACAAACCCGAGCTCGATTCGGCGCTCACGACCTTGCAGCTCAAAAATGCGCTGACGGAGGTGTTCTTGCCGTTCGAATCCGCACAAATCGGCTTGGGTTATATGAAGCCGGAGATCGTGGAGAAAACCGTAAGGGTGACCAATGAGTACTTCGACGTCGGTCGGAAAGTGGCGGCGAACGAAGTTTTCACGAACCAATTCATCAAGCGCTAATTCGTGAGAGCCGCCAAGGTATCTCAGTGTCCCCGCTCATCACGGTCCAGAATGTCTCCAGGGTTTTTACGAGCGGCGCGAAGACGGTTTATGCCCTCGAAAATGTTTCATTTGAGATCCAGGCCGGCGATTTCGTTTCCCTTGTGGGCCCGAGCGGCTGCGGCAAGAGCACACTGCTTAAAATCGTTTCCGGGTTGCTTCCAGCTTCCTCCGGAAGCATTGCGGTCAGTGACAAAGCGGTGGATGCGCCGCTGGAAAATGTCGGCATGGTCTTTCAATCGCCAGTTCTGCTAAAGTGGCGCCCGGTACTGGGAAACATTCTCTTACCTGTGGAATTTGCGAAACTGGACGTGTCCAGGCACATCGAACGTGCTCGCTCATTGCTCAATCTGGTGGGCTTGGAGGGGTTCGAAGAAATGTATCCCCATCAGCTTTCCGGCGGAATGCAGCAGCGCGTGTCTCTCTGTCGTGCCTTGGTGACAGACCCGCAGCTGCTGCTCATGGATGAACCCTTCGGAGCGCTGGACGCCATGACGCGCGACGAGTTGGACATTGAGTTGCTGCGAATCTGGCACGATAGAAAAAAGACCGTTCTCTTCGTAACACACAGTATCCAGGAAGCGGTGTTTCTCTCAGACCACGTGATCGTGATGTCTGCCCGACCGGGCAGGCTCTTGGAGCAGATCTCGATCCAATTGCCACGGCCGCGAACCATGGAGATGATGAGTACAACGAAATTTGGCGAATACTCTCTGAGGATACGCGCCCTGCTTCAGGGTGTTGACGGCCCTCCCGCTATCCCGGGGTCCACCGCATGAATTTGCTTCCTTCGTAGGCTATACTGACGACCTCGATCTCTATTCAGTTAACACGCACAGATATTCCACCTCTCGAATGGCACCATCCGGTAACATGACCTACGCTAAGGCAGGCGTCAGTATCGAAGCAGGCGATGAGCTGGTGCGCCGCATCGGTCCCATCGCATCGCGAACCAAAAAGATTGGAGTTCTCGCGGGTGTGGGGGGATTCAGCGCGCTCTTCGATTTAAAGAGTCGAGGCTATCGCCATCCGGTGTTGGTTTCTTCCGCGGACGGTGTGGGAACCAAGCTCAAGGTGGCGTTTAAGATGAAGAAACACGACACCGTCGGTATCGATCTTGTGGCCATGGGCGTGAATGATATTCTGACTCAAGGAGCGGAGCCGCTTTTTTTCTTGGACTACTTCGTCTGCGGTAAGCTCAACGTCGACGTGGCCGAAGTGGTTGTACGTGGTATCGCCGAAGGCTGCCGGCAGGCAGGCTGTGTTTTGATCGGCGGCGAGACCGCTGAGCATCCGGGCGATTTTCCTAAGGATGAATATGATTTGGCCGGCTTTGTGGTCGGAGTCATCGAAAGCAAGAGAATGATCAATCCCAAGTCAATCGTGCCGGGAGATGTTTTGATCGGGCTTCCGTCCAGCGGTCTTCATAGCAACGGTTACTCGCTGGCGAGAAAGGTTTTGCTCGACGTCGGCAGGTTGAAGCTCCATCGACGGGTATCGGAGTTGGGTAGGAGTCTGGGCGAGGAGTTGTTAGAGCCGACGAGGATCTACGCGCAGATTAGCCGGAGTCTGTTTGCCCATTATCCGATCAAAGGCGCGGCTCATATCACGGGCGGAGGTATACCGGGCAATCTGCCGAGAATTCTGCCCCAAGGTCGGCGTGCTTGGATCGACCGGCGCAGCTGGCCGGTTCCACCGGTGTTCGATTTGATTCAGAAAATTGGGCGCCTTTCGAGGGATGAAATGGACCGCACGTTCAATAACGGTCTGGGCATGATCCTCGTTGTCGGTAAGCAGCAGGTGGACGGCGTCACATCGATGCTCAAAAGAATGCGCGAGAGACACTTTATGATTGGCGAGATCAAAAAAGGAACGCGCGAAGTCGCTTTTGCTTCCTAAGGGATTTCTTATGGCACGACCGGTTCCCATCGCCGTATTGATTTCCGGCAGCGGCACCAATCTTCAAGCCATCATCGATGCAGTCGAGGCGCAAAGACTGGACGCGAAGATCCAGCTCGTGCTCAGCAATCGCGCTGAGGCCTACGGACTCGTGCGGGCCAAAAACCACGGGATTCCCGTCGAGGTTTTGGATCACAAGAGGTTTCCCAGCCGAGAAGCCTTCGATCAAGCGGTAGTCGATATTTTGCGAGCCCACGACGTGGAACTGGCAGTGCTTGCCGGTTTCATGCGGCTACTATCCCCTGTGTTCGTAAGTGCCTATTCCAACCACATTATGAACATCCATCCGGCATTGCTTCCCGCATTTCCCGGACTCCATGTGCAGAAGAAAGCTGTGGAGCACGGGGTGCGCTTCTCAGGTTGCACGGTGCATTTTGTCAACGAGGCTTGCGACGAGGGGCCGATCATCATTCAAGCTGTGGTTCCAGTGTTTCCGGACGATACGGAGGAGTCTCTGGCCGCTCGTATCCTGGCGCAAGAGCATCGCATTTATCCTCGGGCCATCCAACTCTACAGCGAAGGCCGATTGCGCGTCGAAGGCCGCAAAGTTTTGGTGGATGGACTTGCCGAAAAAGAGCATCAAATCCTCATCCTGCCCCCCCTCGAAGGATGAAAAAAGTTAAACCCCTGCTAGTATTTCTCATAAAGCTCCTGGTCAGCGCCGGGCTGATCGTCTTTTTTCTCACCCGTATTCATATCGAACGGTTCCTGGGAACGCTCACTTCAGCCAAGTTTTCTTACATTGCGCTGGCGTTGGTTGTCTACCTTCTCTCCCAGGTCTTAAGCGCCGGGAGATGGATGATTTTGGCCCGTCCTTTGGGATTTAGGAATCCATTCAAAGAAATCGGTGCTTACTACCTCATCGGAATGTTTTTCAATCTGTTTGCGCCAGGAACGGTGGGAGGGGACGTGAGTCGGGTTTACTATCTGGCCCGGAATGACAAGAGTCATTGGGACGAAGCGGGCTGGGCCGTTTCGACGGTTCCCGCCGCTGTTTCCGTGTTTATGGATCGCGCCGTGGGAATGGCGGTGCTGGTTTGGCTTGGCGCCATCGGACTCGCATTTTTCCCCGAGTATCCTGTGCCAGCGCCCATACGCTCGCTGACATTTGCCCTTGCTGTGGGATTGGCTGTCGGCGGGGCGGCGATGCCTTTGCTTCGGCGCTTTCTCCCGAAGGACGGCCACCCAATCGTGGTGAAATTGAGATTTGCTTTGAGAGCTTATCGCACGCAATGGGGAGTTATTCCCCAGGCGATACTTGTTTCTTTTCTGCTGCATTTGATCCAGGCTTGGATCCATTTACTGGTGGGACAAGCCCTTCAAATCGACATCCCTTTTTCCTACTGTATTATCTTGTATCCGCTCGTTGGAACATTTGCGGCGATCCCGATCAGTCTCAACGGTCTTGGTTTGCGAGAAGGGGGATATCTTTTCTTGCTCGGTCTTATTGGGATCAATTCCGAGAAGGGAGTCGCTTTCGGGTTACTGCTGTTCCTGATTGTCGCTGCGGATAGCTTGATTGGCGGATTGGTTTTTTTGGTGAAGAAGAGTTCTAAGCCGACGCCGGTGGCAATGAATGTTACTTCAGGTAGTGGATAAAGAAGGTGGCGAGGCCGGCAAAGATCAGAAGTCCTATAAAGTCGGTAAGCATCGTGTCGAATACACCCGCCACCGTAGCAGGGTCGAATCCGAGTTTTCGCAGCGCCGTTGGTACCAAGGCCCCGCTCGCCCGTAGCTGCGACGAGCATATTAAGGAACATGGTCAAGCCCGCTACCAAACCCAGGGCCGCATTTCCTTTCCAGACCCAAGCTACGATTCCTAGACCGAACCGAATAATAAGCCCTTGATAAGTTCCGGTGGGAGCGCTTTCAGTGTCTTGGACGCTCTGCGAGTGGAAAAGAAGATTTCGAAAAGTTGCCGTACTTCGGGCGGCTCCAACCCTTTGAACAGCACCGCGATGTCGCCGGGGTGCTGTTGGCCGATAAATCTTAGCACTCGGTCCCGCGTGGCGGTGGGCAGCATTTCTCGAATGGTGGCGTAATCCAACTGTAAAGGCTTTATCTGATTCTCTTGCAAGGCCATCCGCGCCTTCTTAACCATTAGGGTGCGGATTTGCAAATCCGGGCAGCCTCCGGGAGTGCCCTTAAATGCATCGCGGGAATTTGATATCTTGCCTTCGCGTGAAAGGCATCCGCGGAGACGAAAACGAATGTTCCATAAACAACCCTGGTTGGGCATCTTGAGCCCCGCAACGATCCTCTGCTTCTTGTGGGTCGGTCTGTTGCAATACGGCCTCATGGTTTCAGTGACCGAGCCGGCCAGTCTCGCAGCCCTGGACAATCGTCCGCCGTCGTTTTCCGTCATCGCAAAGAAGACCATGCCGGTTGTGGTGAACATTTCGACGACCGCGCAACGCTCCCCGCGCAGTGGCTCCAATGACCCCATCGACGAGTTCTTTAGCCGTTTTTTCGGTGATGCGCAGCCGCGGGAAAATAGTCAAAGGAGTTTAGGTTCCGGCATTCTTATCAGTAATGATGGCGAGATTATTACCAGCTACCATGTGGTGCGCAATGCCGATGCGATCAAAGTGAAACTCGCGGATCAAACGGAGTATGAAGCTCGATTGGTCGGGAAAGATGATAGGACGGATCTCGCCTTGATTAAGATCAGGAGATCGGGCGGCAATCTTCCCTTCGCACGCCTGGGGAACTCGAGTCAGTTGGACGTCGGCGATTGGGTGATGGCCATCGGCAATCCCTTCGGTTTGGAACATACGGTCACTGCCGGTATTGTCAGCGCCAAAGGTAGAGTGATCGGTGCCGGTCCCTACGATAACTTTATCCAGACCGACGCCTCAATCAATCCCGGCAACAGCGGGGGGCCGCTTATCAATGTTTCCGGGGAAGTTGTCGGAGTGAATAGCGCTATCTTTAGCCAAACAGGAGGCAACGTCGGTATCGGCTTTGCGATTCCGATCGATTTGGCAAAGAAGGTTGTTGATCAGCTAAGAAAGAACGGCCGGGTCGTCCGCGGTTGGTTGGGGATCCGAGCCCAAGACGTCTCACCGCAATTGGCCGCATCGCTAGGGCTTACGCGGAATGCGGCCGATGTGGCCGTTGTCACGGAGGTAGGAGAAGGCAGTCCAGCGGCCGAGGCGGGCGTGAAGCCTGGGGATGTTATCGTGGAGTTTAACGCCAAGCCGGTTCCCAAGAGCCAAGATTTTCCGTCGTTGATCGCGGAGACGCCGCCGGGGCAGAAGGTGGTGTTGAAAATCGTTCGCGATAAGAAAGAGCAAATCGTCTCAGTGAAGATCGGTGAACTGCCCGACGAAGGAGACGCCGTTCAAAAAGCAGAGGCCAGGGATCCAGAGATCGGAGTTCGGGTCCAGCGGATTACGCCGGAGACGGCACGTCGCTTGGGCTTAAATTCGACCAAAGGAGTGTTGATCGTAGAAGTTCAGCCCGGGAGTCCGGCGGATCAGGCAGGACTGGAACCCGCCGACGTGATCCGCGAAGTCAACCAACGGCCAGTCAACAATATTAGTGATTTCGAGCGTGCTGTCCGACAAGGGAGGCGAGGAGAGCGAATCTTGCTTCTTGTGCAACGGGGGGATAACGCTGTATTCTTTGGGCTCAAGCGTAAAAGTTAGGAGGACTTATGTTTGGACTCGGGCTTCAAGAACTTTTGGTAATTCTGGTTATTGCCCTGGTTATATTTGGACCGAGCAAACTTCCGCAGATCGGCAGTGGCTTGGGCAAAGCGATTCGGGACTTCAAAAAAGGCGTGAGCGGCGACGAGGGCGAAGACTCAAGCTCAGGTAACGACGCAAAGAAGGAGAGTCCCAAAGACTTGCCGCGTTAGTGTCCGACGGACCGCTTGTGCGACGAGGAGCCAGTGGCAGCGTCGATATCCGGCCTCGTCGCGATTTCTTTTCCCCACAGTTGCTCTTTTGTAAACTCTGCTTTGGTCGACTGGGCTGAGTGTCTAAATTCATAATTTCCAGCAAGTTGGGTTGCTCTGATCGAAGTTAGCGGGAAATATGCTGGAATTTCTTCCACGAGAGGAAAAATTTTACGACTTCTTTAAGACCTGCGGTTACCTGCGGTAAGAAAGTGGTGGAAGGCGCTATCGAGCTAGAGGCGTTGTTGAAAAATTTCCATGATGTGCGCGCGCGTGAAGACTAAGCACATGAACATTGGGGCGATCTCATCACACACGATACCATCGAGAACTTGAACCGGACTTCGTTACGCCCTTGGATCGGGAAGATATTTTTGTTGATTGGCTGGAGAACGGAGGTGATTACCTCAACCGAACGGCGGTGGCGAAACTTTTTGAGCCCGGTAGCGATCTATTTGAGCAAGTGGAAGAAATCTATGAAACCATGGAGCGCTGCGATGATGTCGCCAACGTGCCAGAAGGAATCGCGCTTAGGAATCGTTGAACGCTCCGATTGAGATAGCGGGTGCCGTTTTATCCGGCTCGACTACAGCTCCCGCGTCGAATGAAATCCGTTTTTTTGTTTCGTACCGAGTAGAACCGTGTAGAGCGAGCTCTTGGAAAGTTTATAAACTTTGTCCACGGTGAGGTCGGCCATGGCAATAAAAGGCTTGAGTCTCAGATCGGTTCGCCAGCCTAGCCAGCGGGTAATGGGATCTAACGCTTGGGTCAAAGATCCCAACAGAGGAAAATCGCTAGTGAAGTGATTCACGATGACGATTTTTCCGCCGAACTTGCACACCCGCTTTGCTTCTTCGATCATCCGAATAGGATCAGGGACGACGGTTACGACATGGAAGGCCATGACGTAATCGAAGGTGTTTTCGGGAAACTCTAGTTCGAGCGCATTCATCTCCATAACTTTGAGGTGCGACCAACCGTTCTCTCGGATCTTCTGACGGGCTCGGGCTAACATGTCCGGAGCCAGGTCAATGCCCGTGACCTCGCAATGGGCTGGATAGGCAGGAAACGACGTGCCGGTTCCCGCGCCCACTTCTAAAACTTTTGCGCCGGATGGAATCTCAAGATCTTCTATGACCCGTTCCAAACGGGAGTAGAAGATCTTGCCGAAAATTTTGTCGTAAAGCGGAGCGAAGTCCGAGTATAAGCGACTTTCGTGTGCCTCAATATCACCCATGATCCCAACCCCACCCCTCGAAATGTGATTTAGGCATCCCGAATGTCCCTACCCTGCTTCTTGTAGAAAATCGAGATATCCCGCTTGCGAAACCTCCACTGCTTACCTTTTTTGAAGGCCGGCAAAATGTTTTTACGGGCGAATTCATTCACGGTGTCCGGGCTCAGATCCAGTATTACCGCAACTTGTCTGCTGTTCAATAGCTCCTCTTCTCTTTCCGTCATAGCATCTCCCCCCCTCCGAGGATGGTTTCGCCCAGTGCTTAAAAGTTTTTTTTTTCTAACAAGTTCACTCAAGGCTGTCAAGGCAAAGTACGCTGTTAGAGCGTCGGCGCCGATGATTGCGCCCTTTTACGCTTGCAGCGGCCCTCTATCTAGCTATCAGTCCGGTTGTCTTTCTGGAAATTGGCGAAGACGCGAATCGGAAGGATCATCATGTCCAATCCGGCGAACTGAAGCTTTTGCTGTAACGTTGCAGGGGTGTGATTGTGTAGAAAACGGCTCAAGGCATTTTCCTCCTGAAAGACGAGCTTGCCGGAAAAAAAGACGGATTTTGGAAAGTCGTGGACGACTGCGGTGCAAAGCTCTTCCAGCTCCGCCATGAGATCGACTCCCAGGGAGTAGCGATACTCCGCATACCAACCGAGGCAGTTGGCGAACTCGACAAAACTCTTGAGGTCTTCCTCTTTGGCATGCCGAAGATTATCAATCTCTTCGTGCCCTTTGAACTGACCGGAATCGATAACGCCGACCGAAATAACAACCACATTCTTAAAATGATTCGGAAATAATCTTGGAATGGTAAGCAGTGCATGAACCGCGACACCGTCGAAATCGCGCACGATGATCGCGGCGGTGGGGGCCGTTGGGTTCTTCGGCGGAACCGGCTCCTTTAGGTTTGGTTGAAAGGGGATGGTCAGAAGCGTATCGTCGAGGCTCTTGAGCGCGCGCCGGACTTGATTATAGTGAGAGCGGACGACGTAGCAGAGCGAGATAAAACAAAAAGTGACAAGCAAGGTCACCCAGCCACCCTCGGCGAACTTGATCGTGACAGTAATGATCAAGATCGTTCCGGTCAGGAGCAATCCAAGCCCGTTGACGCATAACTTTCGCAGCCAAACAGATTGGGTTCTCCTCACCTCCCACCAATGTCTGCACATGCCGAGCTGAGAAAAAGTGAAGGTCAGAAAAACATTGATGCTGTACATGACCACCAAGAGATTCACTTTGCCCTGGGTATAAAGAAGGAAGCCCAGCGAGGTCAAGCCCATGAACCAAATCCCGTCGCGGGTGACCAAATGATCGCTCAACAGAGAGAATCGGTGTGGTGCCCAAGAGTCCAAGGCCATGTTGGAGAGCACCCGGGGACCGTCGATAAAACCGGCCTGGGCCGCCACCAGCAACAAAGCCGCTTCGGTAACCAGCGTTACGATGACCAAGGAAGCGGCAACAGAGGTTTCGCTTCCGAAAACTACCCCGTAGACTTTGGCCAAAAGGCTGGCGTTCAAGGTCTTGCCGCTTTCCTGGACCACCTGATGCAATAGGTAGCAAAGCAAAATTCCGCTGGCGGTGAAGGCGAGAGACACCGACATGTAGAGCATGGTTCTCTTTCCGGTCTCTACGCGCGGTTCGCGGAGGATCTGGAGGCCGTTGCTTACGGCCTCGATTCCCGTGTAAGTCCCGCCCCCGAGACTGTAAGCGTGGAGGAGGATCGCAAGTGTCGCCCAAATCCCGATGCCGCGCATATCGGTCAAGGATTCTTGGATCGAAGTGGAGGCGACTGTGGGAAGCTCCCCGATCCGCGTTCCCACCCCAAGGCTGATAGCCACTATATGAGTCAGCACGAACAGAAGAAATATAGGCAAGAGAAACTGCACCGATTCCTTAGTGCCCCTTAGATTGAGAAAAATCAGTCCGAGGATGAGGAAGACTTCGGTAAATAGTTTTAGCCCGTGCACCGACGGCGGGAGAAAGCTAAAAAGCGCGTCAGCGCCGCTCGCCACGGAGATGGTGATCGTCAGCATGTAGTCCACTACAAGAGCTGAACCCGAAACCAAGCCCGCCTTCTCTCCTAACAGCTTGGTGGCGACCAGGTAGCCGCCGCCGCCCGTTGGAAAAAGTTCAATGATCTGCGAATAGCTGGCCGAGATGATAAAGACGGTAAAGGCCATCATCGTCGCCAGCGGCAGCGCCAGCAGGTAGTGCTGTCCCAACGCCAAGTAGGCCTCTTCCGGTCCGTAGGCCGACGAACTTAAGCCATCGGCGCCCAGTCCGACCCAAGCCAAAAACGCAACGAGTGAGATCTGATGAAATACCTTCGGATCGAGAGGATTTTTCGGCTTGCCAAGTACGAGGTCCTTAAATGAAGCTAAGTAACTACGTTCCACGGTTGCTCTCGACCATGCCATGAGAAACGTACGGCAGCAAGGGATCCACGGCGCGTCGCTACTTAGAATGCGCGGTATCGGAAAGATATTACTGTTAAAACCTAGCTTGCGCCTTTAGTAGAGTTCCTTTAGCATAAAAATTGCGATATTTCGGGCGGCTAAAAGTAGACGCAATCTCATTGTTTTCACCACCACCTATGAGAAAGGCCATCAAGTTCCTGGGCGTGATCATCTTCACGCTGGTTCTCTTTTTTATTGTAGCCGCGGTTGCCTTCTACTACTTGATCCGCGTCGGCGAGTTCCAGCGATTCGTCGTTGAGGAAATCGAGGCGAAGACGGAGCTGAAAATTCAGCTCGGAGAAGCCGAGTTGGAGGTGGGCCGCATTTTGGGAATCGGCTTTCGTGACTTTGCGCTGTCCGAGCCCGGTGCGTCGCGGCCAGCCATCACGGCCCAACGGGTAACGGCACGCGTGGCCTTGCTGCCACTCTTCCAGCGAAAGGTGGTCCTTTACGGCGTACGTCTTTACCGACCGACGGCACGGATGGTACGCGATAAAGAAGGTCGTATTCCGCTCCTCGACAAGCTGCTCAATCTCCCTTTCTTGAAACAAGAGGCGACGCAATTTGGCCTGGATCTGCATGCCATCGGAATCCAAGACGGCGAGGTCGACTTTGAAGATCAGCAAGCCGAAAGCGGGCCCCGAACGCTACGATATCGCGATATTGATCTGGATCTCGAGCGGATTCGCGGTCAAAAGTTGCAGGACTTTGTCAGACAACTGGTAAAGCTGAAGCAACCGGAGCCTCAAGGAACGGCGTTGGACTTTGACCTGAAAAGCGCCATCGAAATCGAGAACAAGAAGACCACTGTGCGAGCGAAGGGAAGGATGGTTTTCCCCAAAGAGACTCTAGAGTTTCGCAAAACCTGGTGGAATGCACAAATGCAGTTCGAAAACCTGCCTAGTGAGTTCGTGAGGCAGTACTTCGGGAGTCCATGGCCGGAGAAAGCGGTAACTGGCGTTTTCGCGCCGCGATTTCACATAGAGGGCAATCCTACCAATCAGGTTCGACTTCAAGGTGCGCTGTCATTTAAAAATGTCGTCATCAATGCTCCCGATCTTTTTGGGGGTCCTCTGTCGCCCGGTGAGGGGCAAGCAGAGTTTGACGTCGATTGGAAACCCCAGCGGCTCGGCATTTCCCTCTTTGACTTCCGTTCAAAAGATCTAAAGTTCACAGTGCGGGGCGAAACACGGGTGACCCCTGCCCATGACATTCATGTGCAGTTGAACCTGTCCGCACCTTGGCTGCCTCTCGTTGTGCTGCGTAAGTATCTCCCGCTGAAGATGGTCGGTTCGCCACAACTGGAAGGCTTTGTGGGCAGCCTACAAGAGGGCCAGCTACAACTGAAGCAGGTCGGTCTCAACGGGACCCTCGCCGAGATTCGAAATGTAGCGGAGAGTGCGGCTAAGGGGCGGGTTTGGTTTGACGCGGAGTTACGCAACGGCGGAATGAAGCCGAATGCGGGAGGTTATCTTGCCCTTCAAGGCGTGCAGGGGCTCCTCCGTCTCGAAAAGGGAGTTCTCACGTTTCAAGATCTGAACGGAAACTACGGTCAATCGCGATTTACCGATTTCGACGGAAGGTATGAGCTGGTACCGGGAGGCAAAGGGAATTTGGAAATCCGTGCGCTCGGCGATGTGGATCTGACGGAACTCCGTGAACAGATCAAACTAGGAGTATTCCCCTCTCAGATGGCAAAGCTTTCCTCTTCAGTTACCGAACTCGGAGGCAAGGGACGAATACGTCTTAGTCTGCAGCGGTTAGGGGAATCGGCGCCTCGTTTCGAGGGAAAAGTCGCATTAGAAAACGCCCGCGTACGTTTCGATGATATCTCCCTTACCGAAGTCAGAGGAGACCTCGCGTTGTCACCTACCAAAATTCATGCAGAAAAGCTGCGCGCGTTGCTTTCCAATTCCCCGGTTGAGATTCAATTGTCGCTGATCAATTACGCTTCGGACGCCGGAAGCTTCGACCTCCAGGTCGAATCCACGGGCGGCGTTAAAGCCGGAATAGTGACCCGTCTACTTCTTTCCACGGGATCCTTGGAAGACCCCGGTATTGTGCGCGGTGCAGTGCGTTATCAAGGCTCCTTGGGGGATAAGGGTGATCGGAGATTCACCGGCAACCTGGATCTGTCCGGCGTAAAGCTTGATCATAAGCCTCTCTTGCAACCGCTTCGAGAACTGAGCGGCCGAGTGAACTTCGATGAAACGGGCATTGATTTTCAGAGCTTGAAAGGACTGCTTCTGGGTACTCCTTTTGAATTCGGCGGGCGATGGCGGTACACGCAAAAACCGCAGTTGGTCTTCAGTTTTGCCGCACCGTCGTTAGACGTCGCTTATTTGCTTTCTCAAATCGATCCGGAGTCCACTGAGTGGTACGAGACCCTTACCGCGCAAGGCAAAGTCAGCCTGCTCAAAGGTCACATTCGAGGTTTCGAGTTCACCGAGCTCAAGACCGATCTTAACGTCGATCACCGAGTGTGGCGCCTTGAAAACTCTGTTATGCGCTCGGCCGGTGGGGTTGTGCAGGGGGTTGCCACGATCGCGGATAATCCTGATCTGGTCAAGTTTTCACTGGAGCCGAAGATCCAGGCTGTTTTGGTTCAAGGCTTGCTGAATTGGTTTGAAGCGAGCCAAGTTGAGGTGACGGGTAAGGTCAATATGACCGGCAACCTGGAATCGGCCGGACAGGATGGCACGGAGCGAAAACGGAATTTAAACGGAGCATTAAGTTTGCGCATAGAGGACGGGACGATTCACCGTCTACGCGTGCTGGTGCAAATTTTGAACCTCTTGGATCTCTCCCGATGGTTTACTCTGCGGATGCCTGATCTCAGGAAAAATGGCATTCGTTTTCGCAGTATTTCGGGCGACTTCAAAGTGAATCAGGGGGCGTTTTCGACCCAGAACTTGATTGTCGATAGTGATGATTTGCGCATGACGGGCGGCGGCAAAATCGATGTGGCGAATGACGAAATCGATTTCGTTCTTGCCGTGCGTCCTTTTGCTGGAATCGACACGGCTATCGGTTACATTCCCTTGATCGGTCGAGGCATCGCGGCCATTAAAAACTCGTTTTTGGTTGCAAGCTTCAATGTCCGCGGGCCGTTGGAAGATCCTACCATTACGCCGGCGCCGCTCAGCACTTTGTCGGAAGTTTTCTTCGGGGTGTTGGGTATTCCTAAAAACATGATTGGTCTGGGCGACGAAGGAAAAAGAGAGGAGCCACCGAAAGATCAGCAAGTCGAACCCACAAAGGAAAAGCCGCCGGCGCCGGTCCAATGAAAAACGAGCTCACACTTTACACGAGAAAGGATTGTTGCCTTTGCGAAGAGATGAAAAGCACTATTCGCCAAGTCGCCGAACGCTTTCCTCTCGCCATCCAGGAGTTCGACGTCGACACCTCCCAAGAACTCCAAGAGCAATACGGTAACGAAGTGCCTGTGCTTTTCGTCAATGGCAGAAAGGCCTTCAAATATCGGATAACGGCGAAAGAATTGGAAAACCGATTGAAGAAAGAGGCAGTGGTCTAATTGACTCTCAATCTGTCCGGTTGTTGCCTTCAGTTTTAGGTATGCCTAGGCGATCAAAAACAAGTCTGGTTTAGCCATCCTTACGTTACTTGGGGTAGTGAGCGAGCACGCCACCGGTCGGCTAGTGTCAATTTCGCCTGGGGTAGTAAAGTCTCCTGCTTATTCGCCGATAAGAAGAAGGGGTAGGTACTCACGCGGTTACGCGAGCGCGCATGAATTCCGGTATTTCAAACACAACCCTCTGATTTTGCGGCAAAAAATGTTTGCGTGCGCTTGAGCGAACGCCCAATTGGCAGGCCAAAAATGTGAGCGGAGTGATGACGCATAAAGTATTCACGGTAACGCCCGAAACACCTCTTTCGGCGGCAGCCTCGGAAATGCTGTCGCGCCGTATCAACTGCCTTCCCGTCGTCGGGAACGATGGCAAGGTCTGCGGTATCATAACTTCGACCGACCTGCTGCGGAGCTACCAGAAGATTCAAGCTGCGTTGGAAAATTATCCGCCCGCAGGGTCCGTTTAATTCTTAGAATGAGATTCTTCTCTCTGATAGTTCCGCTTAAGGAGGTCTCGTTATGAACCAGAGTAATCGGCCAAGCACCGCAGGCGAATTTTCAGTGGCAGCGCAAAGTGAATCGACTGAAAGAAATAAATGCGTCGCTGACGTGATGACTCGCAAGACGGTCACACTCAGCCCGCATCACAGCTTCGCAGAGGCGGTGAGTCTAATGACTGACCGCCATTTTCGTCATATCGTGGTCATCGACACGGGAGGGCATATTGTCGGTGTTATCTCGGATCGTGATATCCTGCGCACATTGGCGCGCACAACCAACTGGCAGACCAAAGACGTTAGTCAAATTATGACGCGCGAGCCATTTACCGTCAAACGTGAGACTCCTGTTTCGGCCGCAGTCGCGAAGATAGTCGCCAAACGTATCAACTGTCTCCCGGTGCTTGATGATGAGGGGAAAGTGTGTGGAATTGTCACGTCCACGGACCTGCTGAAAGCTTATCAAAAGCTATTGGAGTCGCTGGAAGGCAGTTGCGCTAAACCCTGACGACGCGCTCTCTCTCTTTTCCTTGCTTACGCTTGCGCTCACGAACACCCTCTTGATGACTAAAGGGTCGGTCGGATCACACCGCTATGCATCTAGCGGCGACGTTTCCGAGTCGCTTTCCGAACCGGCTTTTCTTCATCAGTGCTAGTTTCTGTAGAAGAGTCCAGTTTAGGCTGTATGTTGTCCCTGATCCATTTCGCGTCCCACCACTCTTTCGGTAGTACGGGTACCCCCTGAAGAAGCGTGGCGAAGTGCAGGTGATCGCCCACAGCAAGACCCGTTTCGCCGGTCTTGCCGATAATTTGTTGTTGCTTGATTTGCTCGCCTTCCTTAACGTCGATCGAACTTAAGTGGCCATAGAGAGTAGAGAGTCCTAGGCCGTGGTCGATGATAACGGTGTTACCATAAATGCCCAGGTCTCCGGTGAAGCTCACGATCCCGCTGTTGGCCGCTTCCACGGGATATCTTTTGGTTACGGAGAGGTCAAAGCCAAGGTGATAAGCGGTGTCGATCGCTTCATTGTGATAGATGTAGGTTCTCGCGTCTGCGAAATTGGCCTCCACCTTAGAATTGGAGAGCTGACTGAAGGGGCCGCTCCAAAGCATGCGATTGGCGGTTTTTTGACCCACCATGCGGATCTTGTCTTCGTTTTCTTTGCGCAGACCGTGATTCACCTTGATGAAAATATCTTTTGGGCTTCCCTGACGCGCTCCAACGTCGCTTAAGAGCGGCGCGACTTTAGCTTGAATGAAATCGTCGGAGATCGGTATCGTGCTTTTTTTGTATCTGACGTCCTTGAGCGTATAAGCGAGCCGCATCTCCCGTGAGTTCCCGGCCTTGTCGGTGGCCACCAGAACGGCTTTTTCAGTCTCGGACACGTCATAGGGGTGAGCGAAGAAAACGATGTAAGTTTCGGGATCCTTGGTTTGTCCCTTATAACCAGGGAAAAAATAATTGCCGATCTTCACGCCGCTCCTCACCGCATCGGGTGACGTCTTGTAGGCAATCACTCCGGTCCCGCCAAAGTTGATGTAAGGGTCGTCCGCAATGAGCTCCAGTGCCGGCGGAGTGATATCGATGGAGACGTTTTTCTGGATGACGGTTTCGTTGCCTTTGAAAAAGCCCCACAAGGAACGGTCACGAGCGCTTACGCGAAATACCGCGGGGCCTTCTTTGATGCCGGTCAGTTTTGATGAAAGGATCGTTACTTTCGTTTGCATGACCGGCTGGTCATACTCTTGCGAGAAGAGAGAGTGTTCGGTGCCTCCCGCAGAAAGTGTTACGACGACGGATTTTAGGCCGGTCCCCTTTTCATTGATTTCTATTTCGATGGGAGCGAGCCCAATTGTATCTGTGTCAGGTGTGATCTTGACCTGCGGTTTATACCATTCAAACTTGGGGACTAAGAAGTAGCCTCCGGCGACAAGGACCGCCAAAAGGAAAACAATCGCGATATTTCTCAGAACGTTGGTTCTCCTGGGGGGTCTACCTAGTTCAAGGGCAGTCATGTTTTGGTGATGAGAAGATGGGCCGGTGTAGCTGTTTGAAGTGAAATGATAAACGTCGGACCGGTCGAAGTCAATAAAATACCGTGCGTCAATCCCGATGAAGCCGACTCGTAAGTGTCTTAAGCGGCGGAATCAGTGATTGAACTCCCCGGGAGGCTACAGCATTCCTCGATCGCTGAAGCTATAGTAGCGCTCGAGTCCGATTACGACATGGTCAAGTACTCGAATGCCCATCACCTCTCCGACTTCCTTAAGCCGCCGGGTTATTTCGATGTCTTCTTGGCTGGGCGCGGGATCACCGCTGGGGTGGTTGTGAACGAATATGACCGCGGCGGCTGATTCACGGATCACCGGGTTGTAAACTTCCCTGGGATGAACCAGTGAGGCGGTCAGCGACCCTTCGGAGATTTTGACTTCGCGGATTTTCCGGTTCTTGTTGTTCAAAAGTACGACGTAGAAAAGCTCGCGTTTCTCTTTCTCGAGGCTCTCGCGAAAATGCCGAAACACATCTTCGGATGAGCGTAAAGGCTGACCGGCTTGCCACTTGTGATTGCCGATGCGCTTCGCGATCTCCAAAGAGGCTTTGATCTGGGCGACTTTCGCCGGTCCGATTCCGATGACTTCCTGTAATTCACTGATGGAAGCTTCCTCAATTCCTTTCAAGCCGCCGAATCGGCTGAGCAGGTGGCGAGCATGATCGATGGCGCTCTCACCCGTACTTGCGTTACCGACGCGAAGGATAATTGCCAGAAGCTCGGTATCTGTCAAAGTTTGGGCGCCCTTGTCGAGAAGCCTTTCTCTGGGCCGATCTTCCGCCGGCCATTCTTTAATGCTGGTCTGGTATCGAGTCACGGCACTTGGCCCCCCCTTGTCAGGCTCTTCGGGAAGTTCGAGCCTAAGTTCGCCGGTTTCCTCTACCATAACGCCCGCCTCAGTCCAATACTCTTAGGACAAGACCTTTGAGATATTCGCCTTCCGGATGATGAAGGCTGACGGGATGATCAAGGGACTGCCCAAGTCTCTTAAGGACGCTGACTTTGCGACCCGCGTCGACGGCGGCGCCGAAAACTACCTTCTGGAAGAGATCGATGGAGATATGCTGCGAACAAGAGAAAGTAGAAAGAACACCGCCAGGTTTCACATGCCGTAGAGCGTGGAGATTGAGAAACTTGTAGCCACCGGTGGCTGCGTCAACGTCGCTACGCTTATGGGCCAGCGAGGGCGGGTCCAGGACGATAATGTTAAAATAAGTATCGCATTCCTTAAGATAGGAGAAAGCGTCGCCTTTGAGCAGTTCCGAAGCGTCCGTGGCAAATCCGTTCAGCTCCAGGTTCCGCTCCGCCAGTTCGAGCGCGGGCCTCGATGAATCTAAAGCAACGACTTCTTTAGCTCCTGCGCCCAAGGCATAAATAGAGAAACCTCCGCTGTAGGAAAAACAGTCAAGGATTCGCTGACCCCGGGCAAACTCAGCAAGAAAGGAGCGGTTGTCCCTCTGGTCTAAAAAGAATCCGGTTTTTTGTCCACGCCTTACGTCAATGACGAACTTGTAACCATTTTCCTCGATAGGAATCAGTTCGGGGGGCGGCTCTCCGGCCAACACTCCGACTGAGGGTGCGATGCCTTCTTCGTCGCGAACTCTCCCGTCGCTCTTTTCAAAAATGCCTTTCACGGTAAGAAGCCTTGAAAGCGAATCGACGATGAGGGGTTTGAACGCATCCAGGCCGGCAGTGAAGAACTGGCAAACAAGAAATTCGTTGTAGCGATCGACGATCAAACCGGGAAGCAGGTCCCCTTCACCGTTTACGATCCGGTACGCGTTGGTGACTTTGGACAGAACTCTTTCGCGGATGGATAAGGCTCGTGAGAGACGGCGCGAGAAAAAGTCGCCATCGATTTCTTCTTTCTTCCAAGTTAGGACCCGAACTCGAATTTGTGATTTCGGGCTCACCAGACCACGAGCGATCCAGTGTTTCTCCCAATCGAAAACATCGGTGATGCCGACTGTTTCACCGTTCCCCTCAATTCCCTCGACAGCACCGGAAAAGACCCAAGGATGACCTCGGAGAACCGGAACTTCGCGGCCTTTTTTTAAGATGATTCGCAGCAAAGTATCGGGAAGGTAGTCGATATCAGCCAAGAGCGAGCATTCCTACTCACGTCTCCCGCCTCTCGACTATTCTTTTCTGATAAAAGTTCCGCTTTTGCCGCCGCTTTTCTTGACCAGGCGGATCTCGCCGATGGACATCTCGCGATCGACGGCTTTACACATGTCGTAGATCGTCAATCCGGCGACCGCCACGGCCGTCAGTGCTTCCATCTCGACGCCTGTCTTCCCGCTGACGCGCACGCTTGCTTCGATCTCGACGCGCGCTGGATTGTGCCGGGGCATCAAACCAATTTCAACCGAAGTGATGTTGAGCGGATGGCACATGGGAATGAGCTCGGAAGTCTTCTTCGCCGCCATTATACCGGCCACCCGGGCCACTGCGAAGACATCGCCCTTTTCGATCTTATCATCCAAGATCAGCGCCAGGGTCTCGGTACGCATATGAATGGTACCCCGCCCGACAGCGATTCTGCTGGTGGTGTCTTTGTCACTCACATCCACCATTTTAGCCCGGCCTTGTTCGTCTAAGTGGCTGAGTTTGCCCATAATTTTTGCGCTTTCTTTCTCGGTAACATTTTTTATGTTACAGAAATTATATGGAGAAAAAAAGCCACTATCGTGTCATTATCTTGGGCTCCGGCGCGGCGGGTCTTACGGCCGCGATTTACGCGGCTCGCGCGAATCTTGAGCCGCTTGTCATCGAGGGCTCGAAACCGGGAGGGCAACTGACCATAACAACGGATGTCGAGAATTATCCCGGATTTCCGAATGGGATCATGGGACCCGACTTGATGGAAGAATTCAGGAAGCAAGCCGTTCGCTTTGGGACAGAGACCCTGTTCGGGGAGGTCACGTCTGTTGACCTGAAGAAGCGGCCCTTCCTGGTGATTGCTGGAAAAGAACCCTACACTTGTGATGCTTTGATTATTGCTACGGGCGCGTCGGCCAAGCTACTGGGTTTAGAATCCGAGGCCAAACTGATGGGTCATGGCGTCTCAGCATGCGCTACCTGTGACGGGTTCTTTTTCAAAGATAAGAACTTGGTGGTTGTCGGTGGAGGGGATACAGCCATGGAGGAGGCGACATTCTTAACAAAATTCGCTTCCGACGTCAGCGTCGTTCACCGGCGCGATACACTCCGCGCTTCAAAGATAATGCAGGATCGGGCCGTGAAAAATCCTAAAATATCATTTATCTGGGACAGCGTCGTTGACAAGGTTTACGGCGATGCCAAAGCCGGCGGAGTTACCGGTGTCCGCCTCAAGAACCTAAAGACCGGGGAGACTCAAGACTTCAAAACCGACGGACTGTTCATCGCCATCGGCCATGAGCCCAATACCAAACTCTTTATCGGACAATTGGATCTAGATCCGGCGGGTTACATCCTGACGCACGATGGTACCAAGACAAACATTTCTGGCGTTTTTGCTTGCGGCGATGTGCAGGATCACATCTATCGCCAGGCGGTCACCGCTGCTGGCACAGGCTGCATGGCGGCAATCGATGCGGAACGATTTCTGGAAAGCCATGGGCACTAGACCCGGGTCTCGCGATCGTCCTGGGGTGCTGGGGCGCTAAGAACGAAACATAAAGTAAACCGCACCCAGCAAGCACAATCCTGCCCACAAATAATCGAGCTTCAGCGGCTCGCGCATGTAGAGCACGGCAAACGGCGCGAACACCAATAGAGTGATTACTTCTTGCGTGATCTTCAACTGAGCGACGCTCAGTTGCGTGTAACCGATCCGATTCGCCGGCACTTGCAGCAGATATTCGAACAGCGCGATTCCCCAGCTCGCCACGGCGGCGATATACCATTTCTGATGATTGAGGTTCTTTAGGTGTGCATACCACGCAAAAGTCATGAACACGTTGGATGCTGCGAGCAAAAGTGTGGTTCTGATGATGACTGACATTAGGTTTTGTTACCTCCCGGCCAACGCGACCCCCAAAAGTTACAACTCCGCCAAAGACACGCCTTTGGCTGATCTTCTTTCGCCGACTAGGAAAAATTTTACAAGGTAGCGGAAGAAAAATCGAGTAAGGGTTGGCTGCGGGCGGATGACACAATTTTAAAAGGATCCAATGCTCAAGGGCACCGCTTTAAAGACGGCAACAAAATGAAAAGCCGCGATTATTTGTTGGGGGATCTTCAAAAAGATCGAAAAGTCTCTCATCGAGTCAAGCGCCACCCGAAATAATAGTTCGACGGATACTGCCCCTATTAATCCGTAGGCTCAAGTA
>Ga0307471_100000402_pt1 | contig 22035 bp, 17 predicted proteins | sample atmos_gasesAM3C__2_FD_204566 | JGI IMG/M metagenome (GOLD analysis project Ga0307471, IMG submission 204566) | Hardwood forest soil microbial communities from Morgan-Monroe State Forest, Indiana, United States - atmos_gasesAM3C_515 | ecosystem: Environmental > Terrestrial > Soil > Temperate...
TTCACGGATCCACAAAAGTAGCCACGCTGACAGCCACGTAGTGGTTTGCGACCTTATCATCGGTCTCCGTAACCTGCGCAGATGCTACCCCTTCTTGCTCTTCGTCGTACCCACTGTCCTGCCGACGGTGACGGCGATCACGGAAGAACACCGAAATTCCGGACTACGCTTCCAGGTGCCTGTGACCATCGCGATCAATAGTCTTGAATATCGGTGCTGGCATGAAGTCGGCCACGCTGTTGTTTGCTTGCATTTGGGCGGCGATGTGGAATTCATCGAGTTAATCGATGATGACTCCTCAGAAGGATTAGCGCGGGCTCGTTGCCTCACAACACAACCTATCAGACAAAGTGTTGCGTGTGGCGGATTTGCGGCAGAGTTCTATCTACTTCGAGCCGGTTACCTGCCATCTGTCGACGAAAAGGAGATCACTCAAACCATTTTTCGTAACGCCGCAATGGACCGAGAATTGTTCAAAGGAGGAAAGGCAAGTGATCAGAGTGAGTGTACGAAGGAAGACGATGAAGCGTTTATGAACCACGCAGTCCGCGTGGTCGTGCCGATACTTAAGCAATACATTCTCAGAATGAAGCAGATTGTCCGTGAACTTCTAAAGGACAAGAAGCTCGATGGAAAGAGAGTTAAGGAATTGCTCGCAGTTCACCGATTTGATCACTTCTCGGCCAACAACCCCTTGGACATTTCGAACGGATGAAGAAAGGGGAGCCAACCGCGTAAGAACCTCACCGCCCCACGCCTGATCTGCCGCATCGAGCTTCTCGCAGATCCGCTCGAACGTCCGCCATCTCATCCATTACGGTTAATGCGATCGACCACCGACTCGACTTCGCTCGCGTAGGCCAGTCGCATACATTTTCGGCAACCGAAGTGACCATCGCTGGCGATTCCGTAGAGCACAGCCCGCCGCGAAACGAACCAGGGGCGCTAAACCGGGTGTTATCTATCTATAACTCAATGATTTTTATGGCGGAGAGGGTGGGATTCGAACCCACGATCGGGTTGCCCCGACTCCGGTTTTCAAGACCGGTGCATTCAACCGCTCTGCCACCTCTCCGGTCTAATCGACTCAATCACGTAGGCGGATTCTATCAAGCGACGGAGGCGCTTTCCGGGCTCGATGTTCCCATTTCGTTTCCACTCTGCGCCATGAGACGCGCCAGAGCGTCGCCCGCACGGTGTCTTTGCGCCGGAATCGCGTGCGCGTAGGTCACAAGTTTGGGCGGACGAGATCGTGCTCGCCCTTCGGGCAGCGCAGGCGCCGGCGCTTGAGCGCCGAGATGAGCTCCTGAAAGTCGCGGCCTGGCCCTCGCGCAGGGCTTTGGTGTTTTTGGCAAGCGGATAAGGAAAGCGGCCAGTGTGTGGGTCGCTGGCCGCCAGAGAGTAAGGATTGCCGGGGTTTGGAGGCTGGCAATACTCGCCGTCAATTCAAAGCGTCGTGCCTGTCATCCTGACAGCTCGCCGAGGGTCCATCCTCGTGCACGACGCTCAACATCGATGTTAGGGATGGTGCACTGCAGTCTTATATCGGGTGCGCGCGCATCGTGCCGTCAGATTTCACTGACTCGGAGTTGCCAAGCCCTGACCCGCGCGGTAGTTGCACCCGGGTTCAGGTGCGAGTTGGTATACATGAACCATGCCTCTAACCGAACATGAGAAGGCGCTCTTTGCGCTTGCACGGAAGCTCATTGCCAACGGAAGTCTGCCCGGCACTGTCCCTAGGTTATTTTGGGCGGGTTCCGGAACAGGTGCGACGTGTAGCCTGTGCGAGCTCACCATCGAGCCCGAGCAGGTCGAGTATGAGATGGCCGAGGGTGGAGGCGGGACGCTTCACTTTCACATGCGGTGCCACGCGATATGGCAGTTGGCAGCAAGCGATAGCTCTAAGGGCGGCTAACTCTGCAATCAGCCGATCACTTGGATCGAGAGAGCTGACGCGAAAGATCCGCCCGCTCGTCCGTCGAGATCGGCCAGTGCACGTCGCAACCGCTGCAATAAGCCTCTATCTCGGCACCCGAATCGAGCAGTTCTTTGAGCTCGTCCGGCGCGTATCCCGTGAGCGCGCGGTCGTGCCCGCATCTCGGACATTCAGAGAAGAATGGCGCCTGACTACTCATCGGTGTTCACCCGCATGGTCGGCGAACTGTGCCACACACTAGCCTGAGATCGGCAGAGCACCGTGGGGAAGCTCGTCTGCGCTCGCGCTCGAGAGGCCCTGGGCTCAGTCAGCGCAGTTGTAAATCGTCTCGCCCTCGACTCGCTGCGAGACCGCGTGCTTACCCTGTTTGGCGCACTCGGACTCTGCCTGCTCGAGGGCGCGCGCTTCGCGACGCTGATCGACATCGGGCCGCATCGCTCCGGGTGCCGACGGATTATCGAGAGGGGGCTGCCCCGAGCAGGCGACGAACAGGGCCACGCACGCCATGAGGATCCGTTTCATGTGTGTCTCCCGCGGGGTTTCTGGCGATGCGTCCCCTTGTCGCATTAGTGTAACACCGGCCCGGGACGAACCCGTTGGCGGCGAGGATGGATCCGATTTCGCCCCACTGACGCCCGAGCCTTTCGTGGCGTCTCATATACCCGGCACAAAGCCGGGGAGAGACGCATGAGGATGACGACCTGGGCGATACTGGGATCGCTGGTGATCAACCTGATGCTGGGGCTCGTTGTGGCCGCGGTATTCAGCGTGTCGCCGGCTACGGCCGCGGAATCGGCGCAGTGCGCGGTACATGGGGCGGCACCTGCCCGGCAAGCACCCGCGCAGCCTGCCCGTCCCGGGCACCGCTATATCGTTGCCGTGCGCATGGGCTGGGCGATGGGCTGAACTCGAGTCGAGCAGATCAGCCCACCACGACGCTCTCCGGGGTCGCCGACACGCGGGCCGAGCGCAACATCGACACCGCCGCGTACGTGACGACGGCCGTCACGAGCCAGCGCATGATTGGAATTGGCAGGTTCTTCACGAGGAAGAAGGCCACTGGCACTCCAACGAAGCTGCCGACGGTCAAGCCAAGTGACGACACGTGGGAAAAGCGGCCGGAGCGAAAGAATCCAAGGCTTGCGACCGGCTGCAGCATGCCGTCGCTCGCCATCATGATGGGGTACGCCGCCAACGGATGCATGCCGAGCAGCGCGAGAAGGATCATGAGCGGTGCGTAGTTGCCGATGCCGATGCACATCAGGGCGCCCAGCACGAAGCTGACGACCACCGCGACGATGAAACGCCAGCCGGCGAGTCCAAAGGCTTCGCCCCCGGGCGGGAAAATGTCGAGGAAACCGGCGAAGTTGCCGTGTCGGATGGACAGCTCGTGGATGTTCGTCATGGCAAAGAAAAATGCAGCGATGATCAGCGCCACGCCCATGAACAGCTGAATCGATCGTCGTCGCATGCGGCTCACGACGCCCGCTCCGAGCCACGCACCGGAGGTCGCACTTGCCACCATGCACACGAGCAGCGCCGGCTGCACGGCGACCGCGGATATGAATAGCAGCGTCTCGATGAAGGCCGCCGGGTTGAGCCCGACGTTGAGGGTGCCGGGGATCAACTCGTCTGCGGGCTTACCGCGAAACTTGAAGAGCGCCGTGGTGGGGGCAAACGAGCCGATGCCGAGGGTGTCGAGGAACGTGGTGAGGCAGCCGATACCGATGTCCGGGAGGTCGGGACGACCGCGCAGCCGGTAGCGGCGCACAGCCCAGATCCAGCCGATGACAAAGGCGATGTTGACCAGCACGAGCGCGACCAGGACACCGGCTTTCGTCGCGCTCATGGATGTCTCTAGACTCTGAACGGCACGTGCGACCGCAGCCGGCCACTTAGCCGCGCGAGCCCATCCACGAAGCGCAGGTACTGGATAGTGGCACGCGCACCGATCCCGCTCAGTGCGTGGAACGGGACCGGCAATACCGGTGAGACCGGGAAGCCGAGCTCGACCACCTGCGCGCCGAGCGCACGCCGCGCCAGCAGCCGCCCCATGACGGTGGCCATGGCCACGCCGCGACCGTTGTAGCCGAGTCCCGCCAGCAATCCCGGCGCGAGCTCGTGCAGGTGCGGCAGCTGGTCCTGCGTCATCGCCACGAGGCCTCCCCAGTGATACTCGAACGGTACGCCCTTGAGCTGCGGGTAGATCTCGTGCACCGCATGATAGTGATAATGGACGTCGCGAAGCTGCGGCGACTGCGAGAACGTGCCGCGCGAGCCGAGGACCAGACGTCCGTTCGCATCGAGGCGGAAATAGCGCAGCAGGTGCCACGTGTCGGAAGCCGCGTGACCCTCCGGCAGTATCGTGCTGCGCAGCTCGGCGGGGATGGGTGCGGTCGCTACCTGGAAGGACGGCACGGGCACCATGGTGCGCCGCAGTTCCTCACTGACCGAGTCCGTGTAGGCATCGGTTGCGATGATGACGACCGGAGCGCTGACACTGCCCTGAGGTGTATCGATGCTCCATGACCCGGTGCGCCGTCCGAGGCGCAGCGCCGGGCTGTGCGTATGGATGCGTCCACCGGCGCGCAGCACCGCATGGGCGAGGCCGCGCACGTATGCGAGCGGCTGCACCGTGCCGCCGCGACGGTCTAGCAGGCCGCCGCAGTAGATCGCCGAGCCGGTGAGCTGCAGCACTTCGCTGCGTGAGAGCAACGAAACCGCCGCACCGCGCCGCAACCATTGCTCGACGCGGCGCGCGAGCTGCTCCAACGCGGCCTCCGAAGTGGCCGGCTGGAGCCATCCGGCCCGCTTTGCCTCGCATTCGATGCCATGCCGCGCAATGAGCTCGAATACCACGTCGGGACCTGCGCCGGTGGTAGCCACGAGGCGCCCGCCCGCATAGGGCCCCAGCAGCCGCTCGAGCGTGTCCGGGTCCGGCTTGACGCCGGGAATGACCTGCCCGCCGTTGAGTCCGGAGGCACGCTCACCGATGTCCGCCGCCTCCACGACCACGACCTCGCGACCGGCCTCCGCCAGGTGCAGCGCCGCAGCCAGCCCGGTGTAGCCCGCGCCGATCACCGCCGCCTGGGCGCGCTGCACACCGCTGAGCGGACTGCAGGTAGGCCCCGGGGGGGCCGTGACCGACCACAGTGATTGCAGCTTCAGCACCGGCATGGCACATCGATAATCGATTGTTGTATATCGTACCGCAGGCGTCGGTCGGCCGAGGCTTTGCGCGCGCCATGCGGGCGAGGGCCATTATGCCCGAGCCCGCGGCTTTCGCGGCCTGCGCTCTTGTGCCAGACTCGCAACAGGCCGCTACCCGACACGCAGCCGAGTGTCGCCAACGAAACACCCGCGGCCTCACGGGGTGACCGATGCGATCTGCCCGCCTGCTCTGCCCGGCATTGTCGTGGCCACTGCTGGCGGCGCATGCGCTGGCCGCCCCGCCCCTGCCGGCCGAGCACCTCACCATGGAGCGCCTTCCGCCGCGCAGTCCGCACTGGGTGTACGTGTACGATTACGTATTTGACAACGAGATCGACGCGCGTGTGTACCTGTTCGACGGCGACCGCTACCGGCGACTCGGACAGATCGGCGCCGGTTTCTACGCCAGCCTCAACCTTTCCCCCGACGGCGGGACTACCGCGGTAGCCTCGACCTACTTCGCGCGTGGCAGCCGGGGTGCGCGTACCGATGTTGTCGAGTTCACCGACAACACCACGCTCACCGTGACGCACGAGATCCTGCTGCCGTCGAAGCGGGCCCTGTCCGTTTCCAGCCTGTTCAATCTGGCCTACAGTCCCGACGGGCACTTCCTCTATGCCGCTTACATGACGCCGGCGGCTTCCTTCGGCGTGCTCGATCCGGCGGCGGGCACGGTGCTTGGCGAGATCGACACTGCCGGCTGCGTGGAAGTGATTCCCTCGGGCCACTACCGGGTGTCTTCGCTCTGCGAGAGCGGCCGGCTGCTCACCGTAACACTCGATGCACAGGGCCACGAGCTCGGGCGTGCCATGTCTGAGCCGTTCTTCGATGCCGACCAGGATCCGGTGTTCGTGCAGGGCATTCCAACGTCGCGCGGCAATGTGTTCCTCTCGTTCCTCGGCGAGGTGCACGAGATTGACTTCAGCGGAGCCCAACCGACATTCACCGCGCCATGGTCGCTGGTGAGCGCCGCCGGGAAGGGGCACTGGCGGCCGGGCGGGAATCAGGTGGGCGCTATCCACCGTGAGCTCGGGCGTCTGTACGTGCCGATGCACGAAGGCGGTGAAGGCACGCACAAGGATGGCGGCACCGAAATATGGGTGTACGACCTCGCGAGCCACCAACGCGTGGCACGCTGGCCGCTCAAGGTGCACGGGCTGTCGCGCGTCACCGCCCTGCAAGTGTCGCAGGATGCTGCCCCGATCCTTTTCGCCGCGACCGAAACCTCCGATCTGGCGGTCTTCGATGCGCTCACCGGGCAACTGCGGCACACCACGAAACACGTCGCTCAGTCGCCCTGGATGTTGCTCAATCCGTAATGGCACGGAGTCCATGATGCGCAAACTCGATCAGTTGTGCGAACGCTCTGCCCGTTCGTTGGCGCAGCGCACCTCGCGCCGCAGTTTGCTGGCGTCGCTCGGGCAGCTGCTCACCGGCGCGGCACTCCTGCCGTTACTGCCGATGGATCGCGCCGGCCGCGCGCAGGCCGCGGAGGCCAAGCCGCGGGCTGACAGTCCCGAGGACTGCCAGTACTGGAAATACTGCGCGATCGACGGCTTCCTGTGCTCCTGCTGTGGCGGCACCTCCGCCTCCTGCCCTCCCGGGACGGCGCCCTCACCCATCTCCTGGATCGGGACTTGTCATAACGCCGCCGACGGTCGCGACTATATCGTGTCGTACAACGACTGTTGCGGGAAGAGTACATGCGGCACCTGCGACTGCGTGCGCAACGAGGGTGAGAAACCGATCTACCGCCCCTCGCGCAACAATGATCTCAACTGGTGCATGGCGAACGCCGATGTCAACTATCACTGTACGGTGTCGGTGATCCTCGGAGTCGCCGAGAAATGAGCGCCCTCGGGGCGTGGCACGACACGGCTCCCGTGCGCGTCAAGGCCCGGTTCACGCTCCCGGTCGGGCTCATCGCCGCCCTGGCGTACCTCGCGTCGGCGCCGGGTGTGCGCGCGGCCGACACGCCCGCCCATCCGCAAGGCGCCGCGACTTTCCAGGGCAACTGCGCTCTTTGTCACGGACCCGCCGGCGCCGGGGTCCCCGCGCTCGCGCCGCCGGTAAACTCCTATCCGGCGCGCTTTGCCGCAAGCCCTGAGGGACGGCGGCAACTCGTCATGACGGTGCTCTATGGAATGTTTGGCGAGATCAGCGTCGGAGAAACGCGCTTCAACTCGCAGATGCCCGATTTCGGGCGGCTCGATGATGCGACGCTCGCCGCGACACTGAACTTCGTGGTTTTCGATCTGGCGCACGCAGCGCCCGACGTGAAGCCGATCACCGCCGCAGAGATCGCCGCCGAGCGTGCGCACGCCATGGATGGGGCCGCGGTGCGTGAGCACCGCAAGAGCCTCGCTTCGGCCGGATCCTGACCGTGCTTCCGCGTCTTATGACTCTCACCGTTGCGCTGGCAGCGAGCCTTTGCGCCGGCGCGCTGGGCGCGAGCCCCGCGCAGGACTACATGCTCTACTGCATGGGCTGTCACGGTGCGCAGGCGCAGGGTGTGCCTGGCAAGATCCCGCCGCTTGCCGGTGCGCTCGCGCTCTTCATGCGCACCGCGGAAGGACGTGACTACGTGCTGCGCGTGCCGGGAGCGGCAAATTCGGCGCTCCCGGACGCACAGCTCACCGCGGTGCTCAACTGGCTCGCCACGAGCTACGGCGCACCGGGTGAGGTGCCCCCTGCGCCGTTCACGGTGGATGAGGTTGCACACGTCCGCCACACGCCGCTTGCCGATGTGCAGGCAAGGCGGCGTGAGGTGGTGCGCTCACTGGCCGCGAGCGGCGCCGCGCCCCCTGCTCAGTACTGAAGGCGGGCGCTGCGCGGAACGCTGCGGCGCGGCCGCGGCCGCTAAGCATCGCCATGGCAGCCGCGCGCGCCGCAATCGCCTGCGCCGACTACCTGCGATAAATCGCCGTCATGCCGAAAGTGCGCGGCCGGAACGTATAGTTGCGCTGCAACCGGCTGACGCCGGCGACCAGCGGATCGATGGTGAAGTTGTAATCAGTGATCGTGTGAGAGTCGCTGAGATTGTCGACGAAGGCTTGCAGTGACAACTGGTCGAACTGCATGCCGGCGCGGAAGCTGACGAAGGTCGTCGACGGCGTAATGTAATTCACCGTTTGGTACTGTGAGGTGTTGGGGTCGAGGCCCGCGGTAGGCCACTTAGCGTGTGCCTCGTATTGGCCGTCGAGGCGCACGAAGGTATCGCGCGCGAAGACGGGGAAGTGGTACTCGAGCGCGAGAGCCGCGGTGAACGGTGCCGTCGGCTGCCCGCCGCCGGTCTCGCTGCTCGCGCTCACGATGGCATCGCCGTTCGCGACCAGCGGGCGTGGATCGGCTGCGCACCCTGGGGGAGTCCCGCCTGCCGCGCAGGGTGGCGCGAACCGGAAGTCCTTGGTGTAGCGCGCCTGCGTGTAACCCAGGGCGAGCTCGACCGTGAACGCGCTCGTCACCGAGAAGTCCGCCTGTAGATCCGCGCCCTTCACCGTTGCGTTGCCGGTGTTGGCGATGAAGGAGATCTGGCAAACCGGCGGCACGATCAGCTGCTGGATGTTGCTCCACTGAATGTAGTAGATGCTGGTCGCGAGACGCACGCGGTTGTTGAAGTTGTTTTTCGCGCCTACCTCATAGCTCTTCACTGAATCGGAGTTGAAGGTGCCCAGTGAACCGCCCGGGTCGGTCCCGACGTGGTCGAAGCCGAAGTTCCCGAAGTCCGTGGGGCATGCCGCGTTCGGAATCGGGTTGTTCGCACCGCCGGGGCGGAAACCCTTGGCATAAGTCGCGTAGAACAGATCGTTCGTATCCATCTGGTACTGCAGACTCACCTTGGGGGTGAAGGCGTTTTCGGTGATGTTGCCGGTGCCCGCTCGCGGCGGCGCGTACAGCTGTGGACCGCCCGTGAGGGTGTCGAACGTATATTTCAGGTGCGAGTAGCGCGCGCCGACGGTGAGCTTGAGTTGATCCGTCAGCCCGTAGGTCGCTTCTCCGAATACTGCCAGCTGCGTGTCCTTCGAGCTCGTTCTGAGGAAGTACGAGTCGTTCGGATAGTTGGGGTCATAGGGAACCCCGATGCAGTTGCCCGCGTTGTCGATGTAACAGAAGACGTTGAGGTAGTTTGGCTCACCCAGAACTACGTTGGTGAGCTGACCGAGCATCGGATCGTGGATCTGCTCGAGGTAGGTCTGACGGTTGTCGTTCGCAAAGATGCCCGTGGTCCATACCAGCCGCGCGTTCGGGTCGTTCGACTGCAGGCGGATCTCCTGGGTGAGATTCTCCTGCCCGTTCTGGACGCTCGAGCCCGAGGCGCGATAGTTCAGCCCCGGCACGTGCAGGCCGTTCCCATCGAGGAGCGGAAAAGGCGCTACCCACGGCCAGCTGAGCGGGAATATCGGCGCCGCGTTCTGCGTCTGGTAGTAGCCGAGGTTGTACAGCGTGGCTTCATAACCGGTCGTATTCTCGCGGTGGTAGAAGGAAGTGTTCGAGATCAGTGTTGCCGAGCCGAGATCGCCCTGGATCTTCAGCGCCGGCAGATAGAACGTGTCGGGTGAGTTGCGCTCGTCCGGGTCGGCGCTCGCGAAGTGATTGTTTCCGGCATTGGAATACAGCGGCCAGTAATTCGAGATGTTGTGCACCTTCTGATCCTGGTAGTAGATGCTCGGAGTCACGGACCAGTTGTCCGACGCCGCCCACAGGAATGCCAGCCGTAGCAAGGTGGACTCCTCGTGGTTGGCGTTCTTGTCGTCGACCGCGCCCGTGTAGGGATCGATGTGGTCGATCCAGCCGCCGTCTCGGCGGTACCAGACGGTGAGCCGCGCGCCGAGCGTGTTGTCGATCAGCGGTCCGCCGATAGCGACGCCGGCCTCATAGCTCGGATCGCCGCCTTGCGTCGTGGCAAGCTCCGCGCGGGCGTAGACGCTCGTCTTGGTGAGACTCGGCTGCGTGGTGATGTAGCGCACCGTGCCACCTTCGGACCCCGAACCAAAAAGCGTTCCCTGCGGCCCGCGCAGTACTTCGATGCGGTCGAGGTCGAAAGACTTCGGCAGCGCCTCATCGGGGTTGAAGGCGAGCGCACGCAGCTGGATCGGGGTGTCGTCGATGTAGATCCCGGTCGTACCGGCGCCACCGGTGCCCGAGATGCCGCGGATCGAGATGTTGTTGGTACCGGAGTTGTCGAAGTTCACCCCGGGGGTGAAGCGGGCAACCTCGGAGAAGTCCTTGATCCCGCGCTGATCGAGTGCCTCCTGGGTGAGTGCGGTCACGCTGATCGGAACCTTGGAGAGGTTCTCCTCGCGTCGTGTCGCCGTGACGACCACCTCCTGGAGGCCGCCCACCGCGCCCGTCTCGGCGGCCGGCGCCTGCTCCTGGGCCGCCGCGCGACCCGGACCGACCGCGCATGCGAGGACTGCCACGGCACCGATCCATCCCCTGCCACTGCGGCGTTCCCGCGTCAACCGGCTATCGTGAATGCGCCCCATGATCGCCTCCCCGTTTCGGTTTTTGTTCCGCCGCGCCCGCCGCGGCACTTTAGTCACAAAATTGTCATCGACTCAAGCTCATGCTCGCAGCCCGCGGCTGACCGGCAAGGTGCGCACTCGCCTGCCGGTGGCGGCAAAAATGGCGTTGCACAGCCCCGCCGCCACGCACGAGGTGCCGGCCCCACCAACTCCACCCGGAACCTCGCCGCTCGAGATCAGGTGCGTCTCCACGCGCGGCGCCTCGTTCATGCGCAGCGACTGAAAGTCGTTGAAGTTGCTCTGCTGCACGCGACCGTTGGCGATGGTGATCTCGTTGCCGAGCGCGGCGCTCAGGCCGAAAGTGACGCCGCCCTCGAGCTGCGCACGCACCCCATCGGGGTTCACCACCTGGCCGCAATCCATGGCGCACACCACACGCTCAACGCGCGGCTGACCCTTTTCGTTCACGCTGACCTCGACTACCTGGGCGAGGTAGCTGCCGAAGGCGTGCTGAATCGACACTCCGCGGCCGCCGCCAGAAGGCAGTGGCAGGCCCCAGCCGGCGCGATCGGCGGCCAGGTCGAGCACCGCGCGCATCCGCGGGTCCTTGAGGAGCGAGCGGCGGTAGCGCACTGGATCCTGTTGTGCGGCCACGGCCAGCTCGTCGATGAAGCTCTCGACCACGAACACACTGCGGGTCGCGCCAGCCCCGCGCCACCATCCGGTCGGGACTGCCGGCGGGTCGCGCCGCACGAAGCGCACCTCCATGTTCTCCAGCGGATAGACCGGATCCGCGGCGCACGTTATGGCGTCGAAATCCACGCCCTTCTGCACAGTTCCCTCGCCGTAGTAGAGCGCCCACAGTCCCGCGCCCGCGATCGTGTGACGCCAGCTGAGGGGCTTGCCGTGACCATCGAGTCCAGCGGAGAGACGGTCCACGTAGTAAGGACGGTAGCGGTCGTGCTGAATGTCCTCCTCGCGCGGCCACAACACGCGCACCGGACCCTGCACGTGCCGTGCAATGCGCGCTGCGATCACGATGCCGTCGACCCGCAGGTGCCGACCGAAGGCGCCACCGAGGAGGTGGTTATGGAGCTGGATCTGCTCGGGTGCGAGGCCGAGCTGCACGAGTTTCATGACCGCGCGGTCCGGTGCCTGCGTGCCCGTCCAGATCTCGCAAGCCTCCTTGCGCCAGTCGATGGTGCAGTTCATCGGTTCGAGCGCCGCATGCGCAAGGAAGGGCTGGTGATACACCGCAGCGACATGAGTCGCGGCGCGTGCCGCGGCGGCCCCGGGGTTGCCTTTCGTGGCGGCAACTACGCCGGGCTCGTGGACCGCCGCCTCGAGAGCCGCGACGATCGCGCGCTGTTGCACGGCGGCGTTGTCCCCATCCTCCCAGCGGGGGTTGAGCACCTTCATGCCTTTGATCGCTGCCCAGGTGTGCTCGGCGACGACCGCAACGACATCGCCCTCGTTCACGACCTGTGTGACTCCAGGCACCGCGAGCACTGCATCGCTCGCAAGCGGCTCGCGGATGCGGCCGCCGTCCACCGGCGAGATGGCAACCACTGCCACCTTGGCGTGCGGTGGCCGCGCATCGATGCCGAATACGGCGCTGCCGTTCACCTTCGCGGGCGTGTCGCGCCGCGGCGTCGCGCGACCGATCAGACGGAAATCCTTCGGCTCCTTGAGCGCCGGTGCCGGCGGTACCGGCAAGGCCGCGGCCGCCAGCGCGAGAGCGCCGTAGCCGAGACGCCGCCCGGACGCCGCATGGACGACTTCGCCACGTTCGGCGTGACAGCTATCGGCCGGCACGCGCCAACGCCTGGCCGCGGCCTCGATGAGCATGAGGCGTGCGGTCGCGCCGGCCTGCCGCAGCGGGGTCCAGCACTGCATGATGGAAAGCGAAGCGCCGGTGGCCTGATCGCGTTCGACGCCCTCGGGCGCCCCCGGATCGACCGGGAATCCGTAGGCCGCAGGATCCGGCGGCGCGGCCTCGACTGCGACCTTGTCGAGATCCACCTCCAGTTCCTCGGCGATCAGCATCGGCAGCGAGGTGTAGGTGCCCTGCCCCATTTCGGCCTTCGGAATGATCAGGGTGATCTCGCCGCCGGGTGCGATGCGCACGAAGGCGTTGAGCACGCCGTTCCTGGCGCTCCCCGCTGTGCGACCGCGGCGCAATCCACGCACCGCGAGGCCGAGCACCAGCGCTCCGGCCACCGCGACGGAGGCGACGATGAACCATCGCCGCGTAGTGCCCTTCATCGTCACGATCTCTCCGCCGGAGGTGGCGCCGGCACGAGCCGCGTGGAGCGCGCCTTGCGGCGCGTATCGAGGATCAGGTAAGCGAGCACGGCTACCGCGAGCGCGAGCACGCTGACGCGCAGCTCCGTCGCAAGCTCGCCGGGGCTGAGGGCCATCGCGATGAGTATCGCGGCCATTCCGCCGACTGCGGCATAGCTCGCCCACGGGAACAGCCACATGGTGAGCGCAGGCTCGGGCTCACCGCGCGCCTCGCGCGCGCGGCGCAGCCGAATGTGCGCGAGCGCCACGATCATGTAGATGAACACCATGAGTGCGCCCGAGGCGTTGACGAGGAAAGCGAACACCGTTTGCGGGTAATTTATCGCCGCCAGGATACCGAGCACTCCCGCGAGACTCCCCACCCACACCGAGCGCGTTGGTACGCGCCGCGTGTTCAGCTGCACCAGCCATTTGGGGGCATCCCCGTGCTCGGCCAGCACGAACAGCACGCGCGAGCAGACGTAGAACGCCGAATTCAGGCACGAGAGCACCGCGGTCAGAATGACGGCGCTCATCGCGACGCTCGCCCACGGGAAGTGCATGGTGGTGAGTGCGAGGGTGAACGGCGACTCTCCGGGCCGCACGTCGATCCACGGCACGACCGTGACGATCAGCAGCACCGAACCCACGTAGAAGGTGAGAATGCGCACGATGACGGAGCTGCTCATCCGGGCGACCGCGCGCGCCGGCTCGCGCGACTCCGCAGCCGCGATGGTGGTGATTTCCGCGCCGGTGAGCGAGAAGTACACGGTCACGGCGCCCGCGAGCACCGAAACCCACCCCTTGGGAACGAAGCCGCCGTAGCCGGTCAGGTTCGCGAAGGTCGGCCCGTTGGGTGAAAGGTAGCCGCAGGCGAATGCCGCGGCGAAAGCGATGAATACCAGAATCGCTGCCACCTTGATCGAGGCGAACCAGAACTCGAATTCGCCATACGAGCGCGCCGAGAGCAGATTGACGCCGGTCATCACCCCCATCAGCACGAGTCCCAGGAGCCACGCGGGCAGGCCGAGCCAGCCGTGAAGTATGTTCGCCCCGGCGATCGCCTCCACCGGCACGACGATGATCCAGAAGTACCAGTACAGCCAGCCGGCGACGAAACCTGCCCAGGGACCGAGGCCCGCGCGCGCGAACTCGCTGAAGGAGCGCACCGCGGGCAGTGCCACCGCCATCTCTCCCAGCATGCGCATCACGAGCAGCACCAGCGTGCCGGTGATCAGATAGCTCAGCACGATGGCAGGTCCCGTCGCCACGATCGAGGCGCTGCTGCCGACGAACAGCCCCGCACCGATGATCCCGCCGATCGAGATCATGGTGACGTGGCGAGGTTGCAGTGAGCGGCTGAGTTCCGACATCCCTTTCCCCTACCTCGCCACGCGCCGCTCGGGCCTGCGCGTGTGGCCGAGCGAGGCGGCCTGCGCGCTCTGCAGCAGCAGTGGCGCGAGCTTCGCGCGCAGTTGCGCCAGGGTCCAGCGGCTCGTGGGCGCAGAGATGTTCACGGCGGCGAGCGGTTGCCCGTCCTCGCCGAGGACCGGAGCAGCGATGGTGACATCGCCGCGGTAGTACTCCTGATCGGACCACGCATAACCGGATTCGCGCGCCGTCTCGATGCGCTTCCAGATCTGTTGCAGGTCGGTCAGGGTCTGCGCGGTGTGCGTCTCGAGCCGCGAGCGCACGAGGATGCGGCGCGCCGCCGCCGGCGGCAGCGCCGAGAGGTACGCGCGCCCCGAGGCGGTGCAGTAAATCGGCAGCCGCCGCCCGACCGGCATGTGGATATGGAACGGTTGCAGGCTCGGAAAGCGCGCGATGAACACCATGTCAGTGCCGTCGGGCTCCGACAGGCTCACCGACTCGCCGCTCGCCTGATTGAGCTCGATGAGATGCGCGGTGGCGTGCTCGAGCAGTGTGTGCCCCGACAGGTAGGCTTCGGTGAGCGACAGGGCTCGTGGCGTCAGTACCCAGCGGCGCAGCCGCGCGTCGCGGCGCAGGTAACCGAGGCGCACGAGGGTGTGGATGCAGCGCTGCGCGGAGCTGATGGTCATGCCCGCGGCCGCTGCGAGCTCCGCGAGACCGAGCCCGCGCCGCTCGCCGCCGAAGGTCTCCAGCATGGCGAGCGCCTTCTGCACCGAGCTGTTGAACAGCGGGTCGCGCGGGTGCAGCGGACCATCCTTGCGCGACGGGCGCTTCATTGAATGCAGTATAGGGCTATCGATAATCGATAGTCTACGCGGTGAGCCGCGTCAGTCCGTCCATCCAGGGCAGCAGCGCCGGCGGCACGCTCACCGAGCCATCCGCCTGCTGATAGTTCTCGAGCACCGCGACGAGAGTGCGCCCGACGGCGAGCCCGGAGCCGTTGAGGGTGTGCACGGGCTCAGGTCTACCGCCTTCGGGGTTACGCCAGCGCGCCTGCATGCGCCGCGCCTGAAATGCCTCGAAATTGCTGCACGAGGAAATCTCGCGGTAGCGTTGCTGTGAGGGCAGCCACGCCTCGAGGTCGTAGGTTCTGGCGCTGCTGAAACCGACATCGCCGCCGCACAGCGCCACGCGGCGAAACGGGATCTCGAGCCGCTGCAGCACGGTTTCGGCGTGTGCGGTGAGCTCCTCGAGCGCCGCGTAGGAATCGGCCGGGCGAACGATCTGCACCAGCTCCACCTTGTCGAACTGGTGATTGCGGATCATCCCGCGCGTGTCTTTGCCGGCGGCACCGGCTTCCGAGCGGAAGCACGGTGTGTACGCCACGTACTTCAGCGGCAGCGCCGCGGCGCTCAGGATCTCCCCGCGTACCAGATTGGTGACCGGCACTTCGGCGGTGGGAATCAGAAAGTACGCGTGCGGACCGCCGTGCACCGCGAACAGGTCCGCTTCGAATTTGGGCAGCTGTCCGGTGCCCGTGAGTGCCTCGGGACGCACCAAGTACGGGACGGAGACCTCGGTATAACCGTGCTCGCGCGTGTGCAGGTCGAGCATGAACTGCGCGAGCGCCCGATGCAGTCGTGCCACTTGACCACGCATCACGACGAAGCGCGCCCCGGAAATCCGCGCCGCCGCTTCGAAGTCGAGCCCGCCGAGGCGTGCGCCGATTTCCACGTGGTCGCGCGCGGGGAAGTCGAACCGGCGCGGCTCGCCCCAGCGCGAGAGCTCGCGGTTGGCGCTTTCGTCGTGGCCCTCGGGCACGGACTCGTGCAGCAGGTTGGGAAGCCCCAGCTGCCACTGCTCGAGCTCGCGCTGCACGCTCTCGAGCTCGCCCTCGGCGCGGGCGAGCTCTCCCGTAAGCGCTTCGCCGCGCGCCATGAGAGCTGCCGCGTCCTCGCCACGCCCTTTGGCCTGACCGATTGCCTTCGCCTGCGCGTTGCGCTCGGCGCGCAGGCGATCGACCTCCACCGCCCACGGCTTGCGCTTCTCCTCGAGCGCCCGCAACGCACTCACATCGAGCGCAAAGCCGCGCCGCGCGAGGTTGCGCGCCACGGCCTCCGGATCGGAGCGCAGCAGCTTCGGATCGATCACCGGGCCTAGCCTTTCGTCGGCGTGTGCGATCGCAGCCGCGCGAGCGCCTCGCCTATTTTCAATTCCAGCCCACGCGGGACCGGCCGATAGTATCGCCGATCCGGCATCTCATCCGGCAGATAGCGCTCGCCGGCCGCAAAGGCATCGGGCTCATCGTGCGCGTAGCGATAGCCGCGCCCGTAGCCGAGCTGCTTCATCAGCCGCGTGGGCGCATTGCGCAGCCGCAAGGGCACATCCAGGGTACCGAACTCCTCGACGTCCGCCATCGCCTCGCCCATCGCCACATACACCGCGTTGCTCTTCGGCGCGCAGGCGAGATAGACGACCGCGGTGGCAATCGCGAGCTCCCCCTCGGGCGTGCCGAGGCGCTCATACGCCTGCCAGGCATCGATGCAAAGCGGCAGCGCCCGCGGATCGGCGAGGCCGATATCCTCCACCGCCATGCGCGTCACCCGCCTTGCGATATAGATGGGATCGCAGCCGCCATCGAGCATGCGGCACAGCCAGTAGAGCGCGCCGTCGGGATCGGTGCCGCGCACGGCCTTGTGGAGCGCGGAGATCTGTTCGTAGAACTGATCGCCCCCCTTGTCGAACCGGCGGTGGGTGCCGCCGGCGACTTCCTGTGCCATCGCAACGGTGAGACGCCGCGTTCCCTCGGCCTCGGCGAGTCCGGCGGCGAGCTCGAGCATGTTGAGTGCGCGGCGCGCGTCCCCGTCGGCCGCCCGCGCCAGCAAATCGAGCGCGGCGGGCTCCGCCTCGAGCTGCTGCCTCCCCAGCCCACGCTCGGTATCGGTGAGCGCGCTGTGCAGCAGCGACAGCAGGTCTTCGACCGACAGCGGTCGCAGCACGTACACGCGCGCGCGCGAGAGCAGCGCGCTGATCACCTCGAACGAGGGATTCTCGGTGGTCGCGCCGATGAAGGTCAGCGTGCCATCCTCGAGGTACGGCAGGAAGGTATCCTGCTGTGCCTTGTTGAATCGATGCACCTCATCGAGAAACAGCAGCGTCGGGCGGCCATGCACCGCACGGGCCTCGCGCGCTGCCTCGACCGCGGCGCGAATGTCCTTGACGCCGGCCATCACTGCCGAGAGTGCGATGAAGTGTGCGTTGGCCGCTCTTGCGATCAGCCGCGCGAGCGTGGTCTTACCGGTGCCCGGGGGTCCCCAGAGAATCAGCGAGTGCAGCGTACCCGCCTCGATGCTCGCCGCGAGCGGCTTGCCGGGACCGAGCAGGTGGCGCTGGCCGACGAATTCGCCGAGGTTGCGCGGCCGCATGCGGTCCGCGAGCGGTCGCAGCGGATCGTTCACTTGCGTGGCGTGCCGATGACATCGGCTCCCGCCGGCGGCTTGAAAGCCACCTCGCCGGGGCGGACCGGCCCGTTGCGCTCGATCTTCTGGAAGATGATGGTGGCAGTCTGATCGAGCTTGTCCTCGAGAATCATGCGCCGCAGCTCGCCATGCTCGAAGCCGAACAGCGCGCTGCGGAAATCCGCCTGTGCGCCGGCGGGCTCCACCAGCACCCAGTCGAGCCCCTCGCGCTCGCCCACCTGCCCGATCGTGAAGCTCTTGCGCACGTCCACCGCACCCGAGAGCAGCATCGCCGGGGTCGCGGACAGCGCAGCATCGACCGGCTTCACCGTGACCTGTTGCAGGTCGCGGTCATAGAACCAGAGGTTCGTGCCGTCGCAGACCATGAGCTGCCCCGCGCCGCCTGCGGCGGGCGCAGTGCCCGCGTTCGCGCCGGAGGCGTCGCTCGCGACCGGCTGCGGATGGATGTCCCAGCTGAATTTGCCGGGCCGCTGCACAATCAGCGTGCCGGTGGCGCGGTCGATCTCGCGGCCGTGGCTGTCGGCGAGTGTCTGCAGGAAAGTGGTACGGAGCGTATGCAGATCATCGAGATACTTATCGAGCGGCGTTGGCGCGGAGCTGGCAGGCGCGGGCGCAACGGCCGGCGCAGGAGCTGCCGGCGCCGCGACAGCGCCCGGCGCCCCGAGCAGGGCGGTCACGACGAGCAGCGGCAGTCCGGCAGACGGCACGTCAGTCCTCCCGTGGCGCCGGCGCGAGCACGTCCCGCGCGCCATTCGCCTGCAGCGGGCCGACGAGCCCGGCGAGCTCCATACCTTCCAGCAGCCGCGCCGCGCGGTTGTAACCGATCTTCAGGCGTCGCTGCACGTAGGAGATGGAGGGCTTGCGCTCGGTGGTGACGATACGCACCGCCTCGTCGTAGAGCGGATCGGCTTCCGCGTCATCCCCGCCGCCGCCGCCACTTTCGCCCTCCTCGCCGGAAAGGCCCGGAATCGGCGCCGTCGGCCCCGAGAGGACCTCCTCGATGTAGTTGGGTGGCGCCGGGGTCTTCAGTGCCTCGACCACCCGGTGCACCTCCTGGTCGGAGACGAACGCACCGTGCACACGCGTTGGCACCGAGGTGCCCGGCGGCAGGTACAGCATGTCGCCGTGGCCGAGCAGCGTCTCGGCCCCCATCTGGTCGAGGATGGTACGGGAGTCGACGCGCGCGGAGACCTGGAAGGCGATGCGGCAGGGAATGTTCGCCTTGATGAGGCCGGTGATGACGTCCACCGAGGGACGCTGCGTGGCGAGCACCAGGTGGATGCCGGAGGCGCGCGCCTTCTGCGCAAGGCGCGTGATGAGCTCCTCGACTTTCTTGCCGACGACCAGCATGAGATCGGCGAGCTCATCGACCACCACCACGACGTACGGCAGCGGCACGAGATCGGGGATCTCGAGCTGGTCGATGCTCGGGTCGTTGGCCGCCCTGAGCATCAGCACCGGATCGCGGATGGGCTTGCCGGCGTCGTTCGCCTCCTTGACCCGGCGATTGAAGCCGGCGATGTTGCGCACGCCGAGCGCAGCCATCAACTGGTAGCGCCGCTCCATCTCCGCCACGCACCAGCGCAGCGCATTGGCGGCCTGCTTCATGTCGGTGACCACCGGCGCGAGCAGATGCGGAATCCCCTCGTATACCGAGAGCTCGAGCATCTTCGGGTCGATCATGATGAGGCGCACGTGCTCGGCGGTCGACTTGTAGAGCAGTGACAGCACCATCGCGTTGATGCCGACCGACTTGCCGGAGCCGGTCGTGCCCGCAATCAGCAGGTGCGGCATGCGGGTGAGGTCGGCGACCACCGGGGCGCCGCCGATGTCCTTGCCGAGCGCGAGCGCAAGTGGCGAATGCATGTCGTCGTACGCCTTGGAGCGGATGATCTCGCCGAGCGTCACCACCTCGCGCTTCTCGTTGGCGATCTCCAGCCCCATCACGCTCTTGCCCGGAATGACTTCCACCACTCGTACCGACAGCACCGAGAGCGCGCGTGCCAGGTCCTTGGCGAGCGCGGTGATCTGGCTCGCCTTCACTCCCGGTGCCGGACGCAGCTCGAAGCGCGTCACCACCGGCCCCGGCTGCACTGCGACCACCTCCGCATCGATGGCGAAGTCCTTGAGCTTCATCTCCACGAGCCGCGAGAGCGCCTCGAGCGCCTCGGCCGAATACAGCGGCTCACGCGGCGGCGGGTCATCGAGGAGCTTGAGCGGCGGCAGCTCGCTCGCCTTGGGCGGATCGAACAGCGGCACCTGTCGCTCACGCTCGACCCGTGCGCTCTTCTCCACCGCGGGCGAGGGCGCTTCGATGCGTGGCGGAGCGCGCGTCGCGGATTTCTTCTGCGCACTCTCGACCGACTCCTTGCGCGCCTGGCGCCGCTCGCGGCCCTCGGCTGCATCCCGCGACGAGCTCCAGCGCGCCCGTAGCCAGCCGATGCCCGCCCAGGCAGCGGACCCCAGCCGATCCATCACCGTGAGCCACGACACGCCGAACGCGAGCGACAGGCCCGCCATCCAGGCGGCAATCATGAGAAGTGTCGCACCGAGGAAATCGACCCCGGCGGCAAGACCGCCACCGACGACGCTGCCGACCACCCCGCCCGCGCTCTGTCGCAGCACGCCGGGCTGCCAGTGGAGCGTCGTCAGCGCACAGCTCGCGACCAGCACCAGCACGAAACCGAGCGTGCGCACCAGTGTGTTGACGCGCGAGCCGCCGCTCTCGGTGCGCAGCCGCCGCTGCAGACCCCAGCACGCGGCGGCGAGCACCAGTGGGAACAGGTACGCCGGGCGGCCGAAGAGAAAGAACAGTACATCGGCGACCCAGGCGCCGATGATGCCGATGCGGTTGTGCACGGCGCCGGAGCCGCCGGTGAAGGAGAATCCCGGATCTTCGGGGCTGTAGGTGGCGAGCGCCATGAACAGCACCAGCGCCACGATGGCAAGCGCGATGATGGCGCTCTCGCGCAGGCCGCGGCTCACGGCCGAAGTGAAACGCGACGCGCTGCGCGCCTGCGCGGAAGATTCCGCCAATCCACGATGCTCCGTCTTAAGATAGATGGCTGCCATTATAGGGCTTGGTACCGTGAGATACCCATGACGCGCACCCGCCACAGTCGTCTCATCATTCTGGGCTCGGGGCCGGCGGGCTACAGCGCAGCGGTGTACGCAGCGCGCGCCAATCGCACGCCGCTGCTGATCACCGGCGTCGAGCAGGGCGGCCAGCTGATGACCACGACCGACGTGGATAACTGGCCTGGCGATGTCGAGGGCCTGCAGGGGCCGGCGCTGATGGAGCGCATGAGACGCCACGCCGAGCGCTTTGCCACCGAGATCGTGGTCGATCACGTGCAGGCAGTGGATCTGTCGGTGCGGCCCTTCGTGCTGAAGGGCGACCTCGGTCACTACAGCTGCGATGCCCTCATCATCGCCACCGGCGCGACCGCGAAATACCTGGGGCTGCCGTCGGAGGAGAAGTTCCGCGGCCGCGGCGTCTCGGCGTGTGCCACCTGCGATGGGTTTTTCTTCCGCGGGCATCGCGTCGCGGTGGTCGGCGGCGGCAACACGGCGGTCGAGGAGGCACTGTACCTGTCGCATATCGCGCAGCACGTGACGCTGATACACCGCCGCGACAAGCTGCGGGCGGAGAAGATCCTGCAGGACCGGCTGTTCCGGGAAGTGCATGCCGGCAAGATCTCGGTCATCTGGAACCACACCATCGATGAGGTGCTCGGCGACGAGCACGGTGTCTCCGGTGTGCGGCTGCGGGCACTCAGCGGCAGCGGGCCGCGCGAGCTCGAGCTCACCGGGCTCTTCGTCGCGATCGGGCACACGCCCAATACCTCGCTCTTCACCGGTCAGCTCGCCATGCGCGAGGGCTACCTCATCGTGCGCACCGGCCTCGACGGCGATGCGACTGCCACCAGCGTCCCCGGAGTATTCGCCGCCGGCGATGTCGCCGATCATGTCTACCGCCAGGCGATCACCTCGGCGGGCGCCGGCTGCATGGCGGCGCTCGATGCGGACCGATATCTCGAGATGCTCGCGGCGGAGCCACAGCGGCCAAGCGGTGCGCGGACAGCGACGTGATCAAGCCCGAATATCACCACGGCATCGGGGCGCTCGACGCGGCGCAGTGGAATGCGCTCGGTGCCACGGACAATCCCTTCACGCGCTATGAGTTCCTCGCTGCACTCGAGCGTTCGCACTGCCTCGGACGCGGCAGCGGCTGGGAGCCACGCTACCTGACTCTGCGCGACGCGCGCGGGCTCGCCGCCGCGGCAGCGGC
>Ga0307471_100000403_pt1 | contig 22023 bp, 13 predicted proteins | sample atmos_gasesAM3C__2_FD_204566 | JGI IMG/M metagenome (GOLD analysis project Ga0307471, IMG submission 204566) | Hardwood forest soil microbial communities from Morgan-Monroe State Forest, Indiana, United States - atmos_gasesAM3C_515 | ecosystem: Environmental > Terrestrial > Soil > Temperate...
TGGCGGTTAGCTCAGCTTGCGGGCAGCCTGCCTATAGTGAAGGCATGAGAGACATACAGACGGGTTGCGAGGGGGTGGTCGAGCAGCTCGAACGCTGGACCGGTGCGCTAATGGCCGGTGACTTCGACCAGCTAGAGGAGATCCTGACGCCGGACTTTCAGTTCACCGTCGATCCAAAGTTCGCGGGTGGTCGCATGGACAAGCGACAATTCATCGCGTTCGACCGTAAGATCAAGAATTGTTCGATCGAGCTGCTCAGCGTCACAGTGCGACGCATGGGCAATATTGCGACGTCGCTTATCTTCGCTAGAGTTCACGAGGAGTTTTCTGGCGATCTCGGGCCCGCTATGCCAAGCGCGCAGGAAATGGCCGATCTCATGAGCGGCGCATGTATCGCTTACGGAACGGGCTGGCGCTACAGTCCCGGCGGTAGCTGGCAGTGCTTTAGTCATCACATATTCGGTTTCGTAGTCTGACCGGGCGGCCGCGGTGGCGATTGGGCGCGATTGCGGGGCCCGCCGTATGATGGCCGCTGAACATGACGGCAAAGCCCACACTGCGTATCGATCGGCCTCCGCTCGGCAGTATTAGTCGGCTCCGAACGCCGCGGCGTGTCGGGAGGTTGTGCGAGCGTCGCGAGCTCCTGTCTAGCTTAGATGAAACGCTGCAAACGCGAGTTACGCTGATCATCGCGCATGCGGGCTACGGGAAAACGACACTGATCTCTCAGTGGTGCGAGCGACTCGAGCAGCAGCAAATTCCGGTCGGCTACTACGCCGCATCGCCCACTGATCGCGACCCGTCTACATTTCTCGCCATGGTCGGTGGCGCACTCGTCGAGGCGGGCGTCGACATGGGCGAACACCCGCCCTTCCTGGATGGCAGAATCCGTGACGATATTGCAATTGAAGATGTTCTACTTGCGCTGGAGCTCGCCGGCCAGACGCTCACCCTCATAATTGATGACTTCGAGCGCGTTAATGAGCCGGCCATCACCGCCATCGTCGCATCGCTGATCGAACTCGCTCCCGCGTCGGTGCACTTCGTAATCGCGTCGCGCGTCCTGCCCGCCTTATCACTGTCCGCGCTGCAGCTCGAGGGGAAGCTTCGGTTGATTGATAGCTACCAGCTACGGTTGCGCCGTGAAGAACTCGCTTGGCTGCTCGAACTCGACCCGGACTCTCCCGAAGTGCACGAAGTCGCTGCCCGCACACAAGGATGGCCTGTAACTGCTGAGCTTTACCGTCTTTGGCGTGAGCGCCATCGCAAGCGGGATGCGCGCGCGACATTCGGTGGACATGTCGAAGAAGTGCATAACTACCTGACGGAGCAGCTCTTCTCAAGCCTCCCCGAAGAGCAGTACGAACTTCTAATCGAAATTGCAGACAGGGAGGAGGTATCAGCCGAACTTGTCGATGCGATGCGCGACAGGGCCGATAGCGCGCGGCTGTTACACATTACTTCCCGCAGTATTTCATCGCTCATGTGGAGCACTCAGGACAGTGACAAGACAGTGTACCGGCTGCATCCCTTGCTACTGGAACATCTGCGCCAGTCTCTGAGTCGCGACGTGTCCCGACGCGTGGTGCTCACGAGAAGGGCTTCCCAGTGGTTTCTGGAGCAGCACCGATTTCCGGATGCAATACGTGCTGCCCTCGAAACGCACGACGCAAAACACATTGATCACCTGCTGAGCACTATTCGCCCGATTCACATCCTAGTAGCCAACGGTGCTGTGATGCTACGGGCGATCCTTCGAGAGATCCCTGAGGGATTGCGCACCCGTCACCCGCGGCTCGAAATTATGGCGGCTCTTGCTCACTTTAAGACGGGCCTTTTTGGAGAAGGCCGCACGATGCTCGAGCGCATCCGAGAGACCACGCATGGTTTTACCAACGATCCGCACGGGGAGAGCGATTGGCTCTTCGTTGAAGGCAACCTTGTCGATCTCATTTTCTTTTGTCAGTTATCGCGCATGTCGAGCCGCGTCGAGATACTGCTCGATGTAATCATGAGCAAGGCTGCGGGCGACGCAACCATCTTAGGCGCCGGTGAGATCGTGAAGATGCTCGTACACCAAGTACGCGGCAACCTCGATGCAGCGGAGGCCGCGATTGTCCGGGCACGCAGCACTTACAGCACGGTCGAACTATCGCGCTACGGTCACACGCAAATCGTCGGCCATGAGGTGCTGGTCACGGTCGCGCGCGGCAGACTCCGCAAGGCACTCGAGCTCATTGCGAGCTATCAAAGACAGCCCGAGTTCGAAGTCCCGGATGACATCAGCACGCCGACTCTGCTGAAGCTGTTTCTTGCCACGATCCGGTACGAACAAGAGTTTAGCGACAACGCTGTTGAGGCGATGAAGAGCAGACTTGCAGAGCACAGCATTGCCGAGTCGTGGTTCGATCAATATGCCATCGTGTATCCTGTCGTCGCTTTACATCTTTTCGTTACCGCGGGGGCGCCCGCCGTCTTTGCGTTTGTCGAAGAGGGCCGGGCACGGGCTCGTCAGACGGGGATCGAAGCTCTCCCTGACTTCTTGACGTGGCTCGAAATCGAGTATCGGGCGCGCAGCGGTGACCCTATAACGGCTGAGAAACTCGCTTCCGATCCGTCCCTGGATGAGGTATGCGCAAACGCCGCTGGCGCGCGCGCCAAGGCGCTGGGCTGGCGCGAACGGGAGGCAGCCCTCCAGGCAGCTATTCGATTGCAGGTCGCGCTCAAGCGCGGGGAAGAGGCGCTGGCGCTGGCCCGGCGGCTGACACAAACGGGGCGGGAGGGAGGGCGTCTGAGGACCGAAATTAAAGGCCACATCTTGTGCGCGCTTATTCGGCATGCATTCCTGCCCGCGCAAGCGGTGGCGCCTAGACATCTTCTTGAAGCTGTCCTTCTAGCCTATCCCGAAGGCTTTGTTGCACCGTTTTCTGAGGAAGGGACGGCGCTCATACCACTGATTGATGTGCTCTTGAACGAGAACATTGATGCCTACGCACGACGGCATCTGGAGACCGTCCGCCGAACTATAGGCACAACGATGGCTCGTCCTGACAGCACTACCCTAAACTCGCGGGAGCGCGAGATTGTTGGACATCTCGCAGAAGGGCTTTCGAACAAAGTGATTGCGCGACGTATGGGCATTACAGACCATACGGTTAAATTTCATCTTAAGAAGATCTTCTATAAGTTGGGTGTTACAAGCAGACGCGATGCTGTTGCGAAAATGCTGAGCGCAAAGGGTAGTCAGGCGGAGTCTTCATAGAGCGCCTGGAGAGCGTGTGGGCCGCCTCGATGGCAGGCTGGAATGCCTTACGGCTCTCTTGCGGGCCGATCTTGGGGAGCGCCCAGTGACTTAGAGCGGGGCTCGGTTCCGAATGACCTCGTCCGTGTCATCGAAAGCGGAACGCATAGGGTATGGAAGCAAGTGGCGCAAGTTGTCGGGGCACGATGAAACCCCTGCGCGGGCCGTGCCGGCAGTCGACGAGAAGCTCCCAGTTCGTTGTATGATGCCATACAACCAGTCTTGGTATCTCCGGATAAGTTACCAATGGTTTCAATCCATGATCACTGGATCAACTCCAAGTCCGTCGCCCCAAAAGACGGTGCGCGCATTGCGCGCTATTCCCCCGCCGACGGCCGACTGATCGCAAACTCCGCTGCCGGAACCGCTCAGGATGTCAGGCAGGCCGTAGCGGTGGCTCGAAATGCCTTCGAGCGCGGGCCGTGGACATCGATGTCCGGTGCCGAGCGAGGCGAGAGGCTCGTGCGCCTGGCCGACCTCATGCAGAGGAACCTCGAGGCACTCGCAACCGTCGAGGCCGAGGAGGCCGGCAAGCCCATCGTGGCGGCCCGCATGGAGATGGGAATAGCTATCACCCTCACACGCTACGCCGCTTCGCTCGCCTGGAACATTGCGGGTCGACTGCTCACACAGGGTGGTCCGGGCAAACTTGGCCTGGTGATCCAGGAGCCGCGCGGAGTTGCCGGGCTCATCGTGGCCTGGAACTACCCAGTGCTGTGCCTGATGCAAAAGCTGCCCTACGCCTTGGCCGCCGGATGCGCGGTGGTGATCAAACCCTCGGAGCTGACGGCCGGCACCACCTTGATGATCGCGCGCATGGCGAGTGAGGTGGGCATCCCCGAGGGACAGATCAATGTTGTAATCGGAACCGGCGAGGTGGTGGGGGAAGCGCTGACGTCCGATCCGGGCGTCGACATGATTTCCTTCACCGGATCGAGCCGCGTGGGCAAGCGGGTCGCGGCGAAGTGTGCGGCAGCTGGCAAGCACTGCTCGCTCGAGCTCGGCGGCAAGGGTGCCAACATCATATTCGCGGACGCCGATATCGATGGAGCGGTTGAAGCGACCTATCTCGGCTTTACCTTCAACAAGGGAGAGGAGTGCTGCTCGAGCGCGCGAATTCTGGTCGAGCGCACTGTTGCCCCCATCGTCACCGAGAAGCTCGTCGCCCGCTGTCGCAAAGCCCGGATTGGTATGCCGCTCGACGAGCACACGGACTTCGGTCCCATGATTCACGCCCAGCACATGGCGCGCGTACTCGAGTACATCGCCAAGGCAAAGGCCGAAGGGGCTCACCTGATCACCGGCGGCGCTCAGCTTCGCGATGGGAGTCTGGCGGGCGGAAGCTTCCTGCCGCCCACGCTCTTTGATCTGGTCACGCCAGGTATGACCGTCTTTCGCGAGGAAATCTTCGGGCCGGTCGCCTGCATCGTGCCCTTCGACTCAACTGAAGAGGCGATCCGGCTCGCCAACGATACGGAGTACGGCCTGGCTAACGGAGTGTGGACGAGCAATATTGACAAGGCGCTCGCCGTCGTGAGCCGTCTGCGCAGCGGCATGGTCTACGTGAATACCTACTTTGAAACCTTGCCGCAGCTGCCCCTGGGGGGACTGAAGGCGAGCGGCACGGGCCACGAGAACGGCCCCGAGGGCTTGCAGGAGTTCCTGCAGACCCGGTCGGCATTCATCCGCAGCAAGACATCTCCCTAAGAGGTGTGGGTGTGCAGCCGCCAACGCCAGCGCGCATCGTCTCGCCTTCGCTGCCTACCGCAGCGGTCCCATCTTTTGATTTCGCGTCCGACAATGCGGTCGGGGCGGACGCAAGGATTCTGCGCGCTCTGGGGGAGTGCAATCAGGGATCGACCATGCCATACGGACTGGATGAGCTGTCGATCCAAGTGAATCGAGTCTATTCGGACCTCTTTCAACACGAAGCGTACGTGTTCCCAACCCCAACGGGCACGGCGGCAAACGGCCTGGCGATCGGAGCGATTACTCCCCCCTACGGAGCGGTCTTTTGTCACGAGCAGGCACACATCGTGACCACCGAGTGCGGAGCGCCTGAGTTCTACTCCTCCGGGGCGCGCCTCGTCCTACTCTCCGGGCAAAGTCACAAGATCTCAGTGGGCACGCTGCTCGAGGCACTCAGGCCCTATCAATCCGGTAACCTGCATCGACTGCGTGCGTCGACCGTAAGCCTCACCCAGCTGACCGATGGCGGCACCAGCTACAGCGCAGACGAGCTCGCTGCCCTGACCGACGTTGCCCACGCCGCGCAACTCAAGGTGCACATGGACGGTGCGCGATTCGTCAATGCGCTCGCGCACCGCGGCCTGACACCGGCCGAGATGTCGTGGAAGGCCGGCGTCGACGCTCTGTCCTTCGGCCTGACAAAAAACGGCGCTTTGAACGTCGAAGCAGTGATCTGCTTCGATGCGGCGACCGCCGGAGTTCTCCGCTACCTGCACAAGCGCGCCGGATTTCTGTATTCAAAAATGCGTTTTGCCGCGGCGCAGCTTTGTGCCTATGCCAGCGGAGGTCTGTGGCTGGAGAATGCGCGCCGCGCGAACTCGAACGCCCAGCGCTTGGCCGCTGCGTTGTTGAGTTGCGCGGGAGTTCGACTCGAGGACGAAATCCAGGGTAACCAGGTATTTGTGCACATCCCAGCCGCGGTCAGCGGGGCGCTGGGGGGCGCCGGATTTCGCTTACGCCCGTGGGCACACCCCGCAAACGACCTGTTTCGACTGGTTGGATCCTTCTGCGATCAGGAAGAGAAGCTGGCGCGCTTTGAACACGCGCTCGCGGGCCTTCCCCGTTCATGAAGATGCCCGGGCGTGGTGGACGTTGCGGCAGGTGTGTGGTAGGAGGAGGGTGGATTTCTGGCTAGAATGTTTGTTCGACCCGCTGTCGCCCACTAGGGATTCCCATGCCGAGACGACAATCCCTGTCGGTGGAAGTCGCCGACGACATCAAGAAGAAGATTCTCCGCGGCACATTGAAACCGGGTGCGCAGATTCGGACTGAAGCCGAGCTGTGTAAGGAATATGAGGTCAGCCGAACGGTAGTTCGTGAGGCTATTTCGCGTCTTCGATCAGACGGGATGCTTGTAGCTCGCCAGGGAATCGGGGTCTTTGTTTCGACGAATATTGCCTCGAAGCGCTTCGAGGTTGATTGGGACTCCATTAGGAATCTGCCAGATACGATTTCTCTCCTAGAGTTGCGCTTGGCAATCCAGGTGGAGTCTGCTGGTCTCTGCGCGCGCCGCCGCTCATCCGCGGATACAAAGAACATCCGACAACAAATGGGAAAGGCAAATCGACTGTTCAAGTCTCATGGGCCGATGCTCGACTACGATTATGATTTCTATCTTGCAATCGCCAAAGGAACTAAGAGCCCGTACTTTTATGAACTCCTGCTTTTTCTTCGGCCCATCTTTGTCCCAGAAACGAATTTGAGTGCGCTCGTCGAGCAGGATGGCAAAGCTAAGTACGGACGACTCGCCCAAGAGCAACACGAAGCGATCGTCAGTGCGATTGAGGCGGGAGATGAAGTGGCTGCCAGGGATGCCATGCGCATTCACCAGGTGCACAGTCTCGAACGCGTGCGTGCTTTGGCAGCGTCTTACGGTATGGAAGATAGAAGAAAAGGGCGAGGCGCCAAGGTTGAAGGCGTTTTGAGAGCCTTTGCCAAAGGCATCACTGCGAAAGATGACCGACTGGCGGAGTTGGGGGTTAAGTCATCCTCGCGATGATTTTGTCGGCGACTTGCGAGGTTGTCGCAACTCCCCCGAGATCAGGTGTAAGCCCGTCGGCCCCCTCCGCAGTGAGCGACTCCATGGCCCTCATTATTGAATCAGCTGCTGCCGGCTCTCCAAGGTAATTCAGCATTAAATTGGCGGACCAAATGGCCGCCAGTGGGTTGGCGATTCCGCGCCCGGCAATATTCGGCGCCGAGCCATGCACCGGCTCGAACATGCACGGCACATCTCCCGAAGGATTGATGTTGGCTGAGGCGGCAAGCCCAAGGCCTCCCTGGATCGCAGCTCCCAGGTCGCTCAGGATGTCGCCGAACAGGTTCGATGCCACCACGACATCCAGCGAGCTGGGATGGAGGACAAATCGCGCCGCCGCCGCGTCGACGTGGACCTTCTCGACGGTGACGTCCGGATACCCGCGCGCCAGCGTGTCCGTCACCTCGTCCCAGAAGACCATCGTGTGCTTCTGCGCATTCGACTTGGTCACCGAGCACAGGCGCTTGCGACGACGCCGAGCCTCGCCGAATGCATATCGCAGAACGCGTTCCACGCCGCGCCGGGTGAAAATCGCAGTCTCGACAGCCACCTCGTCGGGCGTGCCGGCGTGCACCCGCCCGCCCGCGCCGCTGTACTCGCCCTCGGTGTTTTCCCGGATGCACAGGATGTTGAAGCCCGTGCTCCGCAGGGGGCCGGTGATGCCGGGCAGCAGTTTGTGCGGCCGCGCATTCACGAACAGGTCGAAGGCCTTGCGGATCGGCAGTAGCAAGCCGTGGAGCGAAACGTTATCGGGCACGCGCGCCGGCCAGCCGACCGCTCCGAGCAGGATCGCGTCATGCCGCCGCAGCAGATCGACTCCCTCGGGCGGCATCATGACGCCGTGGCGCAGGTAATAATCGCAGGACCACGGATACTGCTGGGTCGTGAGTGAAAAGCCGTGAAGGTCAGCTGCGGTGTCCAGGACGGAGCACGCTGCCTGCGTCACTTCGACCCCGATGCCGTCGCCAGGGATGACGGCAATGTCAAGGGATTTCAAGCTCTTACGGTCCTGGTCTTGCGTGAGGCGGTGCGCCCGGCGCGGCGGCTCGAGGGGCAAACCGTCTACTAGTCATAGGTAAGATGTATGATATCATACAACAGAGCACCCAAATTCAGCGCGTTCCGCGGCGGCCCCGGATCGCGCAACAGATTGTCTCGGGGTTCCTCGGTGCAGCGAAGGTTCGACTATGTCGTCGTCGGAGCGGGCGCAGCAGGATCGGTGGTTGCAGCGCGTCTCGCGGAAGCGGGGAGTGTGAGCGTGCTGGTCCTCGAAGCCGGTCCGTCGGACGCCTCGGTCTTCATTCGCATGCCAGGCGCACAGGCCTTTCCGCTGATGGACAAGAAACGGACCTGGATGTTCGAGACCGGACCGGAACCCGCGCTCAACAACCGAACGATTGCGCACTTGCGCGGCCGCATGCTCGGCGGCTCATCCTCGTTGAACGGCATGGTCTACGTGCGCGGCAATCCCCGCGACTTCGATGCCTGGGCCAGCGCAGGGCTGCCGACCTGGTCGTACGCCCACTGCCTGCCGTATTTCAAGAAGCTGGAGACCTACGACCAGGGCGCCAACGCCTTTCGGGGCGGCGAAGGGCCGGTGCATGTCAGCACCATGAAAGCGCAGCTACCGATCTTCCAGGCATTCCTGCGTGCGGGCCAGGAGGCCGGTCAGGTCTTCAATTCCGACTACAACGGTTACCGCCAGGAAGGCATCCACCATCACCAGGCCAACGTGGACCACGGTATTCGCGACAGCGCCGGGCGCGCCTACCTGAGGCCGGCGCTTGCCAGCGGCCGCGTTGAGGTCCGCACCAACGCGCGTGTCACGCGGGTCCGCTTCGACGACGGCATGAGAGCGGCCGGCGTGGACTTCGTGCGCAATCGGCAGGCTGAGCACGTCGAGGTGGAGCGGGAAGTCATTCTGTGCGGGGGTGCCTACGGTTCGCCCCACCTCCTGCTGCTGTCCGGGATCGGCGCCCGGGAACAGCTGCAGAAACACGGCATACCCGTCGTCGCCGACCTGCCGGGCGTAGGACGGTCGCTGCAGGATCACCCCTGCGTCGGAGTGAAATATCGCTCAGCCCGGGCCGGCGTCTCGCCCGGATTCAACATGAATGTCTTCAAGATGGCCTGGACCGGGGCCCAGTGGCTCTTCGCTCGCACCGGCCTGGGAGCCTCGAATCTCTGGGAGACCGGCAGCTTCTTCAAGAGCCACCCGGACAACGACTACGCCAACATCCAGCACGAGTTCGTGCCGCTGCTGGGCGAATACGGCCAGGGAGCGATGGTGGTGGAGGAAGGCTTTTACTACTCCACCTGCCTGATGCGGCCCGTGAGCCGCGGCTCGCTCGAGCTGAAGTCCGCCGATCCGCAGGGCCTTCCCAGGATCGTGCACAACTACCTGCAAGATGCTGCCGATCAGCGCGCACTCGTCGCCGCCGTGAAGTTCACCGACGAGATCATCCAGCAGCGCGGCTGGGATGAGATCCGCGGGGAAAACGTCTCGCCCCCGCTGCGCAGGATGGCGGATGCCGAGGTCCTCAGCTGGCTGCGAGCCAACACCTCGACTCAGTACCACCCCTGCACGACCTGCCGCATGGGCGTGGACGATCTCGCGGTGGTCGATGAGCAGGGCCGGGTGCGCGGAGTCAGGAACCTGCGGGTGATCGACGCCTCCATCATGCCCGCGATCACCAGCGGCAATCTGCAGAGCCCGACGCTGATGCTCGCCGAAAAGCTTTCCGACCAGATCAAGGGCGTGGCGCTGCCGCCGCAGGCCCAGCGCTACGCGGACCAGGTACGACACTGACTGCCGTTTGAGCACCAATCACCAAACCGTTCGTGCGCACGATCTACACAGGGGGATAGAGGCCATGGCAAAGAAAGCAATGCGGGGCTCCAGCAGCCGCCCGGTCGGGATCACGTACGCTCTGCTGGCTGCGCTTGCTCTCGCCCCCGGCCCGGGATTCAGCGCGGAAAACACCGGCTCCGAGGGCGAGTCTGCCAATGCCAGCCCGTCCGGATTACAGGAGGTCGTGGTCACCGCGAATCGACGTGCCGAGCGGCAGCAGGACGTGCCGATCAGTCTCACGTCCTTCAGCCAGGAGACCCTCGATGTCATGAGCATCAACTCGATGGACGACATCAGCCGCGTGACGCCGGGCATCACCTTCCAGCGAAACGGCACTTCGACTACCAGCAACTATGACGATGAGGATTCGGACATCAACATCCGGGGCGTGCAGTCGACGGCGGGTGCGGCCACCACCGGCATCTACATCGACGACACGCCGATCCAGAGCCGGCGTATCGCGTTCAGCACGCAGAACGCCTACCCCGTGGTGTTCGATCTGGAGAGGGTGGAAGTGCTGCGCGGCCCGCAGGGCACGCTCTTCGGGGCGAGTTCCGAAGGCGGCACGGTGCGCTTCATCCAGCCGCAACCCTCGGTCACCACCTCATCCGGCTACGTAAAGACGGGTTTCGCCACCACGCACAACGGGGATCCCACCTATGAGGTGGGCGCGGCGGGCGGCACACCACTGATTGATGGCGTGCTGGGCCTCCGCGTCAGCGCTTCGCTGCGGCACGAAGGAGGCTGGGTCGATCGCGTCAACCCCGACACGCCGCAGGTCGTGGACTCGGGGTCTAATCGCCGCGACATGCTCTCGGCGCGTGCGGCGCTGACCTGGAAACCCGCTGATGCACTGAGCATCACCCCTTCACTCTACGTGCAGCAGGTGCGCATCAACGACACTGGCGCCTACTGGCCGCGCATATCGGATCCCAGCGCCTCGGAGTTCCGCAACGGCAATCGCGGCTCGGTGTACGCCTTCGACCCGTTCTACATCGCGGCGCTGCGTCTTGACTGGAAAATGGACTGGGCCGAGCTGATCTCCAGCACCGCTTACTACTCGCGCAACCAGCACGTCACGTCCGACTACACCGAGCTGCTCAACGAGATCTATTTCGGCAGCTCATTCCCGCCCCCCGGCGTGTACTCGCCCGCCTACCTCACCGACGAGCAGCGCAATTTCTACGAGGAAATCCGTCTGCAGTCGGTGAACGACGCATCGCGGATCGTGTGGACAACCGGGCTCTTTTACACGCATTCCAGGGAAAACGCTGCGGAGTTCATCGTCGATCCGACCATCGACGCGCGCTCCGGCTTTACCATCTGCCCGCAGATCCCGTGCCCCGGCGGGCTGCTCTACAACCAGCCGTTCAACTACGTGATCGACAAGCAGCTGGCCGTGTTCGGCGAGGTGGTCTTCAAGCTCACCGACACGCTCAAGCTGACCGCCGGGATCCGCGCATCGCACGACATCATCGACGGCGCGAGCTATGTGAGCGGGCCGTTCCTCGGACAGGCGGCAATCGCCTCGAGCGGCTCGACGTCGGAGACGCCGGTGACCCCCCGCGTGGTCATGGCGTGGCAGCCGGACCGGGACAACCTGTTCTACGCCAGTGCGTCGAAGGGCTTCCGGCCGGGCGGCGTCAATTCCGGCGTGGGCAGCGCGTGTCAGTCGGGCCTGGTGCAGCTGGGACTGACCGATGCGCCCCCCGGGTTCAAGTCGGACAGTCTGTGGAGTTATGAGGTCGGTGGCAAGAACACCGTGTGGGACCATCGGCTGCAGATCAATACCAGTCTGTTCTTCATCGACTGGAAGGACATTCAACAGAGCGTCTACCTGGGATCGTGCGGGCTCGCCTACGTCGGCAACCTGGGGCAGGTGCACAGCCGGGGCGGGGATATCGCCGTTCTGGCCAAGGCGACCGACGCGATGACGCTCAACTTCACGGCCGCCTACATCGATGCCAAATACGTCGCCACGGTATGCGCGACGCCCTCCGTGGTGTGCACCGGACCCGCCGCCGCGGCGGCCCCCATCGTGTCAGTGGGAGACCAGTTGGCCGCGGCGCCGTGGAGCCTGAGTGCCAGCCTCGACTATGAGTTTCCGAAGTTCCTCAATCGCGCTCCCTATTTCCATCTCATCTACACTTATTCGACCGCGCAGACGGGGTTGATTCCCTACCAAAATCCGAACAACGGGGTGAGCGACCCGACGCTGACGGGTATTCCGGTGAGCAAGGACCTATCGCTGCGCGCCGGGTTGCGCTGGAACGGGATGGACGTGTCCCTGTTTGCCAACAACCTGCTCGACCAGCATCCGGTGCTGTTCGATGCGCGGGATTTTGCCGCACCGGCCGTGCAGCTGTACTTCAACCGCTCGGTGACGCCGCGCACCATAGGGCTGACGTGGACATACCACCGCTAGGGAACGGGCAAACGACATCCGGGCCCGGGAATCAGCTACGCGACGTGGGCGACAGACCGAATGCGCTCAAGCATGCGCTTGAGAACTCGCAGATTCAGCTCGGCCTGTGGTGCGCGCTCGGCTGTGCGTTGTGCACGGAGCTCGTCGCCGGCGGCGGTGCGGACTGGCTGCTCATCGATTGCGAGCACGGGCCGAATGACCTGAGGAGCGCCGTCGGGCAGCTGCAGGCCGTGGGTCGGTATCCGGTGGAGCCGATCGTGAGGCTCCCATCGGATGAGCGCACGCTGATCAAGCAATTCCTGGATGCAGGCGCCCGCAGTCTCATGATCCCGAACGTCAACAGCGCCGAGCAGGCAAAGGCGATCGTCGCCGGCACCCGCTACCCGCCCGAGGGTGTCCGCGGCTTCTCGAGCCGGCACCGTGCCAATCAGTTCGGGCGGGCGGCGAACTACCGGCGCACGGCAAAGGAGCAGCAGCTGTTGGCGGTGCAGATCGAGACCCCGGAGGCGGTCAGGAACGCCCCATCCATTGCCCGGGTGGAGGGCGTGGACGTGCTCTTCGTCGGACCCGGCGACCTGGCGGTACACACCGGAAGCTCGGGCCATCCCGACGCCGAAGAGCTGCAGGCGGCTTTCCGACAGGTGCTATCTGCTGCCGCCGAGTCACGCAAAGTCGCGGGCATCTGGGCGCCCGATCCGCCTTTCGCCAGGCGGTGCATCGCCCGGGGTTTCAGGATGGTCGCCATCGGTTCGGACACCGGCGTACTCGTCAAAGGCGTGGAAGCCCTGCTTGCCGGTATGCGGACGGAGGCGCCGTGAGCCATCGAGGCGCACCCGTTCGGCTGGGCGTCGACATCGGTGGCACGTTTACGGATGTCGCGATGGAGGTGGGACGGGAACTCTATTCGATCAAGGTCCTGACCACCTATGCGGCTCCGGAGCAGGCGATTCTCGATGGGGTTCAGCGCGTGGTGCGCGATGGGGTGATCCGGATGTCGGACATCGACCTCATCATCCACGGCACCACACTCGCCACCAATGCGCTCATCGAGCGCAAGGGAGCCAGGACGGCGTTCGTGACGACCAAAGGGTTCCGCGACGTCATCGAGATGCGCACGGAGAATCGTTTCGAGCAATACGATCTCAACATCGTACTGCCGCCTGCGCTCATCGCCCGCGACCAACGCTTCGTCGTAAGCGAGCGCATCTCTGCCACGGGCCGTGAGCTGATCCCGCTCGATGAGGCCGCGGTAGAGGCTCTCGCCCAGCGGCTCGTCAGGGAGAGCTTCGAAAGCGTGGCCATCGGCTTCATTCATTCGTACGTAAATCCTGCCCACGAGCAGCACGCGCGCGACATCATCACATCGATCGCCCCGCAGCTGAGCGTCTCGATCTCCTCCGAGGTGTCCCCGCAGATGCGCGAGTTCGAGCGCTTCAACACGGTCTGCTCGAACGCCTTCGTGAAGCCCCTCATGGCTACCTATCTCAATCGCCTGCGGGATCGTCTCCAGAGCATCGGCACGAGCTGCCCGGTCTACCTGATTCATTCCGGCGGTGGTCTCATTTCGGTCGAGACGGCGGCGCGCTTTCCGGTGCGGTTGCTGGAGTCGGGCCCGGCGGGCGGGGCGATCTACGCCGCGGACGTCGCGGCACGTCATCAGCTGCGCAGGATCCTGTCGTTCGACATGGGCGGCACCACGGCGAAGATCTGTCTGATCGAGGACCGGAAGCCCAAGACCGCCCGTACCTTCGAGGTGGCGCGAACCTATCGGTTCAAGAAAGGCTCCGGCATGCCCATTTCGGTGCCGGTGATCGAAATGGTCGAGATCGGGGCGGGAGGCGGCTCCATCGCCCACGTGGATTCGATGCGTCAGATCCGGGTCGGGCCGGAAAGCGCGGGCAGCGAGCCCGGACCCGCGTGCTATCAGCGCGGCGGCGAGCACCCGACGGTGACGGATGCCAATCTGGTCCTGGGCCGCATCGACCCGGACAACTTCGCGGGCGGTGAGATCCCCCTGTCGCGCGAGCGCGCCGACACGGCATTGCGCGCGCACATCAACCAGGTGCTCGGCCTGTCACCGAGCACCGCGGCCATCGGGATCTGCGAGGTGGTGGATGAGAACATGTCGAACGCCGCCCGCGTGCATGCGGTGGAAAACGGGCGCGAGCTGAGCGAGTTCACAATGGTGGCCTACGGGGGCGGTGCGCCGCTGCACGCCTGCCGGCTGTGCGAAAAACTGGGGATCAACGAGCTGCTGATACCACCCGGTGCCGGCGTCGGGTCGGCCATCGGCTTTCTGCGCGCCCCTTTTGGATACGAGGCCGTGCGCGGAACCTTTGTGCGGCTCAGCGCCTTTGATGCGGATCAGGCCAACGCGGTGCTGGAGGCTCTGCGCGCCGAGGCAGAGTCGATTGTTCGCGACGGCAGCAGTGGCAGAAGGATGATGATCGAGCGGCGCGCATTCATGCGCTATCGCGGCCAGGGGTGGGAAATCGCCGTGCGCCTGCCCAACGAGCCCTTCGATGCGAAGGCGCCTGCCAGGCTGCGCAGCCTGTTCGAGGAGGAGTATCAGCGACTCTTCGGCAATACCCTGGCGGGACTCGACGTCGAGATCATCAACTGGTCAGTGCGCGCCGTCACGGAGTCCGATCCGGTGGAGCCGGTGCGCCGGGTCGCGGCAGGCCACGATGCGCCGGTCACCGGCCGGCGGAGAATTTACGATCCGCGATCGACGGACTTCCTCGATACCGCCATCGTTTCCCGCGACGAGCTTGCCGTGGGCGCGCGCGTGAAGGGACCGGCCGCCATTGTCGAGCGCGAGACGACGACCGTCGTCACGGCGGGGTTCGAGGCCGTGCGCCAGGCGGATGGCTGTCTGCTCATCACCCGGAAGGCTTCCTAAGATGTCAAACCACGTGCGCACGGTGCACTTTCAGATCATGTGGAATCGGCTGATTTCCGTGGTCGAGGAGCAGGCGCTCACCCTGGTGAGAACCGCCTTTTCAACGGCGGTACGGGAATCCGGGGATCTTTCCGCGGGCATTTTTGACCGCAACGGACACATGATGGCCCAGGCGGTCACGGGGACGCCGGGGCACGTCAATGCCATGGCTGAGGCGGTGGGCAATTTCATCGAGGCGATTGGCGTCGACAATGTCTACGACGGCGATGTGTACCTGACGAATGATCCCTGGAAGGGAACCGGCCATCTGCACGACTGCACAATGGTTTCCCCGGCGTTCAGGAATGGCCAGTTGATCGGCTATCTGGCCAGCACCGCGCACCTCGTGGACATCGGCGGGCGCGGCTTCGGGCCGGATGCTCGCGAGGTGTACGAAGAAGGCCTCTTCATTCCGATCATGAAGTTCGCCGAGCGCGGGGTCGTCAACCGGGACCTCATCCGCATCGTGCGGCACAACGTTCGCGAGGCAGACCAGGTCGTCGGCGACCTGCATTCACTAGCGGCCTGCAACGGCACCGGCTACCGACGCCTGATGGCCATGATGGACGAGTATCGTCTGGTCAGTCTCGATGAGCTGCGGGACTTCATATTCGAGAACAGTCATCGGGCGACGCTGGAGAAGCTGGCCGCGTTGCCGGCAGGGTCCTATCCCAACGAGCTGACGGTCGACGGCTACGGCGCGCCGGTGACGATCAAGGTGCGGCTCGAGGTATCGGCAAACAGGGTACACGCGGATTTCGCCGGCACCTCGGGCCCCAGCCCGCTCGGTATCAACGTGCCGCTCATCTATACCAAAGCGTACTGCTGCTACGGACTGAAGTGCGCACTCGCGCCGGAGATACCCAACAACCACGCGTCGCTGGAGTCGTTCACGGTGAGTGCGCCGAAGGATTCGATACTGAATGCGCAGCACCCGGCGCCCGTGGCGGTCCGGCACGTGCTGGGCCACTTCGTGCCGGATGCTGTACTCGGTGCGCTGGCGAAAATGGCGCCGCATCTCGCGCCGGCAGAAGGGGCGGGGGCCCTGTGGAACATCCACATCAGCGTGCGACCGCTGCCCGGGGCGGGCCCATCCCCGGGGGAGCCGCTGCAGAGTGCCGAGGTTCTGATGTTCAACTCGGGAGGAAGCGGTGCGCGCGCGACGCTCGATGGGCTCAACGCAACCGCGTTCCCCTCGGGTGTGCATGCGGTATCGGTGGAAGCCACCGAGCACACCGGCCCCATCATCGTTTGGCGCAAGGAGCTGCGCGAGGGCTCCGGCGGTGACGGGCGGCAACGCGGCGGCCTGGGTCAGATCATGGAAATCGGTGTACGCCCGGGGCACGAACTGCATTTCAACGCCATGTTCGACCGCATCGACCATCCGGCGCGGGGCCGGTTCGGCGGCGGCGACGGCCGACCCGGCGTGGTTCGGCTCGACGACGGCAGCGTCATGATGGGCAAGGGTCGCCAGACGCTCCCGGTGGGGTTACGTCTGGTCCTCGAGCTACCTGGCGGCGGCGGCTTCGGCCCGCCGTCCGAGCGGCCGCAGAGCGCGCGCGACAGAGATCTGAAGATGGGCTATGTACCCGGCGATGCGTCCTGAGCGACGCCGCGGCGATTTCCGAGAGAACAAGCCCATGGCCAAGGAGTTCAACCGGATCTTACTCACCGGAGCCTCAGGGGCACTCGCCGGCGTGCTCCGCACCCCGCTGGCAGCGCGCACCGCGCGCCTGCGCTTGTCCGACCGGCGACCGGTAACGCAGATCAAGCCGCACGAAGAAGAGGTGGTGGGGGATCTCGCCGACGCCGAGCTGGTGTCGCGCATCACCCGCAACGTCGATGTCGTGGTTCACATGGGTGGTGCGGTGGGAGCCGAGCTGCCCTTTGCGGAAATCCTTCAGTCGAACGTCCTGGGCCTCACGAACCTGTACGAGGCCTGTCGTGTAAACGGTGTCAAGCGCGTGATCTGGGCCAGCTCGAACCACGCGATCGGGTTCTATCCGCGCACGCAGCGCATCGATGCCGCGGTGATGCCGCGGCCGGACAGCTTCTACGGCGTCTCCAAAGTCTACGGTGAGGCGGTCGCGCAGTACTACTGGGACAAGTTCCGGCTCGAGAGTGTCTCGATACGCATCGGCTCGTGCTTCCCCAAGCCGACGGACATTCGCATGCTGAGCACCTGGCAGAGCTACCCGGATTTCGTGCGCCTGATCGAGTGCTGCCTACGCGCGCCGCGCGTCGAGCACACGATTGTCTACGGCGTGTCGAACAACGACAGCCAGCTCTGGGACAATCGTCTGGCGGCGCATCTCGGCTACCGCCCCGAGGACAATGCGGAGGCGTTTCGCGCCGAGGTAGAGGCGGCTGCCGATTTCAAACCGGACGACAGTCCGGTCGCAGTTCACGGCGGAAGTTACGCCGCAGCCGGACACAATACCTTCGGGCAGGGCACTGCCACAGGTCCGGCAGCAACGAGACGATCAAAGAGGCATTGACGATGAAGACCACTCGATCACAGGAATTTTACGAGCGCGGGCGCAACGTACTGCCGGAGGGGGTCAGTTCCGGCGCCCGCGGTCCGTTGAACTACAAGCCATTCCCGCCGTATATGACGGAAGGCAGCGGAGGGCACATCCGGGACGTGGATGGGAATGAGTACATCGACTGGCAGCTCTCCTACGGCAATCTGCCCCTGGGCCATGCGCATCCGAAAATCGTCGAGATCGTGAGAGAGAAGGTGGCCGGCGGCAGCCACCTAGCCACCGCCCTGGATGTAGAGGTCGAGCTCGCCGAGCTGATGACGTCCATCCTTCCCAATGTCGACAAGGTGCGCTTCTCCAGTTCCGGGACCGAAGCATGCATGACCGCGGTGCGGATTGCCCGCGGCCTCACGGGCAAACGCAAGGTATTGAAGTTCGAGGGCCACTATCACGGCTGGTACGACGGGTTGCTGGTCTCGACCAATCCGCAGCCGTGGATGACGCTCGGTCATCCCAACGACCCGGTGCGGATCGTGGACAGCTCCGGCTTAACACCCGGCTCGTGGGAGGACACCCTGGTGTGCGTCTGGAACGATGCGGACGCACTCGAGCGCATGCTCGAGACCCATGGTCACGATGTGGCCTGCGTCGTGACCGAGGCCGTGATGTCGAACATGGGCGTTATCCTGCCCAAGCCCGGATACCTGAAGCGCATGGAGGAGCTGTGCAGGCACTACAAAGTGTTGTTCTATCTCGATGAGACCGTGACGGGATTTCGTCTCGCGCCCGGCGGGGCGGCGGAAGTGTTCGGCCTGAAGCCCGACATCTTGAGCTACGGCAAGGCGCTCGGGCAGGGATTCCCGGTGTCCGCAATCGCCGGACCCAATCACGTCATGGACAGCATCGAGTACGGCAAGGTACTGCACTTCGGCAGCAACAACGCGCATCGCCTCGGCATGTACGCGGCGAAGACCATGATCCAGGAAATGATCAGGGACAACGGCGCGGGGTTCAGGAAAATCACCGCCATCGGCGATGAAATGACCCGCCGGCTCAATCAGGTGGCCAGGGACGTCGGTGTCAACATGCGCACCCAGAACATCGGCTCAATGTTCCACCCGGTGTTCACCGATCAGGAAGTCATCACCGGATACCGGCAGTTCTGCAGGCACGTCGACATCCCGAAATACGGCGAGTTCGCGCACAAGCTCCGCGAGCAGGGCGTTTACTTCACCGGTAACAAGATCCTGCACAACGTGGCCTGCACGGCGCACACGCAGGCGGACATCGACCAGTCGATCGAAGCCGCCGGCATTGCCCTCGAGCAGATCAAAGCCGGAAAGTGAGGAGCGCGGCGGGGCGCTGAAGCGGGAGCGAGGATGCAAGCTGTTTTCTACCACGAGGGGCACCAGGCCCATAACCCCAAGATGTGGTTCTACCGGGGTGTGGCGCAGCAGAGTCGCGAGGTGCCGGAGCGGGCCCTGGCGATCAAGTCCGCGCTCACCGCGGCCGGCTACCAGGTCACGGCCCCGCTGGATTTCGGGCGCAAGCCCCTCGAGCGCGTGCACACCGAGCGCTACCTCAAGTTCCTGGAAGTGGCCTACGAAGACTGGATCAGGCTCGAAGGCACCGGCCCTGAGGTAGTGGCCAACATGTTCCCCATCGGCAAGGACCCCGGCTACCCGGAGATCATTTCCGGGCGTGCGGGGTTTCACATGGAAGACCTGTCCTGCCCGATCAACGCCGGAACCTGGCGTGCCGCCTATGGCTCGGCCCAGTCGGCGCTGGCCGCGGCGGATGCGGTCATCCACGGCAACGGTGTGACACGGGCGTTCGGCCTGTGCCGGCCGCCCGGGCACCATGCCTTCGCCGAGCGCGCGGCAGGCTACTGCTATCTGAACAACGCGGCGATCGCCGCCCAATACTTCCGCGACCATGGGGCGGCGCGCGTCTCGATCCTGGACGTCGATGTTCACCACGGCAACGGTAGCCAGGACATCTTCTACGATCGCGGGGACGTGCAGTTCGTCTCGCTGCACGGGGACCCGGCGAACTTCTCGCCTTTCTTCTGGGGCTACAAGAATCAGACGGGGCGGGGCGAGGGCGAAGGCGCCACGGTGAATTTCCCCTTGCCGCTCGGGGTGAGTGAAGCCGACTACCTCGCCACGCTGACGATTGCGCTAAAGGCGGTCCAGGCGTTCGGCCCGGACGCGCTGGTGATCTCGCTGGGGCTCGATACCTTTGTCGGCGATCCGTACGCCGCCTTCAGGATCACCACGGCGGGCTACGGCCGCATCGCGGCGATGATCTACGCGCTGACGAAGCCCAGCGTCGCGGTGCTCGAGGGGGGCTATCTCTGCCCCGAACTGGGCAAGAACCTGGTGACGTTCCTAAATGCTTAACCAGCGCGCGCAGACGCTCACTGCAGCTCGTCAGTCATTGGAAGATTGCGCGCACTTCGGGGGTTCGCATGGGCGCTAGCGATCGGTACGCCATCCTGTTTGAGCCGCTCAGAGTCGGGCCAAAGACCATGCGCAACCGCTTCTACAAGGTCCCGCACTGCACCGGCTTCGGCGCCGAGCGCCCGGGCGCGCAGGCCGCGATCCGCGGCATGGCCGCAGAGGGCGGCTGGGCGGTCGTCAATACCGAGTCGTGCTCGGTGCACCCGTCGAGCGATGAGTTCCCGCTCGCCAGTGGTCGCATGTGGGACGAGGACGATGCCAACAACTATGGCCTGATGGTTCGCGAAGCCCACAGGCACGGCGCGCTGGTGGGGATCGAGCTCGATCACGGCGGCTGTCACATGACCAACTTCGAAAGCCGCCAGCGTGTCGGCAGTGTCTCCGGTACCAACAGCGACTTCAATTTCTTCATGGGGTGCTACGAGCTCAGCGCTCCCGAGATTCACGACATCCAGGGCTACTACGTGGCGGCGGCGGTCCGTGCTGCGAACGTGGGCTTCGATCTCATCAACGTCTACGGCGGCCACACGCATTCCCTGCCGCAGCTCTTCCTGGATCCTTTCTACAACAAGCGCAGCGACGAATACGGGGGGAGCCTCGAGAACCGAGCGCGCTTCTGGCTGGAGACCATCGCCAAGGTGCGCGCCGCGGTGGGAGAGCGGTGCGCGGTGGTGTCGCGCATCGGCATTGAGACATTTCGCCCAGGGGGACTCGCCATCGAGGACACCCTGCAGTTCATCCGCTGGGCCGATCCGATGATCGACCTGTGGGACGTGCAGGTGGGTGATATTTTTGCCGACCTGCCGACGTCGCGCTTTGCCGCCAGCAGCTATCAGACTCCCTGGCTCAAACAGGTGCGCGCCAGTACCTCAAAGCCGATCGTGGGCGTGGGGCGCTTTACGGATCCCGACATGATGGTCGCGCTGGTAAAGGGCGGCGTCCTCGATTGCATCGGCGCTGCCCGCCCCTCGATCGCCGATCCCTTCATCCCCAACAAGATCCGCGAGGGTCGGCTGGACGACATCCGCGAGTGCATCGGCTGCAACATGTGCATCGGTCGATTCGGGCAGAGCTCTCTCATCATCTGCACGCAGAACCCGACCATCGGCGAGGAGTATCGCCGCGGCTGGCACCCGGAGCAGTATTCCCGGGCAGCGAACGCTGACAGCGAGGTCCTGATCGTTGGAGCGGGTCCCGCGGGGCTCGAGTGCGCGCACATACTGGGCAAGCGGCAACTGAAAAAAGTCTACCTGGCCGACAGTGCGAAACAGCTGGGTGGATCTCTCCGTGGCATCTGTTCTCTTCCCGGGCAGGCGGAATGGCGTCGGGTGGTCGCCTACCGGGAAGGGCAAATCCAGAAGATGTCCAACGTCGAGCTGCTGCTTGGTCACGAGCTGACTCCCGACGAAGTCCTGGAGTCCGGTATCGAGACCGTAGTGGTGGCCACGGGCTCACACTGGGCTGGCGATGGGCTGAACCACATGACGCACGGGTCCATCCCGGGGGCATCCGCGGCGGCTCACCCCGCCGTGCTGACGCCCGACCAGATCATGGACCACAGCAAGGCAGTGCCGCCGGGTCCCGTGGTTCTTTACGACACCGATGGCTATTACATGGCCGCATCGCTGGCTGAGAAGTTCGTGAAAGATGGACGAGACGTCAGCATCGTGACCCCCCACCCGGATGCGGCGCATTACATGAAATTCACCACCGAGCTCATGAGGATGAACAAGCATCTGCGAGAGCTTGGTATTCACATCAAGCTAAGCACTG
>Ga0307471_100000405_pt1 | contig 22002 bp, 16 predicted proteins | sample atmos_gasesAM3C__2_FD_204566 | JGI IMG/M metagenome (GOLD analysis project Ga0307471, IMG submission 204566) | Hardwood forest soil microbial communities from Morgan-Monroe State Forest, Indiana, United States - atmos_gasesAM3C_515 | ecosystem: Environmental > Terrestrial > Soil > Temperate...
TGCGGCCGCGGTTGTCGACCTTGTCGCGGTCCTCTGCGGCGGGCGGCTCGATGACGTCGAGCGTGCGCTGATCGACAGCGCGGCGCGCGACGCCTGCGCGCGTGCAAGCTGCGAACGGCGCATCCCATTGCTCGCCGACTGTCTTCCTGCGCTGGAAGCGTCCGCACCACGGGTGGCCACCGTGGTGCGGCGCTTTTGCACCGGTGCGCTCGGCGAGCTCTTCAACCGCGAGACCTCGGTTCGCATCGACAGGGGGATCTGCGCGATCTCCCTTCAGGACATGCCTGAGGAACACGTCGGCGCCGCGACCCTGATACTCGCGCGATGGCTGTGGGACCTGGTGCGGCGCGATCGACGCCGGCGGCACATCGTGTTCGACGAGGTGGGCTCGCTCTGTGCGCACCCGCCACTGCGCACGCTGCTGGTGCAGCTGGCCAGACGCTGCCGCAAGCACGGAGCGTCGCTCGTGGTTGCCACGCAGAACGCCCAGGATCTCCTGGGCACCGACGAAGGGCGTGTGGTTGCGACGAACTGCGCCATCGTCCTGCTCGGCGGGCACCGCGCCGCGGAGACCTCGCTGATGGAGCGCGCCTACGGTCTGACGGAGGCCCAGCGGCACGCACTGGAGACATCGCCGCGCGGCGAGTTCCTGCTCATGGCGGGCAACAAGCGGGTCGAGATCCGCGTCGACGTGCCCGACCTGCACCGGTCGATCCTTCCGGGAGCCCCTTGACGCCGGACGGGGTCGGTCTCAAGATATGGGGGCTCCCAGGCGAGCGGACCCCAACATGTGGGATAATGTGACGTCGAGCTGGTTCAGGCTGCGGTGTCCGACCGACCGGGTGCAGTCTCAGTAAACGTCTCAGCAACGGCAGCGCCAACTCGGCAGTTTGAGGTCATGAGCGTGGAATCCAGTGTCTCCCCGACCCCGCCGCAGGACCCTCACGACGTCGCAGCAGCCGGCCCGGGGGCCCGGAGATCGGCGCGGCGCAACGGCCACGAAGGAGCTCAGCAGCCCGCGGCGACCGTCGAATTGAGCGGTCAGGGCCTGCGGATCGAGCGCCGTTTCACCCGAGAGGGCGTCCACCCGTTCGACGAGGTCACGTGGGAGAAGCGCACCGCGTCGATCGCGAACGAGAAGGGCGAGACGGTGTTCGAGCAGACCGACTGCGACGTGCCGGCGAGCTGGTCGCAGATGGCGACGAACGTCGTCGTCAGCAAGTACTTCCGCGGTCCACTGGGTACCCCGAGGCGCGAGACGAGCGTCAAGCAGGTGATCTCGAGAGTCGCCGACACGATCGCCGGCTGGGGTCGTGCCGGCGGCTACTTCGCAAGTGAGGCGGACGCGCAGGCCTTCCAGGACGAGCTCACCCACCTGATCCTGCATCAGAAGATGAGTTTCAACAGCCCGGTGTGGTTCAACATCGGCGTCGCGGGATCGAAGAATCAAGCGAGCGCGTGCTTTATCAACAGCGTCGACGACACCATGGACTCGATCCTCACGCTGGCGAAGACCGAGGGCATGCTCTTCAAGTACGGCAGCGGGACCGGGACCAACCTCTCGACCATCCGCTCGTCGCAGGAGTCGCTCGCAGGGGGCGGCACCGCCAGCGGTCCGGTGTCCTTCATGAAGGGCTTCGACGCGTTCGCCGGTGTCATCAAGAGCGGCGGCACGACGCGACGCGCGGCAAAGATGGTCATCCTCAACGCCGATCACCCCGACATCGAAGAGTTCATCACCTGCAAGGTGAGCGAGGAACGCAAGGCGTGGAGCCTCATCGCGTCCGGCTACGACAGCTCGTTCACCGGCGAGGCGTATTCCTCGGTCTTCTTCCAGAACAGCAACAACTCCGTGCGCGTCACGGACGAGTTCATGCGTGCCGTGCTCGAGGATCGCGAGTGGCATCTGCGCGCGGTGACGGACCCGAGCCGGATCCTCAAGACGGTCAAGGCACGCGACCTGATGCGATTGATGGCGGAGTCGGCGTGGCAGTGCGGCGACCCCGGCATGCAGTACGACACGACGATCAACGACTGGCATACATCGTCGAACACCGGACGTATCAATGCGAGTAACCCGTGCTTTCCTGGAGACGCGCGGGTGCATACGACTGCTGGGTTGATCCGGTTCGCCGACCTGTTTGACCGTGCTGCCCGCGGCGAGCGTTTCCGCGTGTATACGCATCGCGTGACAGCGGCGGAGCCAGGGGACGGAGTCTTGGAGTCGGAGCCGTTGATGCTCATGCGCACCGGCATCAAGTCCGTCGTGAAGCTCACGTTCTCAGACGGCCATCAGCTCCGCTGCACTCCCAATCACCGGCTCTGGACTCTGAACCGCGGGTACGTCGCGGCCCAAGACCTGTCCGTCGACGACGACGTGCTGTTCACGACGCACGCCGCTGGCGAGGCGCTGGCTAGTGCTGCTTCTATGATAGATGGCGGCCACCGTCGGGATGGTTCAAACTCCTCAACGGCAACCCACCTTGCACCGGCGGATGAGTTGGAATGGGGCGTGCGCCTCGTCTCTCGAGAGGACCAGGGTGAGGAGCAGGTCTACAACCTCACCGAGCCGATCCACCACTCCTACATCGTCGACGGATTCGTGGTCGCCAACTGCAGCGAGTTCATGTATCTCGACGACACCAGCTGCAACCTCGCCTCGATCAACCTGACTCGCTTCGTCAACGACGACGGCACCTTCGACATCAACTCATATCGTCACGCGATTCACATCACGATCACGGCACAGGAGATCCTGGTCAGCAACGCGTCCTATCCGACCGAGAAGATCACGCGCAACAGTGAGGACTTCCGCCCACTCGGGCTCGGGTACGCGAACCTGGGAGCGCTGCTGATGGCCCGCGGGGTGCCGTACGACTCGCAAGAGGGACGCGATCTCGCCGCATGCCTGACTGCAATCCTCACGGGAGAGGCGTACGCGCAGTCGGCACGAGTGGCACGTGAGATCGGCCCCTTCAACGGTTACGCGGTCAACCGCCAGCCGATGCTTCGGGTCATCGGCAAGCATCGGGAGGCCGCGTACCACATCCCGTCGGAGGGGCTGGAGCCGGAGCTCATCGCCGCGTCACGCCACGCGTGGGACGAGGCGCACGAGCTGGGTGCGCGGCACGGGTACCGCAACGCGCAAGCGACCGTGCTCGCACCAACCGGCACCATCAGCTTCATGCTCGACTGCGACACCACGGGTGTCGAACCCGATATCGCGCTCGTCAAGTACAAGAAGCTGGTGGGCGGCGGGATGCTGAAGATGGTGAACAACACCATCCCGCTCGCGCTGCGGCGGCTCGGATACGGTGACACCGCGGTCGCCGAAATCGTCGCCCACATCGACGCGAACGACACCATCGAAGGCGCGCCGCACCTGCGCGACGAGGACCTCGCGGTCTTCGACTGCGCCTTCACGCCGCAGCACGGCTCTCGCTCGATCGACTGGCGGGGCCACGTGCGAATGATGGCCGCGGTGCAACCCTTCATCAGCGGCGCCATCTCGAAGACCGTGAACATGCCCACCGAGTCGACGGTCGAGGACGTCGAGCAGGCGTACCTCGACGCGTGGAAGCAGGGTCTCAAGGCGATCGCCATCTATCGCGATGGCAGCAAGCGCAGCCAGCCGCTGGCGACCAGCATCGACAAGACGACGGGTAAGACCACCACGGTGGTCGAGCGGCCGCTGCGCAAGCGCCTTCCCGCGGAGCGCACCGCGCTCACGCATCGTTTCGAGGTCGGCGGCCACGAGGGCTACATCACCGTCGGCCTCTACGAAGACGGTACGCCCGGCGAGATCTTCCTGCGCATGGCAAAGGAGGGTTCGACCGTCAGTGGGTTGATGGACTCGTTCGCGACCGCGGTGTCGCTCGCGCTGCAGTACGGCGTGCCACTGCCGGCTCTGGTGGACAAGTTCTCGCACACCCGCTTCGACCCCCAGGGCTTCACGAAAAACCCAGAGATCCCGATCGCCAAGTCGGTGATGGACTACATCTTCCGCTGGCTCGCATCGCGTTTCCTCTCTGTGGAGGAGCGCGACCGGCTCGGCATCATCCGCCGCGAACCGGACGGGACGGCGTCTGCACCCGCTGCCCCGGCCACTCCTCTGCCGCTGGCGCCAACGACAGTCGCCGGTCTGCCCGGCGCATTCGTCAACCAGGAAGACGCCCCCACGTGCAGCGAATGCGGGAGTCTCATGGTGCGAAACGGCGCCTGCTACAAGTGCCACAACTGCGGAGCTACCAGCGGTTGCAGCTGATCTAGCTCTGCGCGCCAACCCTCCCCCTCTCGCCCGGCCGGGCCGTCGCCTCCGGCGGCCCGGCCCCTCGTTTGGGAGACCCGACCGCGCGGCTCGCGTCTCTACCCCAATCGAACGGCGCCGATAGCGCTCTCTTCGATGCTCGCGATGTACATCGTCCCGCCGTGCTCGCACACGCCCGTCACCGCGTGGTACGTGTCGCCAGAGCGTTGCAGGTCGCGCACGATCTTGCCGCGCTCGTCGACTCCCAGTACCCACGCCGTACGCGCCACCTGCGGCTGCAGCCGCTGCGGCGTCGCCCACACAACCTTGCGGATCCAGCCCGGCCGTGCGAGCAGCCGGTCGAGGAGCGGGTCGCGCGGCGCAAACATCGCCACCAGGATCGACCCGTCGCTCCCCCTGCCCAGGTTGTCGGGAAAGCCCGGGAGGTTGTCAACCAGCGTGTCGCTGCGACCGGCGTTCGCGCCGCGCAGCCAGATCCGGGTGAGCCTGTAACCCCCGGTTTCCGCGACGACGAGGAAGGACTCGTCGCTCGAGAGCGCGAGCCCGTTGGCAAAGTCCAAGCCGTCAAGCAGCACGTCTACGTGCCCGGCTGCATCGCGACGCATGACTCGCCCCGTGCTCGAGTGCTCGAGGAAGTCGGCGCGATAGTGAGCGAGGGGAAACCGGCGCGACGACTCGCTGAAGTAGATGGTCCCGTCGGTTGCGCGCACCGCGTTGCTGCAGTATGAGAGGCCGAGTGCGCCACCGCGGTCGACCAATACCTCGACCGTGGCACGTTCTGGATCGATCTCGAGCAGCTGACCGTCAGCGTTGCACACCAGCACACCGCCACCGGGCAGCGCTTCGAGCCCGAGCGGACGTCCGGGGATGCGCGCGACGGTCTCGATCGTGTTCTGCCCCGGCGTCAGGCGCAGGATGCGGCCGTCTTCGATGCCGGTGAGGATTCGCCCCAGCTCGTCGACGACCACGTCCTCCGGTCCCGATCCGGGCAGCTCGACCCGGCGTACCGGGGGCATTGGTGGCTCACTCTGAGCGACCCGCGCGCGCGCCGGCATCTGCGGCGGGTGCCAGCGTTGAGGCGAGATCGATGGCTTGTTCATTTCGCGTGAGGCGAGTCGTTCCACCGAAGCAGCGCCGTCCAATCATGCTCATAGCCGAGAGTCGACGGCGCCGCGGGTCCGAGGAGAAAATGCTGTCCCGCAGTCGCGTTCATGTCGAGCCAGCGGGCGGTGAGGATGCGCAGCAGGTGACCATGGCTGAAGGCGAGCACGTCCCCGTCGAACGAGCGGAAGCGACCGATCGCGCGTTCTGCACGCCGCGCGACCTGGTCGATCGACTCGCCGCCCGGACAGCCGTCACGCCACAGCACCCAGCCAGGGCGTTCGTGGCGGATCTCGGCGCTGGTTCGTCCGTCGTAGTCACCGTAGTCCCACTCCTGGAGATCCGGGTCGATGATCACGTCGTCGACGAATCCTGCGAGCCTCGCCGTCGCGAGCGCGCGCTGCAGCGGGCTCGAAAACACGGCCGCAAAGTCCCACCCGGCGAGCGTCGAGCGCAGTTCTCGCGCCTGCCGTTCGCCATGTTCGGTGAGCGGTAGGTCGGTGCGGCCGGTATGGCGCCCGTCGCGGCTCCACTCCGTCTCACCGTGGCGGGTCACCACGACTTGCTGCGGCGGCACGGCGGATGATCCTACTCGCGGAAACGCGCCCCGCCTACGCGCCTGCCGACGGCTGCGACTGTTGTGCCCTCGCGCGGCCTGACCTCCACAGCGTCGCCGCCAGGTCAGCGGCGACCGCGTCTGGGTCGTGGCGGCTCTGGTCCACCCAGTAGAGGCAGCGGAGCACGGTCGCCTCGCCATCCAGCTGCGGCTGCACCACCGCCGACGGACGGCGCGCCACGGCTTCCGCATGCTCGAGGATCGTGCGGGCCTCGCGCATCGCCTGCTCGACATCGGTGTCGGGCTGCAGGCGAATCGACAGCGAGAACTGGCGAAGGCTGAAGCTGCTCTCGTTGACGACGGCGTTGTTGAACGCCATCAGGTTGGGCAGGATGGCCAGCTTGCCGTCAGGCGTGTGCAGTGTCGTCGTCCGCAGCGTGATGCTCTGCACCGTTCCCGCCTGCTCCTCGACGGTGATGAAGTCACCGATGCGAAACGGATGCTCCAGCAGCAGGAAGATCCCCGCGAGCAGGTTGCGCAGCAGGTCCTGCAGCGCCAGCCCGATCGCCACCGTGCCCAGGCCCGCGACAGTGAGCAGCACCGCGATGTTGACGCCGGCCGCGACCAGCGCGCTGAGCACCGCCACTACCAAGGTGACCGCGGTGACCACGTTGTGCACGAGCGCCTGCACCTGGGGGTCGGTGTTGGCGGTGCGCATCGCGGCGTCGACGAAGCGCCGCAGCACCCGCCCCACGAGATACAGGACGAGCAGGACCGCGAACGGACCGACCAGGCGCTCTACGAGCGGGCCGAAGAAACCGGTCGGATCGTGCCGGTTGATCGACGTGCAAACTCCGTCGAAGAAATACGCTGAATCGCACGAGAAGTCGGCGAGCACCCCGGAATGCTAGAGCGCTGCGGCAACGGCTGGGAGCGCCGCGCCGGCGGGTGGGACAACCAGACCTCTCGGCAGGGGGTGATCAACGGAGGCGCGCCGGACGTTCTCGGTGCTCCATGCGCGCCGAGTTGTCAGCGACGGAGCGCCCCCTGAAAGCGGCTCCGCCGAATTTGCGCAACACGTGGGCGCTCCGATCGCGTGCCCCCGCGAGAGGTCTGGTTGTCCCACCCGCCTCGACGCGCCGCGATCAGCCTTCCGAGCTGCCCTCGCCTTCCGTGGGCGCAGCCTCTCCTTCGGCCGGAGCCTCTTCGGCGACCTCGGCAGCGACCTCCTCTTCCTCTTCGGCCAGCACGCGCAGCGGCGCGATCTTCACCACCAGCTCGTCGGGATCGACGCCGTGGAGGAGCGCGACGCCCTCGGGTAGCGGCACATCGCGGAGGTGTACGCCCTCGTCGATCGCACTCAGGCCGCTGACGTCGACGGTCAGCTGGGCGGGGATGTCGCCGGGGAGGCACTCGATCTTCACGGTGGTCATCGTCTGCTGCAGGACGCCGATCTTGAGATCGGTCACCGCAGGTGCCTCGCCGACGGGAACGATCGCGATGTCGACGGTGAGCTTCTCGCGCAGGTTCACGGCGAAGAAGTCCGCGTGCAACGGCCGCGCGGAGCGCGGGTCGATCTGCAGCTCGCGAATCAGCACCTTGCGCGCACGCGCACCGTCGACGGCGAGATCGACGAGGTGCGTCCGTCCGGCGCGATGCCACACCTTCGCCAGGGCGCGCGCCTCGGTGGCGATTGCAACCGGTTGCACGTTGTGCCCGTAGAGCACGGCGGGTACCTGGCCCGCGCGGCGCAACTGGTGGACGTGCTTCCGCCTGGCGTCGCGATGCGTCGCGGTCAATTCAAGGGCGGTCGCCATGGCTCGGACTCTACCGGCTCGCCGCCGGCACGCGGTTCAGCGACCCGATACGGTCGTCTCCGCGCCGAAGCGCTCCTTCACGTAGCGCACCGCCTCGTCGAGCGACGTCCCAGGCGTGAACACCTTGTCGACGCCGATCTTCTCGAGCGCGGCGACGTCTGTCTCGGGGATGATGCCGCCCCCGAAGACCACGATGTCAGCCGCGCCACGTTCGCGCAGCAGCCTGATGATCTCGGGAAAGAGCGTCATGTGCGCGCCGCTCAGCAGGCTGATGCCGACCCCGTCCACGTCTTCCTGGATCGCGGCCTGCACCACCATCTCGGGCGTCTGGTGCAGCCCCGTATAGATCACCTCCACTCCCGCATCGCGGAGCGCGCGAGAGATCACCTTGATCCCGCGATCGTGACCGTCCAGCCCGACCTTGGCGGTGAGGATGCGGATCTTCCGCGCCTGTGCGCTCATTGATGTGATCTTAGGCTGAGCGAATTCAGATCGCGTGACCGGCGGTTGAGCTGATGGCCAGTCCGCACTCGGTGAGACGGTGAGCGATCGCGATCGCGGACTCCGCGTGCGGCACCTCGTGACTGCGAGCCGGATCCACGCCGATCAGGCCGTCGCGCGCACCAGCGAGGGCGCCGGCCAGGCCGATGGCGACGGGAGGCATCTCGCCGGCCGCGGCGACGACGCCGTCAATGCCCTCGGCTCGATCGAGCGCCGAGATCGCCGCCTGCAGGATTCCCCCAGGGTCGTCGGTCGACAGAGAGGCCGGATCGTCGGGAATCCTCAAACGGTCCAGCAGCGCGTATGGGGCATCCTCGAGCAGCGACTGACGCAGCCGGACCAGCGCGGTGGCGAGGTCGAAGCGGAGCAGATCGGCCACCAGAATGGCGGCGGCCACCGCCGCGATCGCGGTTCCCTCATCCGCCCCGGCCAGACCCACACAGAGGTAGGCGTCCCGGCGGAGGCGCGGTCGGTCCAGGGGGGTCAGCAGTCCGAACGGCAGGCCGCGAAGCAACAGCCCAGCGCTGCCACTTCGCGACGGCCGCTCCAAACCGCGGCGGAGCAGGTCCTCGGTATCGAAGCCACAGGTTGCGGCGACAGATTCGGCCACGCCGAGCAGGTCTGCGGCCCCTGCCGCGGCACCCGCGGCGAACTCCCCGACGCACACGCCGAAGAGCGCGCCCTCGATCCGCTGCGCGCCGTCGCTCAGTGATTCCACGGCGGCAACGCTATCCTTTCGCGCGATGGCACTGTCTGTGCGCAAGGCGAGCCGGATCGGCATCGATCGGCTCGCGCCGGCGACGAGGGTCGTGGCGCGCCTCCTCAACGAGCAGGTCCCGTACGGGTCGCCCCGGCATCCGCTGGTCCCGGCCGCCGTCCGCGTAGAGCGCAGCCGGGTGCGAAACGGCCAGGGTGACGTCGGCGATCAAACAGCGCTCACGCTGTGGTTCGGCGAGGGCCCCCAGCTGCCGGCGGCGACGCTCGGCGGACGCGTGCCGCGCGCCGTTGCCAGAACGGCGCTGGCCATGGCGGCGGCGGCGGCATTCGGCGCCATGGCCGCCATCGCGACCCAGCGCGAGGCCGAGCGAGTCGAGATGGAAGCGGCGCCGCGCCGGCTCGAGGGCCGCTCCCGGGCTACTCCATAAGCCAGGGCAGGACCAGGGTCCCCGCTTTTCTGGCCGGCCGCGGCGCGGTTCTGACCGACTCGCCGTCGTAGACGAGGACCTCACTCGAGCACGGGTTCATCGCCTCGCGCCACTCCCGGCGGACACGGCGGTCGAAGCGCGCAGCGGCGGGGAGGCCAGCCGCGAGCACGTACGCCACGCCACGATCGGGTGCCCCGAGGAGCACGTCGCCACCGGCGAGCGTGCGCAGCGCCTCGAGCACCGCAGGCACGAGCAGAATGCTCCCCTGGAACAGCGGGTCGCCGGCGACGCGCCAGCCGTCGGACGGGACTCGGTCCGCACGCCGGATGCGCCCGACCAGCCGCTCGAAATGGCGCTCGGTGTTGACGTCAGCGACGGCGCGCACAGCGTCATCGTTCAGGCCGGCCGCTTCCCATTCCTGACGCGGCACACCGCGCATGATCGACCCGGGCAGCGCCTCGGCGATGAATCCCACCATGGTCGCGCCGACGCGCACCGACATCAGGTCCGCGGCGCGGGCCATCTCGGCAATCGATGCTGCGTTGCGCACGCACCAGAGCAGGCGCGAGGTCGACAGACCGGCGGGGTCAGGGGACGTCAGCTGCTTCTCGACGGACGCGACGAAGGACGCGATGAGCCCCGGTGCGTTCGCCGGGTCGCGCGTGCAGGCCTGGTGCAGCGGCGCGAGCGGCAACGACGTCTCGACGCCGGGCCCCGTCACGCGAAGCCTGAAGCGGTCTCCATCCACCTCGACGGTGGCACCGCCGTATCGCGACGCGATCTGCAGGCGCATGCGCTCCGCGAAGGCGTATCGGTCGTCGAGAGCGCCGTTCGTGGGCATGGCACAGAGCGCGCCCTATTGCGTGGCGGCCACGAGACGGCGGCGCAGCGTGTCGATCACCGCGGTCACGCCCTCCCGGCGAACCTGCTGGGCAGGTACGCGGCCCCACAGATAGAGGAAGACGTCCTCGGGGTCGCCGCTCACCGACGCGTCGACGTCGAACCCGGCTGTTCCCGGTTCCACTCGGGCGGCCTGCGATTCCAACAGCACCTTCCACTCGACGTCGCCGGAGCGAACGGCCACCGAGCCGAGCCGGTCCGACGGAACTGCGGGGTACTCCTCAGACGTGAGGAAGACCTGGAGGACCTCGTCGATGCCATCGACCGCGAGCGCGACATCCACAGGTGACTGGACCCCGCGTGCCGACTCGACGTCGACGCGGTGCACGACGGTCTCCAGCGCCATCCGCCGCGACCAGAATCCGATCGTCTGGTCCGGCGGCCACCATGTGTACGACGCATCGTGCTGATCGCGGGACGCCAGCTCGTCCAGCAGCGCCGCGTGCGATTCGTTGAACCAGGCGAGCAGGTCCTGCCACCGCGAGGGCTCCCGCTCCCACTCGCCGTCGAGCGGCCGGCGCTGCAGGCGGATCGCCGCGATCTTGTGCAAGTACACGGAGCCCGTGTGCTTCACGACCTCACGAACGTTCCAGCCGGGACAAGCGGGGACTGCGTGCTCGAGCCCATCGCTCGCGGCCTGCGCGAGCAGCCGGCCGTCGGCGCGGATCTTGTCGATGTACGCAGTGTGTTCCAGCCGCGTCATGCCGCCCGTCGTTTGGACGTCACGTAGTCGACGAGCACGTAGTCACCGAGGCGGTCCGGGCTGATGAAGAATGCGCGGCCACGATTGAGCCGGGTCATCTGGTTGACGAACTGCACCAGATGATGGTTGGACTCGAGCATGAAGGTGTTGATGACGATATGCTCGCGCGTGCAGCGTTTCACCTCGAGCAGCGTCTTGTGGAACGTCTCGGGCAGTGGCGGGTAGAAGAAGACCGGGCGCCCGTTCTCGATGTGCGCGGTGGGCTCGCCGTCACTGACGATGATGATCTGTTTGTTGTCTCCAGGGTCGCGCGCCAGCAGGCGGCGCGCCAGCATCAGCCCGTGCTGCATGTTGGTGCCGTACACGTACTCGTTCACCGACAGGTGCGGCAGTGCCGCGGGGCTGATCTCGCGGGCGAGATCGCTGAAACCGATGATGTGGAGCGAGTCTCGCGGGTAGCTGCCGCGGATCAATGAGTCGAGCGCGAGCGCCACCTTCTTCGCGGCGTAGAAATACCCGCGCAGCGGCATGCTGCGGCTCATGTCGAGCATGAGCACCGTGGCCGAGCGCGTCAGGGTGTCGGTGCGGTGGACGACGAAGTCATCCGGGGCAAGCCGCGGGATCGACGTGGCGCGCTCGGCGGAATCGGCGGCCTCACGCTGGACCGCGTTCATCACGGTCTCCTCGACGTTGAGGTCGAACACGTCGCCGAATTCGTATGCCTTGCTCTCCTCGGACCGATCAGATCCCTGTCCCCGTTGCGAGATCGGATGGTCACCGAAGCGATCCCGTCGCAACCGGGCGAAGAGGTCGCCGAGCGCTTTCTGACCGATTCGGCGCATGCCTCGCGCCGTCAGCCGCATGCCATCGGCGTCACCCTCGATGAGGCCACGCCGCTGCAGCTCTTCGGTCATCTGGTGCATGCGATCGAGGTCGCGGGCGGCCTCCTCTCCGAGCAGCTCGCTCAGCGCGTCGCGGCTCTCTTCGTCGAGCTGCTCGCCCCGGTAGACGCCGCGCAGCGAACGCTCCAACTCCTCGATCGACTGGAGGCGGCCCATCAGCCGCATCGCCTCGTCGAGCGGAAGCTGTTCGCTCCCGAAGAAGGGATAGCGCGAACCGAGGTGGCGACGGTCGGACAGCAACTCCAGTCCACCCATCAACTCGGCGAGCTGCGCCTGCAGATCGGGGTCGCCAAACGTCGACGCGACCAGCTCAGCGAGGTTGCGACGCATTTCCGGGGAGAGCGACTGCATCAGCGAGTCCATGCGAGCCATCTGCCGGCGCAGCTGCTCCAGGAACTCGTCGAAGGTCTGGGGGGCATCCGGGAACAGCCGTCCCCAGCGTTCGAGGAACTGCTCGTAGTTGTGCTGCAGCTGCGCCTCGGGAACGCCCTCGAGCTTCTGCCGCACCAGCGCGTTGAGGTCGCGCACCATGTCGCGCATCACATCCATGTCCTGTTGCGACATGGTCTGGAGCTGCTGCGTCATCTCCTTGAAGTACGTGTCGACCACGCCCTGCTTGATCTCGTCGAGCAGCCGCTGGAACGCCTGCTCCGCGCGCGAGTCCATGAACTCATAGCCCTGCAGCTCGCGGATCGCCGCGCCGGATTCGCGCGGCAGCGAGTCGAGTTGCTCCTTGCGCTTCGCCGCAACCTTCTCGAGGATGCGTCGCGCCTGCTCGTTGGTCGCGTCCTGCAGGCGCTCGTCGATGCCGGAGCGCTCGAGGCGCAACACATGGTCGAGCTTCTCCTCGATGTCCTTGAAGACACCGTCGAGGCTGTAGCGCTCGAGCTGCTCCTGGCGCCGGCGGCGCAAGCGCTCCATCAACTCCTCGAGGCCCGCCGACCGGCGGCCCTGGCGATCGCGCCAACCCTGGCTGAGGAGCCGCCGCAGCGCGGTCTCGAAGTCCCACCCGTGGAAGACGTCCTCGCTGAGGCGGTCGAAGAGCGCGTCCGCGTCATCGCCGAGCGGATCCTGCGTCCCGTCCCAGGCGCTGAATCGATGCAGTCGGGGGGACACCACACGGGGGGACACCCCCCATGCACCCCCCTCCTTATCCTCCATACACGGCGCTTCCGTCGAGCGCGGTCTTGTTCAGCCGCTTGCCCAGGTGCAGGCCCTCGAGGATGAACTCGAGGACGGCGACCCTGGAGGCGTCGGTGTCGGGCTCGTCAACCTTCTGCCGCGCACGATCGATCCCGGGGAGCTCACCCAAAGCCTGCGTGTACGCAGAGGCCGGCAGTTGATCACTCACCTCGACCGTGAAGCCGCCGCGTTCGAACCGCTGCACGAGCTCGCTGAACTCCTGTGCGGTGAAGTGGCGGCGGAAGACCGTGTTGCACGCGGTCTTCAGCAGCTTCTCGAGCACCGCGTCGTCGTCGCTCTCCTCCCAGGTCTCGAGCTCGATCTTGCCGGCAGTCGACGGGATCAATGAGGAGAGGTCGCTGACTCGGGCTACAGCCTCGCGCTCGCCCGTGCGCAGCGCGCGACGTAGCGCGTTGCTCACGAGGTTCTCGTAGTTGGCGATGCTGACGCGCACCGACACACCGCTGCGCTGGTTCACCTGGGGGTGGCGGCGGGCAACGTGTGAGATCTCGGCCACGATCTCCTTCATGTACGACGGGACGTGCACCGGAACGGGCATGTCATCGAACACCGTGCGCTCCTGCTCGGCGATGGCGATCTCGTGGTCGAGCGTGCGCGGGTAGTGCGTCCGCACCTGCGTGCCGAAGCGGTCCTTCAGCGGCGTGATGATCCGTCCGCGGTTGGTGTAGTCCTCGGGGTTCGCTGTGGCGACGACGTAGACGTCGAGCGGCAGCCGCAGCCGGTATCCCCGGATCTGCACGTCACGCTCTTCGATGATGTTGAGCAGTCCGACCTGAATGCGTTCGGCGAGGTCGGGCAGCTCGTTGATGGCGAAGATGCCGCGATTGGTGCGCGGGATCAGGCCGTAGTGGATGGTCAGCTCGTCGCTCAGGTAGCGACCCTCGGCCACACGGATCGGATCGACTTCGCCGATCAGGTCGGCGATGGACGTGTCCGGCGTGGCGAGCTTCTCGCTGTAGCGCTGCTCCGGACCGAGCCAGGCGATCGGGGTGCGGTCGCCGGACTCGGCGACGAGGTCGCGACAGCGACGGCAGATCGGACTGTACGGCGAGTCGTTGATCTCGCACCCGGCGATGGCGGGGATCCGTTCGTCGAGCAGCGATGTCAGTGCGCGGATCAACCGCGACTTCGCCTGGCCACGCTCACCAAGCAGCACGAGGTCCTGGCCTCCGATGATCGCGTTCTCGATCTGCGGGATGACCGAGTCGTCGTAGCCGAGGATCCCCGGGAAGAGCTCCTCTCCGGTCGAGAGCCTGTGGATCAGGTTGCGGCGCAGCTCCGCCTTGACCGGAAGGACCCGGTACTCCGCGCGGCGGAGATCCCCGAGCGTCAGTGGAAGGTCAGCCACCACCTCAGCCTACACCGCTGCGGCGATGCGGCAGGGCTTGACGGTCGGGCGCTCAGGCGACTGGAATCTCGGGCCGCTCCGCGGCGCGGCTGCGCCGGATGCGGGACGCCTCGCGCGCCGTGTCGACGAAACGATGCGCGATCTCGGGTTCCTGGCCGAAGTGCAGATGCACGAACGACGCCACGATGTTGCCGCTGATCCAGCCCTCGCAGCCCAGCGGTTCGCCGTACGAGTCGTGCATCGAGTAGGCGGGATTCAGTGATTCGGTGCCCGAACGCACCCGGCTGAAGTGAAACTCGTGACCGCGAAGGCGCGTCCCCGTCGGCCCGAGCATGCACGTCGACGCGACGCGAAGGTCGCGGTATCCGGTGCAGAGTGCACCGGCCTCCATCGCGACATCCACCGGCACGATGCCGGCCATGCGGTGCTCGAACCCGTCGCTCGTGCGCACACTGCGCGCGCCGTAGAGGAGTCCGCCGCACTCCGCATAGATGGGCAGGCCCAGCGCGTGAAAACGCCGGAAGGATTCGATGAACGAGTGGTTGCCGGCGAGCCGGGCGATGTACGTCTCCGACACACCACCACCGAGATACACGGCGTCCAGGTCGCGCGGTAGCGCCCTGTCCTCGAGGGGCGAGAAGGTGATCACTTCGGCGCCGGCCTCCTCGAGCAGCTCGAGGTTCTCCGCGTAGTAGAAGCAGAACGCGTCATCGAACGCGACCCCTATGCGCACGGGTGCACCGGACGCCAGGGGGACACGCTTGCGGGCGTGCGGCTCGTGCATCGGTTTCGCCCGGCTCATCAGCCGCTCGATGAGGTCGACGTCGCAGTGGCGTTCCACCGCGGCACCAAGCTGATCGATTGCCTCGTCGACATGCGGGTTCTGGGTGAGCGGCAGCAATCCCGTCCGCAGCTCCGGGATGCGCACCGCGTCGATGCGCGGCACCGCGCCCAAGACCGGAAGGCGGGCCATGCTCCACACCGCGTCCTCGATGACGCGGCGACGGTAGTCACTCGGAACACTGTTCAGGATGACGCCGACCACGCTGCCGGCCGTGTCGAGCTGCTTGATGCCGAGCGCGATGGCTGCGGCGGTCTCTCCCATCGACCACGCGTCGATGACGAGCACGACGGGTGCCGCGATGAGCCGAGCGACCTCGGCGCTGCTTCCCGGGAACGACCGCATCGACGTGACGCCCAGATCGACGGAGCTGCCGTGACCGTCGAAAACACCCATCGCGCCCTCGACGACCACGCAGTCGGCGCCGACGATCCCCTGGACCAGGGACCGGCGCACCCCGTCATCCCCGAGCATCCACGAGTCGAGGTTCCGGCATGGCCGCCGGCTGGCGTGAGCCAGGTACGCACAGTCGATGAAGTCGGGGCCGACCTTGAATGTCTGCACGGTGCGACCGCGGTTACGAAGTGCGGCGACGAGCCCGAGCGATATTGATGTCTTGCCCGACCCCGAACTCACGCCGGCGACGACCAGCCGCGGGACCGTGACCTCCTCGAGCATCGGCCCACGACGCTAGCATCACCAAATCGCCGTTGCAATAGCGATCGCGCAACAACGGCTCGCCCCGGTCACGCACTCAGGGCAGCTGGCACCGCTGATCCGCTGATGTGTTCGCTCGGCATCGCGCTCCGCGACGGACGAATGTCGCGCAGCCGCGCCCGAACCCGGTCCTGCCCCTGCCAGGTGTCCAGCTCGAGACCGAATGCCGCGTCGATGATGCGACCGCGCGGCAGATGTGCGGCGAGCTGCGGCTTGTAGAAGGCGACCGCCTCGAGCACCGCCGACCCTGTCGACAGGACCACGCGCGCATGCTGCGAGTCGGCGCCGAAGGCGCTGGCACTCAGGACCCGAGCACCGACGACGGCGAGCAGCGGCTCGGGGTTCCCCTGTCCACACGGTTCGAGCAGCGCGAGATTGCGGCACAGCTCCGGGTTCGCGTCGGCTGCTGAGATTTGGCTATCGATGGCAAATACGCGCTCGCGCGGGCTCTCGCCGAGCTGCTCCGTGACTGCGGCGCTGACCAAGTCGCGGAACTCGTCGAAACGGCTCGCGTCGAGGCTGAACCCGGCGGCGGCGGCGTGCCCTCCATATCGCGTCAACGCAGCGGAGGCACGGTCGAGGGCGCGCACGATGTGGACTCCGCGAATTGACCGCGCCGAGCCCTTGGCTTCCCCGGGGTCGAGACACACGGCGAACGCGGGGCGCGCGTACCGCTCGGTGAGCCTGCCCGCGACGAGCCCGACCACGCCCATGGGCCAGTCGGGGTCTCCGACCACGATGGCCGGCGCGTCCTCGTCGATCTCTGCGACCTGCGCTTCGGCGGCAACGAGTGCCTCGCTCACCGCCTGCTGGCGCTGCCGGTTCTGCAGATCGAGCTGGGCGGCAAGATCGCGAGCCTCGTCAGGGTCTTCACTGAGGCACAGCTGCAGTGCGAGGCGGGCATCCTCCATGCGACCGGCGGCGTTGATGCGCGGTCCGAGCGCGAACGCGACGTCAGCGGCGCACAGCGGCAGCGTCAGCGCTGACACCTCGCACAGCGCTCGAATGCCCAGCAGCGCGTCGAGCCCGGACAGCCCGTTTCGCACGATCACGCGGTTCTCGCCCCGGAGCGGCATCATGTCCGCGACGGTGCCGAGGGCTGCGAGCGCCGCTGCGTCAGCGCTGCTCGCTGCGGGGATGATCGAGGCTTCCTCGAGCGCTTGCACGAGCTTGAAGGCCACGCCCGCGCCGGCCAGGCCATCGAACGGGTATCGGCTGTCCGCGAGCTTGGGGTTGATGAGCGCGTCGGCGCCGGCAAGATGCGGCGGCCCGTCTCCGGGGCTGAGCGGCAGGTGGTGGTCGGTGACGATGAGCCGCATGCCCGCCGGCCTGCCGGCGGCGACGTCGACACTGCTGGTGCCGCAGTCGACGGTGATGACGCAGCTGACTCCCTGCGCGGCGAGTTCCTCCAGCGCGGAAGCGTGCAGCCCGTAGCCCTCGGTCATCCGGTTCGGGATGTAGGGGAGCACCTGCGCGCCGCCGGCCCGCAGCGCGCGGGTGAGCATCGCGCACGCCGTGACGCCGTCGGCGTCGTAGTCGCCATAGACGCCGATGAGCTGCCCGTCCCGAATCGCCTCGCGAACCACCGACACCGCCGCGGACATGTCGGGAAGATCGAACGGGTCGTGGCCTGACGCGGAGGGGTCGAGAAACTCTGCAGCGGTGGCGGCGTCGTACCCTCGCGCTGCGAGGACACTGCCGACCACCGGATGAAAGCCGGCCAGCGGCTGCACGTCTGCGACCAGCCATCGGCGCGGCGCAGGTTTCATGGGCGGCACTCCCGGCTGGTTGGGCTCAACGGCGACACGGAACGTCCGTTCGCAGTCTAAGGATCCCGTGACCGCCCGACAACTGCCTGTCGGCAGCCGGCGGGTTCTTCAGGTGCCCGGAGCCGGCGGCGCGCCGCTCGGCGGGCCGGCGGATGACGTCGTGGGCTGCGCAGTTGGCGCTACGCCGCTGAAGTCGACTCGAGGTGCCTCGCCGACCACGGCTCGCTGCGCCTCGTCGATCTGAAAGAACTCGGCCAGCTGAAAGTGGAACAGCCCCGCGATCACGTTGCTCGGGAACGACTGGATCCGTGTGTTGAACTGCTGCACGGTGGCGTTGTAGTAGCTGCGCGACGCCTGGATCCGGTTTTCCGTGTCGCTCAGCGCGCCCTGCAGCTGCAGGAAATTCTCGTTCGCCTTGAGCTGCGGATAGTTCTCCGCCACGGCGATCAGGCGCCCCAGCGCGGCGACGAACGGGCCCTCCGCCGCCGATGAGGCGGCCGGTCCCTGCGCCGCTTGGGCGGCGGAGCGGGTACGGGCCACGTCCTCGAAGACCCCGCGTTCGTGGGCCGCGTACCCCTGCACGGTGGAGACCAGGTTGGGGACGAGGTCATACCGCCGCTTGAGCTCGGTGTCGACGTTGGCCCACGCGCTCTGCACCTGGAAACGCTGGCGGACGAAGCGGTTGTACGAGCCAACCAGGATCAGCACGATGAGCGCGATCACCACGAGGATCACGATGAGCGCGATCACGAGGTCGTTTCCGAATCCTGGGCGGCCATCGAAGCTAGCTTACCCCGACGGCGCGGGCACCAACCTCGGACGGATATGAGGGCGACCAGGCTGGTCCGCTCTGGTGCGGCATCCTGACACCTTCCCGACCTCAGCTCTGGACGCCCCCCAACACATCAAACGCTCGCGGCGCGGATGTCTTGCGCCTCACGCTGACATCAACTGGCGGAGCACCAACGGGAGGATGCCACCGTTTCGGTAGTAGTCGACGTCGGTCTCGCTGTCCAGCCGGCAAACGGTGTCGAACTCCGTCTCCGGGCCGCCGTCGGCACGAGCCCGGACCCGCAGCGTCGAACCGGGTGTGGCAGCACCGATGCCCCGCAGCGTGTAGGTCTCGTGGCCGTCGAGCCCGAGCGTCGCCGCGCTCTCACCATCCCGAAACTGCAGTGGCAGGACGCCCATGCCGACCAGGTTGCTCCTGTGGATGCGCTCGAACGACTGCGCGATCACGGCGCGGACCCCCTGCAGCATCGGTCCCTTCGCCGCCCAGTCGCGGCTCGATCCGGAGCCGTATTCCCTGCCCGCGATGACGACGAGCGGCACTCCTTCGGCCGCGTAGCGCACCGAGGCGTCGTAGATGGTCATCTCATCGCCGCTCGGCTGATGCCGAGTCCATCCTCCCTCCTTGCCGCCGGCGAGCACGTTGTGCAGGCGGATGTTGGCGAACGTGCCGCGCACCATCACGTCGTGGTTGCCGCGACGTGCGCCGTAAGTGTTGAAGTCGCGGATCTCGACATCGTGCTCGCGCAGATAGCGAGAGGCGGGGCTCGTCGGATGGATGCTTCCGGCGGGCGAGATATGGTCGGTCGTAATCGAGTCGCCGAACAGCGCGAGAACGCGCGCGCCCTCGATGTCCTGCGCAGGCGCGGGCGTAGGCGGAAGGTCGATAAAGAACGGCGGCTCGCGCACGTACGTGGAGTCGGGATCCCACTCGAACAGTCCACCCGCGGGCGCGGGCAGCTCCTGCCAGTGCTGGTCCCCGTCGAAGATGCGCGCGTATTCGGTGGTGAAGAGGTCTTTGCCGAGCGCGCGTTTCGTGGTCGCGCTCACCTCGTCGCTCGACGGCCACAGGTCGCGCATGAACACGTCGTCACCGCTGCGGTCCCTTCCAAGCGGTTCGTTGAGCAGATCGATGTCGACGGTGCCGGCGAGGGCGTACGCGACCACCAGCGGCGGCGAGGCGAGATACGCGGCACGCACCTGCGGGTGGATGCGCCCCTCGAAGTTGCGGTTGCCGCTGAGCACCGCGACCACGGCGAGGTCGTTGCTGTCGATGCGCTCTGCAACGTGCTCGGGGAGCGGGCCGCTGTTGCCGATGCAGGTGGTGCATCCGAAGCCGACCAGGTTGAAGCGCAGCGTGTTGAGCGGCTCGAGAAGGCCTGCGCGCTGGAGATAGTCCGTGACCACGCGCGAGCCCGGAGCGAGTGATGTCTTCACGTACTCGGGCACGCTCAGGCCACGCTCGACGGCGTTGCGCGCCAGCAGCCCGGCGCCGACCATCACGGCGGGGTTGGACGTGTTGGTGCACGAGGTGATCGCGGCGATGACCACCGACCCGTTGCGGACCGACGCGGCGTCGTCCTCCGGACCGGGAATCGATGTCTCGGTGATGGCCGCGGGGTCGATGCCGCCCTCCTCGACCAGGCGTGGGACCTCGTCGTCGAGCGTCGGATCGTCGCCGTTCTCCGCCGGCTTGGCATTGGTGGAGGAATTCCACACCGCCGTGAACGACTCCCAGATGCGCGAGACCGGCACGCGATCCTGCGGCCGCTTCGGCCCCGCGACGCTCGGTTCGACAGTGGCAAGGTCGAGCTCGAGCATCTCGCTGAACATGGGGATCTCGGACTCGTCGGTGCGGAAGATGCCCTGCTCCTTGCAGTAGCGCTCGACGAAATCGACGTGCCCGGGATCGCGTCCCGTCTCGCGAAGATACCGCAGCGTCTGCTCATCCACGGGGAAGAGCGACGCCGTGGCGCCGAACTCCGGCGACATGTTCGAGAGCGTCGCGCGGTCCGGAACCGTCATCGACGACAGACCCGCGCCGCAGAATTCGACGAACTTGTCCACAACACCGTGTTTGCGCAGCATCTCGGTGAGCGTCAGCACGAGGTCGGTCGCCGTCGTTCCCGCAGGCAGGGCGTTGTGAAAACGCACGCCGACCACAATGGGTGAGAGCAGGAACAGCGGCTGACCCAGCATGCACGCCTCGGCCTCGATGCCGCCGACCCCCCAGCCCAGCACGCCGATGCCGTTGACCATGGGCGTGTGCGAGTCGGTACCCACGACGGTGTCCGGGAACGCGACGGAATTGCGGATCTGCACCACCTGGGCGAGGTATTCCAGGTTCACCTGGTGCACGATGCCCATCCCAGGAGGCACGACGCGGAAGTCCGCAAACGCCTGCTGCGCCCAGCGCAGCAGCACGTAGCGCTCCCGGTTGCGCTCGTACTCGCGCGCGATGTTGCGCTCGTACGCGTTGTGATCACCGAAGGCATCCACCTGCACCGAGTGGTCGACAACGAGGTCGACGGGCACCTGGGGATCGATGCGCATCGGATCGCCGCCCGACCGGGCCACAGCCGCGCGCATCGCGGCCAGGTCCACAACTGCGGGCACGCCGGTGAAGTCCTGGAGCAGCACGCGAGCGGGCATGAACGCGCGTTCGCGATCCGAGGTGGACTTTTTCCCGTCCCAGCGCGACAGGACGTCGACATCCTCGTCGCGGACGAAGCGCGTGCCGGCGTTGCGCATCAGGTTCTCGAGCAGGATCCTGACCGTCACCGGCAATCGCGAGACGTCCGGACCGCCGCGCTCGGCCAGCGCGGCCAGACGGTAGTACGCGAGCCCACCGCCGAGGTCGGCCCGGGCGCCGTACCGATCGGACATCACCGTCGCCGTCCCGTCGCCCACAGCCATCTCATCTTCCCACCTGCGTGGTGGGCCTCGGGGTTGGCATGGAGGCGAACGGGTGTTCGCTGGATGTGCTACAATCCTGTGTATGTTGGCGGTCAGCACGAGCCCGTCCGATCCGCTCGAGGGACTGGCCGCGGCCGTTGACGCGCTGCTCGAAGAGGACATCGAGGGACGGCCGGATGCGGCCCTCGGCGAGGACCTGGTCGCCCTGCGCCGGGCGATCGACCGCCTCGAGGCGGACTTCGTACGCCGCCTCGCCCGCTTCGAGCAGCAGCGCGGCCACATCGCCGCCGGGGCTCCCAACGTCGTGGCATGGCTGCGCTCCCACTGCCGGCTCGGCGTCGCCGCTGCGGCGGGCCGGGCCGAGGTGGCCCGCGAGCTGCCCGTGCTCCCCGGCGCCGACCCGCTGTTCCGCGCGGGGGGCATCGGCTTCGACCACGCCCTGGTGCTGGCGCGCACCGTCACCGAGGTCGGCCGCGAGGCGGCCGCGGGCGTTGCCGGTGAGCTGCTCGAGGCGGCCCAGACCCTCG
>Ga0307471_100000407_pt1 | contig 21986 bp, 21 predicted proteins | sample atmos_gasesAM3C__2_FD_204566 | JGI IMG/M metagenome (GOLD analysis project Ga0307471, IMG submission 204566) | Hardwood forest soil microbial communities from Morgan-Monroe State Forest, Indiana, United States - atmos_gasesAM3C_515 | ecosystem: Environmental > Terrestrial > Soil > Temperate...
GTGTCGCGCAGCATCTCGGGCGAGAGGCCCAAAGAAACCGCTTGTTCGAGCGCGTCCAGGGCGCGATTCGTGTCGCCGAGTTGTTGATAGGTAATTGCAGCGGTGAACAGCAAATCCGGGTTCTTGGGCTGCAGGCGGAGGGAAGCCGCAAGGTTGTCGAGAGCCGCCTTTCGTTCTCCCCGCATGGCGTGGTAACTGCCAAGGTAGCTCAGCAACTGCACATCGTGGGGATTCAGGCGCAGAGCTTCTGCTCCCAGCGCAATGGCGGTGCCGTAAGCTGCCGCGGCTTCCGCGCGTCGCCCGGGAGCCCAATAGTACGCGTCCCCTAGATTACCCCACATCACGTAATTCTTCTCGTCGAGCTTTACGGCCTCTTCAAAGCTGGCGGCAGACTCGGCATAGCGCCGCATCTGAAAATAAGCCGTGGCTAGATTAGAGCGCGCATTCGCGGTCGGGCGGATACTCAAGGATTTCTCGAGCGGCGGGATGGCATCAGCGTAACGGCCCTGAAAAATCCGAACGCCGCCCAGATTGGAATAACCCGTGAAACTATCCGGCGCCAGCGAGACTACCTGGGAAAACATGGCCGCAGCTTCCTCGTAACGCGCGTGCGCCATGTAGAACAGCCCCAGCCAATTGTACGTCGCCCAATAGTTCGGACGCACCGAAATGGCCTGCTTGTAGGCCTGCTCCGCTTCCACCAGGCGGCCGAGCGGAGCGTAGGACTTTGCGAGTCCGCCGTAAGCGTCGTCACTGGTCGGCTGGAGTTCGAGGGTGCGTCTATACTCATCGGCGGCCTTCTGGTATTCACCTTGCGCAAGGAATGCTTGGCCAAGGCAGGAATGGGCCGCTGCCAGGCCCGGGCCAGCCGCAGCGGCCTTCTGGCAAGTCGCGATGGCAGCATCGGCCCAGCGCTTTTCGTGCGACAGCTGATATTTTCGCAAGTAGGCTTCACCGAGTCCGGCCGTCGCTGCCGTGTACGCTGGATCCTTCTCGAGCGCCCGTTGGAATAAAGTGATGGCGTTGTCCACCTTTTCCGGCACGACATAGTCCTGCAGATTGCCACGCCCCTCAATATAGAAATCGTAGGCGGCCGGCTGCGCTGTGCCGTACGTGGTGGTTTGCTGCATTTCCTGTGGAGCGAGTTGGAGTTCCATGGCCGCGGCCACACTTTCAAAGACGCGGTCCTGCAAGGCAAAGGGGTCGCTGGCCGCGGCAGTGACGGTTCCCCCTCGCACCTGCTGGCGAGAACGAGCATCCACAAGCGAGTAATTCACGCGCACATCCTCAGCAGCGCGTTGAACTCTCAGAACCAGCACAAGGTTCACACCAAATTGCTCTCGTGCGCCATCGACAGTCGTGACGTGTTTCGCCAGGGCCTCATTCATGGGAATGACCGAGAGCGGGTGGCGCGCGGTCAGCTCACTGAATCGCGAGTTTAGAGTGTCTACGAGCCCGCTATCAAACGCGGATTGTGAGGTGTCGGCACTGGGAATCGGAGGAAGCACGCCGAGCAGGACCCGCTGTGGCACCGCGCCGACAGCGCTGTGCTGCCGACCTCTTTGACGAAACAGCAACACGCCCCCTGCAAGCAGCAGCGCGATCGACAAAGCGGCAAACACTTTAAACAAAGTGCGGCGAGGCACCGGCGTGGGGCGGGGCGGAGAAATGAAGTTTTCCTGCGAAGGCGTCAGAGCATCCAGTGCAGCGCGCGCTTCGCCAGCCCGCTGGTAGCGCCGTGCCGGCTCCTTTTCCAAACAACGGGAAATGACGGTCGCAAGGTTCGCTGAAACTTGCGGCGGCAAGGGCCGCGGCGGATTCCGAAGAATCGAATCGCACAGCAGGTAGAGATTTTCTCCGTAAAAGGGTCGGGTTCCCGCAGCCATTTCATAGAGTACGACTCCGAGTGACCAGAGATCAGAGCATGGTGACGCCGGGCTCCCAGCAATCTGTTCCGGAGCCATGTAGGGAAGTGTGCCGGTCAAGCCGGGGTGGTCCGCTGTGGAAATCGTTTCAAGCGTCTGTCGGTCGAACTCCGGATTGCTGTGCCGGGCTAAACCGAAATCCAGAATCTTGGCATCGCCCTGCGGTGTAACGATGATGTTCAGCGGCTTCAGATCACCATGAACCACCCCGTGATCGTGAGCGTGCGTAAGTGCCGAAGCGAGTTGCCGGCCATATCGCAGGATCGTGTCGAGCGGCAATCCTCCCTCCCGGATCAACTCGGTCAGTGGGTGTCCTTCGACGTACTCCATGGCAATGAATACTTCGCCGGAATCTTCCCCAACCTCGTAAATGGTGCAGATATTCGGGTGATTCAGCGACGAGGCCAATCGCGCCTCGCGCCTCAAGCGATCGCTGACGGCGAGATTACTGGAGAGTTCTTCGGGGAGGAATTTGAGGGCAACGGTTCGGCCCAAGGTGGTGTCCTCTGCGCGATACACCACGCCCATTCCGCCGCTGCCCAGCGAACCAAGAAGCCGATAGTGCGATACGAGTTCGGCCCGCACTGCAAGGTACTCCAGGTAATCAGACCCGTCAAAAAAGGCACTCAGGATGCGGTGATGCGCACCGTTTATCTCGGCATCTTATGTTGTGCCGAAATTCAAGTCAACGCGCCTCTCCCAAGCCCTCTCCCAGTGACCAAATGAACCGATAGGTTGCCAGACACTCGCTTTTTCCGTGAATTGACAGTCATTTTTGAGAGCAACATGTGCTCAAAAAGTGAAAGCTTATCCCGCGCCGTGGTTTGAAAACATCACTTCATCGCCTTTTCGGCCCGCATAGTTTTCGGTTGCACCTGCTCGGCGACCAACTCGCTTGCCCCGTTGCCCTTCGCGGCGCACAGCGAGTTTCAGCCAGGCGCGGTACGGCTCACGCCGCCCGGCGTGAGCTGATTCGCATGGACTGATCGTTTCTCCTGCACAATGAGGAATGAATAGAGCAGGGCCGCGACTATCGACCTGAGATCGAAAAAATAAAGTCTTCCAAGTCGCTGCCTCGCGTCGCGGCATTCTCGTACGTCGGGTACCGCGCCCGCGATCCACTACTGAAACGTGATTAGGCTTTGGGCGTCTTGCCCCAGGCCCTCTTCAACGGCCGCACTGAAAGTGTAATCTCTACTACGGCTTGGGGTGTGCTGCGAGTGCATCGCGATAGAGCTTGAGATTATTCTTGTCCACGACTACTGTGCCAGTATCCACGAATGTAGGCATCGGTGCCGCCAGGGCCGTGCGCCAATCCTTGAATTGATGTACCGCGTTGTGGTGCAGGTCGTCGAGGAATTTTAGCCCGTAGTAACTCATTACGTAGGGCTTTTGCGTGATCGTGGCCGTAATTGTGCCGCGCTCGATCCAATCAAGCGTCTCCGGATCGCTGTCGAAGGCCATGATTGGCAGTTTGTCTTCCATGTCGAATCGGTGGACCGCTTCGGCAGCTCCGGAACCCCCTGTCGCCTCCAAGCAAATAATCCCGTCTACTTTTTCCTTCTTTTGTATCAGCTCAGAAACCTGGTCAAACGCACTTCGCGCATCACCCTTGTCATCCAATATCTTGGTCAGGTTGATAGCAGGAAAATTCTTCAGCGCGTCCGCCACGCCCGCCACTCGATCGTCGAGGTTACGCTGTCCCGGAATCGTGATGATTGCAATACTTCCCTCCCGAACGAGCGCAGCCATCTGCTTCAAACTCTCTCTGCCCGCCTTGAAGTTATCCGTTCCGATGAATAGCACGCGTTTCGAATCCGGAACATCGGCATCCACACAGATCACCGGGATGCCTTGGGCGACCGCCTTGTCAATCTCCGCCTGGAAAATCTCAGGCCGCGCCGCAGAGAGGCAGATTCCGGCGGGGTTCTCTTCGACGATTTGGCGGAACGTTACTAGCTCCGCGTTCGGAGCGTACCCCGTCGGACCAATTAGCTCACCTTTAACTCGGAGCGCTTTGGCCGCGTCCAAAAAACCAGCCCGCGCTTCCTGCCAGTAAGGCAGGTTAATATTCGTGGCAACGAACACGTAGCGTTCGTTTTCCTCGTGGTAGGGTTTCGCACACGATGCAATAAGAACTGCCCCAACGAAGATAAGAACAGATACCAGCCTGACCCCAGGTCTCCTCATTGAAATCCTCCTTTCGCACTTGGTCCGGCCTGCGGGAGCATTTGCTCGTACCCTCGGAAAATCTGCCGTTCGGCACGTGACTTGTTAGGGGAATTTTGAACAAATGAGCGGGCTAGCTCGCACGCCTCGTGGGCCCGGGTGGTGGTGAAGCACTCGATGCACCCACGGCGTGATGTGCGGACTGCCCGGTCTGTGACGCGGTCCCGTCTTGCGAATAGTGAAATCAAGAGCGAAAGCGCGACACGTACACGATGCCCTGTCTCCAGGACACAAATTGGATAAATGTCTGGCAGTCTCAACGAAAAAGGCTTTCGAGGTTGCTCGAGCCGGCATGGGAAGTTCTCCTTGCCGTTTACCCTCTAAAGCGAATCGTAGTTCCGCACGAATTTCATGTCAATGGAATTGGCACGTGACAACATCCTCGCCCTGGCTAGTGTCTAAACTGGTGGGAGGCTGTATGAACTTCTCTTTCATTTAGAAATCCATAAGATTTCAGACCGAGGGGACAGCCGTCTTTAGGCGGCAGAGGAATCGGTCGGTTCTCCTGTAAGGTAATGAAATTAGCTGCTTGACCGGACCGGACCCCGGATCTTGATCTCTTCGAGCACGACAGCGGAGGGCGCCGGCGTGTGAGGACCAGGTCATAACTGAGAGAAAGGGCCTACACTAGCAAGCGCTTCAAACGTCAATTTGCATACTCTAAAAGACTTAGCTGAGTTCGTTTTGTAATTTCCGGCTTATTCGAGTTGGTGGGAACTCCAGAACAAAAATCAAGTCGCGACGTTTCCGTTGAGCATCGGGGGACGGGCTGTCCCTTGCGAATGCTTGGTGGTGTCCGAAGGCGCATGAGTTCTAACCGTTCCTCACCGCCAGCACCTCATAGCCATGTTTCCGTCGGAGGGTACGGACGGGGAATCCTGAAGAATCATGGGTGAAATAACAATTCGCGAGAGACATTCAGTTCCCTCTTGCGCAGCGTTCTCACCAAACCGTCTGAACCGCTTTGGATCGACGGATCTGACGGTCGGCAGTCAGCAAAGGTAGCCCCTCGACCAGTGCCGTAGCGCCGATAATGCGATCCGCTGGATCCTTGGGATAGGTCTCTGGAAGCCCCATTGCCCGCGCGCACACTTTGCCACTCATTGGTAGAACCACGAACCGAGACTCGACTTCCTGTAGGAAAGATTCGAGGCTGATGTTGAGGTGGATCCGGCCCTTACTCGCGAGCGTCGCCAATTCCCACAAAGTGACATCTGAGATTGTCAAGCCGGCAGCATTCCTGCGTGCATCGTTGATTGCAGTCCTGGCCTTTCGGGAAAGTTGGCCTTGATCAAACGCAAGCCAAACGACGACATGTGTATCGACAAGGATCACTTGAGCTCGCCCCACTCTTCAGGCGAAATCGCAGGCGAAACGATGTCTCCTGTAACAGTACCCTTGCCTGCAAGGAAATTGTAGATCTCGTCCGTCTCGGCATTCAGCGGGACGAGTTTAGCCACCGGCTTGCCGTGTTTCGTAATCACAACAGTTTCGTGCTTGGCCTGAACCTCATCCATGACCGCAAGACAGTTTGCCTTGAAGGCACCCGCTGCCATTTTCCTCATGAGAAACTCCTATGACACTATAGTCATAATACCATGGTCATATGTTAGCCAAGTTGGTGGAGTGACCACAGTGAACCCCCAGAGCGAGACGCGAGCATCCTTAATTACTCACACTTCGTCCGGACGGTTCATACCAGTCGCTTACATAGCTCCTCCATCCTTGGATGGTGATGTTTCATAGCCTGGCCGGTCTGCAGAAAAGCGATGACTCCGAGCAATCCGATGATGAGGTGGATGCGCCGCACGAATACCCGTCAGCCTATGCGGGACAGAATTTAACCAGACTAGCATTCCTGTGTTTAATCCAAAGACATTTCGAGGCTAGTGCGGGAAGTTCACCGAGTCCCGGACTCGTTCTGCCTGTAGCAGATGACGGCGTTCGTGGCTTGCAATGATTTCGAGTCCAGTCCCGACCGTGAATCGAACTCCCGGGACAAGAGGATTCCAAAACCGAATGTGGTTCACGTTCTTTCGACGTGCTCGGAGGATGAGTTCGCGGCACGATTTGTTGCCGGATAGGAATCGATCGAGAACAGCAACGTCGACACGCGCTGCGGGCCTGATCTTGCGCGGAGCGGGAACACGCTTGGTGTTCGGCGAGGGCTCAACAAAGCTGCGGATAAACCAGCGTCCGAACCGCCCGGGAGTGATCTGCTCCACCGGAGAATCCGGCTTCTCGTTGAGCGCGGCGGAAATCGACGTTAGATAAGCTTCGTTCATGATGCAGAGATGTTCAAGACACTGTCCAACGCTCCACGAGCCCGGCGCCGGTTGCCAATTGAGTTGTACGTCGGCGAGTCCAGCAGCCAGCGTCTGTGCGGTCTGGTCACTTGCACTTAGCTCAAAGGCAAGCCGGATGGACCAAGCAGGCGCGAGTGTTTCCTGTGGTGCAGTCATAGGCAAAGGATTATAAACCAATACTCCAAACGCGGTTACCCGAAGTGGGTACTAGCCGAGCCCTCGCTTTCGAGGCGGCGGGGATCAAGGCGGTGTCGCCATCGTTGTTCCTAGCTTTGATGCTAGCTCGTCGATGAAGAAGCATCTTCACCGCATCGAGGGTGAGATAACCACTGCCCTCCGCGGCGATGAGGAGCGCTGTGTTGCCATGATTGTCGCGGGCCTCGATGCGGGCGCAGCTTGCCGTTCGCGGAGCGAGCGACGGTTACCACGGAGACGGTGACCTGTTTGCTCGTTGAAAGAATGATGACTGGAAAACCATGCGCTGCTAGTCGGCGGCGGCTTGGGGTTTCGTCGGGTCGATCTCGATGCGGCCCTTGAAGTGCGCGCCGTCCTCGATGCTGATGCGCGCCGTGGAAATATCGCCGATGATCGAGCCGTCTTTCTTGATATCGACGCGACCGCTCGCGTGAAGATTGCCAACGACTTTGCCGTAAACGATCACCGCGCCCGTGTGAATTTCAGAATTCACCTGGGCGGTGGGGCCGACGGTCAGTTCATGGCCACGCAACAAAATCGGGCCATCAACTATCCCGTCAATGTGCAAGTCTTCGCTTCCGGTGATCTGACCCTTGATTTGCAGGCTTGCCCCCAGGCGCGCAGAACCTCGCGCAACGGGGCTACTTTGGCGACCTGAAGACGGTGAGCTGAAAGACACCACCGAAGATCCTGCTCCCTGCGAGGGTGACACGGCCGGCGGTTCGGCTAGCGGCTGCTGCTTCGTCCACATACTGCCTCCCTTATTTTGTCCAGCAAAATAGATCTGGCTCCGGCTGAGAGGGAGCAGCGTGGATTTACTCTAGTCCTGCACACCAAATCGGGGCAACCACGAAATGACGTCGGTTTCGCAGATCGAACACTGGCCGCCCGGACAGGTCGAACGGAAAATTCCCCACCCCTGAACTTCATTTGTGTTGTGGTGCAGCAGCCCCGGGATTTCCTGCTAATGCGGAACCGCGCGGTGCCGCACGTGCCGTTGTGCCTAGTGATAAAGTTCAGCCGACGCGATGGCCCCACCAGAGCAGCTAATTCTGGATATAGTAACTGGAGTTGCGCTGCCAGTGACGACGACTTCTCCGCTCGGAAGCGGCAGCGTCGCTGCATGCGAGGTCCGTGATAGTAACATGCTCCCTGTTTGAGAGAAGGTTCCCGTGCCCGGATCAAAAAGCTCGGCGACGAAATTGCCACCACCAGCCACCAGCACTTTGCCATTCGGCAACAGGGTCGCTGTGTGTCCTGAATGTGCCGCTCCCATGCTGCCAGTCGGGGTGAACACCCCGGTGACGGGGTCGTAAATTTCCGCACTTGTGAGCAGTTGACCGGTTTGGTCAGTCCCGCCGGCAATTAGTACCTTGCCGTTGGACGGGAGCAACGTTGCCGTGTGATTCCGACGAGCTGTTGTCATGCTGCCGGTGGCACTAAAGGTCCCCGCAACCGGATCGTAGAGCTCCGCCGTGGAAACTGCACCAGATGCACCTACTCCCCCTACTACTAAGACCTTATCAGTCTGGAGCAGCGTGGCGGTGTGCGAGTATCGGGTGTCCGTCATTGAGCCTGTCGCTGCAAAAGCCCCCATTGTGGGATCGAACAGTTCAGCGCTTGCCAGGCCACCTTGCCCGCCTGTGACTAGAACTTTTCCGCTGGCCAGCAGAGTTGCTGTGTGACGTTGGCGCGCCGCGAGCATGTTGCCAGTAGCTGTGAAAGTGGCCGTGGCGGGGTCGAAGATCTCTGCCGTCGGGGGCGAGACAGTAGATCCTCCTGCCACCAGCACTTTGTTGCCGTCTTGTAACACCGTGGCGGTGTGAGCGTAGCGGGCGGTTGTCATCGCGCCGGTTGCTGCAAAGGTCCCCGTTGTGGAATCAAACAAGTCTGCCTTGGCGGTCGCAATCGGAGAGCAAAAACCACCAAATGGTAAACGGCTAACGAACCTGTAACCGACGATTCCCCCGGCGACAAGAGCTTCGCCCGTGTTCAGCAGTGTCGCCGTATGGAGAGCGCGTGGAGTGGTCATGCTCCCGGTGGGGAGAAAGCCGGATGGCACGACGGTGACAGTTGCTGTTGCGTTTTTCGTTGTATCAGCCACGCTGGTGGCCACTATGTGGAAGGTGCCTTGCCCCAGGGGTGCTACGTACTTGCCATTGACGTCTATCGTGCCGCCCGCTGCCCCTTCCGTTATCGTCCACGTCACAGCTGTGTTAATTGCTCCCGTAACTGTGGCCAAGAAGGTTCGCAATCCATTCGGTCCCAGCGAGTCAGTTGTTGGGAACACCGTGACGGTGACAGGCGGAACGGTAATGGTTGCGGTTCCACTCTTGGTCGGATCGGCCACGCTCGTCGCCACTACGTGATACGTGCCGACAACTTGCGGGGCGGTATAGTTTCCCTGATTGTCGATTGAGCCGCCCGCCGCACCCTCCTGGATCGACCACGTTACCGCCATGTTGGTTGCACTGACTGCCGCTGTGAATGTCTGCATCGCACCCAGGAACACCGTTGCCGGGTTCGGCGAGACTGTGACTGAGACAGCCGGAACGGTGATGGTCGCGGTTCCACTCTGGGTCTTATCGGCCACGCTCGTCGCCACTACGTGATACGTGCCGACAACTTGCGGGGCGGTATAGTTTCCCTGATTGTCGATTGAGCCGCCCGCCGCACCCTCCTGGATCGACCACGTTACCGCCATGTTGGTTGCAGTGACTGCCGCTGTGAACGTCTGCATCCCGCCCAGGAACACCGTTGCCAGGTTCGGCGAGACTGTGACTGAGACAGCCGGGACGGTGATGGTCGCGGTTCCACTCTGAGTCTTATCCGCCACGCTGGTCGCAATTACGTGATAGGTCCCCGCGACTTGCGGAGCGGTATAGTTTCCCTGATTGTCGATTGAGCCACCCACTGCGCCTTCTTGGACGGCCCACGTTACCGCCATGTTGGTTGATCCAGCGACCGCGGCCGTGAAGTTCTGCATCGCACCTAGGAACACCGTTGCCGGGTTTGGCGAGACCGTGACTGCGACCGGAACAGTGATGGTCGCGGTTGCACTCTTGGTCGGATCGGCCACGCAGGTCGCGATTACGTGGTAAGTCCCCGCGACTTGCGGGGCGATATAGTTTCCCTGATTGTCGATCGAGCCGCCCGCCGCGCCTTCTTGGATCGTCCACGATACCGCTGTGCTGGCTGTTCCTGTGACCGTGACCGCCGCCATAAACGTCTGAGATGCACCCAGGGGCACCATTACGGCAGGTGGGTTGACCATGACTACGACAACAGCGGATTGTGGGCCCCCTCCGCCACATCCTGGTGTCAAACAAACCAACGCGAGCAATCCAACCAGCGCCAGGTCCTGAATTCCTAGCCAACTGAAAAATTGTGTGGATCGAATTCTCGCAGACTTCATTGTCCGCCTCCGGTGACCCTCATGACCAATGAACGCAGTAATCGGCCCGTTGTCCGCGGAAGCGAACGCAAGATGACGCACCTTGCAGGCTCTAGCGATCAGTGTTGACAGACTTCGCGAATATCTCAATTCCTCATTCAGGGAGCAGAGGGAATTAGCCGGATGACAATCCAAAACGGCCAACTCATCAGTCATCGTTCCTGGGCCGCGTCGAGTGCCCAAACCGCCTGCCTATCTTTCGAGGGACAGACTGTAAGGCCCCTGTGTAGGCGCGAGCTCCCAAATTCCCCCTGGTGAGGTAGGATCCTGGCGTCTATATAATCTTCAATATCAACTGCTGTCAACAAATGAATGTCGGAAGCCTCCAGATTTCGATTACTCCTCCTCAGGCACTGTACAATACACTTTCTCAGGACTCCGATGACGCAAATGCTGGCAAGAATAGGATGGAGCAATGCCCGAATCCATTGACTGGCCACGGACGCATCCGCCGCGGCGTCGTCGTCGCTTACTTCTCTTTTTGGCCGTCCTGGCCGCCATCCTCTTCGGCGGTCGGACGGTGTTGTCGTATTACATGGACGCGCTCTGGTTTGGATCGCTCGGCTATGCGAGCGTGTTTTGGAAAACCTTAGATCTTCAATGGTGGATCCTCACGGCTTTTGCAGCGGTCACATTTCTTCTTCTGTATGGATCATTCCTGGCTCTGAAGTGGGCGCATCTCCCCGATTTGCCCAGCGATCACACGATTTTCATTGGCGGACAACCGCTAAGGCTGCCGGTTGAGCCTATCCTGCGCATCATCACGTTCTTAGCTTCGCTCGCCATTGCCGCCGCAAGCGGTGCTGGCATGGCGGCGGAGTGGCCGACGCTCGCGCTCTTCTGGTACGCTCCCCGCTCCGCTGGTGGCGTCGTGGACCCAATCTTTGGCAAGCCGCTGAACTTCTTTCTCTTCACCCTGCCCGCGTGGCAACTCATCACCGGCTGGCTGCTTACGCTAGCCTGTATTACGTGCGTGGTCGCGCTTTTTTTCATCCTTATCACGGGTGGAACCCGTGCGCTCGACGGGCGTCGCGGCGTGGACATCCGATTGTCTTGGCGCGGATTTTCTATCACGTTTGCGTTCCTGTTGTTGATCCTTGCGATGCGTGTGTATCTCGGGCGGTTCGAGCGATTGTTCGATGATCATACGATCTTCGGGGGTGTGACCTACACGGATGCGCACGTCACGCTCACGGGAACACTCATTGTGTGCGCGGCGCTCGTTCTCGGCGCGGTGATCGCGGCTGTCAATGCCGTGTTGTGGCGACGCGCACGCTGGCTTGCCGCGGCGATCCTTCCGGCCACGGTATGTTATGTCACCGTTCAGCTAGTCGGCTGGTACAACACCACTTTTATCGTCAAACCGAACGAATTGGTCCGCGAGCAGCCCTATATTGGCTACAACATCGACCTGACGCGGCAGGCCTACGGATTGAACCGAGTCTCGCAGCGAGAGTTTCCTGCCGAGACGACGGTCGAGGCGGCCGACCCAGTGAACAACCAGCCTACACTTCAGAACATCCGGCTCTGGGACTGGCACGCACTCCAAGACACACTCCGCCAGATTCAGGAAATCCGCACCTACTACGATTTCCCTGACATCGACATCGATCGCTATGAAATCGACGGCACCATTCGTCAGGTCATGCTCGCCACGCGTGAGCTGAACGTCGAAAAGCTCCCGGAGAGCAGCCGCAACTGGATTAACGAGAAGCTCATTTACACCCACGGCTACGGCATCACCATGAACCCAGTCAATGGCTTCACGGCGGAAGGGCTGCCCACGCTGATTCTGAGCAACATGCCCGTCCAGAGCACGGTGCGGGGTCTAACCGTGGCGCGCCCAGAGGTCTATTTTGGTGAGTTGACCAACACGGACGTCTACGTGAAGACACGGCAGAAAGAATTCAACTACCCGCAAGGCCAGACCAACAACCTAACGTCCTACGAGGGCGACGCTGGCATCGTGCTCGGCGGTTTCCTGCGACGCATTGCCATCGCGCTCGACCGCGGCGACCTCGCCAAGCTGCCGTTCAGCGATGACGTCAACAAGGATAGCCGACTGTTGATGCGGCGCAACCTGCGCGAGCGCGTCTCGATTTTAGCGCCGTTCCTCACCTTCGACCCAGATCCGTACATCGTGCTCGGCGATGATGGCCGACTATCGTGGATCATGGACGGGTTCACGATTTCAGACAGCTATCCCTACTCCAGCCATTACCGTCTCGCGGGCAACCCCATTAACTACATGCGGAATAGCGTTAAGGTGGCCATCGACGCTTACGATGGTGCGACAACTTTTTACGTGTTTGATACGGAGGATCCGATCATAGCGGCCTATCGCCGCATCTTTCCTAGTCTCTTCAAGGATGCGGCCCACATGCCTCCGGGCCTACGCAAGCACGTACGCTACCCTGAGTTGTTGCTCAAACTGCAGGCGGAAGTCTACGGTCTCTATCACATGACAGATCCGGAAGTGTTTTATAACCGTGAGGATCTGTGGACCGTGGCCACCGAAGTCGGCATGACCGAGAGGGGTGAGCAAGCGACGCTGATGATGCCGCCGAATTTCGTACTGATGAAACTGCCGGGCGAAACCGGAGTGGAGTTTGTGGAGATTCTACCCTTCACCCCGGCCAACCGGAATAATCTCATTGGCTGGATTGCCGGGCGCAGTGACGGCGCGCAATACGGCACGTCCATGGTCTATAACTTTCCCAAAACCAAGCTGGTCGACGGGCCCCTGCAAATCGAGGCGCGAATCGATCAGAACGCGCAGCTTTCCGGACAATTAACGCTGTGGAACCAGCAAGGCTCCCACGTGCGCCGCGGAGCCCTGCTGGTGATTCCGTGCGGACGTGCGCTGTTGTATGCCGAGCCGATTTACCTGCAGGCCGAGCGCAGCCCCATGCCAGAATTGCGTCTGGTTGTGCTCGCGCTGCAAGATCGGCTGGCATATGGACCGACCTTCGAGTCGGCGATGGTGGCCCTTTTTGGCGGGGCGGCCTCCTCAGTGAGCGCGGCGGCAGCGCCCGCGGAGCCGTTGGGACAAACACCGGCACCCGCCGCCTCGGCCCAGCCTGCTGCGGAGCTGAACGCACTCATCGCGGAAGCCGCCAAACACCTTGCCGACTACCAACGTCTGACGGCGGAAGGCAAGCTCGGCGAGGCTGGGCAGAAGCTTGAAGAGTTGAAGCGCGTACTCGACAAACTGAACACGCGTCAAAGATAATCTCGCTGCGGCGCTGCAATATTCCTTCACCAGGAAGACGAGTTCGGAACGGTGGCGATGAGCGGCGCGCTGATCTTCTCCTCGTCGAAGCAAACCCACTGGAAGACGTAAAGAACGCTTCAAAGCTCGCTGGGGTCATGGTCAAGGTCGTTGGCTCGCCGTGCCAAACCTTCAGAACCGGCTACTGGCCTTGAGAAACGGCTATCAACATTGAACACTTATATGGCGACAACCAATTGCGCTTTAGGATTCCCGACCGATCGAAGGAATCTGGCAGAGCCGTTTCCAGGCCTCGTGTTTCTTGCCCTCCGCCAACAGCTCCCGCCGCACTTCCTGACGCACCGTCCGCAGCGCATCGAGTTGTTGGTAGGAAAACTCGGCCCGCCGGCGCACTCCCCGCTCACCGATCTTCCCCGGCCACTCGGCACGATGGCGTGGTGCATGGACCTGCTTGCCGTCCTTCGACGGAACATCACTTCCCCATCGGGACTTCTGGTCCGTTTTGCAGAACCGGCAGCCAAGTGCCGAGCGAGCCTAACCCGGCCGCACTTTCGACCAATTGGTGGAGGCCCTCCGCGGCAGCGCGGATTCATGCGGACCGCGGCCGATTCCGCTGAAGGAGAGCTTGCGACTGTTCCGCCGCCTCCTTCACCAACAAGCCCATCTTGGGATGGGAAGCCTCCAGATCAATGGATAGCCCATAACTTCGCAGAACCTCGGAGGTCGTGGGCCCGATCGAAGCCTTCACAACATTCTCTAATCCGGCCTTGAGCGCCTGCTTCTTTCCAACTTGTTCGCCAATCTGGAAGAGATGATTGACCTGGACTCCAGTGGTAAAGAGGGCCACGCCGATCTGGCGCGCGATTATGGAGTTCACAGCTGCCCGCAGCGGAGCCTTATCCTCCGGCAAATCCCACTGGTAGACCGGCACAGGCATAACGTGGACCCCTCGCTCGCGCAAGCCTTCGAGAAGCTCCGGGTTGGAGACGCCGTATTCTTGTACAGCGACATGTTTGTCCCGCAAATCCAGTTTGTTGTCGTCAATCGCCTGGAGCACTTCGCGCCACGTATTTGGTTCCGGCGCGGTTAGCGTCACCGGGACTTTCCATTCGCGCAGCACCGCTACCGGCTTTGGTCCGCGCGCGACAACAGAAACCTTTCTCAAGGCCTCGAAAAACTTCTCCGTGGGATGCACGCCTTCCAGCAGATTCGAAATCGCGCGCGCTCCGACACCTGTCAGAAAGACCACCGCGTCGAGTTTTCCTTCCAACAATGCCTCAACGAATTTCAAGGCTTCTAGATTTGAGGAGAGGGGCACCTCGCGCATGGCCGGCGCATGAAGCGGCTTGCCACCGTAGGTTTCGATCAGACGGCTCATTTCCTGGCCGCGTCGGCTCTCCAGCGTCAGGACGGTTAATCCTTGAAAATTTGTGACAGGCATGCCCAGGTGTTCCGCCCCCTACGATACCTCTGACCCAGCGGAAAGGGGAGCGCCTCGCGTTCGTTTCACCCTACGGATCAGGCCGGTCGCGATTAGCACAGTTGTCCGGCCAGGAGTTCTCGCTTTGGCGCGTTCAGCCGAATCTCCAGTTCAAACGGAGCGCCAACTTGTTTCAGATGCGAAGGAGCTGGAAGACCGCCATGAAGCGAGTCCCACTGTTGCAGCGGCTGTGAAAAGGGGATCACTAGAGGCCGCTTGCCGGCTGTACTCGTTTTCGGCGCGGTACGACTGGATCACATCGGCGATCACATCCGGAAACGATTCATCGCAGGGCACGGTTGCTAATATCTCCTTGCCGGCAATCGCGTGAGAGCCGGTGCGGCCGCCCACGTACACCGCCACCGCATCGACGAGCTTTCCGTCAATTTTTGTCTTGAACCCGCGGAGACCGACGTCAGCAGCTTCATGGTTGCCGCAACCTGCCGGGCACCCGGACCAATGAATCGTCAGTGGGTTCACGCCTGCACCCATCTTTTTGTGAAGAGCCTGGGAAAGGGCGACAGCTCGGCTCTTTGTTTCGATAAGGGCCAGATTGCAATAATCGGTGCCGACGCAGGCAACCAGTCCGCGCATAAAAGGAGAGGGACGAGGCGAGAGCTGCTTGAGCAGAGGTTCATTGAAAAGCTTCATCACGGAATCGGCAGGAACATTGGGAATAATTACGTTCTGTCCCGTAGTCAGGCGAATCTCGCCGTTGCCATAGACGTCGGCGAGACGCGCGAGCTCGCTCGATTGCTCGGGATTAACTCTTCCGGTTGGAACACAAAGACCCACGGCCACAAGCCCGGCCTGTTTTTGAGGGTTTGGCCCGATGTGGTCGGCATGATGGAAACTCCGCATATCTCTTCCTTGAAATGCCAGTTCATACCCCATGCGCGAGGTAAGTTCCGCCCGCAATCTGGAAATTCCCCATTTTTCGATTAAGAAGGTGAACCGGCATTTGGCGCGGGCTTCGCGCGGGCCGTGATCGCGGAAAATCTTGATCAGCTTCACTACCACCGCAGCCGCCTGATAGATTTCGACAAAGACATTCAGGTGCGAAGCGATGGTGAATCCTCCGGAGCCCATCTTTCCGCCTACCAGCACGTTAAACCCGATCCGCCCTCCCTTTTTTGCGGGAACTAGCGCTATATCCTGCGACTCATTATGCGTGCAGTTGTCCAGACAGCCGGTGACAGCGATGTTGAACTTGCGCGGCAAGTTCGTGAACTCCGGGTTGCCCTTGCTCCCGACGATGATGCGATCCAAGTCGTGCACCACAGGAGAGGCATCAAACAACTCATGCGGCGTCAAACCGGCCAAGGCACACCCATTGATATTTCGGACGTTGTCAATGCCGGTCTGGAGCGTGCGAAGGTCCACGCCCTGAAGCTTCTCCCAGATCGCGGGTATGCTGTCGAGAATGAATCCGCGCAGCTCGATTTGCTGCCGCGTCGTAATGTCCAGGACGCCATTGCCAAGGCGCCGGGAGAGCTCGGCGATGGTGCGCAGTTGATCGCTCCTCACGAATCCGTTGGGCAGACGGATGCGCATCATGAACTTGCCCGGCGTCGGCCTGCGATAGAAAACACCGACCCACTTCAACAATTCCTTTTCCGCCGGTGTGAGGGATTCCGCACCTCGCTGGATGATTTGCGGCAGCTGGTCGAGGATGCGCAGGCCGTCGCCGTCCATGGAGGCCTTATAGCCTTCGACAGCGTTGCCAGCGGGGCTGATCTGGCTGGCTTCTATGGGTGCAGCCGTGACCGAAGGGCTCTGAGCGTCTCGCGTCATAACTGCCCTTGCGAAGGCAGCCCGCGCGCCCTGCTGGAGCGAAAGTTTCGCGGCGCTTGGGTGGTCAGCGGAGTTATGGATTCGACGACGAGCTTTACCATCCGTTCCTCTTTCACGAAGAGTTTCGGGATTTCTAGTCGGCCTCGACCGCTTGTCTTGCCGCCACGCCGGCAGTTTCGTCAGTGCGCAAAGGAATTCCCATGGCCGCGGCTTTTTTGGGCGTGTTGGTGACATACAGCGCGAGTCCGGTGAGCAAGGCGCCGGAGACCAAGTTTCCCAATGTGACCGGAATCTGGTTCCAGATCCACCACTGGCTCAGCGAGACAGGGGCGCCGAACAAAATGCCCGTGGGGATCAAGAACATGTTCACGATCGAATGCTCATAGCCGTGCGCAAAAAACGTCATGATCGGCAGCCACATCGCTACGATTTTGCCAATCGTGGAACGCGAAGCCATGGCCAGTACCGCTCCCAGCGTCACCATCCAGTTGCATAAGACTCCTTTGATGAAGGCGGTTTCCCAGCCGCGCAGCCCGACTGCCATGTACGCGATGGTCTTTTTCTGCACCGCCAATTTCATCAATTCGCCGACAGTGCCACTGCCACCGGCGCCGCAGTTCGTCACCGCCAAGTAGAACAGCAAGCCGTAAAACAAACTTCCGGCCAGGTTCCCCAGATAGACCCAGCCGAGATTACGGAGCATTGTGAGGAAGGAAACCTCACCGGCCGCCCATCCCATGGGCAGTAGAGCAAAATTCCCGGTAGCCAGTTCAAGCCCAAGCAAAACCAGAATTACAAATCCCACCGGAAAAAGAATTGCTCCCACAATGGGAGCGACATTTTGTGAGAGCACAATGAATACGAGCGACGTGGCATAGCCGAGCAGCCCGCCCGCGAGAAAACTTCGGATCAAGAGATCGCGAACGGACAGAGAAGCTTTCCTGGATGCCGCCTTTGTTGCATCGTTTAGAAGGTCCGTTGGCTGAACGTAGTCCAAAACCACCTCCGCTGGCTACGTCGCGGGAGACAGCTGCAACCCCGACGTCAATAGTCATCTTGGGTCTCGGGGAGGCTGGCAGCAAACGCATCTTTTTCATTGGCCGCATTGAAAATTGTGAGGCGCACGGCGCGCCAACAGGACAAGCTTTTCTCGTCTCAGATGGTCATGGCGGCTTCGACGATTGGGGTGACGTAGCCGCCGACCTCGATGCCCCTCGCGCCCCGCTCGCCGTGAATCTGAACGTGCAAGAAACTGCGCCGGCCCATCTTGGTGCCCTGTTCGCTGACGAAGCGTGTGCCGTCGGTGCTCGACACAAGACCATGGCGCATCATGTAGGCGGCCAGCGGACCGGTGGCGCTCCCCGTGGCGGGGTCTTCGAGGACACCATGCTCAGGGGCGAACATGCGGGAATACGCACCTTCAGGAGTGGGAGTAAACACGAAGACGAAGATGCTTTCGTTATCTTGGCCCTTGAGAGTCGCGAGGCCGCGGGCATCCAGGCTCGCACGATCAACGGCTTGCTTGTCTTTGACAGGAACGAAGACCGCAGGGTTTGCGGCGCTGACGATCTCGGGAGCCGCGTCGACCAAATCAGATGGAGCTAAGCCAAGGACTTGGACGCACAGGCCGCGGTCGTAGGTCTTGCCGATCGTGATTGGGGGCGTGCGCAACCAAATCATAGGGCGCTCGCCGGCTTCGACGCGGACAGCAACGGGGCCGACGCCCTCTTCCAACGCAAAGGACTGGCTACCTTTGGGCACAATGCCTTCGTCGAGCAAGACAAAACTTGTGCCAATCGTCGGGTGACCGGCGAAGGGCATCTCCCTCGCGGGCGTGAAGATCCGGACGCGGGCGGCGCAGTCGGGCTGGGATGCAGGGGAGACGAACGTGGTCTCGGCGAGGTTCAGTTCCTTGGCAATTTCTTGCATGGTGGTGTCGTCAAGGCCGGAAGAATCAGGGAACACGCCGAGTTGGTTGCCCTCAAGCGGCTGCGTGGTGAAGACGTCCACGACGCGATACCGGTGGGAACGTGCGCCGGCCATCGTCAGGCGACCTCGGCGATCAGTTCAATTTCGACGCAGGCGCCGAACGGGATTTGTGCCACGCCAAATGAGGTTCGCGCGTGCGCTCCGTGGGTAACAAACGCTTCACCGAAAAGCTCGGAAGCGCCGTTGGCGACGAGATGCTGCTCCGTGAAGTTGGGCGAGCTGTTGACCAGCACCATGAGTTTCACGATGCGGCGGATTCGGTTTAAGTCGCCGACAGCAGCCTGCAACGTGGCCATCAGCTCGATGGCGATTCCACGCGCGGCTTGTTTCCCCTGCTCCGTGGTGATTTGAGAGCCAAGCTGGCCGGTCCAGGGTTTGCCATCTTTCTTTGCAATGTGGCCCGAGACAAAAATCAGATTGCCGGTGCGCACGAAAGGAACGAAGGTGGCCACCGGCGGCTCAAGTTTCGGAAGTGCAATATCCAATAAGGTCAGGCGTTCGTAGACAGACATGCGAAACTCCTTGCTGAAGGCAGGGACCAGCTATCGTGCCCGTGGGACCGCGGCAGCTCAACCTCCAATCTGGTTGGCTGCCAATTTGGTCTGTGCGCGGCGGCGTGGCATGAACTCCACAGCGCTTGTGTTTCTTTCCACTTTGTAACTCCTTTGCTGCACCCCCCCCCAATTGACTTTATACGCTAATAGCGTATACTTAGAACTGTACGCTAGTGGCGTACCAGGAATGGGATGGAATTCCTCGAAGCCCCGGCCTTCACTCGCTACGTCTCCGGTTATCTGACGGACGACGAGTACCGGGAACTACAAAACCGGCTGGCGGCTGCACCAGAACATGGAGACGTTATCCCCGGAATAGGAGGATTTCGCAAGCTTCGTTGGACAGACCCAAGACGCAGCAAGGACGAAGAGGCGGTCTGCGAGTGATCTACTATTACTTCCCAGGCGAGCAACAAATCTGGCTGGTTACGCTCTACGACAAGGATGAAGCTTCAGACCTTACGCCTAAAGAAAGGCAAGCTTTGAAGAGTGCCATTGAAATTGAGCTCCGGGCTCGGCAGGCCCGGAAGCTTGCGAAGCAGAGGAAATCGCGGAGGTGAAGGCGATGAGCAAGAGAAAGATTTTCGACGAAATGATGGAAGGTGTTGCAGCGATGAAAAGCCATCGCGTGGGCAAAATCACGCTGCGCACTTATAACGTTGAAGCGACCCCGCTGCCCAAGGTGGATTCGAAGCTGATTCGGGATACGCGTAAGAGGCTGCACTGTTCACGAGCCGTATTCGCTCGGAAGCTGCGCATTAACGAACGCACGCTTGAGAAGTGGGAACAGGGCCGCGCAAAACCCAATCCTCAGGCGGCAGCCCTCGTCTTGTTAGTTCGCAAGTATCCCGACACCCTCGAACGATTGGAACGGGTTGCCGTAGGTTAGCAATTGTCCACTCCGATGCACGTCCGAATGACAACGTCTAGCCCGTCGAGCGGGGCGTACTCTACCAAATCCTCCACCAAGGTTTCTTAGCTTGCGCTGGCACTTCCCGGAAGCCCGTACCGGAGACGAGATGCGCTCACGGCGCCAATGCAGTGAGCTGTCGTCAACGGATTCTAGCTTGGCGCCCAGCGGTGTCCGATCATACGAATAGAGTTCTTTGTAGATACGGAAAACAGCCTCGGCAACCGGCTTGGCATTGCGGTAGTCGATGCTCTGAAAAATGACTTGGGAGGTCATTGCATCCGGGAGAGGAGTCGGCTTCAGGTATTTTGCGAGGCGAAAGCCCCGGGGTGGGACTCCCCGGGGCTACTCACCCGGGCACAGGAGTGCGATTAACGGCTGAACGCTGGAACCGTTGACCGTCCCAAGTAGGAGCGCTAGCATGCTGCGCTGTAGTAGTGGAGGTACGTATGTCATTCAAGGGAAAGAAAGCTCTAGTCACTGGAAGTTCCCGTGGCATTGGCCGAGGGATCGCGTTGAAGCTGGCGGAACGGGGAGCGCAGGTTGCCGTTCATTACTATCGCAACGAGGGAGCCGCGCAAGCGACGTTGGAGAAGATACGCGGCCTCGGGTCGAATGGATTTCTGGTGCAGGCTGATGTTTGCCGGCCTGATGAGGTCCGTCGTGTTTTCCAGCAAGTTCGGTCCGAGTTCGGCTCCCTTGACATTTTCGTCAGCAATGCGCGGACAGAAGCGCCCACCTTCTATGAAGCCCCAATGGAGATCACTTTGGATAAATGGGACACCGCTGTGGATTCGCAGGCGAAAGCATTTCTAGTTGCGGTGCGCGAGGCAGTTCCGCTGATGTCGAATGGCGGACGGATTATCGCGATCACCTTCGCGCCGGGCGGACGGTTTGGGAGTTGGCAGCCGTGGATTGCTATGGGTGCGGCGAAAGCAGCTTTGGAGGTGCTAGTGCGGTATTTCGCGGTTGCGCTGGCCCGCCGCGGCATCACCGTGAACACGATCAGCCCGGGGTGGGTTGAAGACAGTGTGCTGAACAGCCTGTCGGAAGCCTTCCAAACAGGTTTACGCGAGTGGCAGGAACGCGGGTGGACTCCGATGGGTCGATTGGGAACACCAGCGGACATCGGCAATGCGGTTGCGTTAATCTGCTCAGAAGAGGCGGCTTGGATCACGGGGCAGTTGATCGATGTAGACGGCGGCGCATCGCTAGTGGATGCGCACCTGCCGTTGGAATTCCAAGGCATATCGAAACCGAAAGGCGCAGAGGCAGCCTAAAGAGACGCGCCTTCGGCTCTTCTCGCTGCGGCGTCATCCGCGCTGACGATGCAACGTGCTTTCCGCCGAAGTCCGTTCAGTGGAAACCCCCATCGGCGAGCCCCTGTCGAAAGGTGGCTGGAGTCTGCCTTGTTGCTGTGGTGGCAATGAAGAAAACGTATACGGACAAACAGGGCCAATATCTGGCTTTTATTTATTACTACAGCAAGATCCACGGATGCTCGCCCTCGGAAGCCGAAATGCAGCGGTACTTCCGAGTCTCTCCGCCGGCCGTGCATCAGATGATCTTGACGCTCGAAGCGCGCGGATTCATCGCGCGAACGCCCGGGCAGGCTCGGTCAATCCATCTGCTGATCCCGCGTGAGGCGCTACCCGACTTGGTCTAGATTCACCTCCCAAAACTCGAAGCAAGGTTTCGGGCAGTAGCCGCTAGGTGTACCTCGCTTGACGCTTGCCTTTGTCTGGCGTCGCTTACGGGACGAGAAACCGCATTTCCCCTCCTTTAGTTGTCCATAGCTTGTCCGTAGCCGGCAACTCGGCAAGGACGCGTACTCGTACAAGTCCTATAAGAAGGAATGTCAAGACAAAATTCTCCCCCTCGGCTCGATGCCGGTCCTTTTTTGTCTCGGCATTCAGCC
>Ga0307471_100000408_pt1 | contig 21984 bp, 14 predicted proteins | sample atmos_gasesAM3C__2_FD_204566 | JGI IMG/M metagenome (GOLD analysis project Ga0307471, IMG submission 204566) | Hardwood forest soil microbial communities from Morgan-Monroe State Forest, Indiana, United States - atmos_gasesAM3C_515 | ecosystem: Environmental > Terrestrial > Soil > Temperate...
CGGATCCGACGCGGAAAAAGCTCTCGACCGCGCGGGCATCACCGTGAACAAAAACTCGATTCCCTTCGACCCGCTGCCGCCGATGAAAGCCGGCGGCATCCGCCTCGGAAGTCCTTCCATCACTACGCGCGGCATGCGCGAACCGGAAATGGAGCAGATTGCGGGCTGGATCGCAGACGTCCTTGAAAACATCGGAAACGCCGAAGTCGAGCAGCGCGTCCGCAAACAAGTAGCCGACCTTGCCGAAAAGTTTCCCGTTTATCAGGACCGCATGCACGCCGGCAAAGCCCATTCCGAACATGCGCGCGCGTAGCGCTGCAGCACGAATTCTCTTGCTCACATGAACGTCTTCAACGCGACCGCCGACTTCGAGCGCTGGTTGGCGAAACGCCTCCCCATTGTCCGGCAGGACATCGCTCTGAAGCACCAGCACATGGCCGAAGCTGCGTTTCCCTTCTTTCGCGCCACGTTTTACCGTTGGCTTCAGTTATGGCCGGAGGTCTGCCCTGAACTGGCCAAAACCCCCGCCGTCCTCGCCGTAGGAGACTTGCACATCGAGAATTTCGGCACTTGGCGCGACGAAGAAGGCCGTCTCATCTGGGGCGTGAACGACCTCGACGAAGCCTGGCCCTGTGCGTACACGCTGGACCTTGTGCGATTAACCACCAGCGCCCACTTGGCCATCGGCGCAGAACATCTCTGCCTCACTCGAAAAGAAGCCGCCGAAGCGGTCGAGGAAGGCTATCGAGACGCCCTCGCTGCCGGTGGCAAAGCCTTCGTTCTCGCCGAGCACCATCAATGGCTGCGGCTGCTGGCCCTCAGCAAATTGCGCGACCCCGTGCGCTTCTGGGAAAAAATGCAGCAATGCCCGCCCTACGCAGCCAAGCCGCCGGTCGAGGCGCGCAAGCTGATCGAAGAATCGTTGCCCGAACCATGCCGCGCCTACCAACTCAAGCGCCGAATCGCCGGTCTCGGCAGCCTGGGACATCCCCGAATCCTCGCGCTCTCGACCTGGCAAGGGGCCTTTATCGCCCGCGAAGCCAAGGGCATTCGAACGTCAGCATGGGCCTGGCTCAAGAACAGCTCCGCAGAAGAATTGTACGGAGCGAAATTGGTGAATTCCGCCATCCGCGTCAAAGACCCCTGCGTCCGCTTTCAGGGCCACTGGCTGGTTCGCCGCCTCGCACCCGATTGCTCCCGCATCGAACTCTCTTCTCTGCCCAAGGAAAAGGACGAGTCGCGACTGCTCTACGACATGGGCTGGGAAACAGCGAACATGCATTTCGGCAGCCCGAAAGCAATCCCCAACGTAAAGCGCGATTTGGCTTCCCGCAGTGGCCGCTGGCTCCACAACGCTGCCAAAGCCATGTACAAAGCCACCCTCAAGGACTGGGACAAATGGCGCAGCGATTGAAAATCAGCGAGAAGTGACGCAAAAAGTTAAATGCGTTCCGTCATCGGCAGCAAAGTAAAAGCGTTTGCTTTTTTTTCATAACTACGCATTACATAGAACGAAAGACCTACGGAGTACTACCTGTCCCCGCCGCAACCCTTACAACGCCAGTCCCGCTGCACCAAGACTGTCCTCCCGGTCAGTAGATTCTCCGCAAAACCTCATGTACGTTCAAAAATGACTGGGATGGGAAACATTCTCGCAACCGTCGTGCTTGCCGTTCCGCTGATCACCTGGCTTCGCGGAACACTCCTTCTTGGCACTTCCCAATTGCGGTTGGCGCGCATACCCTCCGCGCCGCGCGGGAACGCCCCCACTCCCTGGGATTCCAATTCTTCCGCAGCCCGGACTTGCCCGGGGCGACTGAGGTGAGACCATGATGGATACAGAGGCTTTTCGGGAGTTCAAGACCGGCTTGACCCTCCTTCGAGACAGACACGCGGACAAAGCTCTTCCCCACATGCGGCGCGCAGTTGACCTCGACAAAAACAATCCCTATTACATGTCCTACCTCGGCGTGGTCATTGCGCGCTCGGAAGGCAAATGGGGTGAAGCCGAACGCCTTTGCGATTCCGCGGTTCGCATGAAGAGAAACCAGGCGCAGCTCTACTTGAATTTGGCCGAAGTTTACGCCGCTGCCGGACGCCGCGAAGACGCCCGCGAAGCCCTCGAATCCGGGCTGAAATTTGCCCGCCGCGACGTGCGCCTCATGCTCGCAATGAACAAGCTGACGCAGCGGCGCGCACCAGTTTTCACATTCCTGTCCCGGAGGCATCCTTTGAACCGTCAGCTTGGCATGCTGCGCCATCGCACCATGCGGCTCTTTGGACAGGCATCGTAACGAGTTCTCTCCACCCCCAAACACAGGAACGGGCGCCCCTTTTCACTGGGACGCCCGTTCTTGTGTTTGAATCCGCTGAGGTGCGGTTGGTGGCTTACGCAATCCGCTGAGTTGCCACTTGGTCGCGCGCTCCATGCGCTGACTTAAGTTCCTACGAAATCGGCCGGGCGCAAAGCCGAATCAAAAAGGAGTGCTGCCGCCGAAATTGTAGGAGTGCTGCATGCCCATTTCCATCAGGATCTTGATCCCGATGCCAAACATGCCCGTGGGCAAAACATCTCGGCGCACCACTTCCGCCAGATATTCGCGATTCATGGAGGCCGGGTCGTTCGAATAAGGCATGGTCACAAAGAGCCGCAAGCCTACCTCGTATCCTGGCTCGCTCGACTGAAAGTACACTCCCGACCGGGACACGCTCACCGAACCGCGCAAATCCTCGAAATGCAGTTTCTTCGGATCGGAGGGACGGATGCGCATGAGCTGCGTGATTTTGCAGCGGCGTTTGCCGCGCCGCTCGGTCTGCGTGGCCGCCTGTTTGGGCGGCGCTTCTGCTGAGGGTTTCTTGGTCATTAGTTCGGTGACTGCTTCATTGGGGGTCGCCATGGCAAAACCGACTTTCCGGACGAATACCTGTCTATCCAAGAAGAAGTCTATTCCGGGGGCGACACAAAAACCTATAGCGAAGATGTACCCGTAAAGGGGTAATACCTCGCCGGGGAAATAGTAGTACGGAGGTACTACAAAAGGAAGCCGGGGTCCGAGGAAGTTGAGGAAAAGGTGAGGACGAAATGGGGATTGGCGCCGAAAAGAAGGAGAAAGTCCCAAATTGGAGTACCTGATGAGGCGAAATACCAAAAGGAGAAACGTCAGTCGGACTCGGTTGGCCTTCGGAGACGCATAAAGACTTTCTCCGTAACAGGTTGCGCCGGACGAAAGGAAAATCCACAAGGCGCGTTCGCGGCTGTGGAATTGCTGTGTAGAGGACTAGTACGGGTTTTTCGCTACAGCAATTCACCAAAAATTCATCAAGGACCTTCGGTTAATAAAGTTCGTCATCGGAAAGGATTCCGTCATGAGCACGGCCACGCGGCGGAGTTTGCAAGTCGAGGAGCGCCCAAGAACCTCAATCCGCTCCAATAGCAATGGGCGCGCCCGCCCGAATGGCAACGGACACGCCGGCTCAAATAGCAATGGGAAAGTCCATGGGGCAGCCGACGGATATGCCTCGAGCGGCAGTTGCGCGTCGCCAACCTCGGCCAAACCGCGCGTGTTTGTGGCCGCCGAGAACCGCCTCCTGCGCGAAGCCCTCTCCCGCATGCTCACCAAGAATGGCGATATCGAAATCATTACAAGTGAAGCCGTGGGACCGCTTCCAAAGGCAATTCAACACGCCGCTCAAGACTCGCTTCAAAAAGACGATCTGCCCCCGTCTTCGGGACCGGGAACTTCCGTCTTGTCGGCAATCCACGATACGGAAATCCTCCTCCTCTCCTCCAAAGGAAATTTGGACTGCGACCTTGCCGAGATTCGCAAAATACGGTCGGCCACGCCTGAGACCCTCATCCTCTTGATCGACGTTAGCGGCGACGAAACCAACTTCCTGCAATGCATCCGTGCTGGTGTTCGCGGCTATCTTCCTCGCGACGCTTCGGCCGAAGACGTGGTGGAAGCCGTAAAGTCCATCCACGGCGGAAAAGCCGTTTGCCCGGGCACGCTCTGCGCGGCGTTGTTCCGTTATATCGAGCGTGAAGCCACCTGCTTCCCATCTGCGAGCGTTCACCAGCGTCTGGGCCTTACCCGGCGCGAGCAGCAATTGATTCCTCTGGTCGCGGAAGGCCTCACCAACAAGGAAATCGCCAACCGCTTTTGCCTTTCCGAGCAAACGGTGAAGAATCATCTGTACCGCATGAAGCAAAAAGTCGGCGCCGACGATCGCCTGGGCATCGTACAAGTCTGCCGCACCCAAGGCTTCATGGTTTAGCCGCACTCCGTTCCTGCCCATGGGGACGATGTATCGTGCCCCCACAATCTCCTCCACTCCCGCCGCGCTCAAAATGGGGTATAGTGCCTTCCACAACCCAGCAGTAAACCATCTCAAATCGAAAGGTGAAACTATGTCCTCGAACTCCTCTCTGAAACCCACGTCACGCCGCACGATGCTGCGCGACTCCGCTACGCTGGCGGGCAGCGCATTCCTCGCGCAATTCTTCCCGGCCTCGCTTTTGCGCGGCGCGGTTCCCTTCTACGCGCAGCAGAGCGCGCCTCCCGCGGACCCCGTCGCGGCGTTTCGCGCCCAGATGGCGGCGAATCCGATTCAGCCGCAAAAACTTGCAGACAATCTCACCTTGCTTTCCGGCCCCGGCGGAAACGTTGTGGTCCTCAACGGCGCCGACGGCAAGGTTGTGGTGGACACTTTTGTCTTGCCCGCCTGGGCCAAGTTCAAAGAATCGCTCGACGCGATTAGCAACGCTCCGCTGAAAACGGTCGTGAACACGCACTGGCATTTCGACCACGTCGACAACAATGCTGCACTGCACGCCGCCGGCGCCACGATTCTTGCGCACGAAAACACGAAAAAGCGCATGTCGGAGACGCATGACCTGCCGGTTCTTGGCTTGCACTTCCCGCCCTCGCCCGCCGATGCTCTGCCGCAGCAGACCTTCGCCACCACGCGCAAGCTGCAAGCCAATGGCGAAACTCTCTTTCTCGAGCATCTTTCTCCCGCGCACACCGACACGGACCTCTTCGTTCGCTTTCAAAAAGCCAACGTCATCCACATGGGCGACACCTTTTTCAACAGCATCTATCCGTACATCGACGCGAGCACCGGCGGCAGTGTGAACGGCATGATCGCCGCCGCGAACAAGGTTCTGCCGCTTGCGAACGATTCCACCAAAATCATCCCGGGCCACGGTCCGCTAGGCGGGAAAGCCGAGCTCGTGAAATTCCGCGATATGCTGATCGCCGTGCGCGACAGCGTCGGAAAACTGAAGTCTGCGGGGAAGTCCGCCCAGGAAGCCGTTGCGGCAAAGCCCCTTGCCGATCTGGAAGACGCCTGGGGCAAAGGCTTCTTCAACGGCGACGTGTTCGTGCAGATCCTTTACACCACGCTCTAAGGCTGAAGCTCTGAAGAGCCTCACTGCTTGACCACGTGTTTTTCGTCGGCGAGGTGGATGCGTTCGGCGTTGGCCACGCTGGACATGTCGGAGATGATGACTTTGTCGCCCTCCTTAAGCCCAGACAAGACCTCGATGGTGCTCGCAGACGCGCGGCCAAACTTCACGTGGGTCCGGATGGCTTCCTTACCATCGTTGACTATCTTAAAGAGGTCCATGCCAGCGTTCGAGGCGCCATTCACCGGGCGTCCGATGAAGAGAACGTTATCCAGTTTTCCGACGTCGATGCTGGCCATGACTTCGAGACCCGCGCTGGTTTCTTGGGGTGCGGAATCGAGGGCAATGTCTACCGCGCGCTCATCGTTAGATTGCGGGCCAATGCTGGCCACGTGCCCTTTTGCGAAAGGACCCTTCTGCGTGGTGACGACGGCAACTTGACCTGCTCTCACGTCGGCCGACATGGATGCTGGAACGGTCACGCGAGCGACGAGGTTTGCGGAACCTTCGCCACGAACGAGAGTCCCCATGCCGCGAACCTGGAGCGGCATCGGGCCCCTCTTTACCGTATCGAGCCAAATGGTGGAATAATCCACGATGGGTTCCTCCCCGGACACGTGGGTGACGATCCCGCCTGAAGTACCGCCACTCACCCCTCCGACGATTCCGTTGGAAACTCCTCCCACAACTCCGGGCGAAATACCCTGCGCGACGCCGCCGGCCACACCGCCCTTAACGCCGCCAGCTACGCCCTGCGCTTTGAGCGGGAAAGTCCACACAGCGAGAGCGATGACGAGGGCGAGGCAGGACGAGATGAGAGCTAACGAGACGATCAGTCTTCTTTGGGTCATACGAACCTCCTTGAGCATGAGTGAAACTCGCTCGACGAGCTGGCGTTCGGCGAGAAAGGGTGGCGCGGGAATGGCCGCGAGGGATGTGCGGCTGTTGGTGAACTCGAGCAGGGCTTCGAGGTAGGACTTGCGCGCGTTGGTGAGCCGGACGACTTCGAGATCGACGACTTGCTCGCGCGCAAGACGGGCGCGCGAAATGAGCCAAGCGATGGCGGGATGAAACCAGAACAGCGCGCGAAGGACTTCTTCGCCGAGATGATGGGCCCAATCTTGACGGCGCACGTGAAGCAGTTCATGACAGGCAATCGCCGATTGGAAGCGGAGCTCTAAAGAGGTGAAACGCTCGGGAAGGAGCACGAAGGGCGCAAAAAAGCCGAAGGTAACGGGCGAATCCACATGGGAGGAAAGGCGAAACTCAGCGGGCGCAGCCAGGAGCGCGCTCATGGCTTGGAGGACAGCGGCAGATTCCGCGGAGGAAGCGACGGGGGAGGAGGCTTGGCGGAGGCGACGAAGCTTGAGTAGCCCGAGCGCGAGGATCGTAAAGCGCAGGGCAATTCCGAGGAGAATTACTATGCCAAGAATTGGGGCAAGCGTTTGAAGGCTCGGAAGATGCCAGTGAGTAGCGGCGGGCTTGGATGACGCGGGAAGTGGAAGGTTTGCGAAGTCCGTGGAGATCGCCAGCGCTGCGCTAACTTGCGGGCGATGCCAAGGCTGGACCAGCGGGAGCAGCAGGCTGATAGCGAGAAGCGAGCGCCAATACGCGAGAAGGACGCGAGGCTGGCGGAGGTTGAGAGCGCGAGAGAGGAATCCGGCGGCCAGCACGAGGAGGGCCACCTGGACGCTCCAGAAAACCAAGTTTGAAAACCACAGCGGCATGTCCATGAGCGACTGACTCCTTTCCTACGTGGCCGGAACTCTCATTCGCTTTCCTCGACCATGCGCACAATTTTTTGCAAATCTTTTTCGCGAAGGCGGCGCGATTTGACGAGGTGGACGAGGAGAGGTTCGGCTGAGCCATTAAAAACGCGATCAATGAATTCGCGGATCATGCCGCCGATGATTTGATTTTGGGGTTGCGCGGGGCGGTAAAGGAAGGCGCGGTCCTGGCGGCGCTTTTTGAGATAGCCCTTGGTTTCGAGGATCTTCATCATGGTCATGACGCTGGTGTAGGCGATTTTGCGCCGTTCGCGGAGGGCCTCGTAGACATCGCGGACGGTGGTGGCGCCGTGCTGCCACACGAGCTTCATGATTTCGAGTTCCTGCGGAGTCAGCGTGCTGTTCCGTGGCCGCATACAAGCTTTTTAGTACTAATTAATTCGTATGTCAAGCAAAAAGATGCAGGGGCCACGTTGCGCACAAAACAAAAGGCGGAATGTAGAAGGAAAAAACCAGAGGCAGGAAGTACAGAATCACGTCTTTTTTATGGACATGCCCGCGTTTAAATTCAGCCACGATTCCTCGGTGCGCCTGCCCGCGGCTGGCACGCTTGCGGCTACCAGGATGACTTCCCTGTCCGGTTTATGCGATTCTTTGTCCTCAACAAACGAACAGTAAATCAGGAGATGAAGAACGGGTCTGAAGACCCGCCACTGCAGGGACGCGAGGTCGAGGACGATGCTGAAGAAATTCAAGGATTTGTCGGAGAAGGAAATTCTGGCGATTGCCATCGCCGCGGAAGATGAGGACGGGCGCATCTACGGAGAATTTGCCGATGCGTTGCGCGAGGAGTATCCCTCCACCGCGGAGATGTTCGAGGATATGCGCAAAGAAGAAGTGGTGCACCGCGACCGGCTGATTGCCACGTTCCGGCAGCGTTTTGGCGAGCACATTCCCCTGATCCGCCGCGAGAACGTCAAAGGATTCCTCGAGCGCAAGCCGGTTTGGCTGATACGCCCGCTCGGCGTGAAAGTAGCGCGCAAACAAGCCGAGGTGATGGAGCTGGAGGCGCAGCGCTTCTACCACAAAGCGGCCACGCGAACGAGCGACGCGTCCACGCGCGAATTGCTGTATCAGCTTGCGGAAGAAGAGAGAAAGCACACCCAGACGGCGGGCGAACTGGAAGAAAAGCATCTGACCGCGAGCGCAAAAGCACAAGAAGAAGAATCGCATCGCAAACTATTTTTGCTGCAGGTCGTCCAGCCGGGACTGGCGGGGCTGATGGACGGCTCGGTCTCGACGCTGGCGCCCTTGTTTGCGGCGGCGTTTGCGACGAAACACAGTTGGGATGCGTTTCTGGTAGGGCTGGCGGCGTCGATTGGCGCGGGAATTTCGATGGCGTTTTCCGAAGGGCTTTCCGATGACGGCTCGCTGACAGGACGCGGATCACCGTGGCTGCGCGGCGCGGTGACCGGGTTGATGACCACGGCGGGAGGGATTGGGCACACGCTTCCCTTCCTCATTTCCAGCTTTCATGTGGCCACGCTCGTTGCGGCAATCGTGGTGGCGGTGGAACTCTGCGTCATCAGCTACGTGCGCCACAAATATATGGACACGCCGTTTCTGCAGGCGACGTTTCAGGTTGTGGTGGGCGGCGTTCTGGTGTTTCTAACCGGCTGGCTGATTGGAAGTTCGTGATTCAGTCGGAGTGGGCGCCAGATGGCGCGGGAGCGGGAAGCGGAACGTGGACGCGTTTGCCCAGAATTAACGATTGGAAGCGATCCATATAGATGTAAACAATCGGCGTGGTGAAAAGAGTCAGCATCTGGCTGACGATAAGGCCACCAATGATGGTGACGCCCAGCGGCCGGCGCAGTTCGGAGCCGACGCCGGTGCCAAGAGCAAGCGGCAAGGCACCAAACAAAGCGGCCATGGTGGTCATCAAAATGGGCCGGAAACGCAGTAGACACGCCTTGTAGATGGCCTCCAGGGGCGAAAGGCTCTCTTCGCGCTCCAACTGTACGGCGAAATCAATCATGAGAATCGCGTTTTTCTTTACGATGCCAATTAGGAGGATGATGCCAATCAAGGCAATCATGTTTAAGTCGGTGTTAGCGACCTTAATCGCCAAGATAGCTCCAATGCCGGCGGAAGGTATGGTGGAGAGAATCGTGATTGGATGGATGAAGCTCTCGTACAGAATGCCAAGAACGATATACACGGCCACGAGCGCGGTGATAATAAGAAAGGTCTGCGACGCGCGAGATTCCTGGTAGGCCTGGGCCGTGCCTTGGAACGTGGCATGTACTGTAGGCGGGATGCCGCTTTGGCGCGTGGCATCGAGAATGTGCTGAACAGCGGGACCGAGTGATGCGCCCGGGGCAAGATTGAAGGAGAGCGTGATGGCCGGGAAGATCCCCTGGTGATTCACGGAGAGCGAGGCGCTAGAAGGCTGGTATTGGGCAAACGCGCTGAGGGGAACCAATTTGCCGCCGGAGGCCGGCACGTAAATAGACTTGAGGGCTTCGGGACTTTGCTGGGCACTGGGCATCACTTCCAGCACCACATGGTACTGGTTCAGGCCCTTGTAGATGTTGGAGACCTGTCGCTGGCCAAACGCATCGTTCAAGGTGTTATCGATGGCTTGCATGGAAACGCCGAGGCGAGAAGCGGTGTCGCGGTCGACGACCAGGGAGCTTTGCAAGCCGTGCATCTGCTGGTCGGAGTTCACGTCGCGGAGCTCAGGAATTGTTGCGAGGCGTTGCTGGAGGATAGGAGCCCAACGCTTGAGATCTTCCAGATTGTCGGCTTGCAGGGTGTATTGATATTGCGCAGCGCTTCCGCGGCCACCAACGGAAAGATCCTGGTCGGCCTGAAGGTAAAGTGCCGCGCCCGGTACTCTCGAAGTGGCTTTGCGAATTCGAGCGATGACCTCGTCAACGCTCAGTTTCCGCTCGTTGAGAGGCTTGAGCTGCCCAAACATGCGCGCGGTGCTGCCGCCGCGGCCGCCGGCGCCGGCGAACGCAGTCAGAGTATCGACCGCCGGATCTTTCAAGACGATGTCCGAAAAGACGCGCATCTTCTGCGACATCGCGGTGAAGGACAGATCCTGGTCTCCCAGAATGGTGCCGCTGAAGCGTCCGGTATCCTGCTGCGGGAAGAAGCCCGAATTCACGTGAAAGAAAAGATAGGCGCAGAGAACCGCGGTTCCAAAGGTCGCTCCGAGAATCAACAACTGGCGGCGAAGAACCCATTTCAAAGAAATATCGTAAACATGAACCAAGCCGTTAAACGCACTTTCAAAGAACCGATAGATCCAGTTGTGTCGCCCGGATTCGTGCCTTAAAAAGCGCGCACACATCATAGGCGTCGTGGTCAGGGAGACGAAGAGAGAGACTCCGATGGCAACACTCAGCACCACGGCAAATTCGCGGAAAAGCCGGCCAACAATCCCGGGCATCAACAGAATGGGAATGAAAACGGCAACCAGGGACGTGCTCATCGAAAGCACGGTAAAACCAATTTCGCTGGCCCCTTTTATCGCCGCCGGGAACGGTTTCATCCCGTTCTCGATGTGACGCGTAATGTTCTCGATGACCACGATGGCATCGTCCACCACGAACCCGGTGCAGATGGTCAGCGCCATAAGCGAGAGATTGTCCAAGCTGTATCCGCAAAGGTACATGACGCCAAATGTCCCAATGAGCGACAGGGGAACAGCGACGCTCGGAATGATGGTCGCCCAAGTGCTCCGGAGAAAAGCGAAAACCACCAGGATAACGAGCGTAATGGAAATCAGCAGAGTGACCTCCACGTCATGCACGGAGGCGCGAATCGTAGTGGTCCGATCCACTGCGACGCTCAAGTGGAGGGATGGCGAGATCGAGGCGCGAAGCACGGGCAAGAGGGCCATGATGCGGTCGACGGTCTCGATCATATTCGCCGCAGGCTGACGGTTGACGGCCAGCAGGACGGAGCGATGCCCTCCGGACAGACCAAGATTGCGAATATCCGCGGTGGAATCGACGACTTCGGCGATGTCGCGCAAGCGGACGGGCGCGCCTGAATGGCCTGTTCCGCCAATGATGAGCGGCTCGTACTCGTAGGCCTTGAAGAGCTGATCGGTGTCGGCTACAGCCCATGTTTTCTGCGCGTCGGAAAGGGAACCCTTGGCCAAATCGGCGTTGGCTGACTGCAAGGATGCGCGAACGGTCTCCAGGCTGATTCCGTAGCTATTGAGCTGGTTGGGATTCGCTTCCACACGGACGGCCGGGCTCGCGCTTCCCCAAACTTGAACTTGCCCCACGCCCGACACCTGCGCAAGCTTCTGCGCCAAGATCGAATCAGCTGCGTCATAAATCTCGGCGGGTGGAATGTTCTCTGAAGTGAGCGCAAGAATCAGAATGGGCGAGTCGGCCGGGTTGACTTTCCTGTAGCTCGGCTGGCCGGGAAGATCCGCGGGAAGCTGGCTGCGCGCAGCGTTGATGCAAGCTTGGACATCGCGCGCGGCAGCATTGATATCACGAGTGAGATCGAATTGCAGAGTGATGTTGGTTGAGCCGAGGCCGCTGGACGAAGTCATCTGGGTCACGCCGGCGATGCGGCCGAATTGCCGTTCGAGAGGGGTAGCTACGGCCGAAGCCATCGTTTCGGGGCTCGCACCGGGCAGGTTCGCGCTCACATTGATCGTCGGGAAGGCAACTTGCGGCAAAGGGGAGACGGGCAAAAACCGAAAAGCGACTATGCCGGCGAGGGCGATGGCTATGGTGGTCAGGGATGTGGCCACAGGCCGGCGGATAAAAGGAGCGGAAAAATTAGCGGACATCATGGTCGAGTCACCTTGGGCTGACTTACCCTGCCTTTAGTCACCGAGAGCGGGCTCGTCGACGGGATTCCCGATATGCACCGCAAAGCGGTGCGCCAGCCAATCAAACGCCAGATAAACGACGGGCGTGGTGTAGAGCGTGAGCAATTGGCTTAGGAGAAGGCCGCCGACGATGGTAATCCCCAGGGGGCGGCGCAATTCCGAGCCGACGCCGCTGCCCACCGCCAGAGGCAATGCCCCAAGCAGGGCAGCCATGGTAGTCATCATGATAGGGCGGAAACGAAGCAAACAGGCTTCGTAGATGGCGTCGAGAGGGGACTTGCCTTCCTTGCGCTCGGCTTCGAGCGCGAAGTCAATCATCATGATGGCGTTTTTCTTGACGATGCCGATCAAGAGAATCAAGCCAATGAGAGCGATGACGCTGAATTCCATTTTGAAAAGCAGAAGGGCCAGGATGGCTCCCACACCGGCGGACGGAAGTGTCGAGAGAATGGTGATGGGGTGAATATAGCTCTCATAGAGCACGCCCAGCACGATGTACACGGTAATGAGCGCGGCAAGAATCAGCACTGGCTCGTTGGAGAGGGAATTCAGGAAAGCCGCCGCGGTGCCTTGAAACGTAGCTTGGATGCTGGCCGGCATGTTGAGTTCTGCCTTAGCCTCATTAATGGCATTGACCGCATCACCAAGGGCGGCACCCGGGGCCAAGTTAAATGAAACAGTAACTGCGGGAAACTGTCCCTGGTGGTTGAGCGCGAGGGCGGTAGAGCCGGGCTCGAAACGAGTAAAAGCGCTGAGGGGAACCTGCGCGTTCGCAGTGGTGCTTACGCTGGTTTGGGCGTTGTTAGTGATATTAGCGGTCGAGCCGCTAAAGGCCTGCAGGGCGCTGTTGGAAGCTACGTAGATGTCTTTCAGGGAGCCCGGATCCTGTTGGAACTGAGGATCGACTTCCAATACAACGCGATATTGGTTGAGCTGGGTGTAGATCGTGGAGACCTGGCGCTGGCCGAAGGCATCGTAGAGAGTGTTGTCGATGGCGGAGGGCAAAACGCCAAGGCGGGAGGCGGTGTCACGGTCGATAACCAACGAAGCGAGAAGGCCTTGGTTGAGCTGGTCACTGGCAACGTCGCGGACCATGGGAATGGCGCTCAGTTTTTCCATAAAACGCGGCACCCAGTAGGAGAGTTCCTTGGCGTCCACGTCTTCGAGGCTGTACTGAAATTGCGTGCGGCTGACGCGGTCTTCGACGGTAAGGTCCTGCACAGGTTGCATGAAGAGCGAAATGCCGTCAACACTGGCGAGCCCCGGTTGGAGGCGGCGGATGATATCGGAAGCGTTAATCTTACGGTCCGCGAGTGGCTTGAGATTGATTTGAACGCGCCCGGTGTTCAGCGTGGTGTTTGTGCCGTCGATTCCGATGAAAGAGGAGAGGCTCTGGACCGCCGGATCTTTCAGGATCACCTTGGCTACCTCTTGCTGGTGCTGAGCCATGGAGGCAAAGGAAGTGTTCTGGGCCGCCTCGGAAACTCCGAGAATGATTCCTGTGTCCTGCACGGGAAAGAATCCCTTAGGTACGTAGATATAGAGAAGAATGGTGCCGACAAGAGTGCCAATAGTGACGAGAAGTGTGGTGGTGCGGTAACGAAGCACAAATTGCAGCGTGCGGCCGTAGTAAGCGATGACAGAATCGAATACCCGTTCGGAGGCGCGAAAGAATCTGCCCTGCTCCTCCTCTTTTTTGTGACGCAACAACAGCGCGCACATCATGGGCGTCAACGTGAGCGAAACGAAGGCGGAAATGAGAATGGTTATGGACAGGGTGATAGCAAATTCGCGGAAGAGGCGGCCGACGATGTCTCCCATGAAAAGAAGAGGGATGAGCACGGCGATAAGGGAAACGGTAAGCGAAATGATGGTGAAGCCAATCTGCTCGGAACCTTTTAACGCGGCCTCCAAGGGCGAATCCCCCGCCTCGATAAAGCGGCTGATATTCTCAATCATAACGATGGCGTCGTCGACGACGAAGCCCGTGGATATCGTCAAGGCCATAAGGGAGAGATTGTTGAGGCTGAAGCCGCACAGGTACATCACGCCAAAGGTCCCCACGATGGAAAGGGGCACGGCGAGCGTAGGAATAATCGTGGCGCGCACGCTGCGGAGGAAAACGAAAATGACCATGACGACGAGCACAATGGTGAGGATCAAGGTGAATTGCACATCGTCAACGGAGGCGCGAATCGTGGTGGTGCGGTCGGTAAGAATATCAGTTTTTACGGACGCCGGAAGCGCCGCGGCCAGCTGCGGAAGCAGCTTTTTCACGCGGTCAACCACAGCGATGATGTTTGCCCCGGGCTGGCGCTGAATGTTGAGAATCACAGCGGGATTTTGGTTGGCCCAAGCCGCTTGCTTGGCATTTTCGGTTCCGTCGAAAACTTTGGCGACGTCGGTGAGACGCACGGGGGCGCCATTGCGATAGGCAACGATGATGGGCTTGTAGCTGTCCGCGGAAATGAGTTGGTCGTTCGCGCCGATGGTGTAGGCCTGATGGGCTCCGTCGAAAGTGCCTTTAGCTTGATCGACGTTCGCCGCGCTCAGCGCCGTTCGCAGATCCTCCAAACTCATTCCGTAGGATGCGAGCGCCGTCGGATTGGCCTGGATGCGCACCGCCGGGCGCTGGCCGCCACTGATGCTGACGAGGCCTACGCCGGAGAGCTGAGAAATCTTCTGCGCCAGCGTGGTGTCCGCCAGGTCTTCCACTTTGGAAAGTGCGAGGGAATCCGAGGTGAGCGCGAGAGTGAGAATGGGCGCGTCGGCGGGATTAATCTTGCTGTAGGTAGGCGGATTGGGGAGGCCCTGCGGTAAAAGGTTCGATGCGCTGTTGATGGAGGCTTGGACTTCTTGTTCGGCAATATCGATGTTGAGGTCCAGGTTAAATTGGAGAGTGATGAGAGAGCTTCCGAACGAACTGGTGGACGTCATCTGGTTTAAGCCAGGGATCTGGCCGAACTGCCGCTCGAGCGGGGATGTGACCGAGGACGCCACTACGTCAGGGCTGGCTCCCGGATAAAAGGTCTGAATTTGAATCGTTGGATAGTCAACTTGCGGAAGTGCCGACACCGGAAGTTGACGATAGGCCACGAAGCCCGCCAACAGGACAGCAACCATGAGTAGCGTGGTGGCAACCGGCCGCAGGATAAACGGCCGCGACGGACTCATCGCCGCGAACCTCCGGACTGGCTCCGCAAAGGCTTGGACCCTGTTGGCACGCTGGGGCTGGGATTGACTGGGAGCGGGGCAGCTGCGGATGACTTTGCTCCCCCGTTGTTCGAACCTGCCGGTGTCGGTGTAACTTTGCTGCCGTCCTGAAGCTTGTCCTGGCCGTCAATCACAACGACGTCGCCATCGTTGACTCCGCCGTTCAGTCCAACGCTGTCCGCGGTGGTCAGCGCAACGGTGACGGCGTGTATTTTGACGGTGTTATCAGAACCGACGGCGTAAACGTAGGTTCCCTGGGGGCCGCGCTGAATGGCCGCAGCCGGAACGATCGTGAGATTGTGCATGGTATCCACGAGCAAGTGGATGTTCACAAATTGGTTGGGAAAAAGCGCATTGTCGGAATTGTTGAAGACGGATTTCAGCTTGTACGTGCCCGTGGTGGGGTCAATCTGGTTGTCAATGGTTAGCAGCTTTCCCGCGGCGATTTTCGTGGTGTCGTCCCGATCGTAAGCTTCGACGTTCAGTTGAACTCCGGCGCGGAGTTTCGCGGTAACCTGGAGAAGGTTGTCCTGGGGCAGGTTAAAGAGCACGGCAATGGGCTGGAGCTGGGTAATGACCACGAGTCCATTTGCATCGGTGGCATGGACGATATTTCCCGGGTCCACGAGGCGCAGCCCAACGCGCCCGCTGATGGGCGCAGTAATCCGGCAATAGTTAAGCTGTAGTTTAGCGTTGTCCATCTGGCTTTGATCCGAGGTGATGGCGCCGTCAAACTGGCCCACGAGCGCAGCCTGCGTGTCGAGCTGCTGCTGAGGGATGACGCCTTCCTTGAAGAGAAGCTTGTAGCGCTCGAGGTTGACTTCCGCATCCTTGCGCTGCGCCTGATCCTTGGCAAGCTGGCCTTGCGCCTGTTCTAGCTGGACCTGAAAAGGCCTCGGGTCAATCTGTACGAGGAGGTCCCCTTCATGAACGTATTGCCCCTCTTTGAAGGCAACGTTGATGAGCTGCCCGTCTACGCGACTGTGTATAGTGACAGTGTTGAAGGCGGTGACCGTTCCGAGTCCGTTGAAGTAGACAGGAAGGTCCCCGCGATGCGCCGCAGCAACGACCACGGGCACGGAGAAATTGCCCATGCCCGACCCGCCGGGGCCTCCCCGGCCTCCTTTGCCCGGCGTTGCAGGAGCTGAGGGATTCGCCGCTTCACTGGGAGTCCGCGAGCCCCGGAAATACCAGACGCCGCCGACAAGGCCAACAATAACCAGCACCCAGAGCCACCAGAGACTCTTCGACGGCTTTTCCGCCGGCGCGTGTGCCCGAGCGTGGCCTCCGGATTCGGGTAGGTCCATCGAGTCGAGTTGCCCCATTCATCCGCTCCTAACAGGTACAAAAATGCGCTACGTTCGTGCGAGCAAGCCTCCAAAAAGGCAGGGCTATCGTGGCTAGACTCCTAGGGCTGCTGCGACGAGGGACATAGACTACCGGAAAGCTCAGTCTACGCCTACATGAGACGGCCCGGCGAGAACAAAGGTTACGTGGCTCAAGGGCGGGCGGAGGCCCGTTCACCTGGGCTCTCGGCATAGCGGGGTCGAGAATTGCGTCCTGCACAATTGGAGCGAAAACCGTTAGACTAGGACGGCATCATGAGCTCCTTCGGAACAATTTATGGCGATCCCGAAAGGGACAGGAGAACGGGTATGTTCAAGGGCTTGGTCCTTGGAGTCGTAATTGGGATTCTGCTGCTTGTGGGGTGCACGTATCTTTATTTTTCCCTGGGTTTTGCGCCGGTTGCCACCGCTGCTCACCCTATGCCGTTCGAAAGAAGGTTAGCGAAAACCGCGCTTCATGCCTATCTGGATAAGCAGCAGCATCCCCAGCCGCTGGTTCCCGCTGATGAAGCAAATCTGATTGCCGGGGCGAAGGTTTATAAGGAGCAGTGCACCACGTGCCACGGGCTGCCGGGCGAGCCCAAGTCCGCCATCTCCAAAGGAATGTTCCCGGCGCCGCCGCTACTCTTTGAAGGAGTGGGCGTAACGGACGATGAGCCGTGGGAGACTTACTGGAAGGTGGAGAATGGCATTCGGATGACGGGCATGCCAGGATTCAAAGGCCAAGTCGGCGAGAAGGAAATATGGCAAGTAGCGATGCTGGTGAAAAACGCGGACAAAATCACGGAACCTGTGAAGAAAGAACTGTTGGCAGGAAATTCGACGCCCATGTCCATGGCCATGGACGATATGGGAAGCGCGCCGGCGAAAGAAGCCAAGCCAACCAAAGAAAACAAGCCCGCAAAGCCAACGAAGAAGTAGGGTAAGGCGCGCGCTTAACTGGCGAACTCGCCGGTTTGGCGCGCTTTTCGCAATTCGGGAAACCACCAAGCCCATAGACCTGTCACGAGAATGGCTCCCGCTCCACCGAGCACTACTGCCGGAACGGTCCCAAACCAGTGCGCGGTGAGACCCGATTCAAATTGGCCGAGTTCGTTGGAAGCGCCAATGAAAACGGAATCCACGGCGTTGACGCGGCCGCGCATTTCATCCGGCGTACCCAATTGGATGAGCAACTGGCGAACGATAATGCTGACCATGTCCGTAGCCCCAACAAAGAAAAGGGCAAGGAGAGAGAGGATGAGGTTTCGCGATACTCCGAAAAATATAGTTGCCAAGCCGAATCCAGCCACGCACCACAACATTCTTGTGCCGGCGTGGCGCCCCAGGGGCTTGTGCGCGAGCAGTACGGCCATGACCGCAGCGCCGACGGCAGGGGCACTGCGAAGGAGTCCCAGGCCCCAAGGACCGGTTAGTAGAATCTCTTTTGCATAGATGGGAAGCAGGGCCACCGCGCCTCCCAGGAGAACGGCGAATAAGTCCAATGAGATGGAGCCAAGAATTGCTTTCTCTCGCCAAATATAATGCAGGCCGGCCAACGTGGTCTTCCAATTCAAAGGCTCGGGAGTGCGTTCGACGGACTGAATCTTGAGCTTCAGAATGCAGGCTGCGCCGGCGACAGCGGTGAGAAGGGAAAGTGCGTAGACGGCAGCGGGGCCACGTGTTACCGCGTAAATGATTCCTCCCACAGACGGACTCAGGATCACCGTGCCCTGGTAAAAAACGGAGTGCCACGCCACCGCATTGTGGAAGTCCTTCGTGGGAACCAGTTGCGGAAGGAGCGAGCGAGTTGCCGGTCCATTGAAGGCGCGTACGACGCCCAGGCAAATAAGTACGAAGTAAATGGGATACGGAGAGCGGAAGCCGCGCAAGGTGAGAAACAGCAACGCTCCGGAGCAAGCTGCGGAGCCGCTGAAGCAAAGCACCATCAGCTTGCGGCGGTCGTAGCGGTCCGCGGCGTGACCTGACACCAGAAAAAGCAAAATGCCGGGAAGGAACTGCGCTAGCCCGACAAAACCGAGGGCGAGAGGGCGCTTCGTGATTTCATAGACTTCCCATCCTACTGCGACCGACTGCATCTCTGCGGAGAGAGTAATGAAGAAACGCGCCAACTGAAAAAGAACAAAGTTTGGGTAGGTGAAAGCGATTCGCCCGGCGGCCGTAGAAGTGTCGGAATCTGCCATCCACACTACTGTGCCACAAAATTTCAGGCAGGAAATACTTCACTTCGCGCAGCGTGTCGACGGTCGACAGCTGACAGCTCAGAGTCAAGAGCGGGCACGGAGCGAAATTTTGTAAACACGCCTGTATTTTACGTTGAGATGCTTCGCTTCGCTCAGCATGACAACTTCCGCAGACACTAGAACTTATCTCATAAATAGTCCGGGACGCTCGAAACCCTTGAAAGAAAGGCATCTCAGACGGCTTTGGGTATTTATGAGATGGCTTCTGGTCACAACCTTAGGTGCCACGAAGCTAGTGGCAGGTGCCACTGCCGGAATCGCTGAACGTCTTCCCTTCCTCGGGAATGAATTGCCAGTCGTAACCGTTGGCTTTCAAGGTGAGCTTGAGAACGCCGAAAGCGGTGAAGTCGCGAACCTCGCTGTTGGGCTTGGGCTCGCCGAACGGGCGGTGGTTCTTGCCGCCCGTGCCGACGACGAATTCACGAATGCCGCGCACCGCGTCGGCGGCGCCCTCTGGAGTTTGGGGGGCGAAGCGCTCGTAGTCGTGGTCGTGGCCATTGATGACCACGTCGGCGTTGGCGGCGTAGAGCGCATCCCAGAGCAGCTTCACGGTTAAGTCGTTGCCGTGAGCACTGCCCGAACTGAAGAGCGGCTTGTGCCAATAGGCCAGCGTGCAAGCGACTGGGTGAGAGGCGAGATCGGCGCGAAGCCACTTTTCTTGCGGCGAGCCGGCGTCGCATCCGCCGACGTCTTTGCATTCACTGTTCAGAACAATGATGTGCCACGAGCCGAGATCGTAGCTGTAGTAGCCGGTCTTAGGATCGCCCGCGAGAACGCCAAAGTATTCAAAATAGGGAGTTGCACCCGCGGCGTGGAACTCATGATTTCCTGGCGCGGGCCGGGTGCGGGACCTGGCGCGGCCCCAGGTCTTGTCGTAGCAGACGAAGTTTTCTTTGCTGCCGTCGGGATAAGCGAGGTCGCCCACGGCCATGACGGTTCCAGGGATCTTGTCGAGCAATTTGGCGGTGGCTTCGGCACCCGTGAGGTCCTTGCAGTCGGCGATGTCGCCGGCACCGACGAGAATGGCAGTTGGCTCTTTGCCCTGAGGAGGCAAGGACACGCTCGCCGTAGGGTGCAAGAGAATGGCGGCAGAAGCCATACTGGCGAATACAAAACGAGCATTTAGGCGGTGAGCCATAGAGCGATTGGGTGTACCCCCCTCCCCCCGTTTTTTTTGGAACTGCGCATTCTAAAGGAGTTACGCGGGGGCGTTTTTGCAACTGCGCATTCTAAAGGACTTACGAAGCCCGTTTGCGTAACTGCGCATTCTAAAGCACTTAGCGCTTTCCCGTTAGGTCTTTAAAATAAACACCTGTGAGCGGGTCTCACAAGTGTTCCTTCTGAAGGAGTTAGAGGCCCTGAGCAGAATAACAGGCCGCGGGAAGCGGCTGACGAGTTTGTTCCCGAATATCCCGTACATAGTTACCATAAAATGACGTTCCCGCCCAGGAAAAGGTTGCCTCAAACCTCCCACTTCTGTTTGGTCACTGCCTAAGTAACCGTGCTCAGTGCCAGAGGCGAAAGAGAAGAATCGTGGCGAGAACGGGGTGAAGCTCCCGCCACGACGACTGGTGCCATTGCTTCTACTTTTCGTGCGTCGGCGACCAGCGCAAACCCGCGGCGATCGTGGGCCAGTAGTATTCGCGCTGCAGCATGTATTGCGGGCTGCCGTTGTAGAAGCCGAAGACCTCGTTGTTGATATCCAGACCGTACATGACGAAGGACAAGCCGTGGGTCATACGTACGCTGCCTTGCGCGTCAAATTCAAGATGGCTGTAGAAATAGTTGTCGCTGAAAGGGCCGTTGATGCCACCGGGAGTTGGCGTGGTCGCGACACCGCCGATGGGAGTCCCGTCCTGATAGCCATAGCCGGCTATGTTCGCTTGATTGTAGGAAAGCCCGACGCGGACGGAGAACCGACCGCGGTCGAAGGTGGGGCTGATATTCCAGCTATTCGGCGAATTGCGAATGAGCCTAGGGTGATCGGAACGGCCAGGAAGACCGCTGGCGCGGGACGCGGTATAACCATAGTTTGCGGAGAGACCCAGTCCACCAAGGAAGCCAGGGAGGGAGCTGAAATGCTGGAGATAGGCTGCCTCAAACCCATTGATCCAGGCGCTGCCTGCGTTGATCGGCTGAGTCACTCTGCAACTCACCGAGGTAGTACAGGGCGTGCCCGCGACGTTTCCGGTGGTTACGAGGAAGGTTTGCGGAACAATTGGCTCCGTCAGGTTCTTGTAGAAATAACCGGCCGTAACCAAGCCGAAGGGATTGATGTAGTGCTCGAAGAGGACGTCCACATTGTCCGCCGTTTCGGCCTTGAGATTGGGATTGCCGATGCTAACGGGGATGGGGTTCGTCCCGGGAGTAAATGTGCCAGCCTGGGCGATGTCCTGGGGATTGGGACGCGCTAACCCGCGGCTGTAAACTAGGCGGAGGTTGTTGTTGCTACTCAGTGCATACCGGATAGAGGCGCTTGGAAGGATCTTTAGGTAGGAGCCGCTGGCCGGCACAAAACTTGATACACCGGTAGCCCCATTCGTTAGAAAGGTGAGAGTATCCAGGTTGGTGTTTTCAAAGCGCACGCCGGCAACCATGCGCCAGCGGCCTGAGATGTCCAGGGTGTCCATGACATAGCCTGCAGAAACCTTTTCGATCAAATCAAAATTGGCAGAGTTTCCTCCAGCGTTATTGCTGAAAGTGAATTGGCTCGGATTGGCCTGCACATATTTGAAAATGTCAGGAAAGGATGGGTTATAACCGAGTTTGTAATTACCGAAATAATAGTTATTGTTGGTGAAAGTATTCGGGAACGTCTGCATTGAAATGTTCGACGCGTTGGGTGCCCAATCATCCACAAACTCGTTATCGAATTTGTGGGCATTGCGGAACTTCCCGCCAATCTCGATGGTGGATAGGCGCGAGCCGAGATGGTAGCGCTTGGCAAAGGCACCGGTGACCTGGAGATTCAGTTGCGCGGTCATTCCTTTATTCATGGTCACGTCGCTTAGGGTGAAATTCGCTGGGTTATAAGCTTCGGTGAAGCAAGCCGGCGACCATTGCGGAACGTAGATGTTGGTAGTGCTCGGCAGAGATTGGCAGTTGCTGGTGGTCAGGCCGGTGGCAGCAAAGTTAGCATTGTTGTTCCCGACCTGGCCCACCTGGCTGGAGCGGGATACAG
>Ga0307471_100000409_pt1 | contig 21961 bp, 20 predicted proteins | sample atmos_gasesAM3C__2_FD_204566 | JGI IMG/M metagenome (GOLD analysis project Ga0307471, IMG submission 204566) | Hardwood forest soil microbial communities from Morgan-Monroe State Forest, Indiana, United States - atmos_gasesAM3C_515 | ecosystem: Environmental > Terrestrial > Soil > Temperate...
AATGGCGATGGTCGTGGGCCATATTATCGGCACAGGTGTTTTTCTCGTGCCCAGCGCGATGACTCGCGCTACCGGCTCCGTTGGCCTCGTGTTCCTTGTTTGGATTGTCGGTGGGATTCTCTCTCTGTTCGGCGCGCTGACCATTGCCGAACTCGGCGCGGCGATGCCGGAAGCCGGCGGAGCCTACGTTTATCTCAGGCGGGGCATAGGACCAGTTTGGGGATTTCTCTTCGGCTGGATGAACAACCTGGTCGGCAAGCCCGCCTCGATTGCCACGATCTCCGCTGGCTTTCTCATTTTTCTCGGCTTTTTCTTTCCCGCTATGCGCACGCCCATCTTCACTCTGCATCTAACCGTTCCATTCACGGAGCATACTTCCGAGTTCGCCTTCACCTGGGCGCAACCCGTGGCCGCCGCCGCCATCGCCTTCATGAGTTTCATTAACTATCTCGGTGTGCGCCTGGCAGGACGGCTCCAGGTTGTGCTCACCGCCCTCAAGATCGGAGCGATCCTCGCTGTCGTGATTCTGGGCTTTGTGTTTGCAGGAAAGAGGCCGCCGAATGAGCATCCTCTTTTCCCGCCCTCTTTCAACGTCAGCCTGCTCACTGGATTCTTGACCGCCATGGTCGGCGCACTCTGGGCCTACGACGGGTGGATGGATTTGACATTCGCCGGCTCCGAAATCATCAATCCGCAAAAGAATATTCCGCGCGCGCTCGTTGGCGGCACGATGACCGTAGGAGTGATCTATTTGCTCGCGAACGCTGTGTATTTCCGCGTGCTGCCTATGGAAGCTGTAGCCGCTGCACAAAACGTCGCTTCGGAAACCGTGCGCGTCTTTGCGGGAGCGCGGGCGGCAGCGTGGATCACGGCGGCCATGGTCCTGTCCGCGTTCACCACGCTCAACTCCTCGGTTCTCACCGGCTCCCGCGTGCCGTTCGCGATGGCAAGGGACGGCCTGTTCTTCCGCGTGGCGGACGGCATCCACTCACGTTACCGCACGCCTGCGGGTGCGATCGTTTTTCAGGCCGTCATCTCCTGCCTCATGGTCTTGACCGGCCAGTTTGAGGACCTGTTCTCGCTCTTCATCTTCGCGCAGTGGATTTTCTACGGCTTGTCCGTTGCCTCGGTCTACGGCTCGCGCCGCAAGGAACCCGACCTGGTGCGGCCGTATCGCGCGTGGGGATACCCCGTTGTGCCGGCTATTTTTGTGTTGGGAGCTTTTGCGCTGACCGTCAATCTGTTCATCCAGCGACCTTTCCGGTCTTCCATCGGGCTGCTGCTGATCCTCGCCGGGCTCCCTTTCTATCGCCACTGGACACGAAGAGTCCCAACATGACCAATTCTCTGTTCAGCGTTACGCCGCAAAAGGTAGATTCAACGACTCCCTCACGTCCTGGAACTCGCTGGTGGCAACCCTTGCTAGCGCTTCTCTTTACTCTGCTTGCGGACGGCCTTGGCCAAATCTACAACGGAGAACTGATTAAGGGTATCGCGTTCGCACTTGTCGGATGGCTCCTTGCATTGTTCGGGTTCCGCCACTTAATGTATTCGTTCTATGGAATGTTGCTTTCCGTTGCCCTCGGCCTTGCCTTCAAAATATATCTCTGTGTGGATGCATTCGTCGTTGCGCGGAGACTACAAGGTGACACAATTCGCCGTAAGGCGCACCTCGCCTTGCGTATCGGCGCAGCGATCCTGATCACGGGCGCTGCACTCTTAGCATCTTCCGATTCCTTCTTGAAGAGATTCCTCATCTTTCACGCATTCAAAACCCCTAGTGGTTCAATGTGTCCAACGATCTGCGAGGGCGATCGCTTTGTCGCAGACATGAGGGCCTTCCGCCAGAGCAGTCCCCGTCGAGGGGATGTTGTGTTGTTCCTTTTTGATACCGAAAGCAGCCTCCACATCAAAAGAGTCTTGGCAATCGGTGGGGACGAAGTGTCGGCCTCGAACGGGCGAATCATCGTGAACGGAAACGCCGTTGAGCCGCCGGCTTCAGCTTGTGGAACATCTGCTCAATCAACCAGTTATGAAGCCTCGCCCGACCTCATTCCGCAACATGTTCCCGCGGGCAAACTTTCCTCGTTGGGGACAACATGAATAATAGTTATGACAGTCGCTACTACGGGACCGTCGAAGTCAGTCGAGTCAGGGGAAGGCCGCTCTATTTATTCTGGTCGCGACAACGTTCGCGTATCGGGTGCGCCATAAAGTGAGCTATCTTGACGAATCGTGACAGATCGCCTCAGCTGCTCGCAGTTCGCCGAGTATCTAGTCTCCGCGAGCGAAGAAATTGAATGGGCAAGCCCCCTGCAATAAGAGCGACGCCTGGAGCTAGCACCCAGCCGGGCAGAGCCATAACAAGAGAGATCGGCGCTACGTTATGGCCGATAAAGCGGTCGAAGATTAGGCTAACGGGAAGTACCAGCAAAATCGAGGCAAGAAATGGCAAGACAGGAAAGAGAATCGAAGAAAATATCGCGCGTTGGGTGCCGCCTGCGCGATGCGAGAGATAAGCGCCCAAGGCTCCGACGAGCGGCAATGAAAGCAACCAGGGAATGAAAAACATTACCGTGGGAAGCTGGCCAACCTTCACGAGGACCGGGGGCTCGGCACCGAAAACCTCAAACAGCGCGAGAAGAGAGGTCGAAAGCAAGAATGTTACAAATCCGGGGAGCCAGAGTTGCCTCACGCGATCATTCATGATGTTCTCCTTTGTCCTGGCAGCTTGAATCCTTCGGCCTAAATCCTGCCAGTTGCTAACTTGTGACAAAGCTCGCTGAACTGCCGCCTGCTGATTCACGCCTTTTTTGACCAAAGCTTCGTACGATTCTTCCAGATGTGCGGCAAGCTCCGCGTGCACTTCCTCTCTCTCGGCAGGATTGAGCGCGAGGCCGGAGAGGCGCTCGCGAACGAGTTCTTGCCAATTAGGCATGAGCCACCTTCGTGAGCCTCTGCAAAGCGCGGAAAAGTTCCTCCCATTCGCGCTGCAGCGGAGAGAGCTTCTTCTTCCCTGCCGGAGTCAACCGGTAGCAGCGGCGCTTGCGGCCGTTCGCGCTGGTTTCCCAAGTACCGCGAATCCAGCGCTGTTGCTCCATGCGGTAGAGCATCGGGTACAGTGCCGCCAACGTGAAGCGCAGCGCGCCGTTGGTTTGCTGCTCGATGCGCCGCGCTAGCTCGTAACCGTGCAGCGGACCATCCTGTAGAACGCTGAGCACCGCCAGTTCCGCCGTGCCCCGCTTGATTCCCGAGCCAATCATAGCCTTCTCCCTTACATATAGGATTCTTATATATGAAACGGGAATTGTCAACTGTTCAGAAGGTCAGGTAAGACCAAGCGATTTTGCTCAAGACCTGGAAGCTAAATCGAGGCCGCGCGCGCGGCGGCTCCGCGCGAAGGAATCGGCAGAATCGCGGATTCGGCTTCCGCTGAAACGGCCGCGGTCGGCTGGAGCACTTTTGCCAGAATTTCAATGCCCGTCACAAGTCGCGGCCCGGGGCGCGAAAAATAGCTGCTGGCTTCGAGGGCGTAAACGCGGTCGTCTCGCACCGCGGGGATCGCGTTCCACTGGCCGGGCAGTTCCAAGGACTCGTATTCGCTCCGCGCCTGCTTTGCCGTGTATCCGCAAGGAGCAATCAACAGTATGTCGGGCTCGGCTTCAACAACGTCCTGCAGATGAACCCGGAAAGACGGCGTGCGCACGCTGCCCAGAGCATCTTCCCCGCCTGCGCAACGAATCATCTCGGGGACCCAGTGACCGCCAATGTAGATAGGTTCGAGCCATTCGAGAAACGCCACGCACGGGCGACGCGCTGAGGAATCCAGTTGCTGCTCTAAAGCCCCCTGCCGCTGGCCTATCTCATCCAAAAGCTGCTCCGCTTGCACTCCGCGGCAGGTTGCTTCACCGACCAGAAGAATGTCACGCCACACATCGCCCAAATCCTGCGGATTGAGGCACAGCACTTCCGGGCGGCGGTCAAAACGTGCAAGCGCCGTCGCAAGATCATCGGGCGAAGCAGCGCAAACGTGACACAAATCCTGTGTGATGATTAGATCAGGATGGAGTTCTTCGAGCTTCTGCGCGTCCACCGCGTACAAACTCTCGCCGCGCGAAACGTATTCGCGCACCAAGCGATCAATCTCCACAGGAGCAGCGCCATGGGGCAACCGCGAGTGAACGACCACAGGCTTGGTCCGCGCTTGCGGCGGAAAATCGCACTCGTGGCTGACGCCCACGATTTCGTGTTCCAAGCCCAGAGCAAAAAGAATCTCCGTGGCCGACGGTAGCAAAGAGACAATCCGCATGGAAGAAATCTATCACATCCTCAATACTCAGTCAGGGCTACAGTCAGCCGTTCTAGGTTGCGAAGAGGCTTGTTTGCGGCTCGCAGTGGAACTGGCTTGCTTATTGTCCATCTTGCGAATAATCTCGCCCGTTGTGTTTCCCTCCCGCCGATTGTCGGGATATTCCCGGATATAATCAAAGACGTCCCCTTGCCAAACCTCGACGACCTGTCCGCTGTGCAGATCCGGGATGTTGTAGGGCTCATTTTGAAGAGTCCCTCTGATGAGGTTCCCCTTCCAGAAAGTGACCTCGACCCACATCCACTCGTTACCACCGTCAGGTGTCTTGAATGGTGCCTTGACCAGAATGAATTCGCCCGGTTGCAGTCCGGCATTGAAGTCCTTCTGTAGCTGCGGCAATTTAGCTCTTTCCTTGTGGCTCTCCTCAAGCAGCTCGTCATTGTGCTCAACAGCTGTAATTTTGTCTTCCCAACCGAAGAGGCAGCTGAGCATTCGCTCCTGCTTGGCAGGTACGTCGTTTCCCACATATCTTTCAGCCGTGAGATGGATCAGCCGATTCTTGGGATCGCCTTCCTCCCATACACCCGGTTTCAACAGCAGATGGGCCACGCCCGTAGAGTTTCCCTTGAGGGACTTCAATCGAGCGTCACGGACCTCGGAGTTTTTGATCTCCGATGGCTTCAGGCTGAACTTACCCGACTCCTTGAAGACTGCGCCTTCCGCCATGGATTGACAAAAGAGGTTAATGAGATTTCCTACTTTGTCTTCTGAAGACCACGGGAAGTCATCCATAATAACGTCCGGCAGTCCCACTTTCTTCATCCCCAGCGTAATCGCGCGAACTAATTCGCCTTTTTTGTATGTTTGGACGACTGTTTGGCTCGAAATGTCGGGCACGTCCCCAGACCACGGCCTTAATCTTTTCTCATGCCAAGCATCTGGAGTGAAAACTTCCCGCGTCTCACCGTCCCATACCAAACCCTTTGTCTTTCGTGCAATCTCTTCGACGAGCGCATTGGCATTGCGCAGCCCTGTCCAGACATTATTCTTCGGGTGGGAAAACTGCAAAATGAAGGCCTCTTCTGATTTCTGGAGCGCGCGGGCTTGTTCTTGACTGAGACCATACCCGGAGTACTGAAGAGATTCCATATCTGGCGGCGCATATTCTTGCTGCACGTGATTCTGCAAGCGCGCGCTCAGAACCATCTCCCGCGGGCTATCTGAAATCTCGCCAACCAGTTTCAAACTAGCGTATTTCTTTGCCATCAGCTCACGAAGCACGACGGATGGATTCTTGGCACGAGTCGGCAACATATAGACGGCGTACTCGAACTGAATTGAATCAGCTATCGGCGAACCGGCAGGGACTAGGTGCTGCTCCATTTTCTTTGAACAGGAACAAAGAAGCAGGAATATGGTTGAAGCCGCGGGAAGGGAGAGTGCTGCGAATTTACTTCGCATCTTGAATCAGCCCAATCTTATTTGTACAGAAAATATTTCCGGCGCACTTGATCGAAAGCAGCGAGCGACTCCGACCAGCTAGCAACGATTTTCTCAGGCGCGACACCATCTTTAACTTGCTGGACGGTATCGTCGCTGCCCACAAGGCCAACAAGCTTGGCGGAGTCAAAATCCTTCGGATAGAGCTTCTGGAGGGTTTCCGCGATTTCCAGTCCGAGGCGCATGGATCGCGCCGCAAAACGATCCGTAACTTTAATCGACACGCCGCCGCAACGCTCTCCGCTATGCGGGCCGCCGATGGGAATGAAGGATTGCGAAACAAAATGCAGCCCTGGGAGATTGCGCGCGTTCAGTGCTGACGCGACCTCTTCGCCGTTCATCCACGGCGCGCCGAACTGTTCAAAAGGCGTTTGCGTGCCGCGGCCCACGGACACGCCTGAGTTTTGCAGAATTTCAATGCCGGGATAAAGCACCGAACCTTTTGCAGTGCGAAGGGCGGGCGAAGGAGGAATCCACTTGATGCCCGTGCTTTCAAAAAAATAATTGCGGTGCCAGTTCCGCATCGTAATGACGTGAAGGTCGGCGCCGATGTGATTTTCCGCGTTGAAAAACTGCGCCAGTTCCCCGATGGTCAGCCCATAGCGCACCGGCAAAGGAAAATACGCCACAAAGCTCGTCTTGTCGGGATCGAGCATCGGGCCTTCTACAATTTCTCCGCCCATCGGATTAGGGCGATCCAAAACGAAGAAAGAGATTTTGTGCTTCGCGGCTTCTTCCATACAGTACGCCATGGTTACCGTGTAGGTGTAGAAGCGCACTCCCGCATCCTGAATATCAAAGACCAGCGCGTCGATGCCTTGCAGCATTTCATCCGTCGGACGGCGCGTGTCACCGTACAAGCTGTAAACCGGAAGACTCGTCGTGGGATCTTTCGTCGAGGTGACTTTCTCATCGGCGCGCCCCGCCAGCCCGTGCTCCGGGCTGAAGAGCGCAACCAGAGTCACACCCGGCGCCTTGGCGAGAACATCAATGTTCTTGCGGCCCTGCGAATCCACCCCCGTGTGATTGGTAATCAGGCCGATATGCTTGCCTCGCAGCGGCGCGAACTTCTCCGCTTCAAGAGCGTCGAGGCCCGTCTGCACGCGAGCTGCGTGTCCGGAACGCTTTGGAAACGGCCGCGCATGCAACGCGCTGGCAAAGAGCAATGAGAAAAGCAATGAAAATGGAGCGAGTGTGACAAGCGCGCGTTTGGTGGCGGTCAAGGTCGGCTGGTCCCCCTGCGCTGACAGAATACAATGATATTCTGGAACGCGCTCGCCCCGGCTGCGTTGAGGCCACGTTGTGCGTGTGCTATGAATAAATGCAGACTGCGGGCTGCGCGGGGGGATTGTTACTGATGGAAGGACGCCGCGTCCGCATTCTGTTCGTGATTCCCGTCTTATTGCTCATCTCTATGGCCCAAAAAGCACGCAGCCAAAACAGCACTCCAAACGAGAAAAAGCCTGCCGCACCAAAAACCAGTGCCGGTTCCAAAGGTGCCGCGAAGAATTTATCGCCCGCCGCGAGCACCTGGGTGGAGTCCACGCTGCGCAAAATGACCGTGGCCGAAAGAATTGGACAGCTTCTCTTTACCACCTACCACGGAAGTCTCACGGCCACCGACTCAGACGCTTACAAACAGCTCCTGCATGACGTTCAGGATCTGCATGTCGGCGGATTCATTGTCATCACGCATGGCTCGCCGCTGGGAATCGTGAAGAGCCAGGCGTACCCGACCGCTGTGCTTGCTAATCAGCTACAGTCGAAATCCAAGATGCCCCTGCTTATCGGCGCAGATTTTGAACGCGGCACCGCCATGCGTTACGACGAAGGGACTTCGTTCCCCACCGCGATGGCCGTGGCCGCAGCCGGAAATCCCAGAGACGCGTACATCATGGGGAAAATTACCACGCTCGAAGCGCGCGCCACCGGCGTGCACTGGGTTTACGCGCCGGATTCCGACGTGAACAACAATCCCGGAAATCCGATCATCAACACGCGGTCCTTCGGAGAGAATCCGCAGCGCGTCGCCGAATTTGTTTCCGCGTTCGTGAAAGGCGTCGAAGAGAACGGTGGACTGGCGACGGCCAAGCATTTTCCCGGACACGGCGACACGGCTGCCGATTCGCACATTGATTTGCCGGTGATTCGCGCGAAGCGCGAGCGCTTGGAACGCCTGGAACTCGTTCCCTTTCGCGCGGCGATTGCCTCCGGCGTGAGCAGCGTGATGACAGGCCATCTTTCCGTGCCCGCGTTCGAACCCGATCCGAACACCCCGGCAACCTTGTCGCAGAGCATTCTTACCGGTTTGTTGCGAAAGGAGCTTGGATATCAAGGACTGATCGTTACCGATGCGATGGAGATGGGCGGCATTACCGTGCGCTATGCGCCGGGAGAAGCTGCGGTGCGCGCGGTGGCGGCGGGCGCGGATTGCGTGCTGATGTCGCCGGTGCCGGATGCGGCGTTCGAGGCGCTGCAAGGCGCGGTGAAGTCGGGGCGAATATCGAAGGAACGTCTGGATGAATCGGTGCGGCGCATTTTGCAAGCGAAAGCGCGCCTCGGATTGAATACGAGCCGTCTCGTGGACGTGAATGCGCTGAATCACAAATTTGGCACTGCCGCATGGCAAAAAGAAGCGCAGGAAATTTCCGACCGTGGCGTGACGCTGTTGCGAGACACGCCGCACCGCTTGCCGCTCGATGGAATGAAAGCTTCGCGGGCGCTGTTGCTGGCGTTCTATGCGGACCCGGAGCCGTATCCCGGAGAAGACCTCGAGCGCGAATTGCGGTCGCGATTCGATTCGGTTACCACGCTTCGCGCGGACACGCGATTTGTGAATGCTGGCATCTTGAAGCTGCCGCCAGCAGATTCTTACGACGTCGCCATTGTTGCGTTCTTTGTGCGCGTGAGCGATCGCAAAGGAAATGTGGACGTACCCGCCGAGCAAGCGGCGCTCGCGGAACAAGTTTACAAAACCGGAAAGCCGGCAATTACGGTGGGATTGGGGAGTCCGTATTTGATCGAAAGATTTCCACAGGCTGAGACGTGGCTCGCCGCGTTTGGCATTAGCGACGTGGCGCAAATTTCTGTGGCACGTGCATTATTCGGAGAAATTCCCGTGCGCGGGCATTTGCCCGTGACCGTGCCGGGCGTGAACTTGAAGGCAGGATTTGGAATCGAAGTGCCGGCGAATCCGATGACGCTGCAGCCGGTGGATGCACGCGAGGATTCGCAGTTGCGTCCCGCTTACGAGGTGATCGAGAAAGGGGTGAAAGACAAAGCGTTTCCCGGAGCGACGCTCGCCGTGGGATTCCGCGGGAAGGTGGCGATTCATGCGTTCGGGAAATTGAGTTACGACACGAAGTCACCGGCCGTCAAGCCGACTACGATGTACGACATTGCGTCGCTGACGAAGGTCGTGGCGACGACAACGCTAGTGGCGAAATTAGTGGAAGGCGATTTCGCTGTGCCGCTCGATTTGGATGCCAAGATCGAACGTTATCTGCCGGAGTGGGCGAGCGGGCCTCAGCCGGAGTGGCGGCATCGCGTGACGGTGCGGCATTTGCTGACGCACACGTCGGGGTTGCCGGCGTTCAAGGAATATTGGCGCACATCGAAGGGCAAGCAAGACACGCTGACGAAGATCTTTGCGGAGCCGCTCGAGTATGAGCCAGGAACGAAGGAAATCTATTCGGACCTGGGAATTATTTTGATGGCGGAGATTATCGAGCGGTTGACGGGAAGAAAGCTCGATGACTTGGCGAACAGTTTTATTTTCTCGCCCCTAGGAATGAAAGACTCTATGTACAAGCCGCCAAAGAAACTTCGGCCGACGATTGCGCCAACGGAAGTAGACAACAACTTCAGGCACCGACTGATCCAAGGAGAAGTGCACGACGAAAATGCTTTTGCGATTGGCGGCGTGTCAGGGCACGCCGGGGTTTTCAGCACGGCGCCAGATTTGGGGGTGTTTTGCCAGATGCTGCTAAACGGCGGCGTGTTCGCGCACCAGCGGATTTTGCGGCGCGGGACGGTAGCGCAGTTCACGACGCCGCAACAGCTTTCGGGCGGGACGCGCACGCTCGGCTGGGCCGTGCCAACTCCTGGCGGGCTGAGTGGGAACTATTTTTCAGCTCATAGCTATGGGCACACGGGATTCACGGGAACTTCGATCTGGATCGATCCCGACCGGCAACTGTTTGTGGTGTTCCTGACGAATCGGGTGAATCCGACGCGAGAGAATCAGAAGATCCAACAAGTGCGGCGCGATCTACACGACGCGGTGATGCAAGCTCTGGGATTTGCCTCGGTCGCAGTGCATTGAAAACTCAAGACGCGATCGTACAAACTACGACGCTCGCCAAGTAGCACTACGTACGCAGGACGCCGCCCCAAAAGGAGCGGCGCCAAGTACCCAAGTTTTCCGATTACCCGACAAATCAGGAGTTGACTGTTCTAAGCGAATGGCTCCGAGCCGTAAGGTTCCAAATCCAGCCTACAATCAGGCCTATTGCAAAGATAAGGAGAGTGTCTTTGGCGACGCCGCTCCAAACGAAACCTTCGCCACCTGCAAATCCTCCTTCATGGAAATAGGCAAAGGGGAACCCGCGTGGCGCAAAGCAGTCATAGCATGTGGGCGGACGCAGTTCATATATGCGGTTTGCTATCCCGAGAACGCACACCGAAGCCAGAAGAGTGATGGCGTACCGTTGAGCGGGTGTGATTGCGTGCGGCGTTTCTGAGGGTCGTGAGTACAGGCTGAAAATCCACCAGACCAAGGCAGCGAATGTAAGTCCGATTGCAATTTCACCGATTGCTTCAAATATGAACCCGATCAGGAAATCGAAGAGAAGTGGCTCGCTGTGATTAAACGCGAATAGAGCACTCGCGGCGGCCCTTCCGGCCCAGCCCGGAAACTCAGGAAAGGTGCTGGCCAAAAGAAGTCCTGCAACTGTCGCCGCTTCCAAGAGGCCCAAGCATCCCCAGATAAGCAGCCAGCGCTTCCTGCTGCCCGTTAAGAAATAGAGTCGCTTCCACTTCTTTCCAGCCCAATACACGAGGGCCATGCAGGGGAGGCGCACGGCTCCAGTTAGCCACACGTATGCGAGAAGGTATGGGAACCACATGCTCCGCTCATGTTAGGTGACGCCAGCCGGCTTCTCAAGTCCCCGATTAACCGGGTAATTAAATAACCGGAACCTAAGCACTCGCCCCCGCGCCGCGAACCAGCGTACAGTCACAACCGGAGCCCGGGACAGCGACCCCAAAAACGGCCCTGTGAGGGAAAGAAAAGCGGCGGCCCTTCGACAAGCTCAGGATAAACAGCAGTCCCAAAACGCCGGGCTTCCCGGTAAACCCCACCGGGACGCAAAAAACGCGAAAGCCCGGCCGCTACAGGAAAGGAGAAGAAGCTCGCCAATATTTGCCAAGGCCAGAAGATCCAAGATGGCGACGCAAAGTCGCCGCTACAAGCCACCGCCGGGAACTCCGCGAAAAGCTATTCCTCAGTGCTGGCCGAAGACTTAACTACGCTGGAGAGCTCCACGACTTCGATGTGCTTTGGGCAGTCGTCCCAATTGTGGCGCCAGCAGACAATGATGTCGCAGCCATGCAAAGGATGCCGGTGGTCGCGGAAATTCCTGCTCTCAAATTCAAATTCGATGTTCACGCGCTGCCATCGTTCGGGACCAATCTGCCGCTTGGCCTCGCAGTCGGGAAATCCCTTTTGAACGGCTTCGATCAGGAAGCCTAGTTGTTTCGCGAGCATGCCAAACAGGAGGACCACACCCTGTTCGTTCACCGGTTCGTGGCGCAGCGCGTGGAAGTCTGTGGGATTGCCGTACGTCGGACGATCTCCGAGCGGCGCGTGTAGGGCTTGGTCCGTCGAAGTGGCGGAAGCGGAGACTTGCTTCGGTTCGGAAGTTCTCTTTCGTTTCCGAACAGGAAGGAGCGCCAGTACATCGGCCCATCCCCGCTTGCCCTTGGCAAACTTGCGAAAAGCCTCCGGCATTTTTGACCATGGACCGAATCGCCTTTCGATCGTGGAAGGGTCATATTTCCCCTCGCGGAGTTGGGCGTAACGCGGGTGTATGCCGCGGTTTCTTCGTACTTGTTGACCCCAATCTTCGAGCAGAGCGCGATCCTCAACCCTTACGTTCGAGGTATTGGGGTAAAGGCCCGCAGCACGAACGGCTTCATTCCAGCCGCGGAAGCACCGCAAAACGAAATGGGCGGAGATTCCTGAGCTAGCAATGAATTCGGACCGCGATGGCGGGTGCCCAAGCTTCCTGGCAATTCTGGCGATTGAATCGGTGATGCGCTTCTTGTCCGACGCGCGGGTCCGGGCAACGCGGTTCGGGGCAGCGTTGATGGCTTGCCGACGTTTCATAAACGATCGAGTCAGGAAAATGATGAACAGAGAGACCAGCTAGAACGAGGAAGAACGCCTGCAGATAGGTGCTAAAAATGAAAAAAGCGGGAGGAATCTCCCGCTTTCAGGACTCAGTTTCTTACAGGATTAATGTACTCCAGATCAACATTTCCTGTCAAGTGAAACTCTAAGAAAGTTTGATGATTTTTTAAGTTTTCTAGAATGAATGACTTATGGTGGGGCCTCAAGGAGCGCGACCCTCTTGATGCTACTTTTTCTGCTTTTCACCTTTTGGTTGTAGTACCGACCTTACGTCGCCAACCTTGCCTTGCAGTACCGGGAACCCAGATCAGTTCGGCGGTGTCTGATTCCTGTTAGGTTGATTGAGGTTGCACAATTGAGCGGCTTAAACTGACCGAGGAGACGATCAAATGCGCTCAATACTCGCAACGACAATCGCAACACTGAGTGTAGCGCTCGTTGCCACACGTCAAGACGATGCGTCAAAGCCAAGGGTAAGCGCGGACCCTTTGACGGCGGAGCAAGTCGCCGTTTATCGTGCCGTCCTTGAAAGTTATTCAAACGGGACAAATACCGCATTGAACTTGGCCGACAAAACCGAAGCTCTGGATCTCTCTGACGATAAGGATTGCCTTAAAGGAATTGACTTCGACCCTGCTAACACCTCGATGTCGGTTGTTCATAAGCTCGACGACCGCGTGACGAAAATGAAGAAGAATACTGTGCTCGTTAACGGAGAACTTCAGCAGAAAAAAGTCGAGGAAAATGATCCGCAGAAATTAATGAAACGAGCCATCGATGACGGGGAAAGGGTCACAGAGAAGCAACTCGATAGTTCACTCCGCGAGGCTTTTGCTGCGGGGCTTTTCACGTTTTCAGAAATCGCCTTTGACAAGCGGCATCAACGTGCAGTTCTGGCGTACAGTTTCGTCTGCGGAGGGCTGTGTGGACACGGAAACACGATCGTACTCAAAAAGGTTGGAGAAAAATGGAGGCGGGTCAAAACTTGCCGAAGTTGGATTTCATAGAGAACGGCCTCGTCAAACATTTTGTCAACGGGCAGTGTTTTTTGGGGTCTCCTTAAGAAGGGTTTGGATCTCATGCTCGAAGGCATCTTTGTCCACCATACCGGGATGCAGGTCGGCAATTTTGCCGTCTCGGTCGATGAGCACGCTTACGGGCATTCCTTTGTCCACTCCGAATTGCTTCGCCGATTCAAAGGTTCCTAACACGATGCGGTAGTTGATTTTGTGTTCTTGCAGGAAGGGCTTGACGGATTTCCAACCGTCGTCGTCGAGGGAAGCGCCGACAACGGCCAAGCCGGCCTTGTTGTATTTGCTCTGAAACTCCATAAACCAGGGGATTTCTTCCTTGCAGCCGGTACACCAAGTGGCCCAGAAATCGAGCAAGACAACCCGGCCCTTGTAGGCAGAGAGATCGACGGGCCCGCCTTTGTCGTCAGTCAGTGCGATTCCGGGAAGAGCCTTCCGGGAGTCAGCAGGCGTGAGGTCCGCTGGGGAATTTGTAGCCGAAACAAAAGACCCGGCAATCAAAGCGATCACAACAGCAATGTGACGTAGCATGCCAAAAACCTCCTCTTTTGTCCGTCCAACCAAAACTCTTCGCGACAGATGGCCCCGTGTAGTTTAGCCCTCAGCCAGCAGTTCCGTGACAGAGACAATTTCAATGTCGCCGTCGAGCGGTTCCTTTATGTAGGCAGAGATTGCGTCAGAGAATTCATCTCGGAAGGCAAGTCCATTCGAGTCGAAATCGTTGTCGGCTTGAAGAACCAGACGAACGCCATCCCATTCGCACTTGGCGTTGGAATGCCATGGCCGACGCGTAAATTCTTCTGTAACGTCACGGGCCGCTTGCTCGGCACCATCTGGCGTAACACACCCGCTAGCTAAAACAACTCGGTACATTTTCCTCCCGCTTCCGGACGAACGCTATAGAGAAGTCCTATCATTTAGGCAAGAAGATTACAAAAGGATCTTTTGCTGTTGCAAATCGAGGGTGGCTTGCTGAAGGTCGGCGGGGCGGCCGAGGTCGCGCCAGTAGTATTCGTCGGCGCGGAAGGCCAGGATTTTTTCGCCTTGGGCGGCGAGGCGGAGGTAGGCGTCAATGATGGAGAAGACTCCGGATTCGGTGAGCATGGGGAGGAGGCGCGGGGAGAGCATGTGGATGCCGGAGAAGGCGAGGGGACGGATGGCATTAGGGCTTGAAGCCTTTGTTGTCTGATCGTTTTTTGGCCGTGCAGGTATTTTGCCAGGATCCCTCACTGCGTTCGGGATGACAGGCTCTTCGACAGCCTCGGTACCGCCTGTAGGGGCGCGACCCACGAGTTGGCTTTTCTCGTTGAAAAGGAGGAGGCGAGAGGAGGCGCGGGATTGTACGGCCAGGGTCGCTAGGGCGTTGTGTTCGTTGTGGAATTGGAGCATGCGGTGAAGGTCGATGGTGCTGATGACGTCGACGTTGTGGAGCAGGAAAGGCTCGTCGGAATTTGATGAAGCGCGCAACGCCTGATCGTTGTTTGGTGATGTTGGCATCTTGCCAGGATTCCTCGCTTCGCTCGGAATGACACTCCTAGTCTTCTTTTCGGTGCTTTGCGATTCGCTTTCCTGACGAGAACCTTCGAGGAAAAACCACGAGGCTTTTTTCAGGCCGCCGCCGGTGTCGAGCAGAAGATCGTCTTCGCGGGAGATTTCGATGCGCATGCCGAAATTGTTGTGAGATTTGAGGTAGTCAGCGACCATATCGGCAAAGTGATGGACGTTGATGATGACTTCGTTGACGCCAAAGGTATGCAGGCGCGCGAGGGTGATTTCGAGGAGCGTGCGGCCATTGATCTCCACCAAGGCTTTGGGGCGCGAGTCGGTTAGCGGACGCAGGCGCGTGCCGAGCCCGGCGGCGAGGATCATGGCTTTCATGGGAAAACCAATGGCGAGTGGCGAGTGGCGAGTGGCGAGTTCGGAAACGGATTAACACAGAGGCCACAGAGAACAAGAGCACAGAGGTCACAGAGAAGAGGACGGGAAATGTTCATTTGGCGAGATGGCCCACGACGGCGTGGAGCATGCCCAACTGTTCGAGTTCGAGGTGGCGGACGACAACTTCCACGCCGCTTCGGCCGCGCAGATGTTTGGCGAGTTGTTCGGCCAGATAGACCGAGCGATGCTGCCCGCCGGTGCAGCCGAAACTCACCATCAAATTCTTGAAGCCGCGGTGCTGATAGTTGTCTGCGGTCGCGTCGATGAGGGAGAACACGCCGGCAAGAAATTGGTGCACGCTCTCCTGCTGATTGAGATAGTCGATGACCGGCGCGTCGCGGCCAGTCAGCGATTTGAAGCGCTCTTCCCTGCCCGGGTTCGGGAGTCCGCGGCCATCGAAGATGAAGCCGCCGCCGTTGCCGGTTTCGTCCTTGGGCAGATCGTGGTGAAACGAAAAACTGAAGATGCGCACGACGAGATTGTCGGCTTCGGAGGCAATACCTTGCAGTTTTTCCGACGCGAGCATACTCCGGAATGCCCCGAGAAGCGTTGGCAGCTCGATGGGCAACTGAACGTTGTGGAGCAGCCAGCGAATGTTTTTGAGGGCGTAAGGCACGCTCTGGAGGAAATGCGCCCGGCGCTCGAAAAAACCACGGTAGCCGTATGCGCCGAGGGCCTGCATAATGCGAACGTAAACATAAGCGTAGTAGTAGCGAAGGAACGCTTCGCGGTCAACAGGGATGAAATTCGCGAGGGCGCGAAGATAATCGTAGAGGAGGTGCTCGCGGAGTTCCGGCGGCAGGTCGGCTTTAGCGTCGAAGAGAAGCGAGGCGATGTCGTATTGCAGCGCGCCCTTGCGGCCGCCCTGGTAGTCCACGAAATAGGGCAGGCCGTCGCGCAGCATGACGTTGCGGGATTGAAAATCTCGATAGAGGAAATAATCGCGCGGGGCTTCGAGAAGAAAATCGGTGAGCCGACTGGAGTCGTTTTCGAGTGCATGTTCGTTGAAGGGAATCCCCGCTAGGCGAAGAAAGTAGTATTTGAAGTAGTTGAGATCCCAGGCGATGGACTGGCGATCGAAGCTCGCCGCGGGATAGCAGAAGCTGTAGTCCAGGTCGCGGGCAGCCTCGACCTGAAAACGTGGGAGGATGGCGACGACTTTGCGATAGGCTTCGACGACGGCAGGGGCGATCGTATCGCCAGTGCGGTTTTTGTAGAGAAACTCAAAGAGCGCGGTTTCGCCAAGATCCTCTTCGAGATAGGCGCCGTGGTCGAGGTCTTCGGCGTAGATTTCCGGCACGGGCAGGCCATGGCGGCGAAAGTGTTTGGAGAATTCGAGGAAGGCGACGTTTTCTTCGCGGCCCCCGTAGAGCACGCCGACAGCGCTGGCAAAATCGTTTGAAAGACGGATGATCTTGCGGCCAGAGCCACCCAATTCGCCCTGCAGAGGCTGAATGCGCTCAGGGGACGACTGAAAATGCTGCTCGAAAAGCTTTTTGAGAATGTCTATGGACATGGGCTCTTTCCATCCGCTCTTAGAGATGGATCTGGCCGGGTGGTTTCTAGCATAGCTGAATCCGGCGATGGAAGATGGGAAGAAGATGACCGGTTGTGCCCAGAACTGTCAATTCCGCCCCCGATGCTGAAACCACGGCTCGAACTGCACGTTCTCTCTTCTGTTGCAGTAGGCACGAAAGCACGGTTCGCAGCCGAGGATTTCACGACGCACCGCTATAATGGATGCATGCCCAAGCCCTCGAGAGCTGTCATTCCCAAAGAATCCAGGCTGACCGAGCAGAGAAACCCAGCGTCGCGGAATCTGGACCGCATGACAGCGCGGGAGATTGTGGAGTTAATGAACTGCGAAGACCGCAAAGTGGCTCTTGCGGTCGGCAGAGAGATTCCCGCGATAGCGCGTGCGGTGGATGCGATTGTGGCGGGGATTCGGAAAGGTGGGCGGCTGATTTATGTGGGAGCCGGCTCGAGCGGGCGCATGGCGGTGCTGGACGCAGCGGAGTGCCAGCCGACGTTTGGGACTCCGCCACAGCTCGTGCAGGCGCTGATTGCGGGAGGGGGGCGCGCGATTACGCAGGCGGTGGAAGGGGCGGAAGATGACGTACGCCGCGCGGAGCACGAGTTGCGCACGAGAAAATTGACGAGGAATGACGTGGTCGTGAGCGTCACGGCAAGTGGCACGACGCCATACGTGCTGGCGGCCCTGCAATTCGCGCGAGGACGAGGGGCGACGACGGTGGCGATCACGTCAAACCGGAAAACGCCGGTGACGCGGCTGGGGGGAATTGTGATTGCGGCGGAGGTGGGGCCGGAGGTGTTGACGGGGTCGACGCGAATGAAGGCGGGGACGGCGCAGAAAATGGTGCTCAACATGCTCAGTACAGCAACGATGGCGCGACTCGGACATGTATATGAAAACCTGATGATTGACGTCGTGCTGACTAATGAAAAGGTTGCGAAGCGGGCTTTGCGGATTTTGGCGGAGGCGAGCGGGAAGAGTGTGTCCGCAGCGGAACACGCTTTGCGGGCGGCGGGACACAATATGCGCGTGGCGCTGGTGATGCTTAAGAAGGGCGTGCAGGCACAGGAGGCGAAGAGGCGGATGGCGCAGGCGAAGGGAGATTTGCGTGCGGCGCTGGCTTAAGTTTTAAATCATAAGTTTTAAGTTGATGAAAGGGTTTCACGCGACAAGGTCAGAAGGCGGCGGAGAAGAGCGATGGATACATGGGGCGGCCAGAGAACCGGCGCTTTGATCTTTATTCTTTTCCACTACTTCGTAATTACAACTTAGAACGTAGAACCGGGAAGCGAAAGGAATTAAACAGAGAGCGGATGGATAAGTTTCTGATCAAGGGTGGGAAGGCGCTGCGCGGCACGGTGGCCGTCAGCGGGGCGAAGAACTCCGCGCTGCCGGTGATGGCGGCGGCGCTGCTGACTGCGGAGAAAGTGGTAGTGCGAAATGTTCCGAAGGTGCGCGACCTGGTCACGATGAGCAAGCTGCTGGCGTTCATGCACGCAAAGGTTTCGGCGGCAGCAGTTCCAGCGAGCGAATACGAAATACAAGCGCCAAAACTGAATCATGTGGAGGCGCCGTACGAACTGGTGAAGACCATGCGTGCGTCCATCCTCACGCTGGGGCCGCTGATGGCGCGTGTGGGAGCGGCGCGCGTTTCGTTGCCGGGCGGGTGCGCGATCGGGGCGCGGCCGGTGGATTTGCACTTGAAGGCACTGGAGCAGATGGGCGCGGAGATTGCGACGTCGCACGGGTACATCGAAGCCAAAGTGCACGGCAATGGTTCGCGCGGGCGCCGGCTGAAGGGCGCGCACATCGTTTTCGAGAAAATCACCGTGACGGGGACAGAAAATATTTTGATGGCGGCGGCGCTGGCAGAAGGCGAGACGGTGCTGGAAAACGCGGCGCGCGAGCCGGAAGTGACGGATTTGATCCTAATGCTGCGGAAGATGGGGGCAGAGATTTGTGGCGATGGGACTTCGACGCTGCGCATTCGCGGCGTGAAAGAACTGCACGGCACGGAGCATACCGTGATTCCCGACCGGATCGAGGCGGGCACTTTCTTGGTGGCGGGTGCGATTACCGGCGGCGACTTGACGATTCAGAATTGTGAGCCAAAACATCTGGGCGCCGTGATCGCGAAGCTGCGGCAGGCGGGAGCGCGAATTGACATCGTGGACGCGACAACGATTCGAGTGCGTGGAGCGGAGAAATTAGTGGCGGCGGACGTAACGACGGAAGAGTATCCGGGATTCGCGACCGACATGCAGGCGCAGTACATGGCGCTGGCGACGCAGGCGGAGGGCACGTCGGTGATTACAGAAACGATTTTCGAGAATCGCTACCTGCACGCGAGCGAAATGGTGCGCATGGGCGCGAACATTTCAATCGAAGGACATACCGCAACGGTGCACGGACCTGCGAAACTCTCCGGGACCGTCGTGCAAGCTTCGGATTTGCGCGCGAGCGCAGGACTGGTGCTGGCTGGATTGGTGGCGACCGGCGAGACCGTAGTTGACCGCGTGTATCACATCGACCGCGGCTATGAGGGCATCGTGGAGAAGTTAAAGGCCGTAGGGGCCGATATTGAGCGCGTGCACGTTGGAACATAAACAAGCGGAAGAAGGCAAGCAGAAAGGCTTTGTTGACAGCATGAGGCTCTTGCCGGATAGTTGCGCTCCGAGGGAGGAGAGCTCATGGAGCAGCGGTTGCAGAGTGTTTCGAGAAGGGACGCGTTGAAATTGCTAGGAGCTGCCGGGGGCGGGCTGGCTATTGCGAAGTGGTTTGGAGCCGACACCGCGGTTGCTCAAGATCTGCAGACCATCAAAACGATGGAGCCTTTCACGGGGCCGGGCCCCAACCCGCATTGGAATTCAATCGGGCCGTACATTAGTGAACCTGAGAAGGCACCGTTGATTCTGTTAACGGACCGGCCGGTACAATTGGAAACGCCAAGAAGTTATTTTCGAACGCCATTTACGCCGAACGATGCATTTTATGTGCGCTGGCATTTACCGGAGATCCCTAACCGCGTTGATTTAGCGGAATGGAAGCTGAAGATCGAAGGCAACGTCAACAAGCCAATGGCGCTGAGCCTGAGCGAGCTCATGGAAAAATTCAAGCCCGTTTCGCTTGCGGCGGTGAACCAGTGTTCGGGGAACTCGCGAAGCCGGTTTCAGCCTCGCGTGCCGGGCGGACAATGGGGTAACGGCGCGATGGGCAACGCGATGTGGACCGGAGTGCGTTTGCGCGAGTTGCTGGACACCGCGGGAGTGAAAGCAGGGTCGGTGGAAGTGCAGTTTCAGGGGCTGGAAACGGGACCGGGACCTAAAGGGTTAGGGTCAAATGTTTTTCTGAAGTCGCTGAAGCTTACCGATTCTGTGCTGGACGAGGCCGTGGTGGCTTACCTGATGAACGGCGAGCCGCTCCCCATGCTGAATGGATTTCCGGTGCGCTTGGTCGTGCCCGGCTATTTCGCAACGTATTGGATGAAGTGCTTGACGTGGATTCGCGTTTTAAGCGCACCAGACGACAATTTCTGGATGAAGACGGGGTACCGCGTTCCAGACAAGCCGCGAGGAAACACCACACCCGAGGAGGTAAAAGCAGGTGGCATAAAGACTGTTCCGATCACGCGAATGCCTGTGCGGTCGTTTTTGGTATCGCCCGATGGACACTCAAAGGTCCCGGCAGGCATGAACGTCACGCTGCGCGGCATCGCCTTCAGTGGCTACGGAAGAATCGTCAAGGTGGAGACTTCCGAGGACGGTTCGAAGACCTGGCGAGAAGCAGAGCTTGGCGAAGACCTCGGCGCATATTCGTTCCGAACCTGGGAAGCGAAGTGGACGACGAAGACGCCAGGCAACTACACGGTGGAAGTGCGTGCAACGGATGAAAAGGGCAATGTGCAGCCGGACGAGGGCGTGTGGAATCCCGGCGGCTATTTGTGGAACAGGATTGAAAAGCAGGACATCGTCGTGGGAAAGGCGAGTTGAGAGAGCCGCGATGAGAAAAAACCTTAGTGCGTTGGTTTTAGCGGCAGGGCTGATGCTCGCTGCTACCGGTACAGCCGTGTTTGCACAATTCCAAAGCGGCTCCTACGGCTCGAAGAAAGAGAACAGCATCGATCAAACCGCCCCAGCTCAAATGTCGAGCGACGGCAATTTTGCCGTGGCGAACTTCCCCTCATTCGCACCCGAACTGGCCGAGGGCGAAGGGCGAGCTGAAACGGAGAGCTTCTGCGCCATGTGTCACAGCACGCGGTACATCACCATGCAGCCACCGTTGCCTGCGGCAACTTGGGAGGCGGAGGTCAACAAGATGACCAAGACTTTCGGCGCACCGATTCCCGATGCGACGGCGAAGAAGATTGTTGCCTATTTGCAGGCGCACTACACCGCGGAAAACCGGAAACAATAAGGCATGCCACAATCAGGCTGGCTGCGTCGTTAAGGATGCGGTTCGAAGTAGAAGGGGCAAGCCCCTCCCCTACAGGCTAGTGGCCTACGGGGAGACGTTGGTCGATCGCGTGTACCACATCGATCGCGCCGGTATGAAGGAATTGTGGAGAAATTGCGTGGGGTGGGGGCGGATATCGAGCGCGTGCACGGCCCCGCCTTTTGAAGGGCCAAGGTCCAAAAAAAAGGGGCAGTATCGACCCTGCTTAGTCATCAGCAGTTTCGGCTTCTTCTTCCTTGTCAATGGCCTTCTCTCCGCTTTGCGACTCAGGCTTTCGCAAGTCTGCGAGATCATCGAGAGACTGGGTGTCCCGGTAGACAATGACTTGGCTCAGTTTCTTCCATAGGCGCTTCTCCGCTTCCATGGTTTGGGGTCGTGAAAATCGCCATTCCTCGCGAAGTGCTGGCAAGTAAATGTCGAAAGCGGCCTTAACCCACTCACCCCATTGTTCCGCCGCAGTACGCGCCTGGAGAGCCGCGAATAGGGCTAGGGTAGTCCCAGCCGCAGGAATCCACAGACAACTAAACCACGGTGTTCCTTAATGGTGACCACTGAATACTCTACAATTGTGAGAAGGCTGACGAACCAAACATTGACCCAAAAATCGGTCATCGCTCTCTTGTTGCCGAGAATATCTTGGTAGGATTTTGGTATCACCGCATTCAAGCGACTCCAACCGTTGATCGATTCAAATCCATATAGGACTCTGGGATAATCTTCAAAGGCTCTTACGGCATTGCCAAAAGATGTAAACATCACCTGCGCCTCTGTACTAGGAAAGCGCT
>Ga0307471_100000410_pt1 | contig 21960 bp, 20 predicted proteins | sample atmos_gasesAM3C__2_FD_204566 | JGI IMG/M metagenome (GOLD analysis project Ga0307471, IMG submission 204566) | Hardwood forest soil microbial communities from Morgan-Monroe State Forest, Indiana, United States - atmos_gasesAM3C_515 | ecosystem: Environmental > Terrestrial > Soil > Temperate...
TCTGCCCGGCCCCGCACCGACCTCCGCGACGTATGTGCACATCCCCACCTGCGTGTGGATCGACGGCAATGTGCCGACGGCGCCGGCGGTGTTCCACGCCCTGTCATCGACGCAAAGCGCCGGCACCACGCTTTTCCTCCTCTACGACGTCACGGTGACGCCTGGGCCGGTGACGTGGGACTGGGGCGACGGCAGCACGTCCACATCAGCAGCCGTCCCGGAAGCACCACCATCAAGCCTTCCCGCATACGACCCAACGGCTCAGACGTGGAGCAACCCATGCTCGGCGTCGCACGCTTACGGAACCGTGTCCACCGGCCGCACCATTTCGGCATCCACCACGTACAACGTCTGGATCACCGTCAGCTGGGACGATGGCGTCGAGATTCACACGGTGCCAGTACCGTGCGACCTGGCCACCGGCGGTGCGTGTGGGCTCCCAATCGGACCTCCGCAAGGGTGGGCGACCGGTCCACACCCGGTCGATCAGATCGAACCGGTGCCGTACTTCCCCACGGGGTCGTGAGGCCTGACCCGGGCTAGTTTGCGGATGGACTCGTCGGCGTGTGCGCCGCGTCACGCACGGCTCGCAAGAGATCGGCCGGCGCTGTGTCCTTGACGACGTAACCGACCGCTCCGGCCTTCAACGCGTCGACCATGCGCTCATGTCCACCGAACGACGTGAGCATCATCACCCGCGTATCCGGCGCGGCCGCGAGCAGCTGGCGAGTCGCTTCGATGCCGCCGATCCCGGGCATCGAGAGGTCCATGAGCACGAGATCCGGCGACAGCTCCACCGCCAGACTGATCGCCTCCTCCCCGTCGGACGCGGTGCCGATCACCTCGAGGTCGGACTCGCTCGACAGGAAGGCAGTCAGACCCTTTCGGACGACAGGGTGATCGTCGACGATCAGAACCCGAATCTTTTCGTCACTCATGGCAATACAACCAGGATGGGGCCGCCCGGTCGCGTGCGGTCGTGGCGCAGGCTACCACGTAATTGCCCTATTCGACCGGAACAAGCAGAGTCACGCGCGTTCCCTTCCCGGGTGCGGAGTCGATCGTGAGCGATCCGCCAGCCTCTTCGGCGAGTTCGACGATCGCGTTGGTACCCACGTGACCCTCCGCGCGACGCCGCATGACGTCCTCGACGCTGAAGCCCTTGCCGTCGTCGTCGATCCGCAATACGGCTTGCCCGTCCTCCTGACGCAGCCCGACGGACACGGACTTTGCCTCGGCGTGCGCGGCCACGTTGCGGAGAATCTCCTGAGCGACCCGGAAGATCAGACTCGCTCGGTCGGGACGCAGCCGCATGTTGCTCGGCAACTCCAGGCTGGTTTGCGTTCCACCTCGCTCGAGCGTCTTCAGCACTTCCAGCAGCGCCGCGTGGAGGCCCTCACGCCTCAGCGTCGGCGGTGCGATCTCGATGATGAGCGTGCGCAAATCCTTCATCGCAACACGGCTGCCTTCGGCGGACTCGTCGAGCAGTTCGATCAGCTCCGCGCTTTTGGATGAATCATCACTGTCCTTCAGTCGCGCCGACGCGGCCGTCAGCGCGAATGCCATGCCGGTCAGGTCCTGGACCACGCCGTCGTGGAGGTCACGCGCGATGCGGCGGCGCTCGATCTCCGACGCTTCGACGGCCTTCTGCAACAGGTCCTCGCGCTCGCGCTGATGTGCCGCGCGCTGCTCTTCATATGCCTGAAACCGGCGCGTGAACACCACCAGCGCAGCCTGGAGCAGCACGACCGGCATGATGAGCGCGGTGAATCCGATGACGCCCGCCTGGTCGTGCAACACGATGAATGCAAATGCAGACCAGCCGAATCCGACCGTATAGGGGAATGTCGAGAGGCTGCTGCGGAGCACGACGACGGTCTTGACCTCCGGGCTGGCGGCGTGGACGACCAGCGCGAGCAGACCCCAATTGACCAGGAAGTGCGCAGTGCTCGCCGCGAGCCCCGCAAACAGCGCGGACACGACTCCGCCGCCCAAGAACATCCTGGTGTGTTGGAACACCGTGTACGCGACGACACCCGTGACGAAGATGTTGGCGACGTTGAACAGCGTTCGAAACCAGCCGTTATGCGTGCGGATGGCCATGCCGAGCGACTCGCCGAGCGCGCCGGCCGCAGCGCCGATCGGCCCCAACGTGATGGCCAATCCGAGGTTGAGGAACGCCGAGGCCGACCAGTTGGTCTGAATGGGCAGCAGCGACCGGACCGAGAACGCCGACATCAGGAGCATCGCCGTCGCGCCGACCGCGAGACTGAGCGGATCCTGCGGGGCGCGGATCGACGCGATGCCCAACGCAATGGCGGCACCGCCAACCCCTCCCACCATCAGCACCACGGAGGGCGTGTATCGAACGGGACCGAGCGCGTCGTCCCGCTGAATCAAGTTGAGCCGTGCGACGCGGTCGGTGAGCCGGCGGGCGGCGACCACTGGCGGCGAGGCGGCCATGCTTGACGCGTACTCGCCGGCCATGGCCCGCATCCTACGGGCGCTCGGTTTGGTCATCGGAGCCAGTGACAGGATCGTTCTGCACCAGCATCACTGCATTTGCGCGGCTTGAACCATACGGAGCGGTCAACACCGTCTCGGCCGTACGACCGTGTTTCGCGCGTGTAAAGACATGTAAAGGCCAAGCGTGCGGCGGCCTCGCGTTCTGTGATCGCGCCGAAACCTGCAAGGCATGTCCATGTGCGGCGCCCCGGCGTGCCAGACGCCGGTGCAGTCGCCAAGCACAGGAGGTACTGATGGCCACTTGGGGCGATAGCGCAGGCTGGGGCTAGCCCCGCCGGCCTCAACCGCGGCTCTCACGATGGGAGCCGGCGGTAACGCATCCTTCGATAACGGCGTCACGGTTCGGTTGCGAGCCGAGGCGCCGTTTTCGTGCCCGGGCGGCGGGCGATGCAAATTTTCGTTCAGATCCCGTGAGCGTCGGTGAAGCCGAGGACGGAGGCTGCAGCCCGGATTTCGAGGCCGCGGCATGCTTAGTCTCGCGAGGCGGCGCTCCTGCAGGAACAGGGAACGAGTGACCGCGAACTTCCAGGAGATCAGAGATGGTTGACAGCGCAGGCTGGGGCTGAGACTCACACCGACTTCCGGAGAACGGCGCCGATTCGAATTGAATCCGGCGCCTTTTTTACGTCCGGTCCACGACAACGCGGCTCGGTATGGCCGGCCCGTACGAAAAAATCTGTTAAGAGTCGGTAAAGACCTGTGAGCCTGAATCTTCGCGTCCTGGCGAAGCGGCAGCGTCACGAGCCACCGTTCACTCGGCTGATCCTGACCGCCAGCGCCCGGAATCCGCTGACAAGAGCAGAATTCCGGGAACGACGGTTTCAGGGGAGGCGCTATGGCCACCACGTCGACAGAGAGGACGGGGGCCGTTGAGAGGGCGGGAACAGAGGGGGCGGGGATGGCGGTTCGGCTCCCGGGCCGAACCGCCGATTTGGACCTAGCCGACCAAACGCGCCCCCGGGGCGCCGCTCTCCGCTTCCTGCTCGCCGCCGGCACGTCCTTCTACGGCGACTGGCTGACCACCGTCGCATTGATGGTCCTGCTCTTCCGGTTGACCGGGAGCGCCGCAGCCCCGGCGATCTACATCCTGTCGCGGGTCGCCCCGCGGGTGTTCGGCCCCACCCCCGGTGGCGCACTGGCCGACCGTTTCGGGCCCGCGCGAGTGGCAGCGCTCTGCGCAGCGCTGCAGGGAGCCCTGACCGCCTCGATCATCGGGCTTGCGGGTGCCCGCGCCATCTGGGCTATCTACGTCGTGGTCGCGGCGGCGCAGTTCCTCGGCTCGATGGCCCAGCCGTCGTACGGGGCGATGATCCCGCGCATCGTGCCGGCCACGCAGCTGGCGCGGGTGAACGCGATCTACTCGGCGCTCTTCGAGTCGAGCATCCTCGTGGCCCCCGCGCTCGGTGCACTGTTGCTCATTCTCCACGCCTCACCAGAAGTGCTTGTGGGAGTCGACGCCGCCACGTTCGGCGTCGCGGCCGCACTCCTCCTCACGCTTCGGACGCCGCCCGTGCAGGATCGTCTGAGTGCAAAGCGGCGCGGTCTGCTCGCGGGGTTCTCGATTGTTCGCGCCGACAGCATGCTCCGCGTCCTCGCGGTCGGACACCTGTGCACGGCACTCGTCGTCACCGCGCTGCAGGCCGTGTTGGTGGTTGCGGCGTCTCAGCGCTTCGGGCACGACACCGACGTCGGCTGGTTGTATGCCGCGGTCGGCGGCGGCGGGCTCGCGGGGAGCCTGGTTGTGCTGCGCTGGAAACCCACGCACGTGCGCCGTGCCGGCATCGCATGGGGAACGGTTGGGGAGCTCGTCCCGCTCGCGGTCTTCGCGGTCGCGCCGTCGCTGCCCGTCGCGCTTGCGTGCCTGTTCGTGAGCTCCCTCGCTGCGGCCCTGTACCAGACCCGCGGCATGATCGGCCTGCAGCAGCGCGTTCCACACCAGCTGCTCGGCCGGGTGAACGCGGTGATCCGCCTCTCGCTCTACGTCGGCATGCTGATCGGCGCCGTCATCGCCGCTGCGACCGTCCAGTTGCTGCGCTGGGACCGCATGGTCCTGTCCGTCTCGTTATTGGCCGGACTGCTGCTGGTGTGGGGTGTCATCAGCAGGCGGCGAGAGCCCGACGTCGATGAAGCGCCCGACGTCGCACTCATCGGTGCGTTGCACACCGAAGAGGCCGCGGCGACGGCGCAGTAATCCCACCGACAGCTGTCACGTCAGACGCAGTGCTCGCGAGAGGAGCGTGCGGTGGCGCGCAACCCATTCGTACGCAGGCCGGCCCACCAGGCCGGCTCCGGGGAAATACACCAGCGGCACCAGTGGCCACAACGCTGGAACCTCGACGGCAATGCGCCGGCACGCATCGAATCCGCGGTTGACGCGGCCGCGAGTGCTGATCACGTGCAGTTGCACGAGCAGCTCGTCCCGCGTGAGCCGGCGTCCGCTGTGCAGGCGGATATCTCCGCTCACGTACGTGATCGAGAGGCGATGACGCCAGTCCAGGCGCTCCAGCACGCGAGCACAGGCCCGGCAGAACGCGCACCACGGGTCGACGATCACCGCAAGCCGGTCTTTCATTCCAGCACCACCGGCGCCGGTGCGCGAGCGGCGGCGCCCCGCCGACGACCACCCAGCAGTGGCTCGACGATCGCTGCGCCGCGCTGCGCGCTCGAGAACAGCTTCCGGACTCGCCGCGGGTCGCCGCCGGTGAGGCGCGTCATCGTCTCCAACCCGAGGTACAGAGCCACCATCGCGAACGCCAGGTCGGCCGGGCTGACCATCCCCTCCAGGGCGGTCCCTTTGAGAATTCGAGCGATCAGCTCCTCGGAGAAGGCGAACCACGGCTGCATCAACGCGACGATGCGTGGCCCCATGCTGGTCGAGAAGGCGCTCGCCGCCACCAGTTCCTGCACAGCAGCGATGTGCGCAGCCTCGACGTCTTCCGCGTACAGCGTGCGCAGCGTGGCGATCAGGTCGGCCAGACCCGACACATTCTGCAGCGCGCCGCGATAGCGCTCGAGGCGAAGCACACTCGTGCGTTCCAGCGCCGCGAGGAAGAGATCATCGACTCCGCCGAAGTGATAGAAGATCAAGGCGGGGTTGAAATCGCCGCCGGTGGCGATCGATCGCGCGGTCGCACCGGCATACCCCTCGTCTCGGAGAGCATCGAGCGCCGCGTCGATGATCCTCGCCCGCGTCTCAGCGCCGGCCTCACGCCGAGCCCGTGCCGAGGGCCGTCGCTGTTCTTGACCATTTGCTTTGATCACATGGTCAAGTTTACCACGTGGGGACGACTATATCGGCTGGGCAGCCGCCCACGCCTCCTGCAACCGGTCGGGGCTGAACTCGGACTTTGAGATGAAGCCCGCGGCACCGGCCTCCGCGGCACGCGGCGCGTATTCGGCCGATTCGTACGTCGAAAGCACGAGCACGACAACCGGCCGGAAATGGCTCGACGCCGCGAGGATCTGCTTGGTCGCCTCGAGTCCGTTGATCCCGGGGAGATTCACGTCCATGAGCACGAGATCCGGCCGTAGTTGGACGGCAGCCTCGACGGACGCCTCGCCGGTCGCCACCTCCCCCACCACGGCGAACCCGTCGGTGGCCTCGACGACAGCGCGCGCCGCCATGCGGAATGGTGCTTGATCGTCGACGATCAACACCGCCACTGCCATGCCCGCACCATACGGCCCCGGAGGTGACACTGTCACGGGTGCCTGCACCACAACGCGGTCGTGGCAACGCGAACGTCGTGATTACGGAGGCTATCCTGATCGAGATGGCGATTCGAGTCGTCCTCGCCGAGGACAACTACCTCGTGCGCGAGGGCGTCAAGCAGCTGATCGAAGCGCAAGACGGCATCGAACTGGTCGCGACGTGTGAGGACCTCCCGACGCTGGAGCGTGCTATTGCCGACCACGCGCCTGACGTCGTGCTCACCGACATCCGTATGCCGCCGAGCCACACCGATGAGGGGCTGCGGATCGCCGATCAGCTCCGCGACGCGGCGCCGGCCACCGGCGTGGTCATCCTCAGCCAGTTCGCAGAGCCCGAGTACGCGCTCGCGCTGCTTGATCGGGGCGCATCAGGCCGCGCGTACCTCCTCAAGGAGCGCGTCTCAGACGTCAGTCAACTTGTCAACGCGATCCGCGAGGTGGCTGCGGGTGGGTCCGTGATCGATCCGTCGGTTGTCGAAGCGCTCGTGCGCACGCGCTCGAACGCACACGAATCGCCGTTGCGGCAGCTCACCACTCGAGAGCGCGAGGTGCTGCAGCAACTTGCCGAGGGGAAGAACAACGCCGCGATCGCCAAGACTCTGTTCCTGACCGAGCGGGGCGTGGAGAAGCACATCAACGCGATCTTCTCCAAGCTCGGACTCTCCGAGGAACCCGACGTTCATCGCCGGGTGAAGGCCGCACTCACGTACCTGTCTGCGGCGACGCGTTGAGGGTACGCACTCGATACCCCGCGACGGGCGCGTGGCGTCCCTTCACCAATTGCGGGGCCAGGTACTCTGCATCCACCGGATCACGCAGCGCCCCGTATGTGGGCTCGCTGAGCACGGTCTCGCCGCCGGCAGCCCACTGTTGCAGCCGCTGAGCGAGGTTGACCGCATCGCCCACCAGGGTGTACTCGAGGCGCTCATCGGATCCCAGCATCGCCGCGGCGATGGTCCCGGTCGACACGCCGATGCCAAGGTGAAACGCAGGAAGCGACTCTGCCGCCCACTGATCGTTCAACGAGTACTGCTCCGCGTGCATCGCGATCGCTGCTCGGAGCGAAAGGTCGGCGTGGTCCTCCTGAGGGAGCGGCGCACCGAATACGGCCATCACCGCGTCGCCAACAAACTGCATGACGGTTCCACCCTGTCCGAGAATCGCTCGGTTCATACGGGCGCGGTGCTCGTTGAGCTGCGAAGCCAGCACTGACGGGTCGGCATCCTCGGCGATCGTTGAGTAGCCGCGGATGTCCGACATCAGCACCGTCACAACCATTTCCTCCGTCTCACCGATGTTGCGCCCTTCGCGCAGGACCTTCTCGGCGATGCCACCGGGAAGCAGGCGGCTCAACGTGTCACCCTGCTCCTCGCGTTCCATGATCGCGCGATGCAGCATCTTCAATTTGTCCAGCGCTCCACCGGTACCAGAGCTCGCCTGCTCCGCGAGTTTCAGGAAGAGCTTTCCGATGTCCTCATCCACCGCGGCCGGCGTGCTCTTCATGCTCGCGGCGATCGCCTTCGCCGGCTTTCCCTCCGCCATGAATCGCAGCAGGCTCTCCTCGCGGGACGTCAGCGCGCTCCCTTCAGTGATCGGCCGCATCATCGCTTCCACGATCCGTGGATCAAGCATCGACCCGCCGGTCGACACGGTCTGAATCGCACGGACCAGCTGATCTCCCTCGCCGACACGATCCTTGAGGAGATACGCGTACCCGGCCGCGTCCTCACTGAGCAGCGCGATCGCGTACTCGGGCTCGTCGTACTGCGAGAGGATGACGACGCCGGTGCCCGGATGACGCTTGCGCACCTCCTTCGCCGCACGGATGCCCTCGTCGGTAAATGTTGGAGGCATACGGATGTCGGTGACCACCACATTGGGGTTCACAGTTGACGCAGCCGCAACCAGCGAGTCGTAGTCGGCAGCGACGCCGACCACCTCGATTCCTTCGGCGACGCCGAGCAGGGCGCGCACTCCCTCGCGGACAATCAGGTTGTCGTCGGCCAGGAGGACGGTGATCTGGGCGGTGGGCATGGAGAGATTTAGCCCGGCAAACTGGGTTCGGGGCAAGGGCGCTGCCGTCCCGCGACGTGTGGTGGTGCCACCCCGGTAACGGTGGGGCGGCCACGCTGGACGGCCGAAAAGGGCGGCGATACTGTCCGTGACATGACAGACCGATACGAAGCCTCCGTGACCTCCATCTCCTGGATTCCGTCCGAGTGCATCGCGGGGATGACCAAGCTGCCCTTCGAGACCGGGGTCACGCACTATGACGCTCCGCCGCCCGACAAGGTCGACAGCCTGGAAGAGTTGCGGGACGCCGACAGGTTCCGCTTCGCCAATCAGCTCAAGGCGTGGGTCGAGGTCGACGACGGCCGCATCGCGGGCGCGGGATACTCGGGCGGCGGCTACATCGGCTCAACGCGCGTTCGATTCGGACGCGCGCAAGTCACGTTCGCCGGTGTCCCATTTCCGGATAAGCAGCGTCATCCGGTGGTCGACGGCACCGCTGTGCGCTTCGAGCAGACCGCGGGCGGGCGGACGGGCATGCCCGCGCCGCGCCGGGTGAAGTACCCCCCGTTTGTCCAGGTCAGCGCGCCGCTCGCCTGGACGACGCTCGCGCTGACGTTGCGCACAGACGGGAGCTCCAGCCATGAGGTTGTGGGCGCGAGCCCGTTCCCACGCCACTGGATATACGACGGTGCGGGCAGACTCGTGGCGAAGTCCGGCCTCATCGAGTACAAAGACTGGTGGAAGCGTGCATTCGGCCGTCATACGCCGTGGGGCGGGGAGGACTCCGCGGCGGTCGTCACCGAAGTGGAAACGGCGCTCGAGCGCGAACTCTCGACGCACATCATGCATGGTGGTGCGAAGCCGGTCATCCGCGAGCTCACGCCACCGCAGACATTGGTCGACAAGGGCGATGTCGGCAGCGAGCTCTTCCTGCTGCTCGACGGGGTGCTTGCGGTCGAAGTCGACGGCGAGGCCCTGGCGAACGTCGGCCCCGGCGCGGTGCTCGGAGAACGCGCAGTGCTTGAAGCTGGGACTCGGACGGCCACGCTACGGGCCGTGACGCCGTGCAGGGTTGCCGCCGTCAGCGGCGAGCAGATCGACCCCGAGTTTTTGCAATCGCTCGCTGCAGGCCATCGCCGAGAGGATGCGTGAAGGTCGAGGGGGGACGCGCGCACACATGAAGGCTCGCACCGCGGTTCGCCTCGCCTGGGGAATCGGCGCGTTCTCCGCGGCGGGCGTGATCGCCAGCCTCGTGCTTCTCGCTCTGGACTGGCGCGCGATCAGTGATCCATTCGCCGCGCAGGTGCCCTGGTTCATCAACGCCGTGATCACCGGCGCGCTCGGCGTACTCATCGCCACTCGTCGCCCGCGCAATCCGATCGCGTGGTTGCTGCTCGCCATTTCGGTGGGCAACGCCGTCAATCTCGTCGCGTGCTTTGTCGCCATGCGCGGACTGCTCGCGGGCGTACCGGCGACCGGTTGGGTGGAGTGGCCGGCGTGGCTGTTCAATTGGACCGGAGGCGCCGGCGCCGGCCTGCTCGCCTTTCTGATCATCTTCTTTCCGAATGGCAAGCTCCCGAGCCACCGCTGGCGAGGGGTGGTCGTGTTCGGCGTCATCGTCGACGCGCTGAACACCGCGGCTTCGATCCTCGACACCGGACCGACGACTCTGTCGTCGCGCCTGCCAGACGTGCCGAGCCCGATCAACATTGCGGGATTCAGCGGCGGGACGAACGGCACGTCGGTGGTGTCTGACTTCCTCAATTTCTCACCGCTGGTGTTGCTCGCCATAACGGTGGCTGCGGTTGTCATCCGCTTCCGCCACTCGGAAGGCGATCAACGGCGGCAGCTGCGGTGGTTCACCTATGCCGCCGGCGCGGCGATCGCGGTCGTGCTCGCGAGTTACCCAGCCGGCAGCGGCCTCGGTGGCAATCTCGCCACTCTCGGGTTTGACCTCGGAATCGGGATCATTCTGCCGCTGACCATCGGCCTCGCGGTCATGAAGTACGGGCTGTACGACCTCGACGTCTTCATCAGCCGCACCATCGTGTACGCCTCTCTGGCCGTCTTCATCACCGCCGTGTACGTCGGTATCGCGGTGGGAATCGGCGAGTTGGTGGGCAGCGGCGGACGGCCGAACCTCGGCTTGTCGATCATCGCCACCGCGATCGTGGCGCTTGGATTCCAACCGTTACGCGAGCGCGTGCAGCGAGTTGCCAACCGCCTTGTGTACGGCAAGCGAGCGACGCCGTACGAGGTGCTCAGCGAGTTCTCGGAGCAGGTCGCGGAGACGTACGCCGCGGACGAGGTGCTCCCGCGCATGGCACGAGTTCTCCAGGAAGGCGCAGGCGCGGAACGCGCGACAGTGTGGCTGCGCAGCGGTAGGACACTGCGGCCGGCGGCGACGCATCCGCAGTCGGCCGACGGACTCAAGCCGGTGACGGTGACGGGCGACGCTCTTCCGCAGATGCCGGACGCGAGCCACACGGTCGTCGTTGAAGATCGTGGCGAGCTGCTCGGCGCCCTGAGCGTCACCAAACGCCGCGGCGAGGCGCTGACGCCCATCGAGCAGAAGTTGGTCGACGACCTCGCACACCAGGCCGGCCTGGTGCTCAAGAACGTCGGCCTCACGCAGGAGTTGCTGAACCGACTGGATGAGCTGCGCACCTCCCGACAGCGCCTCGTGCAGGCGCAGGACCAAGAGCGCCGCCAGCTTGAGCGCAACCTCCACGACGGGGCCCAGCAGTACTTGGTCGCCATCAAAGTGAAGCTCGGCCTCGTCGAGATGCTCACCGACAAGAAGCCGGACCAGGCAGCCGCGATGCTCGAGCAGCTCGTCGGCGACACCGACGAGGCACTGGAGACGCTGCGTGATCTTGCCCGCGGCATCTATCCGCCACTGCTCGCTGACAAGGGCTTGGTGGCCGCGCTCGAATCGCAAGGGCGGAAGGCGACACTGCGGGTGACCATTGAAGCGCACGATGTCGGGCGCTATTCACAGGACGTGGAGGCCAGCGTGTACTTCTCCGTGCTCGAGGCACTGCAGAACGTGCAGAAGTATGCGAAAGCGACGCACGCAATAGTGCGCCTGCGCGGCGACATCAAAGAGTTCCGTTTCGAGGTCGAGGATGACGGGGAGGGATTCGACCCCGCAACCGCGACGCGCGGCGCCGGTCTGACCAACATGAGCGATCGCCTGGATGCGCTGGGAGGTTGGATCGAGTTGAGCTCGCAATCCGGTAGGGGCACCACCGTGCGCGGAGCGGTCCCCGTGGCAGCGCCGGTCGCTGTGACTTCGCAGTGAGTGCCGAATTTCCGTACGACAGTCAGCGCGCGCCGGCGCGACCACGATTGGCGAATCCCCTCACGGCATGGGTGTTTGCGGCAGTCGTGATCGCGATGACGGCGGCCTTCGGCGTCGTCTTTCTGACTCCCATCACGCCGCCCGCCGTGGTCCAGGGGGCGGGCGGCGCCATCACCGCCGCATTCGTGCTCCCCTTCTCGTCGTTTGCGATCGTGGGCGGGCTGATCGCGTCGCGGCGGCCCGAGAATCCGATCGGCTGGCTCTTGCTGGGCGGGGTCGGGCTGCTGATGATCGGCGCGCTCAGCTCACTGTTCGGTTCCCTCCTGGTGCACTCCCACAACGGCGCAGCGCAGTGGGTGGCGCTCGGCGGCTTCACCTGGAGCGGTGGTGCATCCGTATCCACCGCCCTGTTCATGCTCGCGATACTGCTGTTTCCCAACGGCAGGCTTCGCTCCCGCCGCTGGCGATGGCTCGTGTTCGCAGAGCTCGCCCTGGTCGCGCTCACGGCGGCCATCTTTCTCTTCGGCGAGGCACCGGGAGCGCTGGGCATTGGCTTTTCGTCCGATCCGTCGATTAACGCGACGAGCCCGGTGGCGATCCCGGGGAGTGCGGGGATTGCCAACGCCCTCATAGGACCGGCGCAGATACTCCAATATCTCGTCGAGGCGGCTGCGGTCTTCTCGGTTTTCCTTCGACTGAAGGGCGCCGACGCAGATCGCCGCCACCAGATCAGGTGGTTCGCGTCCGGAGCGACGATCACGACGCTGGTCTTCGCAGCAACCAGCTTCATCAACGTCTCCAACCCTGGACCGCTCTTCATCGCCGTGTTCGGCACAGTGACGGCGGTCGGCGCGCTCGCAGTGCCGACCGCGATCGCGGTCGCGGTGTTCAAGTACCGGCTGTACGACATCGACATCATCATCAGCCGCACGCTGGTATACGTCTCGCTCGCGGCGTTCATCACCGCGGTCTACGTCGGCATCGCGGTCGGCATCGGCGCCGTCGTGGGCAGCGGCGGCCAGCCCAACCTCGGGTTGTCGATCCTCGCAACCATCATCGTGGCGGCCGGCTTCCAGCCGGTGCGCGAGCGACTGCAGAAGCTCGCCAACCGTCTCGTGTACGGGAAGCGCGCGACTCCCTACGAGGTGCTCAGCCAGTTCTCCGGCCAGGTGGCCACCACCTACGCCGCCGAGGAGGTGCTGCCGCGCATGGTCAGGGTGCTGGCCGAGGGCACCGGCTCGGATTCAGCCACGGTCTGGCTGCGTAGCGGCGAGCAGTTGCAGCCGGCGGCGACCCACCCAGATACCACCGTTGGCTACGAGCCGCTGGCGATGCGCAACGGGACGCTGCCGCAGGTCCCCGGGGCGACACGGTCGGTCCCTGTGCGCCACCAGGACGATCTACTCGGTGCGCTCAGCATCGTCAAGCGCCGTGGCGACTCGCTGACGCCGACCGAGAACAAGCTGGTCGACGACCTGGCGCAGCAGGCAGGGTTGGTGCTCAAGAACGTCGGCCTGACGCAGGAGTTGATGCAGCGGCTGGAGGAGCTACGCGCCTCGCGACAGCGAGTGGTCGGTGCGCAGGACGAGGAGCGTCGCCGATTGGAGCGCAATCTGCACGACGGCGCCCAGCAGAACCTCATCGCCTTCAAGGAGGCGCTGCGGTCGGTGCGGGAGCTGCCGCAGCGCGACTCGAGCGAGGCAAAGGCGACGCTCCAGCGGCTGAAGGCCGAGGCCGACCAGGCACTCGAGAATCTCCGCGACCTGGCGCGCGGCATCTATCCGCCCCTGCTTGCCGACAAGGGCCTCGTCGCGGCGCTCGAGTCGCGGGCGCGCAAGGCAACGGTGCCGGTGACCGTGGAGGCGAGTGGCATCGGACGCTACACGCAGGACGTCGAAGCGGCGGTCTACTTCTGCTGCTCGGAAGCCGTCCAGAACGCCCAGAAACACTCTGGCGCGCGGTGCGTCACCGTTCGTCTGGCAGACAGCGACGGCGCTGTGCGCTTCGAGGTCGACGACGACGGCCGCGGCTTCGACTCGCACGCCGTCGTGCGTGGTTCGGGTCTCCAGAACATGGCGGATCGCATCGACGCCTTGAGCGGAACCGTGGAGATCACGTCTTCGCCCGGACGCGGCACGACGCTGCGCGCCTGCGTTCCGGTGACAGTCACGGCGGCGGCGTAGGAGCGAGGCTCGCCAAAATCGCCGGTTGCTGATCCACACCATCACGAAGTGGCAGCTCAACCCGGAACGTCGCACCGCCTCCCGGCGTCTCCAGCACACGCACGCGACCGTTGTGCGCGGCCACGACGGCTGCGACGATGCTCAGCCCGAGCCCGCTGCCTCCGCGATCACCGCTGCGCTCCGGGTCGGCGCGATGGAACCGCTCGAAGATGCGCTCCGTGTGTCCGGTTGGGACGCCACGGCCGTGATCGATCACGTCGATGACCGCGTGACCGTCATCGGGCCGGAGCGTCACCTCGATGGGCGTCGCAGGCGGCGTGTGCACGATCGCATTCCGAAGCAGATTGCTCAGCACCTGACGCAAGCGCAGGTCGTCGCCCGTCACAACCAGCGGTGCAGCGGCGCGCGCGCTGATCGACCGGCCCGGGTCGGCGACCTGTGCGTCGGCGCACGAGTCCATGACCAACGCTTCGAGATCGACCGACTCGCGCTGCAGCGGCCGGCCCTGATCGAGCCGCGCCAGCAACAGGAGGTCGTCGACCAGGACACCCATCCGCTGGGTCTCCTCCTCCATCCGGCGCATCGCGAGCAGCAGGTCGTCGCGATTCATGTCGGGCGCCCGCTGCAGCAGTTCGGCATAGCCCTGCACGGATGTCAGTGGCGTGCGCAGCTCGTGGGATGCGTCCGAAATGAAGTGTCGGAGCCGCTGCTCGTTGCGCTGACGCTCGGCAAACGCCTCCTGCAGCTGGGCCAGCATGGTGTTCAGCGCCAATCCGAGCCGTCCCACCTCGGTGTTCTCCGTCGAGGGCTCCACGCGCTTGCCAAGGTCGGTGGCGACGATCGAGCGCGCGGTGCTCGCCATCCTCTCGAGGGGACGAAGGCCGCGTCGCACGATGATCCACGTGGCAAGGAGCACGATCACCGTGACTCCGCCACTCACACCGATCTCCAAGAAGAGCAGTTGATGCAGCGTCGCGTTCACGCCATCAAGGGGGAGCCCGACGATGAGGAGGTCGTTGGTGGTGGTGGGGGCCACCTCAACGTAGACGCGGTACTGGGACACCGACCCCGTCCCGGCAACGTCATAGAAAACCGGCGAGCTGTCGCTCCCTGGCGTCAGCGTCGCCGGCAGCACCGGGTGTGACGTGGCCGATTGACCGCGCAGCACGACTTCGATCGGCGCTACGACGGGAGCACCGGACGCCGTCGTGATTGCCCCATAGGTCCCCACGGGCAACCCGGACTGGATGCCGCCGCGCGTCCCCGGCCCGCCGCTGTCTGGATTCAGCTCAGCTGCGTAGACCTGATCGTGCATAGCGAGAATCTGATCGTCCAGCTGTTTGACCAGGTACGAATGCAACGACGCATACGTTGCGACGTCGGCGACGATGAGCCCGATCACGAACAGCGGCGCCAGCGCGATGAGCAGGCGCAGTCGCAGCGACATCAGACGGTGCGAGGGACGCGCAGCACGTAGCCGACCCCGCGCACCGTGTGAATCAGCGGCGGGTCGACGTGGTCCACCTTGCGACGGAGATAGCTGATGTACGTCTCCAGGACGCTGGCGTCGCCGCCGAAGTCATAGCTCCACACGTGGTCGAGGATCTGGCTCCGCGAGAGGACTCGTCCCGAGTTGATGAGCAGATATCGCAGCAGGCGGAACTCGGTCCGAGTCAGCTCGACCAGCTTGCCGGCTCGGAACACCTCGTGCGTCTCCTCGTTGAGCTCGAGATCGGCCAGCTCCAGGCGCGCCCCGGCCTCAGTGGCCGACGTGCCGTTGTGACGTCGCAGTACCACGCGGATGCGGGCGACGAGCTCCTCGATGCTGAACGGCTTGGTGACGTAGTCGTCGCCGCCGACGGTGAGTCCGTGCACCTTGTCCTCGGTGGCGTCGCGAGCGGTGAGGAAGATGACCGGTACCTTCAGCCCGTCCGTGATCAGCTTCTGCACGAACGAGAATCCGTCCTGATCGGGCAGCCCCACGTCGAGCACGATCAGCTCGGGGCGGAACTCCATGACCGAGCGGCGCGCGTCGCGCGCGCTCGCGGCAGTCTCGACCGAGAAACCCTCGTACTTGAGCGCCATGGCGACCAGATCGGTGATCGACCGCTCGTCGTCCACCACAAGGACCCGCTTCAGATCCGTCATGCGCATATCTTTGACACAGAAGCTGGGAGTTTGCTCAGAGATTGATCAGAGGCGTCCAAGCCTCTCGGCCCTCGAACTGCCAGGTGATTGCCACCCTTCCCCAAGGGTTTTCCAAGACTGGGGTCGGACACTCGAAACCGAACAACCCGACCACACGGAGGTGTCCGCATGGACGATGTCACCTTCATCAACGCTCCGCCGCCGGAGCCACCTCCACCTCGCAAGGGAATCGGTCGCGCTCCGGCCGTGATACTCGTCTCAGCCGGGCTGTTTCTCGGGGCTGGAGTCGGCGGTTACGCGATCGCGCATGCGGCCAGCTCAACGTCGACGACCGCGCCGAGCACGATGCCCGGCGACGACACGACAGTGGCGGCGTCGACACCGACACCGCCACCAGCTACGCCGCATCCATGTCCCAACATGGGGAACCACTCGAGCAATACGTCCACGACCAGTTTCGGGTACTGAGACGCGAGGGGGCACGCCCCCGCGTGCCCCCACAACGTCTCACAGCAAGGTCTCAGCTTCCCCACAGACTCGACGCAGGCTTGGCCACCATCCTTGCCTCCCATGGGTGACACGATCCTCTGGTACACGACGCGTGGGGCGGGTGCAGTCTCCATCGTGTTGCTGAGCGTCGTCGTCGTGCTCGGCTTGCTGGCGCGAATCCGCTTCGCGACGGAACGCTGGCCGCGCTTTCTCAGCGCAGCACTGCATCGGGACCTTGCGCTGATGACGATCGTCTTCGTCGCACTGCACGTCGTCACCGCCGTCGTCGATCCCTTCACACACCTGGGGCTCGTCGCCGCGACCGTGCCGTTCGGCTCGTACTACAGAACGTTCTGGCTGGGCCTCGGGACGATCTCGTTGGAGCTGATCATGGCGATAGTCGTCACCAGCCTCGTCCGGCAGAGAATCTGCCCGCGCCTGTGGCGCGGCATCCACTGGCTCGCCTACGCAGCATGGCCGTTCGGTGTGCTGCACGGGTTTGGCACGGGCACCGACGCGTTCTCGCTGTGGCTGCTCGCGATCACCATCGTCTGCATCGGCGCCGTCGTCGGAACCGCACTGTGGCGAGTCATCGCCGCGCCTCGCGATCCCCTGCGAGGCGAGCGGCGCGCAGCCGCGGCGGGCGCGTCGTGAGCGGCATCAGCCTGCTCGCCGGCCCGGACCGAAACGGTCCCGAGCGGTTCAGCGACCACATGGCGCGCCTCGGGCCGCTGCCGCCCGACGCACCGTCTTTGATCGACGTGCTCGATCGCAGCGGGCTGCGCGGCTGCGGAGGCGCGGCCTTTCCCGTCGCCGCCAAGTGGCGGGCCGTGGCGGCGCAGCACAGTGGTGAGCGTGTGATCGTCGTCAACGGCGCTGAGGGCGAGCCGTTGAGCCGCAAGGACCGCCTCCTCATGCAGGTTCGTCCGCACCTCGTGCTCGACGGTGCGATGCTCGCGGCGGAAACGCTGCGCGCAGAACGCGTATTTCTCTACCTGGGCGCGGAGCACACCGGTGCCGTGCGCGCGATGACAGGCGCGCTGCAGGAACGCAGCGAGACCGACCGGCGCCGTACCCGTCTGGTAACCGCACCGGTGGGATATGTGTCAGGCGAAGAGAGTGCGGCCGTGCACTTCATCAACGACGGCGTGGCGCTGCCGACCACCACCCCGCCGCGGCCGTACCAGCGCGGTGTGGGCGGCCGTCCCACGCTGATCCAGAACGTCGAGACGCTGGCGCACGTGGCGATGATCGCCCGCTTCGGCGCCGACTGGTTTCGTCAGCTCGGACGCTCAGGGTCGACCGGCACGGCGCTGCTCACGGTCAGTGGCGCCGTTGCCGCCCAGACGGTCATCGAAGTGCCACAAGGAGTGACGCTCGCTGAGGTCGTCGACGCCGTCGGTGGGACGTCAGCGCGGGCTTCCGCGGTGCTGCTCGGCGGCTACTTCGGCGGCTGGATTGCGGCCGAGCAGGCGTGGGATCTTCACGTTGACGCAGCATCGCTCAAAACCGGTGGACACACCCTTGGGTGTGGCGTCCTCGCGGTGCTCGCGGCCAGCCGGTGCGGCGTCATCGAGAGCTCACGCATCCTCACCTATCTCGGGGACCAGAGCGCACGCCAGTGCGGTCCGTGCGTGTTCGGGCTTCGTGCAATCGCGGACGCCGTCCACAGCGTCGCAGCACGCCGGGCTGACGCGAACGACATCGCACGGGTGCGTCGCTGGGCGGGCGTGCTCGGCGGTCGCGGTGCTTGTCATCATCCGGACGGCGCTTTCGGTCTCCTCCATTCGGCGTTGCGGGTCTTCGCCGCCGAGTTCTCGGCGCATCTGGAGCGAGGCCGCTGCACGCTCGACGCGCGAGCGGCTGCGGCATGACCAAGCAGGACGTGCTCGCCGTTGACCGCATCCGTTGTGACGGGCACGGCGTCTGCGCAGAACTCGTCCCGGAGTTGATCGAACTGGACGACTGGGGGTATCCGATCATCGGGAACGCTCCGATCCCCGACGCCATTCGAGCGCACGCACGCCGTGCGGTGTCGAGCTGTCCCGCACTCGCGCTCCGGCTCGGAGTCCCGGAATGACGCCCGACAAGCGCACCACAGCGCTTCGCCGCCTCCGTCGCCTGCGCATCGCGTCAGCTGTGAGCGGTGTCGGCGCCATGGGCCTTTTCACACTCGTCGCAGCAAACACCATCCCGGGGACGAGCGCGACGAAGAGCGTCACCGCCTCGGCGGAGTCGAACTCGTCCAGCTCGGGCGGTGCCACCGCGACACCGACGCCGACCGCGACACCGACGCCGACTGCGGGCAGCTCCTCGTCGAGTGGCACGGTCGCGGTGACCGGCGGCTCCTGACCGCCCCACGTGCGTTACGCCGTCGCCGACGATCGCGCGCTCGGCACCTCGTTGCGCGTGGTGGTCACCGCGCAGCATCACCTGGCGGCGGCCAAGCAGGCCGTCGATTCCGTGATCGCGGACATCGACCAGGCGTGCAGCCGCTTTCGCGACGACAGCGAGTTGAGCCGGCTCAATCGCGAGGCAGGTCGCGAGACTCGTGTATCACCGCGGCTCTGCAAAGCGCTCGCCGTGGCGTTGCAGGCGGCCCGCGAGACCGGCGGGGCCGTCGACCCCACCGTCGGCACGGCGATGAAATCGGTCGGATACGTCGAGGATTTTGCCGCGATGCTTCGCACCGGCGGCCCGATCGCGCTGACCGCCTCGCCGATTCCCGGCTGGCGGCGCATCCGGCTCAGCGAAGCACACCACACCGTGTTCGTCGAGCGCGGCGTCGAGATCGACCTGGGATCCACTGCCAAGGCGCTCGCCGCCGACCTCGCCGCCGCTGCAGCGATGCGAGCCGCCGGCGCGGGTGGCGTGCTCGTCAGCATCGGCGGCGACATCGCCGTTGCCGGCGAGGCGCCGGCGACAGGCTGGCAGATACAGCTCTCGGAGAACAGCAGCGACCCAGTCACTGACGGTGCGGAGAACATCGCCATACCCTGGGGTGGGGTCGCGACATCCAGCACGACGGTGCGGCGGTGGACGCGCGGGGAGATAACGCTGCACCACATCATCGACCCCGACACCGGCCTGCCGGTTGCCGGGCCCTGGCGCACGGCCACGGTCGTCTCCCGTGACTGCGTGGCGGCCAACACTGCCGCCACCGCGGCGATCGTGCTCGGGCAGCGCGCGATCCCGTGGATGGACGCTCGTCGGCTTTCCGCGCGCCTCGTGCCGGCTCAGGGCGAGGTCGTCCTCCTGGGCAACTGGCCGCGTTGAATCGTCGATGCGACTGCGCAAACCAGCGACCGGTCACTCACAGCAATCTCTCAAGAACCTCTCAGCCCGGCCTTATATGCCGGCGCGACCATGGCGCCAGCGCTTCGTCACATGCAAGGAGCATCACCATGACCGCCGACACGTTCCCCCCACCACCCCCGCCCGAGGAGCCGCTTTCGACGCCGCTTGAATGGGCGCCTCCCGCGTGGCCGCCGGTTCCACCGCGGCTCCGGCATCACGTACGCAATGCTCTGGTGCTCCTGGCGCTGTTTGCCTCGTCACTCACCGCTGGTGGGCTGGTGGGCGCGAAGCTTGTGTCCTCGACTCCGACGGCTTCCACATCGCCGTCGACAAGCAACTCGCAGCCCAGCGTGGCGGCACCCGGTGGGAACGCCGGCAACCCCAATGGTTCCGGCAACACCGGGGGGAGCACGTCGCAGTCGTCGATCGCGGCGCGCGTCGACCAGGCGGTCGTCGACATCACCGCAACACTCGGCGGTCGCAGCGGCACCGTTGCAGGCACCGGCATGGTCATCTCACCGTCGGGCCTCGTGCTCACCAACAACCACGTGATCGAAGGCTCGGCGACGATCAGCGTGCAGATCGATGGCACAGGTCCCGCATACAGCGCGACCGTCGTGGGCGATGACCCGACGGCCGACATCGCGCTGCTGCAGATCAAAGGTGTGTCGGGGCTCGCAACCGTGCCATTGGGCGACTCGTCGTCAGTCGCCGTCGGCGACCCGGTCCTCGCGCTGGGCAACGCGCTCGGTCAGGGCGGAACACCTGCGGAAGCGAGTGGCACGGTCACCGCCGTCAATCAGACCATCACCGCGGGCGATGAAACGGGCAGCAGCGAGACCCTGCAGGGCTTGCTCCAGATCGATGCGAACATCCAGCCCGGTGATTCGGGCGGCCCGCTCGTCAACGCGTCCGGGCAGGTGATCGGCATCGACACCGCTGCGCAGGTCAGCGGGCGGTTTGGCCCGCAGCAAACGGCAACCACCGAGGCGTACGCGATCCCCATCAACGCCGCGATGGCCATCGTCCATCAGATCGAGTCCGGCGTGGCGACGTCAACGGTGCACATCGGCCAGGGCGCGCTCCTCGGCGTCGAGGTCGCCACCGGCGCGTCGGCATCCGGTGCTGCCGTGGTCGGCGTCCAGGCCGGTTCGCCCGCCGCCTCGGCGGGTGTGGCCGCCGGCGACGTCATAGTCGGCCTCAGCGGTCAGAGCATCGGCTCCTCAGCGGGCCTTCGCTCCGCAATGCAGGCGCACAACCCTGGCGACCACGTGACGCTCACCTGGGTTGACGCTTCGGGCACGCAGCACTCCGCCACGGTGCAGCTGGCCGTCGGCCCCCCCGCCTGATCGGCAACCGGCGGGACGCTCCACCCCGTGGCCGCCGGTCGGGTTCCGGCGGGTCAATAATGATCCCGGACACCCATGCGCCCAACCAACCTCAGTGACCCCGGCTATTTCCACAAAGTTGTCGACTGCCAGTGGGCCTGTCCGGCGCACACCAATGTGCCCGAGTATCTCCGCCACATCGCCCAGGGGCGCTACTCCGACTCCTACATGGTCAACCGGGAGTCCAACGTGTTTCCCGGGATCCTGGGACGCACCTGCGACCGCCCCTGCGAGCCTGCCTGCCGTCGCGAGCGGGTCGACGGCAAGCCCGTCGCGATCTGCAGGCTGAAGCGCGTCGCTGCCGACCTTCGCTCCGACATCTCCGACCGCCTGCCGCGCATCCCCGAGCGCAAGAACGGCAAGCGCGTCGCGTGCGTCGGCGCTGGGCCGGCGTCCCTCACCGTGGCGAACGACCTCATGCCGCTCGGCTACGAGGTGGTCATCTTCGAGAAGCAGGACAAGCCCGGCGGCCTCATGCGGACCAACATCCCCTCCTTCCGCCTGCCCGCCGCAGTTCTCGACGAGGAGATCGCCATGATCGTCGACATGGGGGTCGACGTCCGCTACGGATCCCCGATCTCGAGCCTCGCAGCGCTTCTGGACGAGGGCTACGACGCCGTTTTCGTGGGGAGCGGCGCGCCGCGCGGCAAAGATCTCGAGATTGGCGGCCGCCACGACAGCGATCGCATTCACATCGGAATCGACTGGTTGGAGTCGATCGCCTTCGGCCACATCGACGAGGTCGGCGAGCGAGTGCTCATCATCGGTGTCGGCAACACCGCGATGGACTGCTGCCGGTCGGCCCGCCGTCTCGGCGGTCACGACATCAAGGTGATCGCGCGCCGGCCGCGCGGCTTCTTCAAGGCATCGTCGTGGGAGCTCGAGGACTCCGAGGAGGAGG
>Ga0307471_100000411_pt1 | contig 21958 bp, 22 predicted proteins | sample atmos_gasesAM3C__2_FD_204566 | JGI IMG/M metagenome (GOLD analysis project Ga0307471, IMG submission 204566) | Hardwood forest soil microbial communities from Morgan-Monroe State Forest, Indiana, United States - atmos_gasesAM3C_515 | ecosystem: Environmental > Terrestrial > Soil > Temperate...
CCGCCAAACATCTTGATGCCGATGTCCTCTACGGCCGCGGCTATCTCGAGGTACTCGGTCATGCCCTCGTCGCAGCACTTCTCGACGGCAGCTCGCATCCGCTTGAATACCGCGGCTTGCTCGGGGACTGTGTGGTCGTAGATCATCGCGTCACCGCCTTATGCTCGGTCGAGAGCGCATCGTCAGCGGCCCGGGCTTCGTCATCATCACTTAACGCAGCAAAAAAACCGCCTTGCTCATGCATCGGTATCATTTCTATGTTCCACGTCCGCGCCGTTTCTATCAATTGTTCGTCGCTCATTCGTCTTCTCCTGCTGGAAAATTAAATTGGGTGGAAAGTTGGTCCCACTCGCCTTCATCTACGAAAGTGAGCATTCGTGCATGGGACTGAATCGCTTGGTACAGTTCCCGGTCTCGGGGATCTTCGGCATTGGCCTTCATGCTCTTTGCGAGGCTCCTTGCCGCATGGTGTTCCCAGTACTTCTGTCTTTTTGGACTTGCTGCGGGGACTGTGATCGGATGACCGACGTATCTCTCAACTAGCGGTCGAGGAATGCGGAGCAATCGGCGGCGCCGTTTATTCAGGCTGCCCTCGGTGCCGAGGTTCTTGACGCCGGGCATCTTCGCGAAAATCTTAACGACCGTTCCCGGCGAAACCTTCAACACGGCTGCCACTTCGGCAACCGTCATCATGTCGTCCATATCTCCTCCTGGGTACTTAATCGCACGCCGGTAACCAAACGTTTGTGCCGGGGGAGTGACAAAAAGTGGCGCTAAGTCGTTAAGTAGGTGGTAGTTGACACCCATGCGAGAATACAAAACGTTTGTAATCTCATCGGGGTGTTACCTACTGCGGGGGGAGAGACTTACGGGTGTTTCCGGGGGAGGATTGAGCCGTATTGTATTCAGAACTTTTAGCGCCGCACCAGGGATGACAAATTGCGTCACGGAAAAACTCTTCTCTAGTGGAAGATCATTTCCTACCAAACTCTCGTCGGCACCTTCGCCAGCCGCTCTTCCATCCGCTTGCTCAACAGATCGGCGTAGTGACTCTCAACAACTGTCACGGTGTCGCCGAGCATCGCCGCAATCTCATTAAGGCCGCTGCCCTGGCCCAGATGCCAATCCACAAATGTGTCGCGGAACCGATGAGAGAGATTTCCCTTGAAGTAGCAGCCGGCGGCCTTCATCAGCTTTCTCAGGTCGGTCTGCCAGCAACCTACTTCGCTGTTGGGAAGGTTTGTCCCGCTGAAGAAAACGTAGCGGGGATTGCCGTTCAACACGCCGAGCAATTCTTGATGTAACGCTGGATCCAACTTCTGCTTGACCGGTTTTGTCGTCTTCTGCCGTTTAATATTGAGCCATCCGTTTGCCAAGCTCTTCCGCTCCAATTGAACGGCGTCCCGAATGGCGAGGCCCGTAGATGCCATGCAATGGATAAGCGCCGTTAAGCGGGAGGCCCTGTGGGCATCGGGGAAAACCTTGGGGACGTGGGTTAGCAAAGACTTCAGCTCTGCCTCTGAGAACGGCCGCGGCGCCTTTCTTGTGTGGTCTTCCGGCGTGAGCTTAATTGCCTTGAACGGCTTCAGCAACTCATCGGCAATTGCCTTGGGGCAGCAGAAGTGGATAAAGCCTTTGAGGTTTACCTGGCCCCTTTGCTTTGTCACGTTCGATTTCCAGGACGACCACGTTGCCCGGTATTCGATTAGGTCCTTGCTGGTGATGTCGGTGGGGTAAAACTTCGACCGCGAGGCCATGAACTTCTCGAACATGCCCAACTGAAATCTCAGCTTGCGGACGGTTTCGTTACTGCGGTTCTCTCCGACCTTGCTCAACACATAGGTTTGGATGTAGGCTTCGATTGTGGGCTGAACGGCCGTCGCAATAGGCGTTCCCGACTGGCCGGCATCTAACTGAGCCTGTCTCTCCGCGGCCTTCTCTTCCGCGACGGCCCAGGAGCGAGTGCCAGCCGCCAGGCGATGTTGCTTGCCGTTCACGGAGTAACGAAGATACTTGGGGCAAGTACAACCCCGGTAGAACTCCTTGCCCTCATATTGGCAGGTCCCGGCATGCCTGACGAACACGCTAACAACCGGCTTGCGATTCAGCATTCGGCTCTCCCCAACTGTCTGCATGCTAACCCATCCGGTAACACACAGTCAAGGGGAAACCGCGTATTTATTGGGCTTTTTGACTGTTTTTGGGGTGTCGTATGAACCCACGTTTCGCTCCAATTCTCTTGCCCGTCGTGCTGTTCTGCGTGGTCGGGCTCAGCGCCGACGATCAGAAAACCCCCCGCATCTCCAAGCAAACCCGGATGGATCTGGTCCGTACGTTTAATGCCGAGCTGGTCTATATCCGCGCGCCATTTCCCATGGGAAAGACGGGTCTGACCCTCAAGGATGGGAATCTATCGCCCAGCGGGGAAGAGTTGCAAAACAAGCTCGCCATGTGGGGTCCCGCAGCCAAGCCCGGCGATCAGGCGCGCATTAGCGAGATATTGGTGAAGAACGACCGCATCCACTTCGAAATCAACGGCGGCCCGGTCAAGAAGCAAAAGTGGTACCAACACATCCAGGTCGGGGGCAGTGCAGGTATGACCCCGGTGGGCGGCAACGACGCCAGTTCCAATCCGCGCGGCTCCTACGTGGATCTGGTCTTCAATGGCTACGTGCCGGACCTGAATCCACAGGAGCTTAAAGATTTGCTCCGGCCCGTGTTCGATTTCAACGCCAAATCCTCTGCGGAAGCCTACCTCGAGACCCTTCCGCCCAAAACCAGAGACGCGGTCAAAGCGCACCAGATTCTGGTGGGCATGAACCGGGAAATGGTGATCGCTTCCAAAGGCCGTCCGCCCAAGAAGATTCGGGAGAAAGATGGCGAGACTGAATTCGAGGAGTGGATCTATGGCGAGCCGCCACAAGACGTAGATTTCGTCCGCCTGGTGGGTGACGAGGTTGTGCGCCTCGAAAGCATGAAGGTGGATGGGGAGAAAGTCATTCACACGGAACGGGAAGTAGATCTCCCGCCCACTGTGGCCAAGAGTTCTTCCGAGCCTGAAGTTCGTCCGCCCAATGCGCCTTCGCTGCGCCGTCCAGGAGAGGAAATCGATACCGCCTCACCCGCCGGCGGGAGATCTCCGACGCCTCGCCCGCCCCCGGACCCGCTCGGCCAGGATGGCCCACCCCAGCCCAAATAGAAATGTGGGTGCGAGTGTCCTCGCTCGTGCTCGTCCGGTATGAAGAGGTTTCCAGCCATAGTAGCGATTGCAGTCTTGTGTCTCGGCGGGGCGTGCCGCAGCCGCCACGATGAGGGGACCGCCATGCAAACCACGGCAGAACAGGAACAGGCCATCGCCGGTCTACGCGCCGCTTACGCCGCATTCAATCGGGGAGACATCGCGGCCGCCGTGGAGCTGCTCGATCCTAAGATTGAATGGACCGAGCCGGCAGAATTCCCGGGTGGCGGTACCTACCATGGACAGGCGGGCGCAAAGACCTATCTGACCCAGTCTCGGGAGTCTGCGGCTGAAGTGCACAGCGAACCGGAAAAATTCATCCCTGTCGGCGACCGAGTCGTCGTTTTCGTCCGCGCCCGGGTCCGCGCCCACGATAGTAATGTCTGGCAGGATGTGCGCCTTGCCGATGTCTACACATTCCGCAATGGCAAAGCGGTGCAGATGCGGGCATTCGCGAACCGCCTAGAAGCTCTCCACTGGGTCGGAATGTAGGCGCGAGCGCCCCGCTCGTGCTCCAGTGGCACGACACCGCTCGACCAGTAGGTTGGGCCACGGACAATGCAGCACGAGCCTGGACGCTCGCCCACATACAGCTGACTTGGCTACCGCGCACCGTCCCTTTACACTGGAACTGTGAAGATCGCGCTGGGACAAATCAATCCCACAGTTGGAGACTTCTCCGGCAACGCTGCCAGGATCATCAACTTCGCGCGGCAGGCGCGAACGGCCGGTGCAGGCCTCATCCTGTTCCCCGAGCTCTCCGTCTGTGGCTACCCACCCCGAGACCTCGTGGAGCGCCCGTCGTTCGTGGCCCGCAATCGTGAGACGGCGGAAAGGATTGCCGCCGAGACGCGTGGGATCGGCGTGATCTGCGGCTTGGTCACCCCGGCCGAGGCCGAAACCGGCAAGTCAGTGATGAATTCTGCTGTCCTGCTCAAAGACGGCGCCATATCTTTCCTGCAGTCGAAAATGCTTCTGCCCACCTACGACGTGTTCGATGAGATGCGTAACTTCGCGCCAGCGCGAAGCCAGGCGCTGTTTCCTTTCGGCGGCAAGCAAATGGCCCTGACCATCTGCGAGGACGCCTGGAACGACAAGCACTTCTGGAACAAGCGTCTGTACACGGTTGATCCAGTCGAGTCCCTGGTTCAGGCAGGCGGCAACTTCGTGCTCAACATTTCGGCTTCGCCATTCTGGATGGGCAAGCGCGAGTTGCGCCGTGAGATGCTGGCCACCATCGCTCGTCACGACAAAGTGCCCGTGGTCATGGTCAATCAGGTCGGCGGCAACGACAGCCTGGTTTTTGACGGCTCCAGCCTCGTATTGAATAACGCCGGCGAAGTCGTCGCGCAGGGCAAGTCGTTCGAGGAAGATTTGATCTACTTCGACTCCGACCAGCTAACCGGCGAAATACACCAGCAGATTCCGGGAGAAGAGGCCAGCGCGTACGCCGCCCTGGTCCTGGGCACGCGCGACTACGTTCGCAAGTGCGGCTTCCAACGCGTGATCATCGGATTGAGCGGCGGCATCGATTCGGCCCTCACCGCTTGCATCGCCAGCGACGCCGTGGGGCCGGAAAACGTGATCGGCGTCGGCATGCCCGGACCCTATTCATCGTCAGGCTCGATCGACGATGCCCGAGCGCTGGCCAGCAATCTCGGTATTCGCTTTGAGCTGCTCTGCATCACTGACATATTTGAAAGTTACCGAAAGACTTTGCAAAAGGTTTTTGCCGGTTGCAAGGAAGATACGACCGAAGAAAACATACAGGCCCGAACCCGCGGCGCATTATTGATGGCAATCTCCAACAAGTTCGGGGCCATCGTGCTCAGTACCGGAAACAAGAGCGAGCTGGGAGTCGGATACTGCACCCTGTACGGCGACATGGTTGGTGGCCTGGCCGTAATCTCGGACGTGCCCAAGACCCTGGTCTATCGCCTGAGCCACTACGTGAATTCGTGCCGGCCAGTGATCCCGCAGGCGACTTTGGAAAAGCCGCCATCGGCTGAATTGCGTCCCGATCAGAAGGACATCGATTCGCTGCCACCTTACGATGTCCTCGATACCATACTCGAAGACTACGTCGAAGACTTGCACACCGCGGAGCAGATCGCCGCCGATCACAACTATGATCTGGCGCTGGTGCGGAAGGTCATTCGCATGGTGGATGGCGCCGAATACAAACGCCAGCAGGCTGCACCCGGACTCAAGATTTCCCTCAAGGCTTTCGGCTCCGGCCGCCGCTTTCCCATTGCGGCCAAAACCAGCGGATGACGACGGTCTTGATTCGTTTTAGAAATTCCAGCTCTTGAAAGGAACACATGCGTCGTTTGTTGCTGTGCTGCTCCCTGGTGTGGTTACTGGTCTCGTTTGCCGTCGCCCAACAGAAATCTTCCGCCAAATCAAAAGATGCGCCTCCGCCGGTTCCTACCTTCAGCACCCGGCTGCCCTCGGAAGAAACGGTGAACGCTTTCATGAAACAGATGTTTGGCTACGATCCATCCGTATCATGGAAGATCGCTGCCATCCGTCCTTCCGAGGCCGAAGGACTCACTGAAGTGCTGGTCGTCCTCAGTAACTCCCAGGGACAACAGAACAGCCGCCTCTACGTCACCACCGACGGTAAGCACGCCGTAGTCGGCGACATCATCCCGTTCGGAGATCATCCCTTTGTTCCTGCGCAAGAGGCCCTCAACAAAGGAATGAACGGCCCCTCCCGCGGCCCGGCCGACGCCCCGGTGACCGTGGTTGAGTTCAGCGACCTGCAATGCCCGCATTGCAAGGAGGCTCAACCCACCATCGACAAGCTCATGTCGGAGGAGAAAAATGTCCGCCTGGTATTTCAGAACTTCCCGCTGCCCTCACACGATTGGGCCGCTAAAGCTGCTTACTACGGCGACTGCATCGGTCGCACTTCGCCCGAAGCATTCTGGAAGTACGTGGCCAGCGTCTACGACGCACAGAAAGACATCACCGCCAGCAACGCGGATGAAAAACTGACCGCTCTTGCCGAACAGTCTGGAGCCAAGGGACCAGCCACCGCCGCCTGTGCCGCTAAACCCGAAACCGCCACGCGGGTGCAGCAATCCGTCGCCCTGGGCGCGGCGCTCGAAGTCACCGGAACGCCGACGCTGTTCGTGAACGGAAGAAAAATCAGCAATGTGAGCGGATTGCCCTACGAAGTACTGAAAGGTCTCACGGAATTTGCCGCCCGGGAAGGGAACTAAGGCGGAGCGTGTCATCCTGAGGAAGCTGCTCCTTCGTTTGCGAAGGAGCGGCGCCCGAAGGACCCATGCATTTTTAGCTGTCAGCGCAAATGCATAGGTCCTTCGCTTTGGGATTGCTTCGCTGCGCGAAGCCGTCCCTCCACTCAGGGTGACATACACTGTTTCTGCTGCTGATACGACTACTTCTGCATCCAGATTTCCGCGTTCTGCTTTGGCTCGTGACTGACTACCCGCGGTGTGATCAGGATCAGCAATTCATCTTCGTCATTTTCCTTGCTGTTGCTGGTCATGACCTGGTTCAGACCAGGTACGGATCCCAGTCCTGGAATCCCGTTCAGGCTGCGCTGCTCGGAATGCGACACGGCCCCGGCCACCACCGCCGGCTCTCCGTCCCTCAGGGTGATGCTGCCTTTGTACTCCCGGTTTGAAATTACCGGCACCCCGTTGAACGACTGCGACTGCAGGACTCGAAATTGCAGCTCCAGGTTCAGGCTGACATCAGAGTTTCCGTTCACCGACGGCTTGGCCTTGATGGCCAACCCAACGTCTTCGTAGTTGAACGACGGAAACGGACTTTGAAACGAATTGTTCTGGATGACCGATGCGATCGCCGGCGTATTGAAGACCGGCGCGAAGCTGGCGTTAAGAATCGGGACTCGCGTGCCCACGCGAAATGTCCCCTCAGTGCCTTGGGCGATTCGCAAGGTTGCATGCTCCAGAGTTTTTACCGTGCTCTCGTTCAGCGACAATTGCGCGCTCGCCGTCCCCAGGCTTAACCCGCTCAACGTCAGCCCGCCGCCAAACGTGGCCAAGGGATTGCTGAAAATGGAACTCTGTTGTCCCGAGAGTTGCCCCAGAAGTCCCGAAAGGGCCTGCGAGCTGGCCTGGTTGATGCCGCCACTCGAGATGAGCTGATTAATCAGGTCCTGGATATTCTGTCCCGCCAGCGCCGCCAACGCGCCTGCCGGAATGTTGAACAACTGGAAATTGCTGGGAATATGCAGTCCCATGTTGCGGGTCACGCTGTTGGTAATTTCGTATACATGAACGTCGAGCATGACCTGCGGACGCGAATCACTCAACCCGGCGAGAAGCTGGGTGGCAGCGTCCAGAATGTTTCGTGGCGCACGTACCACAATCGTGCTGGTGCCCGGCTGCGGCGTCACTAGCCGGATTTCAAAAAGATTGCGCAACACATTCGTGATGTCATTCAGTTCCTGCGGCGAGCTCAGGCCGGGCAGGTAGAAGGTGCGCAGCGCCATACGATCGAACTGGCGGTGGTTTTGCGCCGATTCCTCTGCCAGCAGGATTTGCTTGCTGTCCAGCGGCGTCCAGAAGGTGTGGGTCATCTGGCAAGCCACAGCCATGGCCGTGTAAAAGTTCGCGCCGCCAATGTCGAAACGAACCTGGCGCGACGCCACGGAGTCGTCAAAGCTGGCGGTCACGCCGAACGCCGAAGCTACCTGGGTAAGCAGTCCGCGGGAATCGCCACGGTAGTGAAAATCAGCCTGGGCCGTGTTCGGCGCTACCCTAAGTTCGTCCGCCTGCGCCACCACCTGCGGTGCGGCGACAGTTTTCGGGGCCCATTCGCCCAGCGCGTCGGTCAAACGTTGCCGGGCAAATTCGTTCTGCGGATCCAGATGCAGCGCGGTGCGGAACTCGGCTAGCGCCTCGATCTGGCGTCCGTCGCGCATTTCCGCGTTGCCCCGAGTGAGGTGATCGAACACCAGCTGCTGGCGGGTCATCTCCAGTGCGGTCACGTACTCCACATCCTTGGGAGCTAACCGCGCCGCCGTTTCGAACTGGTCGAGCGCTTCGTCCTGCCGCTTCTCCCGCTGCAACTTCAACCCCTTGGCAAACGCTTCACTAGCTTCTTTTATTTCCTTCTTGGATGGATTGCAGGAGACAGCTCCAGGCGAACTTTCAGGACAAGGCAAAAGGGGCGCAGCGGTTGGCTGGTCGTTCGCAGAGGCGGCCAATCCCAGCGTCAGCAGGATAAGGGACAGCCGAATGAAGTTTCCCCAGCGCACGTCCCGATTGTAGCTGGGAAGCAGAGGTGGGACCGAGGGTTTTGCGACGGGCAGTGTACCTTCGTGTATTCGCCCCTGGCGCAATGGAGGCGCGAGCCTCCCGCTCGTGCAGGCAGTGACGCCGCGCCATCCATCGAACCACTTTGTCCGATCATATTTGGAGTTTGCAGGAATTGGTGGGACTATAAAAAAGAGACACCGCAGCTAAGGAGCGACGGCGTGAATCCAAAGCCGGAAGATTCTGCGGTCCTGACTGGAATTCCACCTGGTTTGTTGGGTGGCCTACCTAGCGAAGACCAAACTGCTATAACCGAGGTCGTGGGAAAGCAAGTACTTCTAGTCGGCGACGAGGACGGAAGAGCCGAACTCGAATTTACTGACAAGCATGGAACCATTCATTCCATATTCGTGAATCCAACTTTCATTGTTCGGGCTGCTAATCAGGATATTCAATAACAGCCCACTACCCGAGGCCGGTAGTGGGTCAGTTTGAATATCCACAGCCTCGTCTAGCATCCGAGAGTGTGGCATCATGGGCTATGAGTCCAATAGGCAAAACGATCCTCATCGCCGTAGTCTCGTTTGTCCTAGGTCATCTTAGCTGCGCCATTATGCATCACATGCACCACTTCTCAAGGTAAGCCATGACCGTCGGAAAAGGATAACGCCCTCGCGATCCGACCAGCTTGCCAAGTGGAGTGTAGATCGCTCGACAGCGGACGCACCAAAGCCGGAAACAGCCCACTACCGAGGCCAAGCCCACCTTGGAAAGTTAACTCTTTTGGCGTATAAAAGTTAGTTGCGACAGCACGCGCCATTTTCCTTCCCCGTGCGGCCTCAACGTAGCATCAAACTTTCGAGCGAGGGAACATGTCGAGCCTGACCGCCGCGCACGCCCCCAAGGGCCTGGAAGGAATAGTCGCTACCAATTCCAGCATCTGCTACATCGACGGAGATCAGGGAATCCTCGCTTATCGCGGCATCGACATTCATGAACTTGCCGACCACTCCAACTTTGAAGAGACCTGCTACCTCTTGTGGTATGGCAAGCTGCCCACACAGAATGAACTAAAGGAATTCCGCCGCCAGCTGGCGGAGGAACGCAAGCTGGACCCTGCCATCATCGAGTTGCTGCGCAGCGCCCCCAAACAAACTCAGCCCATGGACGTGCTGCGCACCGCCGTCTCGGCGCTATCTTTTTACGATCCTGAGGACAGAAAGAACGACCACGACGCCAACCTGCACAAAGCCTTCCGGCTGACGTCGCAGATTGCAATGATCGTGGCGGCGTATGATCGCGTGCGCAAAGGGAAGAATGTAGTTAAACCCGACCCGTCTCTTTCGCATGCTGCGAATTTCCTGCTGCTGCTGAACAATACCAAACCCTCCGAGACAGCCGAGCGCGCCCTCGATATTGCCCTCATCCTGCACGCCGACCACGAACTCAACGCTTCTACCTTCGCTGCCCGGGTGGTGGCGGCGACACTTTCCGATATGCACTCAGCTGTGACCGCGGCCATCGGTGCTCTGAAAGGGCCTTTACACGGTGGAGCGAACGAGGCTGTGTTCCACATTCTTGAGGCCATCGATAAGGCCGGAGTTGATCCCGTGGATCACGTCAAGGGCATGTTGGCACAGAAAAAGAAAATTCCAGGATTTGGCCATCGCGTCTATCACACCGAAGACCCGCGGGCCACGCACCTGCGCAAAATGTCCAGCGATCTAGGGAAAAGCAGTGGCCAAAGCAAGTGGTTCGAGATGTCCCGCAAGATCGAAGAACTTGTGAAGGCTGAGAAAAAGCTCAACGCCAATGTGGATTTCTACTCCGCATCCACCTACCACACCTTGGGAATTGACGTAGATCTGTTTACCCCGGTGTTTGCCGTCTCGCGAATCAGCGGTTGGGCCGCCCACGTCATCGAGCAACTCGACGACAATCGCCTGATCCGCCCCCGCGCGGATTACGTTGGGCCCGCCTATCCGCAGCGCTATGTACCTATGACGCAGCGGCAGGGTTAGTGTAGGCGCCAGCGCCCCGCTCGTGCTCTAGAAGCACGGACACCCACTACCGTGTCGGTCTTCAGAAAAGCGTAAAATGGCATCCAGCCATGCGCCGCGTCTACCTCGACAATAACGCCACCACGCCCGTGCTGCCTGCAGTCTTTGAGGCCATGCAGCCCTACTTCGGGGAGCGCTTCGGGAATGCGTCGTCCATCCATCATCATGGCCAGGAGACGCGAGCGGCGGTGGAGCGCGCGAGGGAGTCCGTGGCCGCGCTGCTGGGATGCCGCTCTTCGGAAGTCGTCTTTACCGGCGGCGGCACGGAGGCCGACAACCTGGCAATATTTGGCGTCACCAAAGCGGGACGGCATGTCATCAGCTCAACCATTGAACATCATGCGGTGCTGAATTCGTGCAAGCATCTGGAAGATTCCGGCTGTGACGTTACGTATGTTTCGGTGGACGGCCGGGGCCTGGTCGATCCCGACGACGTACGCCGGGCGCTGCGGCCGGATACCCGGCTCATCACCATCATGACCGCCAATAACGAAACGGGAGTCCTGCAGCCGGTCGAAGAGATCGGCAAAGTCGCTGCCGAAGCCGATGTTTACTTCCACACTGACGCGGTACAGGCGGCGGGCAAGGTTGCGATCGATGTAAAACACATTGGCTGCGATCTGCTTTCCATCTCCGGACACAAGATGAACGCTCCTCAGGGTGTGGGAGCGCTGTACGTCCGCAAGGGAACCGGTCTGCGCCCGATGCTTTTTGGCGGAAGTCACGAACGTTCACGGCGGGCGGGCACTGAGAACGTCCCCGCTATTGTCGCGCTCGGCAAGGCCGCGGAAACTGCCCGCGAGGCGTTTGTTCGCGGCGATCTGGAGACTATGTCCCACATGCGTGATGGCCTTGAGCAAACCATCCTGCGCGAAGTCGAATCCGCCGGAGTGAATGGCCAGGGCGCGCCGCGGGTGCCGAACACCAGCAGCATCTTTTTCGATTACATCGAAGGTGAGGCTCTCGTCATTGCCCTCGACCTCAAGGGATTGGCAGTCTCCACCGGTGCTGCATGTTCTTCAGGGGCGATTGAGCCTTCGCACGTCCTCACCGCGATGGGCATGCCGCGGGAGCGGGCGCGAGGCAGCCTCCGTTTCAGCCTGGGTAAACAAAATACACCCGAGGACATCGAATTCGCCCTGAGCCTGATTCCGCACACCGTAGCCAGGCTGCGTGAGCTGTCTCCCATATACAATAAAAAAGAAGCTGTTAGCTCTTAGCCCATTGGCCCTTAGCTAAAGGCTAAAAGCCAAGAGCTAAAAGCTGTCCCTATGCCCACAACCAGAACCATCGCCGTCGCCATGTCGGGAGGAGTCGACTCTTCGACCGTTGCGTCCATGCTGCGGGCCGAAGGCCACAATGTCGTCGGCCTGACCATGCAGCTCTGGAACCAGCGCCGCCTAGCCGGACACGAGGACATGCCTGAGGCGGTGCAGGGACGCTGCTGCTCCCTCGATGACGTGTACGACGCGCGTCGTGTCGCCGAAACCATCGGCATCCCTTACTACGTGGTCAATCACGAAGAGCGCTTCGAGCGCGACGTAGTGCGGCCGTTCGTCGAGCAGTACCTTTCGGGGCGCACGCCCATCCCCTGCAGCTTGTGCAACAACCACTTGAAGTTTGATCAGTTACTGATTGTGGCCCAACAGATTGGCGCCGATGCTCTCGCCACCGGCCACTATGCCCGCGTCGAGTTTGACGACCGTCTTGGCCGGTGGCTGCTTAAGCGTCCCTCGGACCGATCCAAGGACCAAACCTACTTCCTGTTTGGACTAACCCAGGCCCAGCTCAGCCGCACTCTGTTTCCGCTGGGCGGAATGATGAAGCCTGAGGTCCGTCAACTGGCCGAGCAGCACGGGTTGGCGCTGGCACAAAAGCCGGACTCCCAGGAAATCTGCTTTGTCCCGGGCGGTGACTACAAGAAGTTTCTAGACGCCTATCTGGCAGAACAGGGCGAGTCGCTGCCCGACACCGCTGGAGAGCTGGTCACGAGCGACGGCGAGGTTGTAGGCGAGCATGGTGGCATCCACAATTTTACTGTGGGCCAGCGCAAGGGGTTGGGCGTGGCCACAGGTTCTCCACTCTACGTGATCCAGATCAAGGGAGATGCCCGCCAGGTCATAGTCGGCGGTCAGGAAGAACTCTACTCCAGCACCCTTCGGGTACACCGGACCAATCTTATCTCAGTCGACGATTTGGGCGAACCCATGCGCGTCACGGTAAAGATCCGCCATCGCCACGAGGGCGCGGCCGCGCTGATTGAAAAGTCTGGAGAGAACGAGATTCTGGTGTCATTCGACCAGCCGCAGCGAGCAATCACACCCGGCCAGGCGGCGGTTTTCTACGCTGACGATGTGGTGGTCGGTGGAGGCTGGATCGCCTAAGACTGAGAACTAGTGACTGAAAACTGGTTTCCTAAAAAGAGTAGCCGCATTCCTAGATAAACATCTCGTCCTGCGGAACCGAAACGTCGTGGCGGCGCCGCCTTTCACCACCCAGCAGGAATTCCAAACCCGCAGTCAGACCCTGAATGATGCCAGAGAGCTGGCGAACCGGAGAAATCACGGTCCGGTGGACTGCATCGCTGGTCTCCTCAATTCGGTCCATGGTGCGATTCAGCAACTCGTCGGCGCGAATCACCTGCAGGCGGGTGCGATCCACAATGTCTGTGACGGTCGCATCCAGGCGCTCGACCTGGCCACGGACAACGGTTGTGGTCTCGCTGACATTGCTGGCGATGGTATCGATCTTGGGCCGCCACTCGACCAGCATGGACTGTGCGGTGTCGACGGTAGGCATAACCTTGGTCTTCACTTCGGTCGCAAGATCTTCCATGCGAGAAGTGCTTTTTTTCACGGCCACAAAGAGCGCCACCAGAATGCCCGCCTGGATGACGACTGCCGCCGCCGTTACACCGACAAAAATCGGTAGATAGTCCATAGAATTTTCCGCGTTACCGCGCCGCTCTATCCAGCGCTGCGGAGCGCAAATTTACAGGTTCTTCGATGTGCCACCATCGGCTGCAGTGGCCTCGTGATAGGCCTGACGCCCCGCTTCGTAGGCAGACTTGAACTGCTCTTTTTGTTGTTTGGCCACTTCGCGTCCCTTATCGACCAGGTCGGAAGCTTGCTCACGGGCCTTACGGGCGCGCTCAGAGACGAACTCACGGCCCTCGCCCGCTTTGGAACGCAGGGTCTCGCGCATCTCACTACCTGAACGCGGGGCATACAACACGCCCACCGCCGCGCCGACACCCAAGCCCGCAAGAAACCAAAGGAAGCTATTGTTATCGTCTGACATAGAAGAAACCCTCCAGCAACAAGTGCTAACTGTTGAGATCGTAGCACCCGCTGTTGCGAAATACAATTCGCGATCCGCCGAATGGGTGTTCTTTGCGCACTTTGCGGTCAAGGGTTTGACCTTTCCTGCAATCATCAGAAAAACCTTGAACCGCAACGGACGCAAAGGAATCTGACTCTTCAAACTGGATGCGGCCTCCCACCCACTTGTCGCCAGCGCGCCGAAGCGAGACAATGTTCCCGCAGCAGTCAGGAGGGAGTGGCTTGAAGTACCGGCAGCACGGTTACCAGGACCGCGGAGAAGAAACCCGGAAGAAGCAATCGACCGAGAGACCAGTCAAGAAAGATACCTTTGGTCCGCGTCCGATCCAGATGCCGGGCACCCGCACCGTCTCCCGTTGTTCGCAGTGTGGTTCGCTCTTGCAGTCGCTGAGCGACCCCGTCGGCCAATGCCCGAAGTGCGAATTTGAGCTGCACTCCTGCAAGCAGTGCACGTACTTCGATCCCTCCAGCCGGTTCGAGTGCACTCAACCCATCCCGAAACGCATCCCGCGCAAGGACCAGCGCAATGAGTGCACCTTCTACTCCATTCGGGTCATGGTGGAGAAGGAGACCTCGACACCTGCCGCGCTGCGTCCCAACGACGCCCGCCAGGCTTTTGAAAATCTGTTCAAGAAGTAAGCACCATCGCGCGGACCGGCAACGTGTTCGAGCCGCGAGGCGGCGCAAGAGTGTAGCCCAGGGCGCAAGCCCTTTGTCTACGGTCGGAGATGGTTGAGACCCAAAGGGGCGAAAGAAATGTCGCCGAGACTACAGATGTTTCTTCGTCCAATCGTCAATCTGCAGCAGCGCCTGGTTGAGATTTTCCAATGAATTGGCGACGCTGAAACGCAAATAACCTTCCCCGAACTCTCCGAACGAAGATCCCGAAAGACAAGCTACCCCGGCCTGCTCCAGCAGGGCCTCGGACAGCTTCTTCGACTCCCATCCTGTCTGTGTGACGTTGGGAAAGGCGTAGAAGGCGCCTTTTGGCATGCGACACGAAAAACCCTTGATCCGGTTCAACCCTGCCACAAAAGCATCGCGCCGCCGCCGGAACTCCGCCCGCATCTGGTCCACCGACGCCTGGTCTCCGCGGAGGGCTTCGATACCCGCGATTTGAGTAAAGCTCGCGGTGCAGGAATTTGAATTCGTCATCAGTCGCGCCACATGGTTCGCCAAGTCTGGCCGCATGACTCCATAACCCAGGCGCCATCCCGTCATGGCGTAAGTTTTGGAAAACCCGTCCAGCAGGATTGTGCGCTCCTGAAAGCCCGGCACCGACATGATCGAATGATGTTTGCCGTCGAACACAAGGCGGCTGTAAATCTCGTCCGACAGCACCATGATATTGCGATCGCCAATGACCTCGGCGATGTCGCGGATATCCTGCTCGGTCAGCACCCCGCCGGTGGGATTCTGCGGAGAATTCAGAATGATGAGTCGGGTGCGATCGCTGATCAGGGAGGCCAACTCGTCCACATCAAAACTGAAGTCTTTCTCCTCCCGTAGACGAATGGGCACCGCCCGCGCCCCGACATAGTCAATCATCGACTCGTAAATGGGAAAACCAGGGTTGGGGAAAATGACTTCATCTCCAGTGTCGGCTAAAGCCAGCAGGGCGAAAAAAATAACGGGCTTACCGCCTGGGACCACTACGACCTCATCGCTCGTAACTTTCACTCCACGGGAACGGCTGACGTCTTCGGCGATGGCTTGGCGTAACTCGAGCAGCCCAGCCGAGGGTCCATAATGAGTCCAGCCCTTTCGCAAAGCACCGATTCCAGCCTCGACAACGCTGGCCGGCGTGTCGAAGTCGGGTTCGCCAATTTCCAGATGAATTATTTTCTTGCCCTGACGCTCCAGGGCACGCGCCTTGTTAAGAACTTCAAAGGCAGTCTCGGTGCCGAGACGCGACATGCGCTCAGCCAGTCGAAGCTCGTGCTGTATGGCTTTAGTCATAGAGGCAAAACAACACATTATACAGGGCTGCGAGCTGATCGATTCCCCACGGTTTCCGCTTGCGTTCGGCGCTTCCCAGACTGCAGAATCGGAGTGCGCACCACAATGGTGTATACTGGTGGCATGGCAACCACAAGACAGGTCCGGCGCAGCGTGACCCTTCCCGCGCCTGTGGCTAAACAGGTTGAAAGGATTGCGAATCGCAGGCGGTTGAGCGACAACCGCGTTCTGGTCGAACTCATCGAGCTGGGAATTGAAGCCAGCAAGCAAAAAGAGAAGGCGTTTTTTGAGCTTGCGGACCGCTTTCGAGCGTCGGAACACCCGGACGAGGTGAAGCGGTTGGGGGACGAATTGGGACGCTTCGTATTCGGGGAGTAGTGCCGCAGATCGAAACATGGCCTCGTTTCCCCCGCTGCAATTCGCGATCACCTGGTCGAGCGCATGCGCGATCGCAAGATCAGCCTCCAAGACCTAAACCAGCTTCGCCTCTGGATTGAATCGAGGCGCGAAGTGCCGGAAGAGCCCCGGTACAAAGATTTTGGCTCGTTCAAACTGTGTGGCCAAGGCAAGTACCCAAAAACGTTTCTTCTTTCGGGACAGACCGCGATCGGACGGAAGCTCTAGAGATACTGTCTGGTCGTAGGCCGAGACTAAAAGCTCAGGCTCGTTCCATCGATTCCTCCGGGTATCATGGTCGCTGCATGTTTTCCAAGCGCACCGACTGGAAGCTGACTCCCAATCGCTTTACCGAAGTCCAGCGCGAACTGCGCGCCCGGGGCAGGGAAGTAATCGACCTGACGGTCTCAAATCCCACCCGGGCAGGCCTGCGCTATGACGCTGATGCCATCCTCAATTCGTTATCCAATCGGGAAGCGATGGACTACGATCCTCAGCCCAAGGGCCTGGACCGTGCTCGTGAAGCCGTGGGTGCTTATTACCGGGATCAGCACTGCGCATCCGAGATCGATCCGGAAGCGCTCATCCTGACTACCAGCACCAGCGAGGGCTATTCTTACGTTCTTCGACTGTTATGCAATCCCGATGATGAGATTCTCGTTCCCAAGCCCAGCTATCCCTTATTTGCGTTTCTCGCTGACCTGCAGGATGTAAGGCTGACAGCTTATCCTCTCCTTTACGATCACGGCTGGCAGATTGATTTTCCGTCGCTGTCCCGGGCGGTGAACTCTCGCACGCGTGCGGTAGTGGTGGTGCATCCCAATAATCCCACAGGCTCCTTCATAAGTGAAGGTGAACGCACCCCGTTGAATGCCTTCTGTCGGGAGCATGGCCTCGCCCTGATTGTAGACGAGGTGTTTCTGGACTACCCGCACGACGGTGTTCGGCGGCCAAGTTTCGTGCGCAACCCGGAGATCCTCACTTTCACTCTCAGCGGCGCTTCAAAAATCTCTGGCTTGCCGCAGATGAAGTTGGCCTGGGTTGCAGTCAGTGGCCCGGCGGAAGTAGTCAGTGCGGCTTTGGGGCGCCTGGAGGTGATTGCCGATACCTATTTGTCGATGAATGCTCCCATCCAGCTGGCAGCAGCGACGCTCCTGCGGCAGAGGAAGAATATCCAACCCTTACTCCTCGACCGGGTGCGCATGAATCTCGTCGAGCTCGACCGTCAACTAGCGGAGCAGAAGGCGTCCCAGCGCTTGCAGGTCGAAGGCGGATGGTATGCCGTACTGCGCGTTCCCGCCACCCGATCCGATGAAGATCTCGCCATCGATCTGCTTCACCGAGCTTCGGTGCTGGTACACCCCGGTCACTTTTACGATTTCCCCAGTGACGGATACTTAATCCTTAGCCTGTTGACCGCACCCGTCGAATTTCGCGAAGGTACGAGGCGAATATTTGAACTTCTGAACCATGGCCAATGAGGACAGGCTTCCTTCAACAAGACAGTTTTCGGATCTCAGTTAGTGGTTCGCAGTCGCGAGCGTCGATTTGGTTCCGGTTTGCCGACTTCTCCAGACCAATGTGACAATAGATGCATGCACAAATCTTTCACTTCGATGGTACACATATTGGCGGCTGGGATCGTGCTGCTGGGGAGTAACTCTCAGGGCCAGCAGACTCCCGCGGCGAAACCTCCAGCGGCTCCTGCAGCTAAGACCCGGCGAGCAGCCCCTGCCGCAAAAACCCCAACCCCTCTCGCGCTTACAACCCAGAAAGACAAGTTCAGCTATGCCCTCGGGATGAACCTGGGAGGCAGCCTGAAGAAGCAGGCGGTGGCCGTGGACCCGAACATCTTGGCGCGCGGATTAAAAGACGCGCTGGCTGGCGGCAAGACGGCGCTGACGGAAGATCAGGCGCGGGCCACGCTCATGGAAGTGCAGACCGAAATGCGCAAGAAACAACAAGAGGAGATGCAGGCCGCGGGCGAAGCAAGCAAGAAAGAAGGAGCAATGTTTCTCGCCGACAACAAAACGAAAGACGGTGTCGTCACTCTGCCCAGCGGTCTACAATACAAAATTCTGACCCAGGGCACCGGACCGAAGCCGACCGCGAGCGACTCGGTTGTATGTAACTACCGGGGAACTTTGATCAACGGAACGGAATTTGACAGCTCCTACAAGCGAAGCGAGCCGGCAACCTTTCCGGTAAGCGGAGTGATCAAGGGATGGACGGAAGCTCTTCAACTCATGCCCGTGGGATCGAAGTGGCAACTGTTCATTCCGTCGGACCTGGCCTATGGCGAACGCTCTCCCGCCCCTGAAATTGGTCCTGATTCCACTTTGATTTTTGAAGTGGAACTGCTCTCCATCCAAAACAAGAGTGCCGATCAGACCCCTCCAGCCCCGGACAAGAAGTAGCAGCGACGTAGCCGCGAAGCGGCGCCAGAATGTAGCCCGGGGCGCAAGCCCTGGGGTAAAGGACGGGGGAAGCAAGAGAGCCCCAACGGGGCGAAAGAACCCACGCCGCCTCAAATCAAACTAGCCTTTAACCAGAAACGGATTGCTCTCGCGCTCGTCCCCGATCGTGGTGAGAGGACCATGGCCGGGGACGACTGTGGTTTCATCGGGTAACGTCAGCACTTTTTCGTGCAGCGAGCTGATGATCTTGCGCATGGATCCCCCCGGCAGGTCGGTGCGGCCTATGCTTCCTGCAAATAGTGTGTCCCCGGCTATCAGCTTTTTCTCCACGGGAAAATACAAGCAAACGCTGCCCTCGGTATGGCCCGGCGTATGAATCACGTTCGCGGCCAGCGATCCCGCCCGGACCGTATCCCCTTGTCCGATGCTGTGATCAATCTCAACTTTGCCGGGATCTTCCACTCCGATCCATGCCGCTTGCACGTCCAACATTTTCAGCAGCGCATGATCATTCTGATTGAGCAGGATGGGTGCGCCCGTAGCGGTCCGCAGTTTCATGGCTCCGCCGACATGATCGATGTGCGCATGAGTAACTACGATTTGCTTTACCGTGAGATTGTGCTTCTGAATGAGAGCAAGGACATCGTCGATGTCGTCGCCGGGATCAATGACCATGGCTTCACGAGTGGTTTCGTCCCCGATAACAGAGCAGTTGCATTGCAGCGGCCCCACGGGAAAGATTTCGTGGATCATGGCTGGTGGTCGGTCACTGGTCGATAGTCGCTAGTCGTTAGTCGATAGCAACGAGCGGCCAACGACCAACGATGAACGACTATTTCTGTGGCGGTGGCGCCGGAGCCGGCGTTGCCGGCTGCGTCTTGGTCTGTGACGGATTGAGTCCTTGAACGATGGAACTGGAGCTGCCTGCTCCGCGCGAGGCCATCACCGACAGCGTGATTGACGTAATCATGAAGATGACAGTTGACCAGGTGGTCGCCTTGGAGAGCGCGGTCGCGGCGCCGCGCGGACCAAAAGCCGTCTGACTTCCCATTCCGCCAAAAGCAGCCGCAATATCACCGCTCTTGCCGCTCTGCAGTAGCACGACGATGATCAGAAAAAAACAAACAATCACATGAACGGTCGTAATCAGAATAAGCATGCAGCCCCTGTCTCAGTAGAAAGTGCCCAATCAGGAAAAAATGGTGCGGAAGGGGGGATTTGAACCCCCACGCCTTTCGGCGCCACCCCCTCAAGATGGTGTGTCTGCCAGTTCCACCACTTCCGCAAAATCGAGGCCAGCGTCGATTATAGCAAAGGGGTTTCAGTGCTTTATGATGGCCGCGAAGGATTTTGGGTCGAGGCTGGCGCCGCCCACCAGGGCGCCGTCGATCTCTTCTTCGGCCATCAACGCTTTGACGTTTTCCGGCTTTACCGAGCCGCCGTACAGGATGCGGAGACCATTGGCAAAATCCTCACCGAAGGCCTTCGCGGCCTCCCCTCGAATTAACAAATGGGCGGCGGAAGCAAGCTCGGGCGTGGCTGTCTTTCCGGTGCCTATGGCCCACATGGGTTCGTAAGCGACCACGAGCTTAGCGGCCTTCTTGGCTGAGATGGCGTGGAAGGCGCGCAGACACTGCCGGCGCAGTACGTCTTCGGTGAGGTTGGCTTCGCGCTCTTCCAGAACTTCCCCCACACAGATAATCGGGGTAAGAGCGGCCTCGAGAGCAGCCTTTAGCTTGAAGTTCACCATGTCGTCAGTTTCGCCAAAATACTGGCGGCGTTCGGAATGGCCGATGATGACGTGGGTGCAGCCGATATCCAGCAGCATGGCGGGGCAGATCTCGCCGGTATAGGCGCCCTGCTTTTCCCAGTACAGATTTTGCGCGCCGATGGCTACGTTCGAACCCTTGCAACTCTCGATCGCCACGCAAAGATCTATGTAGGGCGGGCAGACGACGATTTCGTCCCGCGTGTGGCCGACAACCAAGGGCAGGAAGTCATGAAAAAATGCCTTCGTCTGCTCCGGGTTCTTGTACATCTTCCAGTTGGCGGCCATCAACTTCTTTCTCATGAATCCCTCTCTGGAAATCTTGGCGCGGAACGCTTGGTTCGTGGAGCAGCCAGGTGCATTAGGTCCTGACACGGAGTTTACGTCTATTTCTTGTCCGTCAGCGCCTCTACGCCAGGAAGCTTCTTGCCTTCCAGGAATTCCAGCGAGGCTCCGCCGCCGGTGGAGATGTGTGTGATTTTGTCGGCAACTCCGGCTGCGTTGACCGCTGACACCGAGTCCCCACCGCCCACGATTGATGTGGCGCCCACATTTTCCGCAACCGCGTGGGCGATTTTGAAAGTGCCCTTGGCGAAGGGCGCAACCTCAAAGACGCCCATGGGGCCATTCCACAAGATGGTTGCAGCGCGAGCGATTTCGTCGGTGAACACCTCGATGGTCTTAGGTCCAATATCCAGAGCCATCAGGTTGGCCGGAATGTGGCCGCTGCTTACGGTCTGCACGATTGCGTTGAGGTCAATCTTCTCGGCCACGACGTGGTCTGTCGGCAACAGGAACTTCACCTTGTGGCTTTTTGCTTCTTTGAACAGGTCGCGGGCCAGATCGATTTTGTCTGCCTCGACCAGTGATTTGCCCACCTGCTCTCCCTGGGCCTTGAGGAAGGTATAGGCCATCCCGCCGCCGATGATGAGGGCGTCCACTTTGTCGAGAAGATTGCGGATGACGCCAATCTTGTCGCTGACCTTGGCGCCGCCCAGGATGGCGATAAATGGCCGCTCGGGGTGGCGCACAACTTTGCCCAGGTACTGAAGCTCTTTCTCCATGAGCAGCCCGGCAGCCGCCTTCTGTACGAACCGGGTGACGCCAACCGTCGAAGCATGGGCGCGATGGGCAGTTCCGAACGCATCGTTTACGTAGTAGTCCGCCAGACCCGCAAGTTGCTTGGCAAACTTGGAGTCGTTGGCTTCCTCTTCGGAATGAAAGCGGAGATTTTCCAGCAGCAGTGTCTGGCCTTGCTCCAGCTTTCCGGCCATCTCTTCGGCTTCAGGGCCGATGCATTCCGGGCAGAATCCTACGTTCTCTCCGCGTGCCAGTTCCTTGTCGAGCAGCATGCGCAGGCGTTCCGCGGCTGGCTTGAGGCTCATCGCAAGATTGCGTTTTCCCTTGGGCCGGCCGAGGTGGGACACGAGGACCAGCCGTGCCCCGTGACGAAGGGCATACTCAATCGTGGGTAGGGTTTCGCGGATACGAGTGTCGTCGATGACCCGGCCATCCTCGAGCGGA
>Ga0307471_100000412_pt1 | contig 21948 bp, 18 predicted proteins | sample atmos_gasesAM3C__2_FD_204566 | JGI IMG/M metagenome (GOLD analysis project Ga0307471, IMG submission 204566) | Hardwood forest soil microbial communities from Morgan-Monroe State Forest, Indiana, United States - atmos_gasesAM3C_515 | ecosystem: Environmental > Terrestrial > Soil > Temperate...
CGAAGCCGCGTGGTTGCTCCAGTTAAAGCTGCTGAACCCGAAGGCGACATTGAATGCGCGTGCCGCTTGGCATCACGATCTTCGCAGCCATTGCATTGGACGGACCGGTCAATGCAGGGCCCCTTCGAGCTTGTGCACAAGTATCCGCTCAAGTCGACGCGGCGGTCCGTCCGCAGTTCGCAAAGCTCGCGGAGCGGCAGCCCGATGCCACACAACTCCGCGCACAGCTCCTTGCCTGCCTGAATTCCCGCAATATCTGCGGTGTTGCGGACAACCCGCGAAATGGGAAGGAAGCATTGATAGCGGGAGACGTTACGGCTGATCTACCCGCGCAGTACCTGTCCGAGCAAGGCAAGCCATCCCTAATATTCTTGGTGCGTTCGATTCCCCGCGTTCGGAATGACTCAAATCAATATTGCTTGGTTTCGGAACGGTTCAGTGGAGCAACTTCTGGGCAACAATGGGATGTGTACGGCTGGGTAATTGTCCCGAACGCTGCCGAAGCCCTGCCTTTGCCGAGGCAAGCGCCGGATGGTAAATCGGCGTCTGACCCCGGATCCCTGCGCGGTTTGGCAGCCGCACTTTGGTTTTTCTCGCAGCGGATGTCAGGGCAATCTCCTCCAAAGGAGAAGAGTTCCGAAGAGACGCGCGGCGCAGAGTGATTGCGCCCCTCGGGGCAAGGCCGCCGTGCAACGAATGTTTGGACTCGAATCCTCTTCTACTTGGCAGACCACCCTATGCATGGGAGTGGTTGTTAATTCCAAGCGACGCGGTATGTTCGATTTCGAGGAATCCGAAGCGTCTCATAATGCACGGCAGCATGCCCGCGACCATCACTACGCCGTCGGCTCCCGCTAGTTGCATCTAAGTTCGGCCGTGGCCCGCGCGCCAGCGCGGCCTCCGACTAGTTTCTTAACCCGAGAGCCGAAAGCCCGCGCGGCGGCCCACGCCATCCGCTCGGCGCAGGGTGGGGAGTTATGTCCGGTGGAGGGCGGCATAAGGCCCGCGACAGGCGTCACACACCCTCCGGAGGTACCCTGATTGTATTGGTCGGGGCAGAGGGATTTGAACCCCCGACCCTCTGCTCCCAAAGCAGATGCGCTACCAGACTGCGCCATGCCCCGACTCAGGCCACCGGCGTGGGTGAAGATGGCATCGTAACAGCTTCCCGCAGCCAGGGCTCCGGGTAGCTCACCTCCGCTGGGAATCGCCCGACGCTCGCAGACATGCGCGGCCGCAAGCGGCTGACCTTCGCGAGCGTCAGGCACGGCGCCAGCTTGTCTTGCCTCCCGGCTTGTCCTCGAGCACGACGCCCGCCGCCGCGAGCTCATCGCGGATGCGATCCGACTCGGCGAAGTTTCTGGCACGCCGGGCGGCAGCGCGTGCCGCGATGCGCGCCTCCACCTGCTCATCAGCGATCCATCCAGGGCTGTCGCCCGTGCCCGCACCCTGCGAGCCCGGCACCGACGACACCACTCCGCTGGACTGAGGCAGCGCGGGCTTCGCGAGACGGAACCACTGCTCGGCAGGTATCGCGAACAGTCCGAGCACCGAGCCGAGCTCACGGAGCTCGGCACCGAGTGCGGCCGCACGCGCATGCCCACCCGATGCCTTGGCGGAATTCACCTCCCGGGCGAGACCCTGCAGCACCGCAAGTGCCTCCGGGGTATTGAAGTCATCGTCCATGCTCTCGAGGAAGCGCTCGTGGTAATCGTTCGCAGCCGGTGCAGCGAGCGGCAGATCGCGTAACGCCGTGTACAGCCGTCCGAGTGCGGCGTCCGCCTGGTCGAGCTGCTCCAGCGAGTAGTTGATCGGGCCCCGGTAATGGCTCGCGAGGACGAAGTAGCGCAGCGCCTCCGGATGGCGCAGACGCGGCAGCACCTCGCGCAGGGTGAAGAAGTTGCCGAGCGATTTCGACATCTTCTCCTCGTCGACGTTCACGAAGCCGTTGTGCATCCACAAGTTCACGAAGCGGTCGCCGCTCGCCGCGCACGACTGCGCGATCTCGTTCTCGTGGTGGGGGAATTTCAGATCGAGACCACCGCCGTGCAGGTCGAAATGCGTGCCGAGGAGCGCGGTGGACATGGCCGAGCACTCGATGTGCCAGCCCGGCCTGCCCGGACCCCAGGGTGAAGGCCACGCCGGTTCGCCGGTCTTGGCATGCTTCCACAGCACGAAATCGAGCGGATCGCGCTTGGCTTCATCCACCTCCACGCGTGCCCCGGCGCGCAGGTCCGCGAGGCGCTTGCCGGAGAGCTTGCCGTAGCCGGGGAAGCGCGCCACGGCGTACATCACATCACCGTTCGTCGCCCGGTACGCGTAGCCCTTCGCCAAGAGCTGCTCAATGATGGCGATGATCTGCGGCAGGTAGTGAGTCGCACGGGGCTCGTGATCGGGCGGCAGGATGGCGAGGCGCTCACAATCCTCGTTCATGGCATCGATGAAGCGCCGCGTGAGCGCCTCGACCGGCTCGTTGTTTTCGGCAGCCCGGCGGATGATCTTGTCGTCGATGTCGGTGATGTTGCGCACGTAGGTGAGACGGTAGCCGCGGTGGCGCAGGTAGCGCGTCACCATGTCGAATACGAGCAGCATGCGTGCGTGGCCGACGTGCACGTAGTCGTAGACCGTGAGTCCGCACACGTACATGCGCAGCACCCCGGGTTCGATCGGCCGCAGCTCCTGCTTCTCCCCGGTGAGCGAGTTATGAATCCGAATCATGCGAATCGCTCCAGGCGTTCGCGCGCCTTGCCCGGCGGCATCGCCTTCAGCAGCGGTGCGAGCTCCGGTCCGTGAGCGCGCCCAGTGAGCGCCACCCGCAGTGGCATGTAGAGGTCGGCGCCCTTGCGGCCGGTGGCCGCGCGCACCGCGCCCGCGATCGCCGGCAGGTCGCTGCCGGAGCGCGCGGCGGCCGCGGCGGCCGCGGAGAAGTAATCCGGCCCGGCGGCCCGTACCAGCGCCGCTGCCTCCGGCTCGAGCGCCGGCGGGCCGCCGAAGACGATATCGACCCACGCACCTGCGTCCGCGGGCAGCAGCAAATTCGGCAGGAGCGCCGCGGTAAAGGCCGTGGCGGACTCTTCATCGAGTCCCGCGGGCAGCACCGGGGCGAGCCACTCGCGGGCCGCGGCCGGGGTGAGCCGATGCACGGCGTCCTTCTGCCAGACGTTCAGCTGCTGCTCATCGAAGCGCGCCGGCGAGCGGCCGAGGTGCGCGGGATCGAAGGCGCGCGCCATCTCATCGCGCGTGAGGAGTCCATGGAGCGGCGTCGAGTGACCGAGCCGGAAGAGATGATTGACGATCGCTTCGGGCAGGTAGCCGCGCTCGCGGTACTCGCGCACGCTCGCTGCCCCGTGACGCTTGGAAAGTGGTGCGCCGTCGGCGCCCACGAGCAGCGCCACGTGGCCGTAGGCAGGGGCTGCGAGCCCAAGAGCCGCGAGTATCAGCAGCTGCCGCGGCGTGTTGGTCAGGTGATCCTCGCCGCGCAGCACGAGGGTCACCCCCATGCGCGCATCGTCCACGGCGTTCGAGAAGAAGAAAGCGGCCGTGCCATCGGCGCGCCGCACCACGAAGTCGCCGATGTCATCGCTCGAGAAGCTCTGTGGTCCGTGCACCAGGTCGATGAAGTCGATGCGCTCACCGCCCGGCACGCGAAAGCGCAGCGTGGCCGGAACACCGGCCGCCAGGCGCCGGGCGCGCTCGCCCTCGCTGAGCTCGCGGCAGGTGCCCTCGTAGCGCGGCGGGCGCCCGGCGGCGAGCTGCGCGCGGCGCGCGAGTGAAAGCTCGAGTGCGGTGCAGAAGCAGGGATAGACCGCGCCCGCACGCTCGAGCGCGGCGAGCTCCCGTGCATAGAGCGGGCCGCGCTGCGACTGGCGATAGGGGCCGAGGTTATCCTCGCGATCGGGGCCCGCGTCCCACTCGATGCCGAGCCAGCGCAGGTCCGCCATCAGCCCGAGCGTGTGAGCCTCCACGCTGCGCTCGCTGTCGGTATCCTCGATGCGCAGCAGAAGACGGCCGCCCGCACGCCGCGCGAGCAGCTGATTGAACAGTGCGGTGCGCGCATTCCCCAGGTGCAGCTCGCCGGTCGGGCTCGGGGCAAAGCGGGTGACCACGGGCGCGACCTGCTGCGGTGGCGCGCCGGCGCTCGTGCGGGTGACGCCGCTCGTACTCATGACGCCATGTTACGGGAAAGTCACGAACCTCAACAAAGCGCCGCCACCTGCGCTGCTGCTATAGAATTTGCCGCCGGCGCCCGTGCCGGATCTCACCTGGCCAAGCGGAGGATCGATGCTCATCAAGTCCCCCACGAGGATCGGCTTACTCGCGAGCCTGCTGCTCGCCTCGCTCCTGCCGTCGGCGGCGTGCCGTGCCGCGGAGCAGACCACCCAGGTGCGGGTGACCACCAATATGGGCGATTTCGTCATCGAGGTGCGCAACGACCGCGCCCCGCTCACCTCCGCGAACTTCCTGCGCTACGTACGCGAAGGCTTCTACACCAACACCCTGTGCCACCGCGTGATCGCGAATTTCGTCATCCAGGGCGGCGGCCACGACGCGACCAGCCTGCAACTGAAGCCCACGCACGAAGCCGTATTCAACGAGTCCGGTAACGGCTTGCAGAACAAGCGCGGCACCGTCGGCCTCGCCCGCGGCGAGTCCCCGCACTCGGGCAACGCGCAGTTCTACGTGAACCTGGTCGACAATCCGGATCTCGATCCGGTGCCGACCCGCTGGGGATACACCGTCTTCGGCCGCGTGGTGCAGGGGATGGACGTGATCGAGCACATCGGCGAGACGCCCACCGGGGCGATGGGGCCCTTCAAGAGCGACTCGCCGCTGAAGCCGGTAGTCATCGAGAAGATCGAGGTCATTTCGACCGGCCAGGCGGCGAGCCCACCGCCGGTGACGCCGGTCACGCCGCCCGCACCGAACACCATACTCTCGCCCAAGTGAGTCGATGGCGCGCCTGTTCGTCTCGGACGTGCACCTGGATGCGGCCGCACCGGAAGCCACCGAGCAGTTCCTGACTTTCCTGCGCACTGAGGCGGCCGCGGCCGAGGCACTCTACATCCTTGGGGACCTGTTCGAGGCGTGGGTCGGGGACGACGATGAGGAGCCGGGCAACGAGCGCGTTTGCCGCGCGCTGCGCGAGCTCAATCACCGCGGGGTCGCGTGTTTCGCGCTCCATGGGAATCGCGACTTCCTGCTCGGCAGCGGGTTCTGCGCGCGCAGCGGCTGCCGCTTGCTCAGCGATCCCACGATCGTCGAGCTCGATGGCGAGCGCGTGCTCCTCAGCCACGGCGATGCGCTGTGCACGGACGATCATCCCTACCAGGAGCTGCGCACCATCGTGCGCGACCGCTCCTGGCAGCAACGCTTCCTCGCGCTGCCGCTCAGCTCTCGCGAGCAGCTCGCCGACGAGGCCCGCGCCGGTAGCCGCCGCCATACCTCGCGCACCGTTCCCTACATCATGGATGTCAACTCCCAGGCGGTGGTGGCCGCCTTCCGCGCCGCCCGCGTGCGACGCATCGTGCACGGCCATACCCACCGTCCCGGGGTGCACGAGCTCGAGGTCGATGGGGGTGCCGCGCAGCGCATCGTCCTCGGCGCGTGGTACGAGCAGGGAAGCTTCCTGCGCCATGAGCGCGGCGTTTACGAGCTGCGGACGCTGCCGCGGCACTGAGCCGCGATCCGCCGCCGGTCGAAGCGGCTCGCCGGCAGAACGCAGCCTTCTGCCGGCGAGCCAGGGCGCATGCTAGGCACGCTAGGCGCTAGCGCACGCCGCGGGGGGGGTCAGTTCTGCGCCGGAGGCGTCGTGGCCGGCGGCGGGCCGCCGTGACCCATGTGGTGGGCCATGTGGGCATGCATCTCCCGCTGGATGACCTCGAACTTCTTCAACTGCGTCGCCGAAAGCACCGTCGAGAGCTTCTGCAGCGTCTCCTGCTGCATCTGCTCGTGCTGCGCCTTCATCTGCTGCCAGTCGGGCTGCGCTCCCGAGGCCTTCGACTGCTCGAAGCTCTGGCGCATCTTGGCGTGCTGCTCCTGCAGGATGGTCTGCACCTGCGCCTTCTGCGCATCGGTCAGATCGAGCAGCGTGGCGAGATCATCCATGTGGCGTGCGGCCTCGGCTCCGTGCGCCGAGGGAGGCGGCGGACTCTCCGCGTAGGCCGCGCCCGCGCACAGCAGGGCGAGCGTCAGAATTGCGGTCTTCATCGGTGTCTCCTTGCGGGGAATTGAGGGCCCGCGTCAGGTCCTAACGCTAACGTCCGCAGGCTCCGGGGGGCGGTGAACAATCGTGAGCGACTGTGAGGGTGTTTTGCGCCCAATCGAAGCTTTGCTGCGACCGGGCGTGCCGGTGACCGGTCAGCGCCGCCGCGGGAGGCGCAACGTCGCCTCGAGTCCCCCGCCCGCGGCGTTGGCGAGATGCAGCGAGCCGCCGTGCGCCTGCGCGATATCGCGCGCGATCGAGAGGCCCAGCCCCGTGCCGCCGCTGTCGCGGTTGCGCGAGGAGTCGAGCCGGTAGAACGGCTCGAACACCCGCTCGAGCTCCTCCTCGGGAATGCCAGGCCCCTGGTCGCGCACGCGGATCAGGAGGTCGGCACCGTCCTCGATGAGGATGTCGGCGCGCGTGCCGAACTTGATCGCGTTGGCGATCAGGTTGGTGAGGCAGCGCTTGAGCGCCTGCGGCTTGCCGGTGAAGGGCCGCAGCGCGTGGCCGCCGATCGTCACCGTCGCCCCCATGTCGGCGAACTCGTCGCGGATCTGCGCGGCAAGCTCGTCGATGTCGATCGCGATCGGCGGCTCGCCATCGTCCAGCCCGCGGAACAGCGACAGCGCCTCGCGCACCATGCTCTCCATCTCATCGAGCTCGCGGCCGATGCGCGCCTGCATCGGCGGATTCTCGAGCGCCTCCACCTGCAGCCGCAGCCGCGTAAGCGGAGTCTTCAGATCGTGCGACATGGCGGCCAGCACCCGCGTGCGGCTGTCGAGGTAGCGATGCAGCCGATCCTGCATGGTGTTGAAGGCGCGCGCGGCATCGCGCAGCTCGCGCGCGCCGCGCTCGGCGAGCTGCGGCGCCGGGCGCGTATCCCGGCCCACGCTGTCGACGGCGCGCGCCAGGTCCGACAGCGGCCGCGTGATGTTGCGCGCCGCCAGGTAGAGGACGATGACCAGCAACAGCACCAGCAGAATCAGGTTGAGCACCAGGTTGCGCGGCAGCGGCGCACCTCCGCGCATTCGCAGCACGCGGTAGGTGACGGCCTGGCCGTCGGCAAACCGCACCGTCACGTCGTAGCGCTGCGCGCTCGCGGGGTGCAGAGCGAGCTCGCGCGCCTCGAAGAACGGGGCCGGCAGCGCGACCGCGGGCGGCGCGGGCTCGGGAGTGGCGGCAATCTCGAAGTCGTAACCGGGGCCGAGCGCCACGCGCAGCTGCTCGCGCAGCGCGCTTTCGAAGTCGCTGAGCAGCGGCAGCCTGAGGAACCCGTGCCCGAACTCGTGTGCGGGAATTGCGTGCGGCTCCCCCGCATGGTGCAGCATGTGCGGCGGGTGCGGCGGCTGTGATGCCACGAGCCGCGCGAGCGCATCCGCGCGTTCCGCGGCATTCAGCGGCGCGAGCATCAGTGTGGTTTCGGCAATGCGGCGTGCGCATTCGCGCACGCTTCCCTGCAGCATGAAATGCTCGCGCTCCTGGGCGATCAGCAGCAGCGCCGCCGCCTGGGCGATGAGCACGGCGGCCACCGAGGCCGCGAGCAGCCGCCCGAAGAGCGATTGTGGCCACAGCGGAAGGCGCATGGCGCGCGCCGCGCGCTACCCGGTCACGACGCTGACGCCGATCACGTACCCCTCGCCGTACACCGTCTTGATGATCTGCGGAGCGCGCGCGTCATCGCCGAGGATCTGCCGCAGGCGGCTGACGCGCACATCGATGCTGCGATCGAAGGGATCGGCATCGCGCCCGCGCAGCAGCTCGGTAAGCTGCGCGCGCGTCAGTACCCGGTTGCCGGCGCCGAGCAGCACCGCGAGTAGCCGGTACTCAGCCCCGCTCAGGGCCACCTCCCGGCCGTCCGAGTTGGTGAGCGTGCGCGTGACGGTGTCGAGCCGCCAGCCACCGAAGGAGAAGCCGCGCACGCTCTCGGGACTCGGATCGCGCGGCGCGTGCGCCGAGCGGCGCAGCACCGCCTTGATGCGCCCGAGGAGCTCGCGCGGATTGAAGGGCTTGGCGACGTAGTCATCGGCGCCGAGCTCGAGCCCGACGATGCGATCGACGTCCTCGCCGCGCGCGGTGAGCATGATGATCGGCAGCTGCGAGCGGCCGCGCAGCTCGCGGCACAGCGACAGCCCATCCTCCCCCGGCAGCATCAGATCGAGCACCAGCAGGTCGACGTGCGCGCGCTCGAGCACGCGCCGCATCTCCTTGCCGTCGGGCACCGCTGTGGTGCGGAAGTCGTGTTTCTCCAGGTACTGTGCGAGCAGGCCGCGTATCTCGCGGTCGTCATCGACGATCAACACGTGTGGTCGTTCGCTCATCGTGCCTCGCGAGGCTCAGGATACCCGCACCGAGAGACAAGCGGCAGCGCAATTGGTGCCGTGCCGGAGCCCCCTGGGTGTTGCGAAAGCTCGGGGTGTAACCAACTGTTAGTCGCCGCGGGCGCACAGCGGACCGGAGTGGAAGCGCAGCGTGTCATCGGGCTCGGTGGCGAGCTGTGCCTCGCGCGCCGCGAGCGCCTCGAGCCGTGTGCGCCATTCCTGCGGTGCGGCGGCGCGCGCGAACCCGAGGTACAGCACGTAGTGGCGCGCCTCGGCGTGAGCGAGGTCGGCATACAGCCGCGCGAGAGGCGGCGCCAGTCGCGGCGCGAGCAGCGTGAAGCGCTCGGCCGAGCGCGCCTCGATCAGCGCGCCCGTGAGCAGCAGATCGAGCTTGCGCCCCGGGTCACTGGTGCGTGCCGCGCGCCGCAGCTGCTGCGCGTACCGTCCGGGTCGCTGCCGTGCATAGGGCAGCCCGAGCGCCGTCATCGCACGCAGCACCTGCTCGAAATGCCGCAGCTCCTCGCGCGCCAGGCGCGACAGCGCCGTGCCAAGCGGACGGTCCTCGGGGTAGGCGAACATCAGCGCGAGCGCAGTGGAGGCGGCCTTCTTCTCGCAGTTGGCGTGGTCCTGCAGCAGCTCGGGCAGGTGCGCGAGCGCATCCTCGATCCAGGCCTCGGAGGTCGGCGCGTACAGGATCGATCCGCCCGCGTCGCTATCGGCGATCGTGCTCCTCATGTCTCGCGTCCGCGCGTCAGCCAGCTGCTGAGAGTCTCGGTGAGCGCCACGCGCGCCTGCTGGGCGTCCGCGAAGCGGTCCGCCGGCAACTTGGCCATCAGCCGCCCGAGCACCGGCTGCACGGCGGCGAACTGCGCCGGCAGCTGCGGCACGGGCTCCTTGCGGTGCTTGTAGACGATCGCCATCGGGTTCTCGGCGCGGTAGGGCTTCTCGCCCGTCAGCATCTCGAACAGGATCACCCCGAGGCTGTAGAGATCGCTGCGTGCATCGAGCGCTTCAGCGTGCCCTTGCTCGGGGCTCATGTAGTGCGGGGTGCCGAAGATCATACCGGTATCGGTCACATCGAGCGCCAGCGCCGCATCCTTGGAGAGCCCGAAATCTATCAGCGCGATCGTGCCGTCTTCGCGCAGCATCACGTTGCCCGGTTTCAGGTCCCGGTGCAGCACTCCGGCGAGGTGCACGGCGGTGAGCGCCTCGGCGATCGCCACCGCAAAGCCCAGCGCCTGGCGGGGGCTGAGTGTGCTGCGCATGCGGCGGCGCAGGTCACCGAGTGCGAAGTACTCCATGACGAGCCAGGCATGCTCGTCGCTCACCCCCAGATCGTGCAGACGCACCACCGCCGGGCTCGCGATGCGCTGCGCGATCTCGTACTCCTGCAGGAAGCGGCGAAACGCATCGGCCGGCTGCTGCTCATCCTGGCGGTCGCGCGCGACCTTCAGCGCCACGAGCGCACCGGCACGCTCGCTCTCGGCCACGTACAGGTCGCTGGTCACCCCGGCCGCGAGGCGGCGGATGCAGCGGTAACCGCGGATGAACGCATCGCCGAAGCGCTGCGTCTCGCGGCCCGCGCGACTCTCGCGCCAGATGGCACGCGCGTGCGCCTGCCGCCGCTCGGCGGCCGCGAGCACATGCGCAAAAGTCTCGCGCTCGAGGTCCTCGCCGCTCACCGTGAACGCGCCGATCGCTCCTGCCTCGCGCACCACGCTCGCATCGTTGCTCCGGCACAGCAGCACGATCGGCGCAAACCCCGCGCGCCCGGAGAGCTCGCGCGCCCAGGTGAGTCCGCGACCTCCCGGCCATTCATCCGCCAGCATCACCGCGTCGAATCCCTGCGCAAGGAACTCGCGTGCCAGCGCCCCCTGCGACACCGGCCGGTGCACGACGAGCTCCGCGTGCGGCCGCCAGGAGACGAGCCGCTCGCGGATGTGCGCACAGCGGCGCGCGTCTTCTTCGATCAACAGCAGGCGCACGTGAGCGATTACAACACGCGTGGCGCGCGGGCGTCACGATGATGCGCGAGCATCCCGGCATCCCGCGCCGACAGCTTGAGTCCGATCACGATGTCCCCGACATTGGTGCCGGTGGGACCGGTATGCAGCAGGTCACCGCTCGCGGCGAGCGCCCGGGCGGAGTCCGCCTGCGCGAGGCAGGCGTCGGGATCGAGCTGCGCGAGGCTGATGCGCGCGCAGGTGTCCGCATCGATGAGTGCGCCGGCATCGTCGGTCACCCCATCGCTCCCGTCGGTACCGGCCACGAGCAGCAACAGCTCGCCGTGCCCGGCGATCAGCCGTGCCGCGGCGAGCGCCAGGTGCTGGTTGCGGCCGCCGCGCCCCGGGTGTTGTGGCAGCTCGACCGTCGATTCCCCGCCCCACACCCGCAGCTGCGCCTCCCCGAGATGCAGCTCGTGCGCGAAGCGCGCCGCCAGCCGCTCGGCGCTGCCCGCAAAGCGCCCGGGTGCGGCGTGCACCGCGAGGCCGAGCTGCGCGCCGCGCGCGGCGACCGCGGCCAGCGCGTGATCGACGCTCGCGACGACCTGCCGCTCGACGCGGTCACCGCCCGCGGCCGGCCCCATGAGCCCCGAGCCGATGACGCGCGGGTCGTCCTGCGGCACATCCGAAACGAACAGCGCGCGCGCTGCACGCCCGGAGAGACGCGCCGCGAGCCGTCCGCCCTTGATGCGCGACAGCGCCGCCCGGCGCGCGTTGAGCTCGCCGATGGGCATGCCGGAGGAGAACGACAGCCGCGTGAGCGCCGCAAGGTCTGCGAGCGTGGTGCCCTCGGCCGGAACCTCCACGAGGCTCGATGCGCCGCCGGAGATCAGAAAGAGCGGCCACACGCCGCCCGGGAGCTCATCCACCCACGCGAGCAGCCGTGCGCCCGCCGCCAGCGAGCGTTCATCGGGCACCGGGTGTGAACCGAGCCACACTTCGGGTGTGCGTCCCCCCGGGAAACCGCTCAGGTCCTCGTGCTCGCGTGTGACGATGAGCGTGCGCTCGATGGCACCACCGAGCGCATCGTGCGCCCCGAGCGCCATGGATGTGGCCGCCTTGCCGATCGCCGCCACCCACACCGGCACGGCGGGCGGTGCCCCACCAAGCGCCGCCGCGACGCAGTGACGGCCGTGCACACGGGCAAGGCCCGTCTGCAACAGCTCCAGTAGCAGTGTGCGGCGCGGATCGAAGTCGTCCACCGTCTTCACCGGGCGGCTTGCAGCAGGCGCAATTTCCCGGAAGTGGCGCGCCGGGGTGGCCCTAGCGCACCACTTTGAGCTTGCCGCGGCCGTCACGGCGGGCGAGCTTCGCCGCGTCCGAGCGCTCGATCCGCAGTCGCTCGAGATATTCCGGGGTCACATCGCCGGTCACGTAAACACCCGAGAAGCACGAGGTGTCGAACTCCTCGATGCGCGCATCCTCGTGCTTGCACGCGGCGATCAGGTCATCGAGATTCTGGTAGATGAGCCAGTCCGCGCCGATGATCTGCGCCACCTCTTCCTCCGTGCGGCCGCTCGCCACCAGCTCGCTCGCCGCCGGCATGTCGATGCCGTACACGTTGGGGAAGCGCACCGGCGGTGCGGCGGAGGCGAAGTAGACCTTGGCAGCACCGGCTTCGCGCGCAAGCTCGATGATCTGCGCGGAGGTGGTGCCGCGCACGATCGAGTCATCGACCAGCAGCACCCGCTTGCCCCGGAACTCGAGGTCGATCGCGTTCAGCTTGCGGCGCACCGATTTCTCGCGCTCCTGCTGCCCCGGCATGATGAAGGTACGGCCGATGTAGCGGTTCTTGATGAAGCCCTCGCGGTACTTGACGCCGAGGCGCTGTGCGAGCTGCAGGGCGCTGGTGCGGCTCGTGTCCGGAATCGGGATCACGACATCGATGTCGTGCTTCGGCCGCTCGCGCAGGATCTTGTCTGCCAGGCGATCGCCCATGCGCATGCGCGCACGGTAGACGGAAATGTTGTCGATCTTCGAGTCCGGCCGCGCGAAATAGACATACTCGAAGATGCAGGGAGTGTGACGGGAGGTGGCGACGCACTGCTGCGTGTGCAGCCGTCCGTGCTCATCGATGAACACGGCCTCGCCCGGCGCCACATCGCGCACCATGCGGAAGGAGAGCGCATCGAGCGCCACGCTCTCGGAAGCGAGCATCCATTCGGTGCCGCGCGGCGTGCGCCGCTCGCCGAGCACCAGCGGGCGGATGCCGTGTGGATCGCGGAAGCCGAGAATGCCGTGGCCGATGATCATGGCGACCACCGCGTAGCCGCCGCGGCAGCGGCGGTAGACCGCGGAGAGCGCCGCGAACACGTCCGCGGGCGTGATGCGCGCCGCGCCGACGCGCTGCAGCTCGGAGGCGAACACGTTCAGCAACACCTCCGAGTCGGAGGTGGTGTTCAGATGCCGCCGGTCCTCGCGGATCAGGATCTCGGCGAGCTCGGCGGCGTTGGTGAGGTTGCCGTTGTGGCCCAGGCAGATGCCATAAGGCGCATTGACATAGAACGGCTGCGCCTCGGTCGCGCTGTCGCAGCCTGCCGTCGGGTAGCGCACGTGACCGATGCCGACGGTTCCCTTGAGCTCGAGCATGTGGCGCTGCTGGAACACATCGCGCACCAGGCCGCTGCCCTTGCGCACGCACAGCTCGCCCTCGCCCGAGGAGGTCGCGATGCCGGCGGCATCCTGGCCGCGATGCTGCAGCACCGTGAGGGCATCGTAGAGACGCTGATTGACCGCGCTGGTACCGACGATGCCGACGATGCCGCACATGAGTTGTCAGCCCTCCGCGAGGCGCATCAGACGCGCAGCTTGTGTTCTTCGCTCGCCTGACGCACGCGCTCCTCGCCGACGAGCGTGCGCAAGCCGTTGGCGATCGACTCCCCGTAAGGAATGAGCAGCGACCCCCGCCACCAGTGCTCGCCCTGCAGTCGCAGCAGCTGTCCCAGTATCACGAATACACCGAGCAGCACGAACCCGCGTAGCAGGCCGAAGGCGAAACCAAGCAGACGGTCCATGCCGCTGAAGATCGAGAGACGCACGAAGTGCCCGAGGGTCGCGCCGAGGCCGGCGCCGAGCAGCAGCACCAGCGCCACGATGATGATGCGCGCCGCCCACGGGCGCACTTCCGAGTCCGACATCAGCCCGCCGAGATGTGGGGCGATCAGATCGGTGAAATGCCAGGCGAGGAACAGCGCGATCAGCCAGGCGCCAAACGCTATCGATTCGCGCAGAAAGCCGCGCACCGCGCCGATTGTTGCGGAGATGATGATGGCGGCGATCACCAGGTAGTCTGTTGCGTTCATCGCAGCCGGGCGTCAGCGCGGCCATTCCGCGCGGCGCGGATTGTACAAGAGCATCGTGTGCGCCGCCTGAGGATCCCGTCACGAGTGCACCCGGCACTACTGCGGCACGATCGGGCCGCTGTGGCCGTGCGCACGCAGCTGTTGCGCCAGCTCCCCGGCGGCCGCCCGATCGTGCGCCGGTCCGACGCGCACCCGGTAGAGCTTTCCGGAGCTGCCTTGCGAGACGCTCACCGGGAAGCCCTGCGCGCGCACCTTCCTGGCGAGGCGGTCGGCATTCGCACGGCTCGCGAAGCTGCCGAGCTGCACTACATAGGCGCCGGTGTTCTCTGCGTTGCCGGCCGGAGCTGCCGCGCCCGCCGCAGAAGAGCCGTGAGTTGTGGCGGTTGTCGCGGGAGGCACCGGTGCGCTCGTCGCCTCCTCCGCCGCAGGCGCCTCGGCGGCAGGTGGAGCCGGCGCCGGGCTCGCGGCGGGGGCCGGCGTGGCCGCGAGGGGTGCCGGCTGCTCCGGTCCGCTGTGCGCGGGCGCCCCGTGCGAATGCGGCTCGTCCGCAAGCTTGATGGTGTAGGAGCGTAATGGCGGTTCCTCGACCGATGACGCCACGGCCGCGGACCGTGGAGCCGAGTGGACTGGCCCGGTCAACAGCTCGGGTACCAGCAACACGATCAGGGCTACGAGGATGATCGCGCCCGTCAGCCGTTCTTTCACCGAAGACTACCCATAGGGGCGAAACCCGCGAAGGCAAGCGGCAAGTGCTGGCCGCCGCAGGCGCGGCTGCCGGGTGCTTAGTATATCCGAAGCCACTGCAATGCCGGACCGACAGTGTGCACCGAGCCGCACACGACGACGCGGTCGCCCGGTTGCGCCTCGGTGCGCGCGAGCTCACAGGCCGCCGCGACCGAAGTGGTGAGCTCCAAGCGTGCGCCCTCAGGCACGAGTCGCGGCGCGAGCTGCGCTGCGCTCGTGCCGCGCGCCCCCGGCAGCGCGCACACGATCCAATGGTCGATGACTCCTGCAAGGGCCGCACCGATGGCGGAAGCGTCCTTGTCTGCGAGCACGCCGATCACGGCGAACGTGCGTCCCCGGCGGTGCGCGCTGGCCGGCGGCAGCGGTCGCTCGCGCAACTGCGCCGCGAGCACCCGCGCGGCAGGCTCGTTGTGGGCGATGTCGAGGATCCACTCCACCTCCCCGGGGACGATCTGGAAGCGTCCGTGGAGGCGCACGCTGCCGAGTGCTGCTGCAACGGAGCGCTCATCGAGCGCGGCGACGCCGGCGCAAGTGCCGCCGGGTGCGCGCAGCGCTTCGAGCGCAGCAAGCGCGGTAGCGGCATTGCGGTACTGGATGGGTCCCGCCAGTGCGGAAGGCGGCAGGGAATGGAGCGACAGCTCGAGTCCCTGGTAGTCCCAACCGCCGCCCGGATCGACCTGCCAGCGGAAATCGCGCTCGGCCACGACGGGCCGCGCCGCGAGCCGCGAGATCGCCTGGTACACGCTCGGCGGCATCTGCGGCGTACCGAGCACCGCCGGACGCCCGGCGCGGAAGATGCCGGCCTTCTCCGCGCCGATGAGCTCCAGGGTGTCGCCGAGCCACTCGCGGTGATCGAGGCCGACGGAAACGAGCACCGCCACGTCGGCGTCGATCAGGTTGGTGGCGTCGAGCCGTCCGCCGAGGCCCACCTCGAGCACCGCAGCATCGACGCGGGCGCCCGCGAAGACGAGCAGCGCGGCGAGGGTGTTGTATTCGAAGAAGGTGAGCGTCGTTGCGCCGCGTGTCGCCTCGATGCGCTCGAACGCCGCGATCAGCTCTGCGTCGCCCACCTCGCTCCCACCGAGGCGGATGCGCTCGTTGTAGCGCACGAGGTGCGGCGAGGTGAAGAGGCCTGCGCGCACGCCGAGCGCCGCGAGGAGCGCCTCGAGATGTGCCGCCACCGAGCCCTTGCCGTTGGTGCCGGCGACCGTGACGACGGGGAAAGCGGGCGCAGCGACCCCGAGCGCCTGCGCCACGCGGGTGACGCGCTCGAGCCCCATGTCGATGCTCTGCGGATGCACCGACTCCTGCAGCGTGAGCCACTCATCGAGGGTGCGCACGGGCTACGGCCGGATGGCGCTGCGAGCGCTCAGGCGGCCGCCGCCGGCAGTTTGAGCAGCAAGCGCAGCAGCGCCGCCACCTTGTCGCGCATCTCGCGGCGGTCGACGATCATGTCGATCGCTCCGTGATCGAGCAGAAACTCGCTTCGCTGGAACCCCTCCGGGAGGGTTTCGCGCACCGTCTGCTGGATGACGCGCGGGCCGGCAAAGCCGATCAGAGCGCGCGGCTCTGCGAGGTTCACATCGCCGAGCAGTGCGAGACTGGCGGAGACACCCCCGGTCGTCGGATCGGTGAGCACCGAAATGAACGGCAGATGTGCCTGTGCGAGGCGCGAGAGCGCCGCCGCGGTCTTCGCCATCTGCAACAGCGAGTACAGCGCTTCCTGCATGCGAGCTCCGCCGCTCGCCGAGAAGCACACGAGGGGTCGGTTCTCGGCGATGCAGAGGTCGATGCCGCGCTTGAAGCGCTCGCCGACCACCGAACCCATCGAGCCGCCGAGAAACTGGAACTCGAACGCACAGGCGACGACCGGCAACGCGTGCAGCGTGCCGGCGAGCACCACCATCGCGTCCTTCTCGTTGGTAGCCTTCTGCGCCTGGGCGAGCCGGTCGCGGTAGCGTTTGCTGTCACGGAACTTCAGCGGATCCTCGGGCCCGATCTCCGCACCGATCTCGACCCCGGAGGCGGGGTCGAGGAAGCTCTCGAGACGATCGCGCGCCCCGATGCGCATGTGATGGCTGCACTTGGGGCACACATAGAGATTCCGCTCAAGCTCAGCGCGGTACAGCACGGCATCGCAGGCCGGACACTTGATCCAGAGTCCTTCCGGGACCGAGCGGGTGCGCCGCTCGGTCTTGATGCGCGAAGGCATGATCTTGTCGAACCAGGTCATCGGTTCATCATAGCCCATCAGCCCGGCAACACCCCCGCGAGGCGCGGCTTCGGCACGCCGAAGGCGGCCGGGTAACGCACCGCGAGCAGGTACAGCCCCGCCGCCGCAGCGGTGGCCGCGTTGCGCGTCCGGTCTCTGCCTGAGAGCACCTGATGTGCGAATTCGACCGGCGCATCGCCACGACCGATCGCGATGAGCAGACCCGCGATGTTGCGCGCCATGTGATGCAGGAAGGCATTCGCGGTCGCCTCGATGGTCACGAACTCGCCGTGGCGCTCGACCTCGAGCCGCTCCATGCGCCGGATGGGCGATTTCGCCTGGCATTCCGCCGCGCGAAAGGCACTGAAGTCGTGCTCGCCCAGCAGCGACTGCGCGGCCTCGCGCATGCGCGCCTCATCGAGCGGGCGGTGAATCCAGGCGGCGCGCCCGCACAGTAGTGCGGGGCGCGCCAGGCGGTTGGCGATCAGATACCGGTAGGTGCGCGCCTCGGCGCAATAGCGGGCGTGGAAGTGTCCCGGCACCGGCATCGCCCACGCCACACTCACATCGCGCGGCAGCTCGCTGTTTGCGCCGAGTACCCAGCCGCGCAGGCTGCGCACGGCGTGCGTGTCGAAATGAGCCACCTGGCCGGAGGCGTGCACGCCGGCGTCGGTGCGTCCGGCGCAGGTGAGGCCCACGGGTTCGGCGGCGACGCGGCCGAGCGCCTGCTCGAGCACGCCCTGCAGGGTCGGCAGAGAAGATTGAGCCTGCCAGCCGGCGTAGGCGCTGCCGTCATACTCGATGCCGACGGCGATCCTCACCGCGGCGCAGCCTCGCCGCTTGCGGGCATGGTGCCTGCGATGTACCGCTAGGGAAGCGACTCCATCAGCCGCTGCGCTTCCTGCTTCTGGGCAGCCGAGCCTTCGTTGAGCACCTCTTCGAGAATGTTGCGCGCGCCGTCGGGGTCACCCATGTCCATGTACGCCCGGGCGAGGTCGAGCTTGGTGCCCACTTCACTCATGGTCACTGGCTCGAGGTCCGGCAGCGCAAGCTCCTCGGAGGCAAGGCGCTGGGTGGCGGCAAAGGCGGCATCGGGCACCGTGGCCGTCCCCACATCGAGATCGAGGCCGCCGTTGCCGTGCGTGCCGGTCGCGGTGCCGACATCGAGGTCGACGTCGGTGGCCGTGGCGGCGTGCGTACCGGTGGCATCGCTCAGGTCGACATCGACCCCACGCGTACGCAGCGCCGCGAGGCGCGCGGTGTCGGAAGGATCGGGCAGCGCAACACTCGTCTGCGTGAGTGCCGCCTCGAGCTCGTTCTGGTCGAAGCTCCAGGCGCCGGTGCTGGCGATCGCGGCGTTCTCCTCCGTAGCGGCACGGCGGTGCGCGTCTTCCATCACCTTACGCGAGCGGTCATCGAGGCCCGCCACCAGCGTCGGCGCTTCCGGAGTCGAAGCCGCAGCCGTGGTCGGACCGGGCTGGTCGACGGTGTCGACCTGCCCCACATCGAGCCCGAGATCGTCGATGGCGAGCTCGGCGGTCGCGTCCGTGACGCTCTTGCGCATCGCCGTCTCGACCTTCTGACGGATGGTGGGCTGGTGCGAGCCAGGCAGCGCAGGCTGTTCCACGGTCGGCCCTTCCATCTCGCCCGTGCCGCTGTCCTGTCGCATGCGCGCGGTCATCTGCCGCGTCGTACCGGTCGAACCCACGAAGCTGTTCTCGGCCAGCGCCGCGTTGCGATCGGTCACGCTCGTCGTCGCCTCGTGGCGATCCCCTACGGCTGTGCCGATATCGAGATCCAGGCCCTGGGCGGCTTCACCCGGGACCCCCTCTCCGAGCAGGTCGAAATCGACGCGGCTCTGGCCGCCCTCGAGGTCGAGGTCCACTCCGCCGGCCGCGGCACCGGTCACCGCACCTCCGCCTGAGAACAGCGGATCCTCGGGAGCGAGCTGCTTGCCCATGATGAGGATCTTCTCCCACTCACCTGGTGCAGCGTCGGCACGCGACTCGGCGAGCTCGCGCGCGGTCTGCAGGAACTGATCCTTGTTGCCCCAGACGAAGAAGACCTCGAGGAGCTTCAGCTTCAGATCACGCCGGTTCGGCTCGCGGCTGATCGCGATACGGATGAGATCCGCCGCCTGGTCGTACAGACCGTACGCCATGTGGAAGTCGGCCTCGGCCAGCGGGTCGCCCTGGTCGAGGTTGATGGCGGTCTCGCTGCTGATCGTCTCATCGCTCGAAACGTGGCGCGCGGTCGCCGCGGCGGACGCGCCCGCCGGTGTCAGGCGCGGACGCTCGTGGCTCCCCGTCTCCTCGACGAGGAACGCCGACTCCGGAAGCGGTGCGGCCTTCGCGCGCATCGGTGCATCGGGCGTCGCGAAGCTGCGGGCGCTGCTTGCCGGCGTGGGAGCGGAAGCCGGCGCTGCCCCGGGCTGGTCGGCGAATCCCAGATCGATATCGGCACCGGCACCCGCGACCGCGAGGCGGCCGAGGGTATCGTCGAACTGCGACGCGCGACGCGCACGCAGGATGCGCAGTGCGGCGACGGCGCCCGCGCCCACTGCAGCGATGAGCAGCACCCACCAGTAGCTGGCGAGTGTTCCAAGGAATGATCCGCCGGACTCCGCTGGCGGAGCTGCAGGTTTCGGCGCGGGTGCGGGCAGCGGTGCGCTCGCCACCACTGGCGGTGGCGGCGGAGCAGCCGTGGACTCGGGCGGCTTCTCCTCCGGTAGCGGTGCCGGCGGCGGTGGCGGGGGCGGTGCGGCCTGCGCCACCGGGGGATGCTCCGCGGGTGCTGGCGCAGGGGCAGGCGGTGCCGGGGGCGGCGGTGCGACTGCCGGCTGCGGGCTCTGCTTCGCAGCAAGCTGCGCCTGCATGCGCGCGAGCTCCGCATCTTTCATCTCGAGGAGGCGCTTCGACTCGGCGAGCTGGCCTTCGAGCTCGTGCACGCGACCCCGCAATGCGCCGGAATCGCCTGCCGATGCACCGGGCGCTGCGCCGGCCGAGGGGCTCTCCGAGGGAGTCACGAGCTTCAACCGGCCGGGCTGCTCGGGGGCCGCGGTCTCGGTCGGAGCCGCGGGGGTGCCACGCCACGCCGTGTATTGGCGGCGAATCTCGCTCGCCGCCTCGGTCGGAGAAACCGCGGCAGCGGTCTCGGCATCCGGGATACGAAGCACCGCGCCCGAGTGCAGCACGTTCATGTTGCTCTGGAAGGCGTGCGGGTTGGCCTGGTAGATGGCGAGCATCCAGCTGCGGGTACGTGCGGATCCCGCTTTGTCGTTCGCGACGCCTGCGGCGATCTGCGACAGCGTCTCTCCGCGGCGCACGGTGTGCTTTCCCTCGCTCTCGGCGGAGCTTGCGGCCGGCGCCGGAGGTGCGGTCTCGGTGGCGCTTTCCGGAGCAGGGGCGGGCTCCGGCGCGGCGGCTGACAGCGCCGCGGCCGACTCGGCAGGCGGCGGTGCCGCCTCGGTGCGAGCCGATGCCGATCCGGCCCGCGAGGAGACTGCCTCGGCCGCGGGTGCGGCTTCGGCCGCTGCGGGCGCCGCCTCCGGGAGAGGCGCAGCCGCCGTGACAGGCGCGGCGGGCGGAGGAACCGGCACGGGTACGGGGGTTGGGACTGCCGGCGTTGCCGCCGGAGCTGACGTCTCGCTCGTGCGCGCGATGGCACCCTCGCGCGGACCTGCGCCTGCGGAGGGCACGCTGACCGGCGCGCTCGCGACCTGCGGCTGCCCGGGGGCGAATACCGGCGGGTCGAGCAGCATGGTGTATTCGCGGACCAGCTTGCCGCGGGCCCAGTTCACTTCGACGAGAAGCGTGACGAAGGGATCGGAAATCGGATCATTGGACTTGAGCTTGATGAGCTCGCGTCCGTCGGGCATCCGCACCGTGCGTACCTGCACGCCCGAGAGGTACGCCGGCCAGTCGAGGCCATAGCGCGAAAACGTCTCGCGTGAAGCGAGTTGCGCCTGCACGGTACTCATCTCTTCGGGCGTGACATCGACGAGATCGATCTCGGCCTCGAGCGGCGCATTGAGCGGAGACAGCAGTCGAATGTCCCCAAGACCCAGGGCAAACGCGGCGGACGGCAGAGCCAGCAGCAATGCCAGCGCCCGGCTTGAGCGTTTGGCGATCATCAGGTTACCCCGGCAGGCATTAATTGGCTGAAATATCTAGTAAAAACAATGGGGTGGGTCATACACTGCGACCCCCCCGACAACCCGGCCGCAATATAACTTAAATACGCCGGCGGACCAAAGCCTCGGCGATCTGCACACTGTTCGTAGCGGCGCCCTTGCGCACGTTGTCGGCGACAATCCATAAGTTAAGTCCCCGGTCAGGGGCAAGATCTTCACGGATTCTCCCGACATAAACTGTGTCGCGTTTCGCTGCCTCGGTAGTCGCCGTGGGGTACCCGCCCAGGCGGCGCTCGTCCAGAACCGTGACGCCGGGCGCATTTTCCAGCAGTTCACGCGCCCGGGCGGCGGACAACGGGCGCGCGGTCTCGAGGTGCACCACCTCCGAATGCCCGTAGAAAACCGGCACGCGCACCGCGGTGGCGTTCACGCGCAGCTGCGGCTCAGCCAGGATCTTGCGCGTCTCCCAAACGATCTTCATTTCTTCGCGGGTGTAGCCGTTTTCCTGAAACGCATCGATGTGGGGCACGCAGTTGAAGGCGATCGGCTTGGCTCCGCCATGCCCCTGCGCGGGGCCCTTGCCGCTCAGCACGGCGATCGATTGCCGCGCGAGCTCCTCAACCGCCTCGCGGCCCGCGCCCGAGACCGACTGATAGGTCGCCACCTCCACGCGCTCGAGCCGTGCTTCATCGTGCAGCGGCTTGAGAGCGACCACGAGCTGGATCGTCGAGCAATTGGGATTTGCGACGATGCCGCTCGCGCCGAAACCCGCGAGCGACTGCGGATTCACCTCGGGTACGACGAGCGGCACCGACTCCTGGTAGCGGAACTCCGAGGTGTTGTCGATGACGATGCAGCCTGCGGCCGCCGCACGCGGCGCGTGCTCGCGCGAGACCGCGGCGCCCGCGGAGAAGAGCGCGAAGTCGCACTGCGCGAAGTCGAAACCGCCGAGCTCGCTCACCGGATGGCTGCGCCCGCGGAAGCTGATGCTGCGGCCGAGAGAGCGATTGCTCGCGAGCGGGAAGAGCTGCGAGA